>Ga0190313_1001001_pt1 | contig 15627 bp, 10 predicted proteins | sample 4870071011_MG_FD_169989 | JGI IMG/M metagenome (GOLD analysis project Ga0190313, IMG submission 169989) | Hydrothermal vent sediment bacterial communities from Southern Trench, Guaymas Basin, Mexico - 4870-07-10-11_MG | ecosystem: Environmental > Aquatic > Marine > Hydrothermal vents > Sediment ...
CCCTTCCTGTAACTACTGTGCCACGGCCTGATATGCTGAACACATCCTCTATGGGAAGTAAAAAAGGTTTATCAATATCCCTTTTGGGTTCTGGTATAAAGGTATCTATAGCATCCATCAGTTCAAATATACACTTTGCGTCATCACTGTCGGGATCATCACTCTGCAGGGCTTGTAAAGCACTCCCTTTTATTATTGGAGTATCGTCTCCCGGAAAGTCGTATTTATCAAGAAGCTCCCGAAGCTCAAGCTCCACAAGCTCAATCAATTCTTCATCATCCACCATATCACACTTATTAAGGAAGACAACTATTCTGGGAACCCCAACCTGACGGGCCAGCAGAATATGCTCTCTGGTTTGGGGCATCGGACCATCATCGGCCCCTACAACCAGTATAGCTCCATCCATCTGAGCCGCTCCAGTAATCATATTCTTGATATAATCAGCATGGCCAGGGCAATCAACATGGGCATAATGACGATTAACCGTCTCATATTCAACATGGGCTGTTGCTATGGTTATGCCACGTTCTTTTTCTTCAGGAGCTTTGTCTATCTGATCAAAAGGGACAAATTCAGCAAGCCCCCTTAAACCGCTATGCTTTGTAATAGCCGCTGTTAATGTGGTTTTACCATGGTCAATATGACCAATTGTACCAACGTTAACATGCGGCTTTGTCCTTTCAAACTTTTTCTTAGCCATGTTTAATAACCTCCATTTAGAGCATAATCCGAAAGAATAAAAAAAAGGAACCTATTACCAACGATAATGAGCAAATGCTTTATTTGCATCGGCCATCCTGTGGGTATCTTCCTTTTTCTTTACTGAAGCCCCCCTGTTATTCGCTGCATCCATCAGTTCCCCTGCCAATTTATTAGCAATACTTTTTTCAGATCGCTTTCGAGCAAAATTCAATATCCACCTAATCCCCAAAGCTGTTCGCCTGGATGGTCTTATTTCCGTAGGAACCTGATATGTTGACCCACCCACCCTTCTGGATTTAACCTCAATTTGAGGCTGAACATTACCAATCGCCTGTTCAAAAATTTTGAGGGGGGAATCACTTACCTTCTCCTCAATGATGCCGAAAGCCTTATACAAATTTTTTTCTGCCAGACTCTTTTTACCATCTCTCATTATCGCATTGATAAAACGTGCAACCAATACGCTTTCATACTTTGCATCTGGTAAAACGACCCTTTCAGGGACTTCTCTTCTTCTAGGCATTTATTAAACTCTCTGTCAATAGATTATAACATGTTTTTTAGCAACACAAACCATAGACTTTAAAAAAATATTTCCAATGGAACAATAGCAAACCTGTCCAAAATTATTTTTTCCATAGCCCATGCAAGAATAATTATTTTGGTTTTTTCGCTCCGTACTTAGACCTTCCCTGCTTTCTGTCCTCAACTCCCAATGTATCAAGGGAACCCCTTACTACATGATATCTAACACCGGGCAAATCCTTAACCCGTCCACCACGAACAAGAACAACTGAATGCTCCTGCAGGTTATGACCTATACCAGGAATATATGCGGTAATTTCTATCCCCGTGGTAAGACGAACCTTTGCAACTTTCCGCAAGGCAGAATTCGGTTTTTTCGGCGTTGTTGTGTAAACGCGGGTACACACGCCTCTCTTTTGAGGTGCTCCTTTTAAAGCAGGGGTATTTGTTTTCTTCTTATGCCTTTTCCTACCCTGTCGAACCAATTGATTAATAGTCGGCATAATCTCCTCTTTACTTAAATATATTCAATGTTTTTTTTACGAATACCTAAAACGAACCAATCTTATAATAACAACCGTCTTAAGTCAAGAATTATATTTTATTGTTAAAAAATTAAAAAAGCTTGGATTTATTCAGTTATCGATTCCACATCGATATTATGATAATCAGAAAAACCTGTTCCAGCAGGAATCAATCTGCCCATAATAACATTCTCTTTAAGACCCTGTAATGGATCTACTTTCCCGGCTATACTCGCATCACTTAACACCTTTGTGGTCTCTTGAAATGATGCTGCTGAGATAAAACTTTCCGTGCTGAGTGAAGCTTTGGTTATGCCTAAAATCAGGGGAGCAGCAGCGGCAGGATCTCCTCCGTTTTCTTTTATTGCATTATTAACCGTCTCAAACTTTTTCCTGTCAACCTGCTGTTCAAGGATAAAATCAGTTTCTCCCACCGCTTTAACCAGAACACGACTCATCATCTGCCTTACAATGACTTCAATGTGCTTATCATTAATTCTGACACCCTGCAAACGATAAACTTCCTGAACCTCATCAACAAGATATTTGGCAAGAGCAATTTCACCTTTAATATTAAGAATATCCTGGGGAACTGCAGAACCGCTCACAATGGATTCCCCTGCCCGTACATAATCCCCCTCATTAACGATAACATGCTTGCCGGTGGCCACCAAATATTCTTTTTTATCCCCTGCTCCGGCAGGGGTAACCACAATTTTTCGCTTCCCTTTTCGTGTTGAAGGGGCAAGGGAGATATATCCATCTATCTCGCTTAAAATTCCTTTTTCTTTGGGGGTTCTAACCTCAAAGAGCTCAGCTACCCGTGGAAGACCACCAGTAATATCCTTTGTTTTAGTTGTAGCTCGAGGTAATTTGGCCATAATATCCCCCGCAAAAACCCCATCCTGTTCCTCCACCAGAAGAATCGCATCAAGGGGCAAAATATATTCCGATTTTTCAGAAAGCTGGCCATGATCTGCTGACTTCCCCTCTTTAGACTTAACAATAATTCTAGGTCTCTCATCCGCATTCCTCGACTCAATAATGGTACGACTAGATTTACCAGTAACAAAATCAACTTTTTCCTGCATGCTCTTACCAAGCTCAATATCTTTAAACCTGATTGTTCCGGTATTTTCTGCAATTATCGGAGTTGTAAAAGGATCCCAGCTTGCGATGAGATCCCCCGAATTAATTTTAGACCCATCTTCCAATGCAAGATGCGCGCCATAAATCACAGGGTACCGCTCACGCTCTCGACCATTTTCTCCAATAATGGCAACCTCGCCTCCGCGACGGTTCATGACCACACGCTTATTATCTGAATTAACTGCAAACCTCAGATCAATATATTTAACAGATCCACTGACAAGGGTTCTGATATCCGCCTGTTCCACCCTTCTGCTGGCGGTTCCACCGATATGAAAAGTTCTCATGGTCAATTGCGTCCCAGGCTCTCCAATGGACTGGGCAGCCAGAATTCCAACAGCCTCTCCAATCTCAACGGGTCCACCATGGGCCAAGTCGCGACCATAACATTTAACACATACCCCGTTTTTAGCCTTACACGTTAAAACGGATCTTATTTTAACATTTGTGCTACCAGCGTTTTCTATTTTATCAACCTCCAGCTCGGTGATAAACTCTCCCTCTTTAACAAGAATTTCATCTGTAAAAGGGTCATGGATATTTTCCATGGTTACCCTCCCCAGAATACGTTCACCCAAACGCTGAATAATTTCACCACCTTCAAGGAGTGGTTCAACTTCAACACCTGCCGTGGTTCCGCAATCATAAATAGAAACTATACAATCCTGAGCCACATCAGCAAGGCGTCTCGTAAGATATCCTGAATTGGCTGTTTTTAAAGCCGTGTCAGCAAGCCCCTTTCTTGCGCCATGGGTCGAAATAAAATACTGAAGAACAGAAAGCCCCTCTCTGAAATTAGCATTAATAGGGGTTTCTATGATTTCACCTGAGGGCTTTGCCATGAGACCACGCATTCCGGCTAGCTGCCGCATCTGGTCTTTGCTCCCCCTTGCTCCTGAATCCGCCATCATATATATGGGATTAAAGCTCTCCACCATTACAGGCTTTCCACTGGGCCCTACAACGGGAACACCGCTTGCATCAAGCTTTGGAGTATCTTTCATGGCATTCATCATTTCATTTGCCACATCATCAGTAGCCTTTGCCCATATATCCACAACTTTATTGTATTTTTCACCCTGTGTAATAAGCCCGTCGGAATATTGCCGTCCTATCTCTTTGACCTGGGTATCTGCTTCAACAATAATTTTCTTTTTTGCTGAAGGAATAATCATAGCATCTATGGAGATTGATACCCCCCCCACTGTGGAGTATTTAAACCCCACATCCTTGAGCTTATCTGACAATATAACAGTGGCTTTAATCCCAAGATTTCTATAAGCGTAATCCACAAGATCACGGAGATTCTTCTTGTCCATGACCTTGTTGATAATATCAAAGGGGACGGCCAAGCGTTTAGACAGCATTTCAAAAAAATGATGTCTGCCATCTGCATCGATTATCCTGGTATATTCGCCTGTGCTCAATGAAAAAATGTCATCCACTGCTTGAGGATCAAGGTTTGAAACCCGTTTGAATTCATCCCTTGTAAGCAAACCCGTGGAATAATCATTCCCCTTTAGCAACTCATTAGCAAATTTATCACGCAAATCACCAAAAGATTCCCCTGATTTTAGTTTTTCGAATATTTTATCCGCAGCTTTCTCTTCAGAAACCAGCATGTTATTAAACTTTACCAAATTCGGCTTGGGTATAATTTCCCACAGCAAAACACGCCCAACTGTTGTATCGTACCTTTTCCCCCCTATTCGCGCTTTTATCTGTGCGTGGAGATCAACCGCTTCAGAATCATAGGCAGATCTAACTTCATCCGGATTTGAAAAAACTTTGCCGTCCCCTTTTAAACCTTCAACAACTCTGGTCATATAATAAAGACCCAGCACGATATCCTGACTGGGAATAATAACAGGGCTTCCATTGGCTGGAGAAAGAATATTATTACTCGATAAAACCAAAGCTCTGGCTTCTATTTGAGCTTCAATGGAAAGGGGGATATGAACAGCCATCTGGTCTCCATCAAAATCAGCATTAAAGGCTGTGCAGACAAGGGGATGAAGCTGAATTGCCTTTCCTTCAATAAGAATCGGTTCAAATGCCTGAACTCCAAGCCTGTGGAGGGTTGGAGCACGGTTTAAAAAAATAGGATATTCTTTTACCACTTCTTCCAGAGTATCCCAGACTTCGCTCCCCCCACGTTCCAGCATTTTTTTAGCACTTTTAACAGTGGAAACAAGCCCCATTTTTTCCAGACGGCAGTAAACAAAGGGCTTAAACAACTCCAGCGCCATTTTTTTAGGCAAACCACACTGATGAAGCCTGAGATTGGGACCAACAGTAATAACAGTCCTTCCAGAATAGTCAACACGTTTACCCAAAAGATTCTGACGAAATCTGCCCTGCTTCCCTTTTAAAGTATCGCTTAAGGATTTTAACGGACGCTTATTTGTTCCGAGAATCGGCCGGCCCTGCCTGCCATTATCAAAAAGAACATCAACAGCTTCCTGGAGCATCCTTTTTTCATTACGGATAATAATATCCGGTGCCATGAGATCTATCAGCCGTTTTAATCGATTATTACGATTGATGACTCTCCTGTAAAGATCATTAAGATCAGAAGTTGCAAATCTGCCACCTTCCAGGGGAACCAGGGGACGCAAATCAGGGGGAAGAACAGGTATACATTCCATAATCATACAGGAAGGACTTAACTCTGACCGTTTAAAAGAATCAATGATTTTAAGTCTCTTTGAAAGCTTCTGACGTTTTGTTGCTGATTCTGTCAGCAGAAGATCAGATCTTAAGCGTGTATATTCTGCAGCAAGATCAACCTGCTCAAGCATTTGTTTTATGGCCTCAGCGCCTATGCCAGCTTCAAACTTGTCACCATATAGTTCAAGATTTTCATAATACTCTTCATCTGTGAGAAGCTGCCCCTTGGTTAAGTCAGTCTCTTTAGGATCAATTACAATATATAAATCATAATAAAGAACCTTTTCAAGATTTTTCAAGTTTAAATCGAGCACATTACCCAATTTACTAGGAAGACTCTTCAAAAACCATATATGGGAACAGGGTGCTGCAAGCTCAATATGCCCCATACGTTCCCGTCGCACCTTAGACTGAACAACCTCAACCCCACATTTTTCGCAGACAACCCCCCTGTGTTTCATTCTTTTATACTTGCCACAGTTACATTCAAAATCCTTTATTGGACCAAATATTTTTGCACAAAAAAGGCCATCCCGCTCAGGTTTAAATGTTCTGTAATTTATAGTTTCAGGCTTTTTTACTTCCCCGCTGGACCAGCTTCTAATCTGCTCAGGTGATGCCAACGCAATTTTAACACCAGAATAAATTCGTGGATCTTTGGGTTTTGCGAAGAAATCGTATAGAGTTTCCAAACTTATCCTCCTCTAAAAAAATTAATTTCTTCCCGTGAAATTAATTATTTAAAAATCTATACCTTCCCAAAATTATTTTTTGAGAAAGCCTATACATCAAAATTACCACTGCGTTATATTTTTAATGTTCCATCAGCGTTACATCCAACCCCAAGCTCATGAGTTCTTTTTTCAAGACTCTAAACGACTCAGGAATACCAGGCTCCAATACATTTTGACCCTTAACAATTCTTTCATACATACGCGTTCTGCCTGCAATATCATCTGATTTAACTGTTAAAAATTCCTGCAATGCAAAAGCTGTCCCATATGCCTCCATTGCCCAGACTTCCATTTCACCAAAACGCTGACCACCAAATTGAGCCTTCCCGCCTAGAGGCTGCTGTGTTACAAGAGAATATGGACCAATGGATCTTGCATGAATTTTATCATCCACCAGGTGATGAAGTTTGAGCATATACATTGTACCCACTGTTATTTTTTTATGAAAAGGCTCTCCAGTACGCCCATCAAACAGAGTCGTCTGACCAGTTGAGTGACAACCAGCCTCTTCTAATAATTCTTTAATTTCATCCTCTTTTGCGCCATCAAAAACCGGAGTCGCCATATGAACACCATCGGTGTAAAACCCTGCAAAATCACAAAGCTCTGTGTCGTTATACTCCTCTATCACCTGAGCCTCTTTAACAAATATCCGTTTCAGCTTAACTCTTAATTCGGCCAATCTCCGTTCTTCCAGCAAAACATTTACCTGGTGGCCAAGAGCTTTTGCAGCTCTTCCCAAATGAATTTCAAGTATTTGCCCCACATTCATCCTGGAGGGAACACCCAGGGGGCTCAGTACCATATCAACAGGGGTACCGTCTTCGAAATAAGGAAGATCTTCCAATGGTAGAATTTTTGAAACAACCCCCTTATTGCCGTGGCGGCCTGCCATTTTATCACCCACAGACAATTTTCGCTTCATGGCAACATAAATTTTTATCATTTTAATAACACCGGGAAGAAGGTCATCCCCTTTTTCATACTGCCGTCTTTTACGTTCAAAGGCTTTACGAAAAATTGCACATTGATCCCTATATTGATGAAGTATGTCATAGAGATTATCGTTTGATTCAACATCCTGCAAAACAATCTGATCAAAAGCAGAAATAGGTGTATTAAGAAGAGAGGTTAAATCAATAATATCCCCTTTTTGAATAATAACCTCATCGTCCACCTTAACAGAGGAATGACAAACCTGACCTATCAAAAGATCATTAAAAAGTTCCCGTGCTATATCCGCAATTATAGAAATTTCATCATCGAGATTCTTCTTTAATGCTGCAAGCTCCTCTTGCTCTATTTGAATAGCACGTTCATCTTTTTCAACAGACCGTCTGGAAAAAATCTTAGCATCTATTACTATTCCTTCGACCCCCGGGGGAACCCTCAAGGAAGTATCCTTCACATCACCGGCTTTTTCACCAAATATTGCACGAAGGAGTCTTTCCTCAGGGGATAGCTGAGTTTCCCCCTTTGGCGTTATTTTTCCCACAAGGATATCTCCGGCCTTTACTTTCGCCCCTATTTTGATTATTCCAGAGTCATCAAGATATTTCAGCGCATCTTCCCCAATATTAGGTATATCCCTTGTAATTTCTTCATTCCCAAGTTTTGTGTCCCTGGCTAAAGCTTCAAGTTCCTCTATATGCACAGAAGTATAAACACCATCTCTGACAAGCCGCTCACTTAAAAGTATGGAATCCTCAAAATTATAACCGCCCCATGGCATAAAAGCGACTGTTACATTCTTGCCTAATGCAAGCTCCCCCAGATCAGTGGCGGGCCCATCTGCGAGTATTTCACCAGCTTTAACTTTTGCGCCCATCTTTACAATGGGACGATGATTAAAGCATGTATTCTGGTTAGTTCTTTTAAACTTTGAAAGATTATAAATATCAACCGGTGTATCAGCAAACAGATCTTTTTTTACTATTATCCTGGAAGCTTCAACAGCGGCAACAACTCCATCATTTTCTGCAACTATTGTTACACCGGAGTCCTTGGCAACAACCCCCTCTATATCGGTTCCCACTATGGGCGCCTCTGTAACCATTAAAGGAAGAGCCTGGCGCTGCATGTTTGATCCCATAAGAGCTCTGTTTGCATCATCATTTTCAAGAAATGGGATAAGTGACGCTGATACACTTACGAGCTGATTTGGAGATACATCCATCAATTTTATATCTTCCCGATCGACCATCATAAACTCACCCGCCACCCGGGAAGTAACAAGTTGATTTATATACTTTCCTTCCTTATCAACGGGGGCATTTGCCTGGGCAATGGGATGCTCTTTTTCTTCAAAAGCATCAAAAAACTGTACATCATCGGTTACTTGAGCATTATTAACAACCCTGTAAGGTGTTTCAATAAATCCAAATTCATTAACCCTTGCATAAGTTCCAAGCGAGACTATAAGCCCTATATTGGGACCCTCCGGAGTTTCAATGGGACATATTCTGCCGTAATGAGAAGGATGAACATCTCTAACTTCAAACCCGGCACGCTCCCGTGTAAGCCCCCCTGGCCCTAATGCGCTAAGCCTCCGCTTGTGTGTTGTCTCTGTAAGAGGATTCGTCTGATCCATAAACTGGGAAAGCTGGCTGGTCCCAAAAAATTCCCTGACAACAGCAGAGACAGGTTTCGGATTGATCAGATCATTCGGCATAAGAGCATCAACTTCCTGAAGACTCATCCTTTCTTTAATTGCCCGCTCCATGCGCACAAGGCCAATACGAAACTGATTTTCAAGCAACTCGCCAACTGACCTTACTCTTCGATTTCCCAGATGGTCAATATCATCAACAACCCCCTGGGTATCTCTGAGTTTAACCAGACCTTTTGTGGTAAGAATTATGTCTTCTTTTTTAAGAACCGTTAAATCAATGGGAGCCTTAATACCAAGACGCTGATTGATCTTTAAGCGGCCAACCCGTGAAAAATCATAATAAGTGGAATTAAAAAAAAGCTTGTCAACAAAGTCCTGAGCAATCTCCAAGGTGGCAGGATTAGCTGGTCTGAGCCTTCGATAAATATCAAGAATAGCATCTTGCTTTGATTCGGTTTTATCCAGCAAAAGACACTTATGAATACTTTCAGAACTTGTCACACCATCAATGATAAGAAGATCAATTTCAGTTATTCCAGCCTTATGCAGCATTGCAAGATTTTGTTCATCCAGCACGTCATTTGCCCGAACAATAAATTGTCCAGTTACGGGATCTTTTATATTAAAGGCAAAAACTCTGTCGATTATTTCTTCGTCTGTTATTGGAATTTTTGTTACTCCAGCAGACTCCATTTGCTTAATCGATTTTCGAGTAAACTTACGCCCCTTTTTTACAATAAGATCTCCTGAAGCAGGATCCAAAATATCTACATGGGCATGCTGACTCCTTAAGAGATCGTACTTTTTCTTAAGATTAGACAAATCTCTATAAATATGGTCTTCGGCAAAAACAATTCTTTCATTTTCATAAAAATAGGACAAAATATCTTCAGCAGTATAACCAAAAGCCTTAAAGAGAATGGAAATAATAAATTTTCGGCGCCTGTCGATCCTCACATATACTATCCCCTTAGGATCGATCTCCATGTCAATCCATGAACCTCTCACAGGAATAATTCTTGCGCTATATATAATCTTACCGCTGGCATGAGTTTTCCCCTGATCATGATCGAAAAAAACCCCCGATGATCTGTGGAGCTGACTAACCACTACCCTTTCTGTACCATTAACAATAAATGTCCCGTTTTTTGTCATTAATGGAAGAGCTCCAAAATATATTTCCTGTTCCTTGATATCCCGAACATTAGACGTACCTGTGTCAGGATCAATATCATAGACAACAAGTCTCACAGTTATCCGTAATGGAACCTCATATGTCGTGCCCCCGTTTATACATTCTTTTTCGCTACGCTTAACCTCACCAAAGCTATAAGAAACAAATTCTAACGAAGCAGCTCCTGCAAGATCATTTATTGGGAATACCGACTTAAAAACTTCTTGCAAACCAGTATCTACCCGCTGCTCTGGAGATAGATCCATCTGCAAAAAACGAGCATAGGACTTACGCTGAACACTGATGAGGTCAGGAATTTCTACAATTCTGTTTATCCTACCAAAATTCTTCCTAATACGTTTATGCGACAAAAGGCCTTCAGACATATTGTCTCCGATACGAAATTAAAGATTATGCCAAAAAAAAAATAAAATCCGGGTTTATAACAGATCGCATCATTTCTAATTTAAGGTGTTCTGAAAGCCCTTTATCCATTATCCTTAATTGTACCTGGACATTGAGATAGGAGAGCCCTTTTTCACCATAAAAATTACAAGATCTGAACAAATAACTGAACCACGGATTTTATTAAAATTACTTTATATCGACCTGTGCGCCAACATCTTCAAGCTGAGTTTTAATCTTCTCTGCTTCATCTTTGGCTATGGCTTCTTTAATTGGCGTAGGAGCAGATTCAACCAGTTCTTTGGCTTCTTTTAAGCCTAACCCAGTAATCGCTCTCACTTCTTTTATTACCTGAATCTTTTTGTCGCCAAAAGAAGTCAAGATAAGATCAAACTCTGTCTGCTCTTCTGCCTGGACTCCCCCAGCAGCAGGATCTGCAGCTACCATGGCAACCGGAGCAGCAGCAGAAACACCGAACTTTTCCTCCATTTCCTTTACCATATTGGATAGATCAAGTACGGACATATTTGCTATAAATTCTATTACATCATCTTTTGTAATTTCTGCCATTATTTTGTTCCTCCAAAATAATTATCACTCATATATTTTTTTATATAATTTTTCTAAACTTAATAAATTGTTGTTCCAGGAGTTAAATCTACTCTTTGGTGAAATATGAATAGCCTCGAATCTATTTCCAAAAATATGAAAAATTCGACAAACTATTCATCACTGTTTGATTGGATTTAAAAAAAAAGTTTGCACTGAAATTTGTGAAGGCTCGCCAACATCATTATTAGCTTGAGACATAGATTGTCAGATAATAAAGTTCACAAGGCCAGAGGGAAGAATGCGTATTATAATACGCAGGCACCGATAAGGGAGTGAAATCATTTATGTGACGACCCATGGCATATAGATCGCAGGATCTGCCGATAATACCTAAAAAAACTTTTTCCTGGAATTTTCATAAAAGAAATAAAGAAATCCTTTATGCCGTAGCTTCTTTTTGTTCCTTAATTGCCGTTAAAACATTGATAAACTTCCGAGGCACATCACTTAAAGCAACAACCAAACCACTGGCAGTACCACTGGCAGCTGAAAGAAAACAGCCCAAAAGAACCTCACGGGACGGCAAAGAGGATAATGCAGTAATTGCATCCAGATCAATAACCTTTCCACCCATTACGGCCAGATGGATACCCAGCGCATCATTATCCTCTGCAAAGTCAATCAGCACCTTTGCCGGAGCAACCTGATCCCCATAACTCAATGCAACAGCCATGGGCCCTTTAAACTTATCCTTAACTATCTGGGCATCAGTATCATCTGAAGCTCTTCTAAAAAAAGTATTTTTAGCTACTTTATATTCACAGCCAACTTCCCTTAGTTTTTTTCGCAAGTCATTGATTTTTAATACATCAAGCCCCTTATAATCGGTTAATACTAAAAGCTCCGATCGTAAAAAACTTTCATGTAAGCCGGCAACAATCTTTTTCTTCTCTTCTATTTGCATGGTATAATATCACCTCCTTTTAAATGCTATAAACAATAAAATATGGAGGCACTAAAAAAACATCAGAATTTTAAAGGTATAGACTCTTAAATAATTAAGTCCGCAGAATAGCGGAAACCATAAGTAAAGGACATGGCAGTACGCCTGCCAAAAATTTTGACCAATACCTGAAGAAATTATTTCTAAACAAATCTAGAACGCTGTCTATGCGGGCCGACACTGGGAGCCAAATAGAGTCTTTGTCTAATAAAATATCTTGCAAAAGCCCCTGGTGCCGATTAAACATATCAACTTCTGAAAAAATTCTGATATATATTCTTTAACGTGCCTACAGTCTTTGACAGTATTATTCATAATAACAACTATAGATTGTCAGATATTTCCCCAATTTTAAAATTTGGCACAGGCCAAAGGGAGGAATGCGTATTGTGTAATACTCCGACAACCAATAACGCAGTGAAATTATTCATATAACGGTCTATAAATGCTATTTCATTAAGTCTTTGACATGGGATGGGTCTATCGCAATTCCAGGCCCAATAGTTGTGGAAATAGAAATATTTTTCAAATAAGTTCCCTTGCTGCCAGGTGGTTTCAATCGTAAAATCGTTTCCATAAATACGGTCAGATTTTCAACCAGCTTGTCAGCACCAAAGGAAACCTTACCCACAACAGCATGAATTATTCCAGTTTTTTCGACCTTGAAATCTATCTTGCCAGACTTAAGCTCAGTTACAGCTTTAGTTATATCAAAGGTAACTGTCCCAATTTTGGCATTAGGCATCAGGCCCCTGGGCCCCAGAAGACGCCCTATCTTTCCGACTACGCTCATCATATCAGGGGTCGCCACAGCCCTGTCAAAACCAAACCAGCCGTCTTTAATCTTTTCAACAAGGTCTTCATTTCCTACAAAATCAGCTCCAGCATCAAGAGCCTCCCTCTCTTTCTCACCCTTGGCAAAGACAAGAACACTTACCTCTTTACCGATTCCATTCGGCAATATAACGGTACCCCGAACCATCTGATCTGCATGCCTTGGATCAACACCAAGCCTTACGGCAATATCAATGCTTTCATCAAATTTAGCATAAGATGAATCGATGGCAAGTTCAACTGCCTCAGCAACCGCATATCGGGTTCGAGTATTTACTTTTTTCAATGATTCTAAGTATTTTTTACCCCGTTTAGGCATCTTTCCCATTCACTCCTTTTTATATTAAGCAACCGCAATCCCTATGCTTCTGGCAGTACCAGCTATTATTTTACAGGCTGCATCCAAATCATTGGCGTTCAAATCGACCATCTTAAGGGTCGCTATCTCTTCAACCTGCTGCATAGTGACTGTACCAACCTTTTCACGCTTAGGATCAGAAGATCCCTTAGCAATTTTAGCAGCTTTTTTCAGCAATATGGAGGCAGGCGGCGTTTTAGTAATAAATGAAAAGGTTCTGTCCTGATAAACTGTTAACACAACGGGAATAATCATTCCTTCTTTATCCGCGGTTCTGGCGTTAAAGGTCTTACAAAAATCCATTATATTCACACCATGCTGCCCCAAAGCCGGGCCTATGGGTGGAGACGGATTAGCCTTACCAGCCTGAACCTGTAGTTTTATCATTGCAATAACTTTCTTTGCCATCTTTCTTTTACCCCTATTTTATAACTTTGTAACCTGTACAAACTCCAATTCTACGGGAGTTAACCGGCCGAAGATACTCACCATCACCCTTATTTTTCCCTTTTCAGGAACTACCTCATCCACTGTTCCATTAAAATTGGTAAAAGGCCCATCAACTACACGCACCTCATCACCTGTTTCATAATAAAATTTGGGCTGGGGCCGCATTTTTCCCGACTCTATACGACTTAATATATATTCAGCCTCACGATCAGATATTGGAGTCGGTTTTTCTCTGCCACCTAAAAACCCGGTAACTTTCACCGTATCTGTAACAATATGCCAGGTTTCTTTATCAAGAGCCATCTGAATTAAGATATAGCCGGGATAAAATTTTCTTTGTGATGTTTTTCTCTTCCCCTTTACAAGTTCAACTATTTCCTCAGTTGGCACTACTACCTTACCGAATTTCTCTGGATGGGGAGACGTGCTTATCCGTTCATTTAAGGATTTCTCAACCTTGGCTTCAAATCCCGAATAAACATGAACAACATACCATTTTAAAACCACCCTGCCCCTCCCCATTTATTGAAGCACAAACTTGATCAAACTTGATAAACCAATATCCACAATTCCTAGAAAAAATGATAACACAATAACCAAAAGAATAACAAACGAGGTCGAGGCAATCGTCTGCTTTCGTGATGGCCACGTTACTTTTTTTAGCTCAATCTTAGCTTCTCTTAAAAACTGAACAGCCTGATCAATTTTCTTTTTTAATTTACCCGGCTCTCCTCTCTTGCTTAACTCTTTTTTTTGATATTGAATTTTTGTCTTTTTTCGTACGCCTGCAAAAGAATCAGTAGCAAGGGACTTTTTGTTCGTTAGGGTATTATTAGTTATGGTTAATGGTAATGAACCGACACGGCTCTTATCTTTTACAGTCTTTTTTCCACGTATCTGCTTTTTTTTTTGCAGCCGTCCCATATTTCTCCCGACGATATTAACCTTTAGGGGTTAGCTTGCCATACAATAATAAAGCTATAGATTGCCAGATAATAACCCGATTTTAAAATTTGACACTGGCCAATTTGACACAGGCCAGAGGAGAAATACTGTAGTGTAATACTCCGACGACCGATAGCGCAGTTAATTTACTTTATGTGACAGTCTATTACGATCAATTACTGATTTCAACAACACTATTCGCCCAGCAAGCCATCCCTCTTTACCAAAAATCATAAGCCCTGAACTGTGCTCAAGTCTCTTTTAAAATATATCACTTAAATCAAAAAAATGGCAGGCCAGGAGGGATTCGAACCCACAACACCCGGATTTGGAGTCCGGTGCTCTGCCGTTAGAGCTACTGGCCTGAAAGGAATAGGCATTCATATAATTAATTCCATAAGAATCAAGAGAAAACCTAGTGAGAACATACTGTATACTGGTAGTACGTGAAACTAAGGCTTTGACAGATACCTAATAAAATTATTTAGACAAAAAGCTATACCTACTTTGTCTCCTTATGCAAAATATGTTTTCTACAAAATTTGCAATATTTTTTAAAAGCAAGTTTATCTGTTGTTGTCCGCTTATTCTTCGTAGTTGTATAATTTCTTCTATTGCATTCAGAACATGCAAGGGTAACAATTATTCTCACCTGTACACTCCTTGGGTAACACTGCCAGTACAGTTCGCAAAAATTATTCTATTATCTCACTCACCACACCCGCGCCAACGGTCCGACCACCTTCACGTATTGCAAACCTGAGCTCCGGCTCCATGGCTATTGGTGTTATCAGCTCTCCTGTAATAGTCACATTATCCCCTGGCATTACCATCTCAATACCTTCCGGTAATGAAACGACACCAGTTACGTCAGTTGTACGGAAATAAAACTGTGGGCGATATCCATCAAAAAACGGCGTATGCCTGCCGCCCTCTTCCTTACTTAAAATATAGACCTCAGCCTTAAACCTGGTATGGGGTTTAATAC
>Ga0190313_1001002_pt1 | contig 15624 bp, 10 predicted proteins | sample 4870071011_MG_FD_169989 | JGI IMG/M metagenome (GOLD analysis project Ga0190313, IMG submission 169989) | Hydrothermal vent sediment bacterial communities from Southern Trench, Guaymas Basin, Mexico - 4870-07-10-11_MG | ecosystem: Environmental > Aquatic > Marine > Hydrothermal vents > Sediment ...
CTTTTTTTTACAACAAAAATAGAAACCATTGGATACAATAATGTAAGTTCAATTTTTTCTTCAAAAAAGTTTATATTTGCACTCTGGCATTCACGAATTCTGCTTATGAGCTATATGCATAAAGAATCCGAATGTGCAATTATTGTTAGCAGCTCAAAAGATGGTGAAATCATAAGCCGAATTCTTCAAAGGCAGGGGAATAAAACTGTTCGGGGTTCCACTTCAAGGGGGGGCGTCCGTGCCCTGGCAGGTCTTATAAGAGTTTTAAAACAAAAGGTAAGGCCGGGAGCAATTACACCCGATGGCCCCAGGGGGCCGCGGTTTAAATGTAAGGGGGGAATAATAACCCTGGCAAAGAAGATGGGTTATCCCATTGTACCCCTTACCTACAGCGCAGGAAAAATCAGGATTTTTAACAGCTGGGACAAATTTATTCTTCCTTATCCCTTTACCAGATGCCGAATAGTTTATGGTAACCCTGTGTATGTTGAACCAAAAGCTGACAAAAAACAGGAAAATATTTGCAGGGTGGCTCTTGAAAATGAATTAAACAGAATTACAAGGGAAGCAGACCTCCATTTTAATCATAATATCACATGAAAATAAAAAAAAAACCTAACTCAGTAACAAAAACCAGAAATCAGTATTTACTAGAACTTGTAAAAAACAGCTGGCTGCGGCTTTTTGTTGCAATGCTCTGCATGCTTGTTATTGCCGGAGCAACATCTGCCATACCATTTTTAATAAAACCTGCTGTGGATGACATTTTTATTAATAAAGATGTCCGTATGCTCAGGATAATTCCCCTGGCTGTGATTACTGTCTATTTTATTCTTGGCTCGGCAATGTTTTGTCAGGAATATTTAATGTCCTATGTGGGGCAGGATATAATAAGAAAGCTCCGTAATATGCTTTATGACAAGATTTCTGATCTTCCTGTCTCTTTTTTCCATAAAGAGACAACAGGGGTTTTAATGGCCAGGATAACAAATGATGTCAACATTATTAAATCCATGGTCTCATCGGCTGTAACCGGTGCTTTAAGGGATTCTTTTACAATTATCGGCCTGGTTTGTGTAATATTGTACAGGGACTGGAAAATGGCGATTTTTGCCTTGATTGTTCTCCCTGTGGCCTTTTATCCTGTTGTGAAACTTGGAAAAAAGGTTAGAAAGGTCAGCTCGGGAGCGCAGGCAGTCATGGGAGATCTAAACTCCTTTCTCCATGAAACCTTTTCAGGCAATATGATAGTAAAGGCATTTGGCATGGAGTCCCATGAAAAAGAACGGTTTTATAAAAAATCAAAGGGACTTTTCAGGCTTGAGATGAAATCCGTAAGGGCCAAGGCCATGACCTCTCCAATAATGGAATTTCTTGGAGGAATTGGAGTCGCCTTTGTCTTGTGGTATGGGGGGTTTAAGGTGATTTCCGGAGAATCCACCCCTGGAACTTTTTTTTCTTTTTTAGCAGCGGTTCTTATGCTCTACGGCCCTGTAAAAAAATTGAGTAAATTAAATAATGTTATTCAGGGAGGACTGGCAGGTGCAGACAGGGTCTTTGATATAATAAACAGAGATACGGATATTAAAGAGTCTGAAAATCCTGCAATTCTTAATCCAGGCCCCCATGATGTTATTTTTCATAATGTTTCTTTTACATATGCTGATAAATCGGTTTTAAAAAATATTAATCTCCATGTTGAAAAGGGGCAAATCCTTGCCCTGGTTGGAGCCAGTGGTGGCGGTAAAACAACCCTTGTTAACCTTATTCCCCGGTTTTATGATATTTTTGAAGGTGCTGTGAAAATAGACGGGATTGATGTGAGAAATCTGTCTATATCTTCCCTTCGAAAGGAGATTGCTCTGGTTACCCAGGCTCCCATTCTGTTTAATGACTCCATCAGAAATAACATAGCTTATGGTAATAAAAATGCATCTTTCAAGGAGATCGAAAATGCTGCAAAAGCTGCCTATGCATATGATTTTATACAAACTCTCCCTGAAAAGTTTGATACTCCCATAGGGGAACTTGGGGGACGGCTTTCAGGGGGAGAGAAACAAAGGATCTGTATAGCCAGGGCCTTGCTCAAAAACGCTCCCATACTTATTCTTGATGAGGCAACATCTTCCCTTGATACAGAAGCTGAAACCCTTGTAAAAAAAGCTCTTGAAAATTTAATGAAGGGACGAACTACATTTATTATTGCCCACAGGCTGTCCACCATAAGTTACGCTGACAGAATAATTGTTATGGTAAATGGACAGATAAAAGAGGAGGGAACCCACATGGAGTTGATCAGTAAAAAAGGTGAATATCATAAACTTTATACCATGCAGTTTGACGATGTACAGTAACTTTTAAATAAGCCTGAAGAATAGATACTGGCTAAAATTTGTTTGACAAAATGAATGTCATTTTATTAAATTATAAGGGTTTGGGCAATTTTTTCCAATAAGTGGCCTCAGGCGTTACATAAAGTTACAGATTTTGTAACTATTCAGCGTCGCTGATTTAAGATAGGCAGCAGGTTTAATCAGATTATACCTGTTGCCGTACATGTTCACTGAATAGTTACCAGATTTTTTTAAATGTCAGCGTTTTGCAGTAGTGTCCGGTTAGAATCTTGCGTGAGGGGAGTTTAATTGTTTTTGTAGCGTATTGAATAAATTTTGTAGAATTTCTTAGTGCAGCGTAGCCAAAAAATTGCGATTGTTTGAGTGAGGCACGAGGGAGTTTCGCAATTTTGGCGGAGCAAACTTAGAAATTCAAGAAATTTATTCGCAATAGCGGAAAAAACAATTAAACTTTCCGTATTTTCTTTCTTACAATTTTCTAACCGGACGCTACTGAGCGTTTTATGAATAATATCCGAATTTATCTGGAAATTCATACAAAAAAAGAGGGAAATAATGTCGGTTTTAATTTTACCTAAAACAATAAAAACAGATTTTGTCCAGAAAATTAAAGAATTAAGCGGACAAGATGTAAAGGTTTGCTTCCAGTGCGGAACCTGTTCCGGGTCATGCCCCATGTCCGAATACATGGAATTTTCTCCTCGAAAGGTTATGCATCTTGCACAACTGGCCATGGGGGATAGTCTGGTTAATCTGAATACCTACTGGGCATGTGCTTCCTGCCATACATGTTCTGTGAGATGCCCAAGGGGTATAGATATTGCGCGTGTCATGGAGGCTTTACGTCAGATTACTCTGAGAAAAAATATAAATTTTATTGAACCGTCAAAGATGTCTGCGGAAACAATAATGGGAGCCCCACAGATAGCGATGGTTGCCGGTTTTAGAAAGATGACAAGTTGAGGAGAATGATGAAGATTAATTATTATCCAGGCTGCACATTAAAAACCAAGGCAAAAAACCTTGAAAGTGCTGCAATTGCTTCCATGGAAGTACTTGGAATTGAAATGGAGGAGATCCAGCGGTGGAATTGCTGCGGTGCTGTATATTCCCTTGCCGAAGATGATCTTATTCACCAGGTTGCCCCGGTTCGTGATCTTATAAGGGCCAAGGAGCAGGGAAGCGGGAAGCTGACCGTATTATGCTCCATGTGTTATAATACGCTGGCCAGGGCTAATCTTATAATGAAAACTGATGGGGAAAAAAGAGATACCATAAATCGGTTTATGGATGAGGAGATCGATTATTTTGGTGAAGTTGAAGTGGTCCATCTTTTAAGTTTTTTAAAAGATGAGCTGGGCTGGGATAAAGTGCGTGAAAAAGTCAAAGTACCTCTTACGGGCGTAAAAGTGGCTCCCTATTACGGCTGTACTTTGCAGCGGCCTGCGGAGGTCGGTATAGAGCCCATGGGGAGTTATGAATTAATGACAGAATTATTTGAAGCTCTTGGAGCGACTGTTGTAGATTTTCCTGCAGCAGCTTATTGCTGCGGTTCATATCAGGTGCTTGGGATGCCTGAGTCTGCTGCAGATGCGGCATCGAAGATTCTGAATCTTGCCGGGCGCTCAGGTGCTGAGGTGATTGCCACAAGTTGCCCTTTATGTGAATTTAATTTAGGGAAAAAACAGCAGGGTCTCATTGACGAGAAGAAAATTTCACAAAATATTCCTACATTCTATTTTACCCAGCTTATGGCTCTGGCCCTCGGGCTTGCTCCCGATGTATGCCATTTCGAACTTAACGATTCAAATGCGGTGGAATTTTTGAAAAGTAAGGAATATTCTGTTTAGGAACGGAGATGAAATAAATTGAGCAGAAACAGCGCAGGATTTTGGCCCATATACAAGGCGCATTAAAGGTTGCATACTATACATTCGGCCTTTGATGCAACGAAGTAAATGGGTCAAAAGACAAGCTATTTCGTTCAACTTATAAAATTTTCGTTCCTTAATTATCTAATTTCCATTTAGATCCCATGGATTTTAAGATAATTAATTTCACAGGGATAAATATTTTGACTGATAATCTGGTGAAATTATTTATATGGAAATCTATATTCATAAAACTAAAACAGATGAATAACCGATCTGTTTTTTTAAGGAGAAATTAATATGGCTGAAGCACAAGCTAAACAGGCTCCCAGGGTGGCTACAGGTGATCGGGCTATTTTGCCTGAAGGAGCCAAAACCATACCTGTATATGTTATGGGGAAACGTTACAATGTCCCTGAAACCCTTACAATAATGAAAGCAATGGAATTTGCCGGGTTTAAATTTATCAGGGGAGCAGGCTGCCGCGGCGGTATATGCGGAGCATGTCCCACTGTTTACCGAAAAGCCGGAGATTACAAACTCTATTTCGGCCTTGCCTGTCAGACAGTTGTTGAGCCTGATATGGTCCTTGCTCAGATTCCATTTTATCCTGCTAACAGGGCAACTTACAAGCTTGAAGAGTTGTCTGGTGATCCTGAAGTTATTCATGCTCTTTATCCAGAATTATTCCGCTGCGTTGCCTGTAATCTTTGCACAAAAGCCTGTCCCATGGATGTTGATGTATTGGGTTATATCTCTGCATTAAAACAGGGGAATATCGCCAAAGCTGCTGAAATATCCTTTGATTGTATCCAGTGCGGCCTTTGTACCAGCCGGTGTATGGGAGAGCTGCCCCAGTATCATATTGGACAGCTTGCAAGGCGTATATATGCAAAATATATTCAGCCGAAGGCAGAGCATCTGCAAAAAAGAGTTGATGAAATTAATGCGGGAAAATATGACAAGATGTTAAAAAATCTTCTTGTTATGGATAGGGGAGAACTTGAAAAAATATATACAGATGAACGTGAGCGGGAGCCGGATCTCACCCCTCCGGGTGAATGGGTACCCCAGGACACACAATATCTATAGCCGAAACTTGTTTTATCGTGAACAGGAGTAAAGGAGAAAAAAATGTCATATACACCCGAAATGAGGGAATTAATTAAAAAGGTTGAGGCTACTCGTCCTGCGAGGGTGGAAAGGGCCCGGCGTAATGAACATTATCCTGCTTTGAATCTCAAAGAACGTGAAGAGGTTTTAAATGCATACCATCCTGATTGTCAAAAAGATGGAACGCGGGCAGTAAGAGTCGGCTCAAACAAAGGGGATGTTTTTCAGGATCAGGTTGCAGACCTTCTGGAATCAATCTCTCTGGTGAGGCCTGAATCGGTGGACTTTTCCAAAGTTGATTATGAGGCCGATGTACTTGTTATCGGCGGTGGAGGTGCCGGGACATCTGCAGCTTTAATGGCTTCAGATGCAGGAAAAAGTGTAATCATATCAACCAAGCTTAGACATGGTGATTCAAATACAATAATGGCTGAGGGGGGAATCCAGGCTGCGACCCAGGAATGTGATTCTCCATTTTATCATTATGTAGACACCATAGGCGGCGGTCACTTTACAAATCAGTCCGACCTTGTGGAGGCCATTGCCCATGATGCTCCATTGTCAATTTCATGGCTGGAAAATCTGGGAATGATGTTTAACAAGACCCCTGAAGGACGTATGGTTGTACGTCATTTTGGAGGTTCTTCCCGGAAAAGACTCCATTCAGCAGGAGATATGACCGGAGCAGAGATCATGCGTGTGGTCAGAGATGAAGCACGAAGCAGAACGGATTCCATTACTGTTCTCGAATTTGCTCCTGCAGTGGAGCTTATTCTTGATGAAGACGGAAAATGCGCCGGAGCAATTCTGTTTAATATGGATACCAAAGAATTTTACGTTGCAAAGGCAAAGGCTGTTATTCTTGCGTCAGGTGGTTTTGGCCGTCTTCATATTAAAGGTTTTGCAACAACAAACCATTACGGCGCCACAATGGACGGTGTTGTCATGGCCTATAGAGCCGGTGTTGGAAATAAATATCTTTTCTCCACCCAGTATCATCCCACAGGTGTGGTGTATCCTGAGCAGAATGTGGGATTGCTGATCACAGAAAAGGTAAGGGGGCTCGGAGCCCATGTGTTAAATATTGATGGGGAACAATTTTGCTTTCCCCTGGAACCGAGGGATGTGGAGTCTGCAGAATTAATCTGTGAGGCCATGGATAAGGGGAAGGGTATATTAACACCAACTGGCCGCGTGGGGCTTTGGCTCGATTCCCCCATGATAGATGAACTCCATGGTGAAGGTACCGTTAAAAAAGAGCTTCCAGCTAAATTTATCCAGTTTGCAAGACACGGAATAGATATAAGTAAAGACCCCATGCTTGTTTATCCCACCCTTCATTATCAAAATGGGGGTGTAAATGTTAATGCATCCACTGAAACAAATGTACCTGGGCTTTTTGCAGCAGGTGAAGTCATAGGTGGTGTCCATGGAGAGAACCGGCTCATGGGCAACAGCCTGCAGGACATTATAACCTTTGGAAGACGTGCTGGTGTCAATGCCGCTGAATATATTGACGGAGGCGTTGAAATTAAAAAACTCACCATTGATCATGTTGTAAAATTTGAAAAAGAGATTGAGGAAGCCGGTATTGAAGACCCAAAAACCGCTCCGATAATTCTTCCTGATTATTCAACTGATGAAGTGCTTTCACGTCGCTGGTCAGAGAAATAATTTGATGGAACGGAGATGAAATAAGTTGAGCAGAAATAGCGCAGAATTTTGGCCCATATACAAGGCGCATTAAAGGTTGCATACTATACGTATTCAGCCTTTGATGCAACGAAGTAGATGGGCCAAAAGACAAGCTATTTTGTTCAACTTATAAAATTTTCGTTCCTAAGTTGTTTGGCTGTTGAAAAAATGTACGTTCCCGCGCTTCAGCGTGGGAACGTAAACCGAACTTATACCACCGCTATTTTTTTGGTATTTTCAAGCCTGCATTGCGCAACTTTCGTAAAGAGAAGTTTGGTTGATTAATCTTAATTTGCTATCGCCAAGAAGTTAGTTGGAGTAGAGACCCTCTGTGATAGAAGGGGCGTACCCCTCCCCTTTTTTTATACTCTGTCGAGAAATTCCAGATCCTTGGCCTGTGTCTTTTTTGTTCCCAGGGCAAGAATTTCTATTTTTCCGTCTTTGCCGGTGGCATAATATATACGGCCGGTATATGCAAAAATTATTTCAAAAAATTTCCTGCCTCCTTTTTTTGAAAATACTTTTCTTTTGACAGGTACAAGACTGGGATCATCGTTAAGTTGATGGATTATCTTTTCACATTTATTCTTCATCCCGCCGCTCAGGGCATGAAAACTGGAGACTGCCCTTTTATTAATCTCTACATTTTTATATAATTCATTAAACTCTTTTTGGAGCATATTTAAGGTTTGGGCTTTTTGGCCGGTCTTCTTAACCTCTGTCTTTTCTATTTTTTTTAGTTTTTCTTTTAAAAGATCGATTTCTTCTATTTGATTTTGCTGGTAAGTAAGATTATCTGTTAATTTGCTTTCAAGAAGAATTATCTCTTCTATCATCTCAGTTTCGTTTGTGTGCGCCCTGTTTTTTTCTTCTTTAAGATTTTTTTTGTATTCCTGCAAGGTACGATGCAGTTCTTCTCTGTCATTGCTTAAGTACTGCAATCTATTTTCAAACTCTTTTTGCAAATCAGAGAGCCTGTTGGTCTCTTCACGTCTGCTTTTTTTAATTCCAGCACTATAGTAAAGAAACAGAGCAACCATGAATATTAAGATATAAAAGGTAATCATCCCTATGGAAAATTTTGATATAAGTTCTATATCAGGGTCAACTGAAATAATAAGCCCTTCTTTCATCAGAATATAATTATCAGAAGCTGTCTGCATGGAATCATGGAGAGATCCCCCCCCTTCTTTTTTTGTGTCAAAAAATGGGGGATATAGAATTGTTTTATTTTTCGTTGAAACAAGTATGTCTATTTTTACCCCCCATTCCGGCAAAGGACTGTTTTTCAGATACTGGTCTATGTTTTTGCTTATGACATCCTGGAGACGTATCTGCCCTTCGAGGAGGATTTGTGTGTTTTCTGCATAAATCTGTTCAATTTTTTTTATATACCGGCTTTTAAAATGTTTTTCCGCCGAAGCAATGGAGAGTATATAAAAAACAGGGGGCAACAAGATACATAACGCCGCTATTTTAAAGGGAAAATATCTCATTAATTTATTTCCGTTAATATTTTTTTTGCCTCATCTGAACCATCAAAGTTGTTGCTTATGCTTAAAGCTTTTTTTAGTTCTGCGGCAGCAAGTTTATTTTTTCCTTTTTTGTAATAAGCCATTCCAAGATGATACCGAACCACAGGGTTGTCTGGAAGTCTTTGTGAACTGTCAGACAATTCGGCTATGGCGCTGCTATACAGACCTTTTTTGTAGTAAATCCAGCCCAGAGTATCCATGGTATTCGGGTCTTTTGGAAATTTTGCCTTTGCTTTTTTTGCAAATACCAGCGCCTCATTAATATCTTTATCATTACGGCTCAAAAGATATGCCAGATTGTTGGCAGCCGGGGCAAAGTCAGAATTAATATCAAGGGCAGCCCTGTAGTGCTCCATTGAAAGGTCATATTTTTTTTGCAAATCATAAATAATTCCCAAAAGCATATGAGCCCCTGCCTGTTTAGGGTTATTTGCCAGAACAGCTTTGTATTGGGCTATGGCTTTATCTTCTTTTTTATCGCTGATATATATCTGTGCCAGGGAATAATAGGGCTGCATAAAACCGGAATTTTTTATCAGCGCTTCCTTAAAAGCTTTTTCTGCACCTTTTTTATCTTTTTTTGCAAGGAAAATTTTCCCTTTTAAATTATAAACAATAGCAGTTTCAGGAGAGCCCTGAAGCTGATTAATCTTTTTGTCACATATTTTAAGGGCCGCATCAAACTTGTTTTTTGCCGCGTATATTCCTGCTTTGCTGATAAATGCTTTCATATGTTCAGGATTTATTGACAATACTTTTTCAAAATTGACCAGGGCAGAGTCGTATTCCTTTATCGAACTTTGCAAAAGTCCAAGCTGAAAATATGCAGCAGGGTTGGCAGGTGCAATCTTTATCAGCTCTTTAAAAGCTGATTTGGCCGCACTAATTTTTTGCTGGTCAATAAAAATTTGTCCGATTATATATTTTGCCTTATAATTTTGGGGGCTGACTTTAAGTACTTCTCCACACTCCTTTGCAGCTATGTCGAGGGAACGTTCCTTGCGAAAGATATCTGCAAGGAACAACCTCCCTTTGATATTTTTCGGAGATAACTCAACCGCCTTGATAAGGGCTGTTTTTGCAGTTCTTATTTCTCCTTTCCCAAGATGCGCAATCCCTTTAAACAGGTATGCAGCAGGTTCTTTAGGATTTTCCTGGATAAGGAGATCGAGAACTCCAAGGGCATCATCAAAGCTTTTTCTGGTAACAAAAAGCTTCCCTTTTAACAGTCGGGCTGGAGGGAAATCAGGGTTTTTATCGATCATTGCTGCAATCTGCTTTTCACACGCAGCCAGATTTTTTGTTTTATAGTACAAATTCGCCACAGCATTCATTATTCTCAGATCATCCGGCCTTATTTTCTTTGCCTTGTTGTACATTAAAAGTGCTTCAGAATTCTTGCCCATGGCACTGTAGTATCCTGCAGTTAGCATAAGCGGCTTTATTTTATCAGGGGCTTTGTTAATTGATTTTAAAAATTGAGATTCAGCCTTATCCGGCTTCCCTTGTCTAATGTAAAGATAAGCAAGGGTAATATACAGATCTTCATTATCAGGATAGTCTTTTATTATTTTTTTAAGTTTTTCCTCAGCCCGTGCAGGTTTATTGGCTACAGTATAAAGGCTCACCATGGCAAGGTGGAGTCCTATATTGTCATTATTGATTTCAATGGCCTGTTTTAATATTTGTTCTGCTTCAGTGAAATTATCCAGCCGAGTCATTACCTTTGCCAGCAACAGGTGTATCCGTGTGTCTCTGGTATTTGATGCTAATATTTTTTTCAGTACGTCTTTTGCGTCATTAAGGTCATTTTTAAGTTCAAGGACCCTTACCCGCAACAAAAGTGCCTCAATGTTACCCGGATCAACGGCAAGAATATTGTCGATTTTTTCTTTTGCCTTATCTGTCTTTTTGCCGAGAAGCATAAAAGTGGCAAGCTTTAACTGGGCATCGATATTGGAAGGATCTATTTCTGATGCCCTTGAATATGCATTAAATGCCCCCTGAATATTTCCTGCCTTTAAAGATGTTCCCCCAAGGAGTATGTAAGCTTCAAGGTAATTGGGATCCATTTGAACGGCATTTTTAAATTCTATTACGGCACTTTTATACTCTCCTTTTGCAAAATAGGCTTTTCCGCTTTCAAAATATGCTATTTTTTTTTCTTCATCAGATGAGCAGCCGGTGAGGACTGTAAAAGAAAACAGGCTGATAAGTACTGCTTTGGTTAGACGATTCATTACAAACCTCCATTTCAGCGATTATACATTTATGGTACTTTTTTAAATCCGGCATTAAAAGGTCTATACAGAGGATCTCCTATTAATACCATTTTCCATGACAAAAACGGGATGCTGACAAGATAACATTCTGCAAGGGTGAGGTCTCCGTCCACAAGGAACCCGAAAAAAACTTCAGGCAAAGGAAATGCACTAACATAAGGTTCACTCACGGGACCAATGGTGGCTGCTATCCCATTGTCAAGCATCTGTTTGCACCAGACCCTGCTCCCTTTTTTTTTCAGTGTAGTGCACTCCGAGCTTGCAATATGATAGCCTATGGAGCCGGGGGGCCAGGAAAAGGAATCAATATATTTTGCCAGGCTGTACCAGCCGCAATAAAGAGCTGCGTCGGGGCACTCATTTCTTTTAAAAAGTTCTTCTCCGTTGTTTACTACAACAGTAAAAAGTCCGCTTTTTTTAACCAGTTTTGAAGCAAGATGAATGGATTGATCGTAAAACGTATAGCCGGAGGTTTTTCCTGAGCCGGATTCGGGCCATCTTGCATCGAAATATGCCGTACCTTGCAAACCATTATTTTCTGCTGTTAAGGAATCGTCTATTATCCGTTTTGCAATTTTTTCAGAGGACCCGTCAATTCTGCTTACCATTAGAACATCTTTTTTTAAAACAGATACTTTTTTATTTTTAAACCCTATGTAATATGGATTACTTATCCACCCCGGCAGGGAATAATTTTTTACCAGGACAAGGGCGATTTCCGAATCAAGGGATGCTCTTGTGTCTGTTAAGGCGCCGGATTTTTTTTTTAAGGGGAGCGATTTTAATGTTACAGGTGGAGATATCTTTAAAGGTAAACCATACATCAGCAAAAGGCACCGTATACGGGATTTGGGATTCATTTTTTTTAAATATTTTTTTACGGGTTCAGCCACATCTTTTTCGTAAACAAGTCTGCTGCAGGTCTCATTGCTGGTCACTGTCAGTGCGAGAAAATTCTCATTGGGTATCCCCCTTTTGTTCATATAGTATTTTGCAAGTTTAAGACTCTTTACAGATTGTTTATTGGCCAGGACCAGTACCTCGCAAGGTTCCAGCGCCCTGCACTGGTCAACGGAAAACGGAAAAAACAAAACAGAACAAAAAAAGAAAGAAAAACAAATGTAAAAAAAAAGATTGATGATTAGTCTATTTTTCAATTCCTGCCCTTGCCTTAACCCCTTTTTTGAAATAATGCTTGATTTCCTTCATCTCTGTAACAAGATCGGCCTTTTCAATTATTTCAGGCATTGCACCTCTTCCGGTAATTATAAGCTCAACATTATCAGGCTTTAAATCTATAACTTCAAGGAGAGTATTAACAGAAAAAAGGCCGCACATAACAGCCACATTACCCTCTTCAAGAATAACCATATCGTGGTTTCCGGCGGATAATACTTCTTTTACCCTTATCAGCCCTTTTTCAGCCGCTTTAAAATCTTCCGGCATCGGTTTTCCCCTGACAAAACCTTTGTATCCGAACTGCTCTATGGTGACAAGATCAGAGAATCTTTTTAATGCTTTGATTTCATTATAATCGCCTGATTTCATAAATTGGGCAATAAAAATTTTAAGTCCGGCGCCTGCCCCCCTTAAAGTCAGCCCCAAAGCTGCTGTGGTTTTCCCTTTTCCATTTCCTGTATAGACCTGAACATATCCTTTTCCTATCATTGTGAATCCTTTGAAAATATATGGGCTTTAACAAAATTATTTTGGATGCAGTATTACATATATAGTATAAATAAAGAAATTCAGCTTATGTCAAATTAAAATTTGACTAAGGGTGTATTAATAACAACTCAATTCAAAGATGTAAAGTCTGTTTGCCGGATCTGTTTTGCTCATTAAAAAAAATAATAAGGCTAGTTCTACTTTTCTTGCAAAATTAAATAAAAAAATATAATGTGCAGAATTATTAACAAAATTTTGAAAAGCCGGAATCGAATGTCAAATAGTTGCCAGTCGCCGGGTCCCCGGTCTTTTTACAGATAAACAAAAATTATAATTCAAATAAAAATATTTTAAATTCTGAGGCATTATATATTATGACGCAAATGGAAGATGCAAATAATGGTAAGCTTACCAATGCCATGAAGCAGGTGGCTGCCTATGAAGGGATCGATGCTGAAATAATCATGGCCGGAGTTGCAAAGGGGCAGATTGTTATTCCGAAAAACAGATATCGTGAATTTACAGCAAGGGGTATCGGCAAAGGGTTAAAGACAAAGGTAAACGCAAATATAGGGACATCTCCAAGCCATTTTAATATAGATGAGGAGCTTCTTAAGCTGGATGTTGCCATAAAAGCTGGTGCTGATGCCATTATGGATCTTTCCACAGGAGGAGATCTAAATCTTATTCTTGATAAAATTCTGGAGCAGTCATCTGTTATGGTGGGGACTGTCCCAATTTATAAATCAGCAAGCATGTCTGTTTCCCAGGGGAAAAAGGCTGTTGATCTGTCTGAAGAGGATATTTTTTCGGCCATTGAAGAGCATGCAAAATCGGGTGTTGATTTTGTTACGGTTCATTGCGGAATAAATTTTAACACCTTAAGTGTTTTAAAAGCCAGCGACAGGCTCATGGGAATTGTATCCCGGGGGGGGAGCCTCATGGCTGAATGGATTAATAAGCATGGAAAAGAAAATCCCCTTTACGATAAATATGACCGTCTTATAGAAATTGCCCATGAGTATGACATGACTCTCTCCCTGGGTGATGGCTTGAGGCCGGGAACCATATGCGATGCAGAAGATCGCGCCCAGGCCGTTGAACTTGTAACATTAGGGGATCTGGCAAAAAGAGCCAGAAAAGCAGGGGTGCAGGTTATGATTGAAGGCCCAGGCCATGTTCCTTTAAACAGAATTGCAGGTGATATGAAAACGCAGAAAAGGCTTTGCGATGGAGCCCCTTATTATGTGCTGGGGCCTCTTCCCACAGATATAGCTCCGGGATTCGATCATATAGTAGGGGCAATCGGAGGCGCAATAGCTGCAGCTAATGGCGCAGATTTTCTATGTTATGTTACCCCTGCCGAGCACCTTTGCCTTCCAACATTAGATGACGTTCGGGAAGGGGTAATAGCATCAAAAATTGCTGCTCATATTGGTGATATTGAAAAAGAGGTACCCGGCGCTTTGGAACAAAATCGGAAAATGTCTGAAGCACGGTGTAATTTTGACTGGGAAACCATGTTCGATTCTGCTATTGCCCCTGATGTGGCAAAAAAAAGGCGGACAGCGAGTGAAGATCATAATAGAGATGTTTGCACAATGTGTGGAGATCTCTGCGCCATGAAAACGTATAAACGGGCTATTTCAAATCCTTAGTCGTTAAAAAAGTTTCCTTTATTTTCTAAAAGTATAGATTGTCAGATAATAAATTTCACCTCGAAGGCGTATTAAAATACCCAGGCGACCGACAACGGAGTGAAATTATTTATGTGACGGGGTATAGAGGTGTATTATATGGTCGATTTCATATATGGGCAGCCCTTTCCGCTGCAGGATCAAACGACTCCCTATCGTTTGCTGACCAAAGATCATGTTTCTGTGGCATCTTTTCTTGGTAAAAGGGTTATAAAAGTTGATGCAAAAGGATTGACACTCCTTGCAGAAGAAGCATTTAACGATGTATCACATTTGTTAAGACCTTCCCATCTTAAACAACTGTCAGAGGTTTTTAAAGATGAAGAAGCTTCGGATAATGACAAATTTGTCTGTCTTGAGCTGCTGAAAAATGCTGTAATTTCGGCTGAAGGCATCTTCCCCATGTGTCAGGATACGGGAACCGCTATTGTACTTGGACATAAAGGGCAGAGAGTATGGACAAAATGTGTTGATAAGGAAGCCGTCTCCAGGGGTATTTTTAATGTTTATACAAAAAAAAATTTAAGGTATTCTCAAAATGCCCCATTAACTCTTTATGAAGAGGTAAACACAGGGAATAACCTCCCTGCACAGCTTGAGATATTTGCCGAAGAGGGAGAAGAGTATCATTTTCTTTTTATTGCAAAGGGAGCTGGATGTTCTAATAAGACATATCTGTATCAGGAAACAAAACCGTTATTTAATGCCAGGAAATTATTTGAATTTATTGTTAACAAGTTAGAAAGCGTTGGGACAGCTGCGTGCCCGCCATATCATTTTGCTGTGGTTGTGGGGGGGCTTACACCTGAGTCTAATCTTAAAACAGTAAAGCTTGCAACCGCTGGTTATTTGGACGAGCTTCCTTCAACGGGTGATATAACAGCCCATGGCATACGTGACCGTGAGCTTGAAGATGAAATATTAAAGGCATCACGTCTGCTGGGGGTGGGGGCTCAGTTTGGAGGAACATGTTTTTGCCATGATATCAGGGTTATCCGCCTTCCAAGGCATGGCGGGTCATGCCCCGTTGGAATAGGGATAAGCTGCAGCGCCGACAGAAATATAAAGGCTAAAATAACCTGTGATGGTATTTTTCTGGAGCAACTGGAAAAAAATCCTGCACAATTTCTTCCTGAACCAAAGGAAACCGAAAATGATATTACTTCCATTGATTTAAACAGATCAATGGATAAAATCAGAGAATCTTTAGGAAAACATTCCATTGGAACACGTCTTTTTCTAAATGGAAAAATGATTGTGGCAAGGGATATCGCCCATGCTAAATTTAAAGAACGGCTTGATAAGGGGGATGGCCTCCCTGAATATCTTGAAAAATACCCCCTGTTTTATGCAGGCCCCGCAAAAACGCCGAAGGGACATCCTTCCGGTTCTTTTGGACCCACAACAGC
>Ga0190313_1001003_pt1 | contig 15623 bp, 24 predicted proteins | sample 4870071011_MG_FD_169989 | JGI IMG/M metagenome (GOLD analysis project Ga0190313, IMG submission 169989) | Hydrothermal vent sediment bacterial communities from Southern Trench, Guaymas Basin, Mexico - 4870-07-10-11_MG | ecosystem: Environmental > Aquatic > Marine > Hydrothermal vents > Sediment ...
TCGTTGTTGTGTTGACCTTCGTTCCAGCGTCGAAGTCTGCGGTCGTGTTGAACGAGAAGTCGTAGGCAAGGGCAGTGCCACTCGATAGAGTCACAGCGAGAAGTAGAAGTAGCGAAAGCACTACCCTGGCCCTAAAAGCATTAATTATATCCGCTTCCACACTATCACCAAAGACAATATTATTATTATAATAACCATGATAGTAAATAAACTTATTGGTATTCTTCCCACGTTAAACAGCGTGTCAAAGATGGAGATTCTCCCGATGATTAGAGAATTTAGTAGGCCTCCAAAGTTTACAAAGAAACCTTCTCCTACGATTAAAGACACAGGTATTGACTTTTGGCATACTCCTGCTTCTATTATTATGTTGCTTACTAAGCTCTTTTCTGGGATCTTACAAAGCAGTTCGAATGTAGTTTGTCCAAGAGGTGGAACTTCGTCTGTTTCTGTTGGAGTGATGTTACAATACGGCGAAAGCTCTCCAAGATATGCTTTGTACCTTTGAGGTTCTAATCCTTTATTTACTACTTTGAACTTTACGCTCGGCTTTATAACCTGCCCTGGCTTACCAACGAGGAATGCTCCTGTTGAGGGAGTTATATCGAAGGCACAAGTAGAAGTATCGGATGAAACACCCCCACCTACTCCTGAAACAGAAGAGAAGTACTCTGATTGAGACATATCAAGAGTTACATAAGAGCTATTAGTTGCCGAATAATCACAGGTTAAGGTTACGTTAAAGTCGTAGAAAGGGTATGATAGTTGAGAAGTGTTTATTGAGAGAATAGTTTGCACTGTTTCATTCACTGTTATATTAAAGTCTTGGTTAGTGAAGTACGAAGCAGCAGAAACTGAGGCATCTGAGATTGTGAAGTTACAGTGAGAGAGGTTTATGTTGTATCCTGGTGCTACTTCGGCAGTGAATGTTAGATTCTGTATCTCTCCTTTCTCTACTGTGGTTGATATTGTTTCTGGGTTGAGGTTAACCTTTGCGTTATAGGTATAAGTTATTTGGAAGTAGGGAGCGTTCGACCCTTCGGACGAGCTTACAGATTGAGCTGTGCCAGTAGATCCAGTTTCAAGTATTTTCACTGTAAAAGTGTAATCGTCACAGGTTTCATTATTTGCTTCGGCAGTATAGAGCGAATCACAATACCTCGTTCCAACAGAAGAATAAGAGCCACAGTGCAGTTCTTCAGACCTTGAAGCACAGTTTGTTACCTCAGAGTCTTGGTTGTTCCATGTTAGAGTAGACTCATTAAAGGTATCGTTACAGTACTCTGTTGGATATTCGTAACTATCTACGTTGTATGAGTCATCTGATTCTAAAACTATTCTTGCTTCTGTGATGTTTATTGACCTGGCATCTGGTACTACACTCGGAACGAGAGACTGGATTAAAGATGAGAAGTTCACCTCTAAGAATGACCTGTAAGGGTAGCTGTCTCCTGTTTTACCTATCATAAGAATAGAATCAGAGCCATAAGTATCTGATGGGTTTGCTCCCGAAGTGTAAGTATCTTCCTTTATAAATCCTCTGCTCTCACTTATACTCGTGGTTGGGTCTATATATATTGGATAAACAGCGTTCAGTATGAAGTTTTGCGGTATCCTTATAGCAATAAAGGTAGTATTGTCTATGGAGAACACATAAAAGCCCAAGTCTATTCTTGTATTGTTTGAATCGTAGGCAAAGGGTCTTGGCATATATACTATTTCTCTCCCTTCACTATCTAAGAATGAAACTCTATGTCCTGTTTGTAAAGAGCCTTTGTATTCCTCGCCATCAACGTATAGTTTTAAGTCTCCGCTTGGATATACATAGTTTACGATGTAAGAATAACCTGAATGGTCTATCACAAGCTTATTCTTATCTCTTTCTGAAATCTTTATTACCTCTTTAATTCTGTATGGCAAGTAGATATAAGACATTTCACTGTCTTTTAATATTGAGTAGGTTATCCTGTTTCCATACAAGGAAGTCATTTCTGGTTTTATTCCATTTGAGGATTTAACTCCTATGCTCGCGAGACCTACGAGTAGGCTCTTGTTATATCTTTCTACCCTGTACCCTATTATCTTCTTGTAACTTGCGTTGAAGTATGCGTGATATAATCCTTTAGTTACGCCATAGTCCCATCCATTAGAGGCAGGTCTTATAGTGGTATCAACGTGATGCCATAGGCCATCTTCGCCTTTGTAGTTCACGTATCTATCTGTCACGGTTATTGTTCCATCTGGATTTTTACAAAAGGTTATTCTTTCTGAGGTTTTATCCTGAATTATATCACAGGCAAATACAGAGCTACGGCTAAAGAGAATTAGAAATACAACTAATAAAATCAATTTTATCTTTGCCTTTATCGTAATTTCACCCCCTCTTAATTAGGAGGGAAGCTCCAAGTATTAAGGTTATAAGCCCTGAAACTACGGATATTAGACTCCCTATCTTGTGCAGTAAGTCTTTACTTTCTACTGTTTGAGCTATTTGTGGAGTTGTAGAAGATTGCTCGGTTTGATTTACTCCCGTAGTCTCTTCAGTTTGAGTGTATTCCTCTGTTTGTTGAGGCTGTGCGTACTCCTCGATAGATGAAAGTGCTTCTTCTTCGTATCCTTCTTTATATATAGCAAATTTCACATTAACTTCTTGGTTTCCATATTCCTCTTTTATGACTACTAAAGAACTATCGCCCCACCTGTCTGGTACAATCCTGCAGGGAGCTGATGTACCGTCTTCAAGAGTAACTTTACAGAATGTTTTATATCCTCTAAGTAGCATATCTACGGGCCAAATGTGGCATTTACAGCCTTCGTCTCTCCAACACATACACTCTTCTTTTTCGCTTAGGTCATACCTCGACACTTCACTTGGTGTTGTCCACTGCTCTACATTACCAGTAATTTCTATTGCTATATCGTCCCCGTAGTCTTTTAAAGGAACGCTAAATTCTGCTGATATGTACTCTGGGGTTGCTTTTCTGTATATTTTTTCTATGTCAAAATGAGGGCTTATTACTGTGAATAAGTTAGTTCCTACTAAGCTGCTTATAAATACTACTAGGGCTATTACAAATCCTATTTTTCTCCAATCTGTTTTCCTTCTCATATTCCCACCACTATTGAGTATTTCAATAGGAACACGGCGATTGTGTTATGCACTAAATGAGCGATAGGGAGGAATATTCCAGAGGCAAGATATATCACGGAGATAGTCATTCCGAAGATAAGTGCTGAAGTGTAATAAGGAATGTTGTTTCCGTAGACATCAGCGTGGAAGTTAGCAAAGAGCAGAGCTCCAGAGAAGGAAGAGATGAGTATGAGAGCAGTTATAACAGACGTCGAGTCGCTCTTAATCAAGGCTTTCAGAAATACATATACCATAGAAGGAACTACTATGAAGAATACGTAGTCTTCGAAGAACGCAGGGATTACTGAAGTCACGAACCACTCCTTGCTTGGAGCTATGCTTTGAGTTATAGCCTCTGGAACTGGTAGTAAAATGGTATTTCTCACGTACATAAAGACTCCAGATGTTATTGATAGGATCACAAGGAGTGCAACTGCTACTTTCTTTGGTAGAATTCTCTCGTCATCGCTCCACAGATGGGAGAACTTGGAGAGAATAGGCTCTCCTTTGATAAACATCAACACGAAGCTCACGCTCGCAAGAAACGTGGCGAGCATTCCTAAGGAGAAGTAAAAGCTTTTCCACTCGGAAGTAATAGAAGGGTCGTTCCTTATTCTGAGAATATACAAGAGAAGCAAGACTAACGAGAACAACAGCATACTGCTTATTGATATCGATTTTTTATCTACCATCTATTTTTCCTCCCTAATCCACTTGTCAATCTTTTGTTGTTTGCGTCTTATTGTGAACCCAATACTCTTAGAGAATGTTACGATGTCTTTCTTACGGTGTATTGAGATCCTATACATCATCTTTCCTTTATTGATATATGCGTTTAGCTTTGAGTTGATTCCAAGGGATTTAAGAAGATTATAAGAAATCTCCATTAGCCTTCTGTTCCTATTATAAAGACAGACTCTTGGGACTTTCCCCCTCATTAGCTCACTTACTGAACCCTCTGCATCGTATAGTCCTCTCAAGAATGAGGAGGGATGAGAATATGCGAGTTCATAACTCTCTTTGTTTTCTTTGAATAGAAGAAAAATCTCTTTGGAGTAGATTCTCAAGATGTGATATTTTCCACTTGTGAAGAGAGGATATTCTCTTTTTCTCTTTAATATATTTCTTACGCTTTTATTGATACTATCTAAAAAGTCCTTATCTTTAACGTAGAAGTCAAGTCTATAATCTCTTCCGTTGGAGTAGAGATATCCATCACCTACAAATGCACCGAAGACATATGACAGTTCCTCACTGTTCTTTGATAGGAGAGAGTTATATCCTTTTGGGGATTCCCTCTTCGCTCTATTTAGATTAGATAAGTGAGAGAGATATTTATTTTTTATAAGAGGATCTCTCCATCTCTCCAACATAATCTCTCTTGTTACCACCTTCTCGTCACCTCTAATGCTTTACCTTATGAGGTTTACCACGAATGTAAATCTTTGCGTGTGGTGGCTTACCTGCATACTTTCTCCTTGTTTTCTTATTTCCCCATAGACATGCAAGCCACTTACGATAAGCCTCTTTCGATCTGAAATTCAAGGTTTTTCTCCTTGCCACTTTATCACCTTCTCTCTTTCAAAGTGAGGTATAGAGCCACGAGGAACACTCCTATACCTGAAATCATCAAGATGTAAGTTAACAGTAAAGGTGCTGCGGTTATTCCAAGAATCAATCCAATCTTTGATAGGGTCCCAAGATTTAAGAACCAGTTGATAACGTACACAGCTACTCCTCCAACCGCAGCACCTATAGCAGCAGCCACAACCTTATCTTTCCTTCTTCCTCTTAGATAACCCATTAGGCCTCCTATTGCAATTATTAATCCGTACAGCAAGTACCTTCCCCAGTTAGTCTTCTTAGGTAAAGCACAGCCTGGTAGATTAGGATTGTAAGTGTGCTTACACACTTTCTTCATCTCTGTTACGCTAAACACGCACTTATCCTCCGTGCAAGGATTTCCATCGTCGCACTCAGCGTCAGTTGAACAAGGAATTACTGTTCCCTCAAGATCTACACATCCGCCTTTATCTTCATTACATATTTTATTAGAAGCTGTACAGTCTTCAAGTAGTACCCAATCTTGTATTCCGTCTCCTCTGTCTTTACAGACATAAACCATATTCTCCTTACATAATATTGCTCCAAGCCTCTCACAGCCGACATATGTTGCTGTGTACTTAACCGTGAAAGTTACTGAATCACATTTTCCAAAGTATGAATCCTCGCTGACACCGCAGGCCTCTATCGTTATAGTGTCTGTTACTGATTCATCGGATAAAGAGAACACTTCAAGACTTACTCTCCTTGTCTCTCCCCCATTAACCTGCACTCTCTTAGTTTTAACTGTGAACTTATCGCCACTCTTCTTACGTATTTCAATCTCTCCCGAATCTCCAACGTTCTTTACATCAAGTAATAATTCCCCACCCTTGAAGTTGTCCTTAAACTCAACGTTAGGATTTACTACTGATAGCTTAGGCATAGGGTGATTTTTCTTCACACCCAACCAGTCAGCTTTTATTATAAATAAGAAACTTGGAATTTGTATTCTCTCCCTTGGCTTTAGCGAAAGAACGTTCACTGCATCTCTATCGTAAGCTGTTATTCCTCTAAAGTCTCCCGTTCCAAATGAGTAAGGAAGGTAATTTCCGAATATATCATCTGCTGCTGCACTTACATCGTTTGCCTTCACAGATATAGTGTTTGGATTATCTCTATCTAAATCCATAGATAGAAGTTCTTGCTCTTCCCTCTCGTAGTCTTCTATAACTTCTCTCGATGAAATATACCATTTTCCACTTGTAGCACTTATGGTGTATACTGGAGGATACTCACTATTTAGAAGGGAAGCTTCAGCACATTCTCTACCACTTACGAGGTTTCCTTTCCACTCGTAATAAACTCTTCCGTTAGCAAGATAACCTGTGGTTTGTCCAGTTAAGGTGTCAAAGTGAGAAGAAGCTGTTTTGCTTCCAGCCTGTAAGTAAATATCTCCCGTTTCTCTTATATTCTTCGAGATGTACTTCCCAAGTCTTCCAACCTTCTTTTTACCAAGGCAGTAGATTTTATCGTAGCTGCACTTCACAACTTCGTAACCTAAGTCTTGAAGCTTCTGTTCAGCTGTTTTTCTTCCAAAGAAAGGTGCACCAAAGTCTGACTTTTCCATTTTGTACTTGTAAAAGAAATCGTCAGTGTAAGCAACTTTATACTCACATCTCTCATCCCAATTATTCAAAGCGACGTAAAACTTCTCGGAGCTTACTTCTCCTGTTTTAGCTTGTAAATACTGACTTCCAGGCAAAGCATATTTACCTACTACTTGATCCGAACCCGAAGCTACAACGTAAACTCTCCAAGCTTGTGAACCATCGTCATATTCGACTTGGTCCAAGCTTAAAACACCAAGAGAGCCTATCGAGAAGAACTGAGAACCAATAAAGTACACAGCGATGAATATGAGTAGTAAAATACCTACATTAAAAATCATTTTCTCTCTACTTCTCATCCTTTCTCCCCTGTATATTTAATGGATCTCTTTATATATAAACTTTTTTAGTCAAGTTCCTTTCCAAAATTAAAAATAAAAAAGGGTTGATTCAAGCTCTTAGATGGCTTGAATTATAGCACCCATTTCTTTTCCAAGTGGTGAGTTGTCTGTCTCGTCTATACCGACATCTGCTTCTGAGTCACTGTCGTCTGCTATTCCGAATGCGTAGCTTCCTGACTTTGTGTAGTACCAATCCGCATCCTTGAACTCGAAGAATGCGATGTCCATATTGCTTACAGTCGTTGTAAATGCTGGGTCGTTTGATGCGTCTGCTTTAATCTTAAGCTTCAACTTGAAGCTTTCGTACTCGTGTAAGTCTATTGTCTCTGTTGTTCCTGGCTTGTATACATATACTGCATCGTAGTCAAAGCTTGTCGATGTACCATTTATTGTTAAAGTTGTATCCTCGATGTGCTTTGGTATGGCAACCTTGACCCAGTTAGGGTCTTCGACTGTGACCTCGTCTATGTCGTTGCCAGCACCTACTGCTATTGCTTTAATTCTTATCAAGGAGTCAGAATCTCCGTTGTATATCTTTGCGTATACAACTTTCTCTTCTCCTGCTCCTAACGTTATGTTGTAGTCTGCCAAGTCGGAATCAGACGCTGCGTTAAGCTCTGTTGTGCCTGTGTCGTCGTAGACTGTCACCTGCATATTGCTCTCTGATGCCATAGCTGACACATCGTACTCCATTACATCTGACTCGGAGCCGATAGTCTTGGTTACAGGATTTCCGTAGTAAGAACCGTCGATTTCTACTACGGTAATTTTGTCTCCGACAGCAAGCCCAGAGCTTATTGTGTCTGATATGTCAAAGGTTGCGTAGTTCTCCAACTCTACGCCATCCTTCCACACAGACACGTTAACGTCTGTCTTCTTCACTTTGGAAGAACCTTCTATCTCGTAGGCGTTCAATAGAAGTGTAGCAGACTTACCCATAACGTTGCTTACTGGCGTCTCAGATGGTACTGGTACTTTTTGCTGTACTGCTGATAGCATTCCGCTCTTGTAAGCGAAGAACAGACCAGCTCCTAACAGTACCAACAACATCAAAAATGCGTAGTTGGTTTTCCCGCTTCTCATAATCTTTTTTCACCTCCGGTATTTGATTTTACATCTTCTCGAGCACAACGTCTGCTAATAGAACAGACATTATGCCGAGAGCAAATCCAGTCAATCCCCAGTCTATTTGAAACACTGGAAGGATTGCTACGTATGTTGAGATTAGCGTAGATATTCCCATCGCTGCTATTATGAAGAACAACATGCTGATAAAGTCCTCCTTAACAAGTCCCCTCTTGTGTATCTTTAGGACGTAAAGTCCACCGATACCTATAAGAAGGAGACCTATTGCCGACTTACTGCCAATACCAAGCGTGTTGAACACTGCTGTAAGTCCTAGCATAATAAACGCTGCGATTACTGGAATACCTACCCACTTTTTTATTGTATCCTCTCTCATTCATTCACCTCCATAAGAGGTTTTGCATATAAATTTATCTCAATCCTTATTTATAAAGGTTTTAAATTTTTTATTTAATAAAAAATTATATTGATATAGGAGAGAGGAGGAGGCCAACCTCTCTCCCACCCTGCAGTTCCTTAAGGAGGAAGATCAACTGTGAAGATAGATAAGCCAGGCGATAAGGATCATAACAGCTAAAGTCACGAAGCCTATCCCTCCCTTCATAGCCTTATCCTGAACTGGGTGAACAAACAACCTGTCATAAACGAAGTAAAGCACGAACACAGCTAACAGTACAAAAGTAAACCAGTGAGGAACTGCAGCAGAGTATTTTTCCCAAAGCCATATCGCAAAACCTTTTAAAGTTTTTTGATTTAGATAAGGCTTGGTAGCGTTAATGAACTCGGATGTCTTATTCACCACAGAAGAGACATTTACTCCTATCAAGTTAGAGGTTGCATTTGTCACGTTAGTTAGATTTGTCATCGTGTCTCCCCCTCATCGTCTTCCCTTCACCTTAAAGTAGAGATTAATCACAGCGTATAAGGTTACGAAGAACAATATAGGTGCAAGTAAGCTTTGACTTATGGTTACTTTGCTCATTATACTTATTGCTTCGCTCGTCGTGAATCCCAACTCGTGAGCAGACCACAAGTAAACTAAAAACATAATTCCTTTCCATAGCAACCAAACAGGGAATAACAAGACAGCTGTGAGCAAGGCTTTGTTCCACCCCTTGAAATAACTAAGAGCAGTAACTATTCCCATTAGTAGAAATATCGCTACGAAGTCCAAGAAGTCAACTCCAGGCATCCTTATAGGTCCCACTTTCGTAAAAGGAGTAAGATTACTCAAAGATTGAGTAAACACAACCGCTGCGACAGGATTGTCCTTTGCTTTCGAAAAGAACTTCTCGGGACCTATCTGTGAGATGCCTGAAAACACAGCTACCAAAATTAAAATAACAACAACCCAATTGCTTAAGCTAAGTGCCTTCCTCACCTTCCTTTGCCTCCTCTTTGTCTTCTTCTTCCTCAACTGCTTTGTTCACATCCTCTTCTACTCTCTTAAGCTCCTCTTCAGCTTTTATCTCCGCATTTATTTCCTCTATGTCTTTCCAGTCTTCCTCTTTTTTTCTTCCCCAAACAAACAACTTTTTGCCGAACACGCTATCACCCTCCTATTATTTATAAGCACTCGTTACATAAAAACTTTTTTATTTATTCCTACTACCGAATATTCCTCTGATGATATTGTCAAGTTCATCGATGTCCTTGTTCAGCTCTTCAAAGTCGTGGATAAGCTTCACAACGAGAGGAATCTTCCTAACAATAACCTTTATGCTTCCTCTTTTTCTCTTACTTCTCTCTACAACCAGAATATCGTCGCTTTGCAGCTCTCTCAAATACTTGTACACCTCTTGAACGTTAATAGAGCAATTCCTAGCTATGTCCCTGACCGTTGTCTCTCTCCCATCGAGGCCATACACGTAGCTCAACACTTTAATCTTCCTTGTTTTCACCTTTACCCACCTCAACTTTTAGTCTCATAAGAGTAATTAAATTAACGATGTGAGCCACCTCTGTTCCAGCGAGCTCAGGATGCTCCGACATAATCAAAGTTTTTAACAACGTCTTCATAAGTCTTCCCTTGTTATCGACTATCTTCTCTGTCCTTGGATCGCTGAAATACTTCTGAGCAAGCTTCCTGTAAAACTCTACTGAAGAATTCACCTGCATTTTCAACACTTTATCTATAAACGCATTTTTTATTCTGTTGTACTTCTCGAGGAATTTCTTCGATGGCTTCTTGCTCACTATATACCCTATGTAAAGTTTAGTTATGAAATACTCCTCGACAGGTTTAACGAGAATAACTTTGGATAGCTTCTCATCGTAATCGATAACATCCGGTGCTTTAAACAAGAAGTGAGGAACGTGTTGTGATAAAACAGGGCTGTTGTAGATTATAGAGACTTGCTTCTGCCTCACAGTCTTTTCTATGTTTTGCAACAGCTCCACTTCTCTCCTCGAACCCACTCCTGATTTAGCAACTTCCTCATCGAGTATAAATATCTCGCCCTTTTTCGCTCTTTTTATTCTCTCAAGCAAATCTCTCCTGTCGAAGAAAATATTTCCCTTTGGCTTCTGGTGAAACACTCCACTTTCTGTCTCTTCAAGATCTCCAATATCAAAATTGTATCCCCACAGCTTACTCCAATACGCTCCCCAGTATATCGAAGACAAGGACTTACCAGCTCCAGTTTCTCCGTACCACTGCAATATAAGGTTCTTACCTCTTCTCTTTCTCCACTCGAGCTCTTCTATCCACACGTCAGTTATGTCTCTATATTCGGCGTCGAGAATAGCATTCACGTCAGCGAAGTCATAACCTTTGTCTCTCATTCCCTTGATGAATCTCATCACTGGCGTTGTTTCCCAAGCCACCTTACACCACGTCTTTCAACCTTTTCTTAACAGATTCGGCTCCAACGTTCATTTCTTCCAAAGTCGAGCGTTTTAACCTTATCAAACTCTCCATTTCTCTCTCAAGCTCATCCCTCACTCTTTCGAACTGCTCCTTTGCTTCAGCAAGTCCAGACGGTGAGAAGGCTTTTATCACGTCAACAAGTCTCTTGTCAATCTCATTTATCTTTTTCAAGTAGAACTCAACAGTTTTTCTCTTTATCTCTATGAAAAACATCTCTTCCTCTGTTGTAAGAGAGCCTTCTCTCTCAAACTTTTCAAGCAGCTTAATATACTTCTTTTTCTCGTAACTCGTAAGTCTCGCAAGAACAAACAACCTCTTCAAGAACTTCAACAAAGAGTCAAACACTTCTGGCATTCTATCAGAGAGATACCTCACCTCAAGTATCTCCGAATTACTAAATATCTCATTAAGAAAGCTCTCATAGATCTTTTTAGTCTCACGTAGGGTTTCCACATATTGATTATCCTCATCTGCTGCCATTCTTCTTCCCCCTACCTCCTATTATAAGAGTTCTTATCTTCTCTTTCAGCTTGGCGTTCTCAAGCTTGAGCTGTTTTATCTCACTCTCAAGCTCACTCACTTTCTTAGCCACTTTCTTGCTTATCTTGTTCCAGTAATATATCGAAAAGTCCTCGTTTAATCTAACAAGATGCTCCCTTTCGAGGAACAACTCCTCCTTTTTTCCAAATATTGTCACTTCTCTTATAACCTTAACTAGCTCTCTATTCTCTGGAACTTCGTATAAGAACTCTCCTGTCCTTTTATCCTTGAGACAATAAATAATATTAACTTTACCTAAATCTTCTAATCTTGAACAATCTACGATTATATGTCTTTTTCTCATAGTCTCCTCTCCATAAAGTTTTTAGTGAGATAAAACCCAACAACAGCGAAGGATATTATCATCACGAAAGATACAATAATAAGGTCTTTACTTCTCTTACAGATATCAAGCTGATGTTCTTTCTTACTTAAATCACTACTCAGAGAATACACTTGTTGCTGACAAACTGTAAGATTACTCTTCATAAAAGAAAAGTCAAGCGAAGATTGATTCTTACAGGCATTTAAATCGCTGGAACACTCTTCCCACTGGCTTTTGAACCTTGCTACTTCAGTTGCCAAGTCATCTTTCTGCTCGAGACATCTGCTTAGCTCTTGTGCCATTATTGCAGAGCCAAATTGAGTGTTAAACTCGTCCAAGTACTCCCTACACTGCTCGATAGTGGCTTGAACTTTCTCCTCGTAAGAAGGAGGATTCACAAGATAATCACAGGAGTACAAAAACTGCAAGTCCATATCGTTACTATTGTTATAGAAGTAATAAGTCGCATTAGGAGTTTCTATCTTTATGTCTCCATCTTCCTGTCTCGTCAATCTAATGTGTAAATCCACGTCCTGATGCTCACACTTCTGCTGGTCTGGGGAGCAAGTGAAGTGTATATCACAGTTCGAATTCTCAAAGTCAAAAGATTCTCCAGCGTTCAAATCCCTTGTGATAGAACATCTCGAAGCAGGATAAGACGAGGTTACATTAACGTGACAATTTCCAACATCGTCAAAGAAGTTCATACCGCAGGAAACACTTCCGTTTATATAGTACTGAGGCATAGTTATCGTGAGGTTTTTCCACTCGTAAGATCCTGTCGTTGAGTTGTAAAAAGTGTACTCCACTATCAAAGTTCCATTAATAGTCAAATTCTCCTGAGTTCCATCCAACTGAATATAATCGTCAGCGTAAGCTAAACTTATTCCAAGAAGTATCAATATGCAAATTATTTCTCTTCTCATATATATCCTCCTAACTTTAGTCCAAACATTATAGCTACATAACTAATCATAGTCAAAGCGTCACCTATCACCCCGTAGCCCATAGACCTAAGTAATGAATTGCTGACTAAACACAACAATCCAGCAATCAATACTAATATGAATCCGTACATATCCACTATTCTTCACCCTTTAATAACCTCTTTAGTTCTTCTACTTTTAAATCTTCAGTATGAACTTCCTTCAACTTCGAAGGTTGTGCTCTTTCAGGAGCTGTTGTTGGAGTTATCTGTAGCCCAGTCGATTCATACCTCAAATTGTTCAACTTATCATAAGCTTCTTCAAATGAAGTGTTATCCCAAATCTGAAAGTTCTTATAATCACCATTTACAACTTTAAAAGTCACATACTCAACAGGCAATTTATCCTTTTCAAAAGTGTATATTTCAACTTTATGAGCTTTTCTTCCTTCTGCCTCTTTAACATAAAATACATCGAAGCCAACAAGTGAAGGTTTTAGTTTCTCTTTTCTCAAATCAAAATAAGCTTTAGTGAAAAAGTCAATCGCTTTCTCTTTGCTTAAAGTTCTCTCTATCTTCTTCTTCAACAGTATAGGCAACAAAAATACAACAAATAAAGCAATCGAGATAATTAAACCAGTCAAAATTAAAGCTCTAGCCAAAACCTCAGAATTGCCAGTTATTTCAATCTTTGGATGTATAATAATTAATGCAAGAAATGCTACAATTAATGGAAATATCCCAAATTTAATATATTTTTTATACTTTACATCCATCGTTCTCACTCCATAAATTTAAAGTTATGTTTTTTCAACACTTTTAACAAATCTTCTCCAAATTTAGTCAATCTTACTGTAAATCCTCTTCTCCCTTTGTCTCCAATCACCTCAAATAAATCAGGATTCTTCATAATCAATGTTCTTGTTGTAGAGAATGAGTAAGGAGCATTCAATACAACCTTGCTCATTCTCCTGCCTTCCCGGCCTGCTGCACCGATATAGTTCAAGATGAATGCAATTGAGTTGAATTTTCCGTAGATTTTTGCTTTCTGTTCTTTGCCCATCTTTCATCACTCATATAATTATATATCTCTTACTATATAAATCTTTTGTTTTTTATTAAATTTTCTCTTTTAATAAATTTGTTTGTATGTATAGGATATCTTTTAATTCCTTGAAGTAAGGGTCTACTGCTTTAATAAACTCTTTACCTTTGTCAGTTATGATAAACCACTTTGCTCTTTTACTCTCTGTCTGTAACAGTTTGATATAGCCTTTCTTTAAAAGGATTTCTCTTAGATTTACTAAGGTTGGATAGGAAGCTTCTGTCCTTCTACACATAAGGTCAGTATTTGTTTTAGTTCTCGAATTCTTTAGGAACAAATAGATTGTTTCAAACTTAATTCTTTTCATTTTTTCACCCTCACTTCTTTTCTTTGGATTTTAACAACCTTCTTTGCTTTCTTGTTGACTAAAAGTAGGAGTTCGTTTCCTACCTGGTCAAACGAATAAACCTTTTGCAAGTCTTGTTTTTTCTCTGTCATCGTTTATCCCCCCTCTTTTTCTGTTTATTTTTAGAGTTTATCTTTATGTATGGACAGATAGAGCAGTCTTCCCTAACCAAACAGTGCCACATCTTCTTGCTATTCCATAGACACTTATCCCACTTCAATTCTTACCACCTTCGCTACTCTCAAGCTTTTTAACCCAATCATACAAAGTCTGGACTTCTATCACAAAATCATCAAACTTCTTCTTGTCGTTTAAGATGTAGTTGCTTAAGCCAACAAGCTTTCTACACTTTGTTCTTATCGCTTCCCATTCCATCTCGTTCATATTTATCACCTCACACTCCTCTTTATATATCCTTCAGCAACTGACATCATAATAGCAAACTCTATATCTGCGTATTTCCCAAGATTTATAGCAATCTTTCCATCTTCTACGATATACCCGCTCTTTTTTAAGTTATCAAACCACCTATCTGCTTTCTTTGTTAGATTTAATTCCTTTGCTATCTGTTTATGTTTTTTCCAGCCATATTTAAGTAGAGACCAACAATACAAAAATACCTTCTTATCCTTCTCACTTACAAAATTTTCTTTTACAGCTTTATTGAATACATCTAAATCCTTTTTAGTTATTAGCTGTTTAGCCATACTATCACCTCTTTTATGCCGTGAAAGAGTATATATAAATACTCTTTCACAGCGTGAAAGTTATCCCCCAGCCTGTGGGGGCGAATATTTACCCAGCTGGGGAGGATATTTGTTTCCCCACAGGCTGTTTGGGGACGCCCCGCATTCCCTTGCGGTCATGCGGGGGAGTTGAACTCACAAGCTCCCCCAGCCATCGGCGGTGTGCGGTAAGGTGCAGCTTACCGTGGCCAATCGTGTTGGCTGGACATCTGGCAAGTTGCCTGCACCCTTGCCAGCATCGTAGGCCAACTCCGATGGGAGACCACCGCCGATTTTTTCGCCACAAATCTGCAGGTAGGCAAGTGACCCCTGTTCCGCTCCGTCCGAGAGGTATTGCGAGCAACTACACTTGCCGACTCTCTGCTTTGTGGCGGGCTGTTTAGGGTTGTGAGCGTCGTTTACTTTAGTAAACAAGCGTTTACTTTGGTGAACGAACATAACCACGACTTCTTGATGTTGATACTTTGTTAACTTCTTCCCAAAAGTCAACTTTTACAAGTCGGATAGTTTCTACGTATTTATGAAGAGCGTTAATGGCATCATACGTGAGATACATAGCCTTCTCTTTTCTCGATCTTCTTTTCTTATCGAGAGCGTTGGAAGGAACATAAGCACAGAGTCCAAGATCCAACATGCGTTGTAGGACAGCATAAACCTTATTGCGGGACCACTTAACCCTTTTTGCTAGGTCGGACATTGTAAATGTTTCCTTATATCGGGTTATGGTACTAGCAACGCCTACCATCAAAAACAAATCGTGGATACTTGGCTTACAACTGTTCCTTCCCACAGTCCTCACCACCCACAAAGGTTTTCATAATCATAGATATTTCTATCACCTTCTTTATTACTTCCGAACCTTCCTCTATCTCATCTCTTAAATCCCTATCGTTCAACATCTCACATACATCATCAATTACCTTGTCAATTATCGCCTTCAATAATGCTAATTTAAACTCGCTATTAACTTCTCTTCTGTGGAGATACAAGTTTAGAGC
>Ga0190313_1001004_pt1 | contig 15615 bp, 18 predicted proteins | sample 4870071011_MG_FD_169989 | JGI IMG/M metagenome (GOLD analysis project Ga0190313, IMG submission 169989) | Hydrothermal vent sediment bacterial communities from Southern Trench, Guaymas Basin, Mexico - 4870-07-10-11_MG | ecosystem: Environmental > Aquatic > Marine > Hydrothermal vents > Sediment ...
TTCTGTTATTGCAGGAGGTCTATTCGTGAAATTTATTATAAATTTCACTCATCCCACCCATAGCTTTCTGCTTATTTACCAAAAAGTATGGCACCATGGCTTATAAAACTATTTGTGCAACAGAGCATTTTTTCGCAAAACTTTATATCCTCTTGCATGATGAGCCGCCGGTGAATTTGAATGCAGGCAGGACAGATGGCATATGATAGAGCGATAACGGTGTTCTCTCCGGACGGCCGCCTTTTTCAGGTGGAGTATGCAAGGGTGGCAGTTACAAGGGGAACAACCACGATAGGTATAACATTCAAGGACGGAGTCGTATTGATTGCCGATAAAAGGCTCAACTCAAGGCTGATAGACCCGGATTCTGTTGAGAAGATATGTGAAATCGACGAGCACATAGGCGTTACATGCTCCGGTCTCGTGGCGGATGCCAGAATAATCATAGATTATGCCCGTGTGCAGTCTCAGATAAACAAGGTTACCTACGACGAACCTATACTGGTGAGTGCTCTTGCCAAAAAGGTTTGTGACTACAAGCAGCAGTACACTCAGTACGGTGGGGTCAGGCCCTTCGGGATAGCGCTCCTCATCGCAGGAGTGGACAACGACGGCCCCAAACTCTATGAGACAGACCCGAGCGGTGCACTTTTCGGATACATGGCCACAAGCATAGGTGCCGGAAAAGAGGCTGTGATGGAGATGCTGGAAGAAGAGTGGAAGGAAGGCATGAAAAAGGAAGATGCCATAGCACTCGGACTGAAGGCCCTTCAGAAGGCGAACGAGGAACCGCTCAACTCGATATCGGTCGAAATGGGAGTCATCCAGAAGGGAAAGAAGTTTCAGAAATATTCCACCAAGGATGTGGAGAAGCTCATAAAGAAGGTCCTGGGGGCTCAGGTGAAGGGAGATTGAGATGGTAAGTCTTGACGATGCCGTTATAGCCCGGCTCGAGAGTCATGGAGAGCGCTTTGAAATACTGATAGACCCGGATGTGGTGGAAAAGGTCCATGCGGGAGCCGTGGAAGACATACTGCCGTTCATGGCGGCCGAGGAGATATTCAAGGATGCACACAAAGGAGATAGGGCATCCGAAGAGGCAATAAAGAAGGTCTTCGGTACGACGGATATCAACGAGGTCGCATTGCATATAGTGAAAAAGGGCGATGTCCAGCTGACCACGGAGCAGAGAAGGAAGATGCAGGGGGACAAAAGGAGGCAGATAGTGGCGGAGATCGCACGAAATGCGATAAACCCCCAGACAAAGACCCCCCACCCGCCTTCCAGAATAGAGACTGCAATGGAGGAAGCCCGCATACATGTGGATCCGTTCAAGCCTGCCGAACAGCAGGTTCAGACAGTATTGAATGCACTTAAACCCATCATCCCGATAAGGTTCGAGAAAGTAAGGATGGCGCTGCATGCTTCTGGAGAGATATACGGAAAGATATACGGCGATGTGGTTTCGTACGGCACAATAATAAAAGAGGAATGGCAGCCTGACGGCTCATGGGTAGGTATAGTTGAGATGCCTGCCGGCGTTCAGGTGGAGTTCCTCGATCACATAGGAAAGAAGAGCAAGGGGGAGATTGAAACAAAAATCTTAAATAATTGAGTTAAGAGCGTGATAGAATGAGCGAAGAAAAGATTGAAGTGAAAAGGGAACTTGTGTTGCCCGGAGACCTCATCGGAGAAGGCGAGATGAGGCCCGGAATGGGTGCATACGCACAGGACGGAAAGATATATGCCGCCCAGATCGGAATAAAGAACATAAGCAGGAATTATGTGAACGTCTTTCCCCTGAAAGGGCATTATATGCCGAAGTTCGGGGACAAGGTCATAGGAATAATAACGGAGATGAGCGCGAACTCGTGGTTGGTGGACATAAACTCTCCGTATCCCGCGCCTCTGCACGTCAATGAGGTTCCATGGAAGGTCGATTTCGGAGATACCGGAAAATACCTGAAGGTCGGCGACGTGGTGCTTCTCAAGGTTGCGGGCATAGACGAAGCGAAGCATGTGAAGGTCACGATGAAGGATCAGGGCCTGAGAAAATTAACCGGCGGAAGCATAATGGAGATATCGGCATACAAGGTCCCACGGGTAATAGGGAAAGGAGGTTCCATGATAAACCTTCTCAAGGAACATACCCAGTGCAGGATTTTCGTCGGTCAGAACGGAAGGATATGGATAGATGGCGACGTGGATGGAATATCGCTGGCGATGCGGGCCATAAAGATGATAGATGAGAATGCTCATATGATTGGCCTGACGGACAAGGTAAGGGAATTTCTCGAGAAGGAAAGCAAGGAGATAGGAAAATAAGGAGGAATACGAATGGGTATGAAAACGGATATTGAATTGATAGATAAGAAAGGACTTCGGCTTGACGGAAGGAAGCCGGATGAATTGAGACCTATAAAAATAGAGGCAGGAGTCTTGAAAAGAGCGGACGGCTCCGCATATCTTGAATGGGGGAAGAACAAGGTCCTCGCGGCCGTTTATGGTCCGAGGGAGGCACACCCCAGACATCTTCAAAAATCGAACAAGGCCATAGTTCAAGTAAGGTACAACATGGCACCTTTCTCTGTCGGCGACAGGAAAAGACCGGGTCCCGATAGGAGGTCCGTGGAGATATCGAAGATAACCTCGGAAGCTCTCGAACATGTGGTCATGACGGAACTCTTTCCGAGATCGAGCATAGATGTTTTCATAGAGGTCCTTCAGGCAAATGCGGGAACAAGGTGTGCGGGACTGACGGCTGCCTCCGTGGCACTTGCGGATGCCGGAATACCCATGAAGGACATAGTCGTTGGCGTTGCGGCCGGAAAGGTTGATGATGTGGTGGTCCTTGACCTCGGAAAGGAAGAGGACAATTACGGGCAGGCGGATGTCCCCATGGGGATAATACCCAGAACCGGAGAGATAGTCCTGCTTCAGATGGACGGAGACATGACACAGGATGAACTCTTCAAGGCGATGGAGATGTCCATCGGGGCTGCCGACTACATATACGGGCTCCAGAAGGACGCTCTCAGAAGAAGGTATGAGATGATTGCGGCCGAAGAGAAGGAAGAGATGGAAGAGGTGGAACAATGAGTGAGAAAATAGTTTCCGAGATACTCAGGGACTACATACACAACAGCCTCGAAGAAGGGAAAAGAATAGACGGAAGAGGTTATGATGAATATAGAGATATCAAGATAGAAACGAACATCATAGAGAGCGCAGAGGGCTCGGCGAGGGTGCACATTGGAAATACGGATGTTCTCGCAGGAATAAAGATGACCGTGGGCTCACCGTTTCCCGACACGCCGAATGTGGGCGTCATGACCACGAACGCAGAACTCATACCCATGGCCGCACCGACATTCGAAAGCGGCCCGCCGGACCCTAAGTCCATAGAACTTTCAAGGGTTGTCGACAGAGGGCTCAGGGAAGGCCATGCGGTAGATATGGAGAAACTCGTCATAAAAGAAGGAGAACTCGTATGGATAATGTTCATAGACATACATATTCTGGATTACGACGGTAATCTATTCGATGCGGCGGCACTGGCAGCGATGTCGGCACTAGCGAGCGCGACCGTACCCGCGTCTCAGTTTGCGGGCCAATATCCGGATTATGACCTCGGAGAGGACTTTCCAATGCCGGTGAAGAATTATCCGATAATGAGCACTTTCGTGAAGATAAAGGACATTATCCTTGTGGACCCCGGGCTTGAAGAGGAAAACGTGGCCGATGCAAGGCTTTCGGTATCCACGGACTCGGAAGGAAGGGTAAGGGCCATGCAGAAAGGTTTAAATGGGGGCTTCAGCTACCCGGAAATCCAGGATATCGTCAGGAAGGCCACTGAAAAAGGCAACGAACTGAGAGATATCTTGAAAAAGTCACTTTAAGGAGGCGTTTCAATGGCCAAGAGAACAAAGAAAGTAGGCACCGCAGGGAAATACGGCCCGAGATACGGAGTCAAGATAAGGCGCACTCTCGGTAAGATAGACTCCATGAAATCTTCACGATATATATGCCCCCGCTGTGAGCACGAGAGCGTCAAAAGGGTCAGTACGGGTATATGGGAATGTAAGAAATGCGGATACAAGTTCGCAGGCGGAGCGTATTATCCTTTCGTCAAAGACACATGGAAGAAAGAGGCTAAAGAGGAGTCGATATGAGCCAGTATGTTTGTGCCGTCTGCAAGCGCGATATAGAGAGCACCGAAATGAACAAAGTGGGCATCCGATGCAAGCATTGCGGCTCGAAAATATTCTATAAGAAAAGACCAAATATAAAGAAGCGCCTTGTGGCAAGATGATATGCACCGCGCCACAGTGAGGATTGAAGGAGTACCTGCACTGGGTACTGCCATATCTCCGGAGATAAACAGCGAGATAGCAAGGTCCCGTATGTCGGTCCGAGAGAATGGCGATGAAACGATCATCGAAATACATGCGGAGGACAGCACGGCTCTGAGAGCATCACTGTCTTCGGCATTGAGATATGTGGCAGCGGCTTCTTCTGCCGTTAAAGCGATAGAAAAGGAGGAATGAATATGGAACTCAGCCCAAAGATGCAGAACGATATAATGGAAGCACAGCAGCTTCAGCAGCAGCTTCAGAGCATAACCACTCAGAAGTATCAGCTCGAGACCCAGATGAAGGAGATGGAGATAACCATAGAGGAGCTCGAAAATCTCGGTGATGATGCCGTTGTCTACAAGAATGTTGGAAACCTTTCTCTGAAAGTCAAGGACATAGATGCCCTGAAGAAGGAGCTCATCGAGAAGAAAGAGACACTGGAAGTGCGCATAAAGTCCCTTGAAAGGCAGGAAGAGAGCATAAAGGAGAAGTATGCCTCGATACAGAAGAGACTGATGCGGAAATGAATCCCCTTACAATTCTCCCTTTTGCCTCAAAAGAAATTTAATACATGAGGTCTATTCTGCGGCGATACAGATGAGTCGCAGCATAGCACCCAGATATTCTCCGAAACGCACGGAAGGTGAGATAAGGACACTTTGGGAGGAAAAAAAGGCCTATGAGCGCTCCAGAGAAAAGAGGTCCCACGACCCGGACATATATCTTCTGGATTCTCTTCATGGCCATTTCGATACGAAAGACCCTACGGCGCTTTATTCCATGATGGTCAAGGATGCGGTCATAAGGTATCTTCGTATGAGGGGCAACAATGTCAGGGACATACCCGGAATAGATGCCTACGAGGGCGATGTGGAGTCCGCCGCCATGGAAAGTATGGGCATTTCCGAGGAAGAGATATCCGAAAATGCGGAGGACTTTGTAAGGGCGTGCAGAAAAGAGGCGGAAGCACTCGCAAGCAAGATTGCAAAGAACTTCCTCAGCCTCGGGATATGGATGAACTGGAAGAAACCTTACACCCCTGTCGACCCCAAATACATCGAGGGGGTATGGTTCACATTCAAGGAATTGAATTCCAAGGGTCTGCTCGGAAGGTTCAGGGGGATATCCCAGTGGTGTCCCAGATGTAAATGTTTTCTTCCGAGGTCGGACATACGGGTTGAAAAAGACTGGAAGAAAGGTGTCTATGTCAAGTTTCAGCTTAGAGACAGGAATAAAACATATCTTGTGGTGTGGTTCTCCGAACCATGGAGAATAACCGCCACGCTTGCTCTGGAAGTATCGCCTTCCAGAAAATATTCGCTTATAGAGATAAGGGGCGGGGCCGAGAAGATAATCATCGGCTCGGAAGAAGCGGAAGAGGTGCTTAAGGATTGTGGAATAAAGAATTACAAGAAGGTCGGAGAGATAACAGGTGAAAAACTGGCCGGCATGAGATATTTCCACCCTCTTTTCGGAAGCGCCGCACAGGATGACGACATAATCGACATAGGTATGATGGAAAGCGAAGACCTTCATATTGACAGGGTGCTTTCCGCAAAAGGCACGGGTAAAACAGGTATAAAGCCCGTTGTACCGGCGCATTCGGGATATGACCTCAATCTCGCCGAGAGAAACGGGGTTCAGGTTCTCACCCCTGTCAGTGAGGCCGGACAACTGGGGGCAAGCACGGGCAAGTATTCCGGATATGGGGTCTTCGATGCCGATTCCATAATCATAAGGGACCTGATAAACACCGGAACGGCCCTAGCAGCCCACGATGTCATGGAAAGTACCGCCTACTGCAGAAAATGCGAATCAAGAATCATACCCATGATATCGGAGGAATGGTCCTTCAAGCCTGCCGAAATTGCGGACGATGCGGAGGCAGTGGCTACGGATGTCAAATGGATGCCTTCATGGATGATGGGTGCGGATTATGAATGGATGGAACAGAGCATGCCGGTGCCGATATCCAAGAAAGGCTACTGGGGAATACCCATGCCGGTCTGGCTATGCAGCTCATGCGGGAACAGCGAGGTCATCGGCTCCGTAAGAGAGTTGATACAGCTCTCTCCGGAATTCAAGAAAGGAATGGGCATCCATCGTCCGTGGGTGGACAGATACACCATGAAATGCCCCAAATGCGGCGAAAGGATGGAAAGAGTGAAAGAGATACTTCTCCCGAATTTTGCGGCAATGGCCGCATCATGGGCACAGTTGAACTACCCTTCGATGCAGAGCGAATATTCCAGATACTGGCCTTCGGACATGGTCATAGAGCCTCTGAACAAGTCCAGAACATGGATATTCTCCCAGATGGCCGCATCTGCGGCGATATTCGGAAAGGCACCCTTCAAGAAGGTCATCGGGACAGGGAAGGTAAGTGTAAAGCAGAAGAGTCAGGAGATAAAGGAGATATTCTCCAAATACGGCGCGGATATGATAAGATACTCCCTTCTGGCCGAGGAAAAACCATGGCGGAACAGAGAATTGAGGGGAGACAGGTTGGAGCGTGTCCGAAAAGAATTCGACAGGCTGTGGAATCTCCACAGATTCGTTGCGCTCTACTATTCCATATCGGACTTCAAACCCGAAGAGGTCTCCATAGAAACAGTACACGAGTACGGAATGCCTGTTGACCGGTGGATGCTTTCGACCATTGAGGAGACCAAGGACACATACATAAAGGCCATGGAATCAATGAGAATGGACAGGGCGGCGGAGCAGATAGAGAATCTCGTGAACATCATTTCGAAATGGTATCTCCGTGCGGTAAGGACCCGTATAAAGTCAAGAGATACGGACAGGAGGGAAGTTCTCTCGGCATACCGCACCCTTTACGAGGCCATGATGGCGATACTGAGAATGCTCGCCCCTTTCTCCCCACATATCTCGGAGAAGATGTATCAGGACATAGGCGGAAAGGAGATATCTGTTCACAGCGAATCCATAGGAACTCCGAACAGACTGATAATAGACCGGAATCTGGATGTCAGAATGGAGATTGCCATGGATATAATCCGTTCCGGAAGAAAAGCGAGGAAAAAGGCAGGCATATCATATCGTTGGCCGGTAAGTAGAATAGTGGTCAAGGCAGCGTCTAAAGAGGTGATAGAGGCCATTGAGTTCTTCGGCGATTTCATAAGGGAAGAACTGAATGTGAAGACAATAGAGTCCGTTCCTCCGGCGCAGGAGTGGGAGGAGATGATCCTTGAGGTACAGCCGAACCCGGATGCTATCGGGATGGTATACCGCCAGTGGTCCAGCAGGATTGCGGTGATGCTGAAGAACAGGCCTGCAAAGAGGATACGCGAGGAGATCCAGAAAGGAGAGTATTATCTCGGAATAGAGGGCCAGATGGTAAAAATAGAGCCGAACATGGTTCTTTTCGTTTCAAGTTTGCCGGAATATGTGGTGGATGAGAAATTCCTTGATGGAAGTGTATATCTGGATATAAGAAGGGATGAGAGGCTCCTTGTCGAAGGTAGAATGAGGGAGATCGTCCGCAGGGTACAGGACATGAGAAAGGACCTGGGCCTGAGTTTCAGAGATTACATAGACCTGTATATCGCAGGAAACGAGGATATTGAGGATGCGGTGATCACATGGGGGGAGGAGATGGCAGGTATGGTGCATGCGAGGGAAATCGCCCTGACTAATGAAGAGGGAATCGAGGGAGAATATCTCGTCGAATGGGCCATCGAAGGTGAACCGGTCATAATCGGAATAGAGCCTCTTTACTGGGAGGAGATGATGAGCATCCTTACGAAGATTCCGGGCATAAACAGCCAGAAAGCAGAAGCCATATTCGATGCCGAATACACGAACCTCGCACTTCTCCTTGAGGCAACCGAGGATGATATCTCGGCGATACCGGGGATAAATGCCGGTCTTGCCAGGAAGGTCATCTCCTATGTTAAGAAAAACTTCTCCGGCGGCGCGGACCTCATCAAAAATGGAGACATCTACGAATGCGGAGTATGCGGTGCGATTATGGACGAGGAAGAAGAGACATGCCCGAAATGCCACCTGCCTCTGCATATGAAAGAGGAAGAGCCCGAGCCGGAACCCGAAGTCCCCCCCGCCAAAAAGACGGAACCTGAGAAGGATGGGAGTGCGGAGTTCATCGAAAGGATGGCCGCCATAAAGGGAATAGGCCCTTCGAGGGCAAAGATGCTGTACGCGAGCGGTTACCGCAGCGAAGAGGACCTTAGAAAGGACGGCATGGAAAAGGTCGCAAAGGTCAAAAGGATGAGTAGAGCGATGGCGGAGCTGCTGTTCAAAGGCCTTGGAATAGAGGAAGAGAAAAAAGCCGCACCGGAAAAAAAGAGGTCCTCGGCAAAGAAAGAAAAAAGCTCCAAAACCAAGCCTGCTGAGAAAAAGAAGCCTTCCTCACCCCAGAAAGAACTGTCTGAGGACGAGTTCATAAAGGTCGTTAGCAAGATAAAAGGCTTGGGGCCGTCCCGTGCGCGAAAAATATATCGTGCGGGGTACCATAGTATAGAATCCCTGAAAAAAGCGAGCGTCGATGATCTGGCCAAGATACCGAGGATGAGCAGGGCACTGGCGGAACTGATAAAGGAGCGTATCGGGAAGATATGAGCTCATGAGCTCCGCAGCCCATACATAAATAACGGAGAACAGGAACACATAATCGCGGAATATCAGATTTAACTATTGGAATATAAAGTATAACAATAGTATCATATAAAAAGAAAAGGGTTTTAGAACTTATAGCCGATGTTCCTCAGGAATTCCCTTCTTTTCTTCCTGTTCTCCTCCGTTTCTATCCCGATAGGCCCGTGTCCGTCTATCACGCCGAGTATCCCGCGTCCCCTATCGTTCTCGGCGACTATCACGGATATCGGATTTGCGGTAGCTGCGAATATGGTGCAGACCTCAGGGACATCTTTGATGGAGCGGAGTATGTTAATCGGATACGCGTTCTCTACGAAGACATAGAATGTATGCCCGGCGCCCACATTGAGCGCATTCTTCGCCGCTATATCCTTCAACCTGTCATCGTTCCCTTCCACTCTTATGAGCCGTTCCATGGATGCCTCGGTGAATGCGATTCCGAACTTTGCCTGCGGTACCGTGTTCACTACGGCCTCGTAGATGTCCTCCGCGCTCTTTACGAAGTGGCTCTGCCCTATTATCACATTCAGGTCATCCGGCTTCTCGATAGCGATCTCTTTGAGTTCCATGATGGAAGATAGTGTCGATGGATTAAAAGCTTGCGGAAAAGCAATAATACGGGGTGAAGATGCGGAGTCGTGAAAGTCACAGGTATAAAGCGCTCCACACTGAAAATGGCCCTTGAAATCGCCAAGGACAACTACCCTCACGAGTTCGCAGCCCTGATGAGGGCAAGGGACGGGCTGATAATAGAACTCATATTCATTCCCGGAACGATAGGTGGGGAACGGAGCGCCACGATACCGTTTCAGATGAAACCCGTGGATTTTTCCATAGTGGGCGTCCTCCACAGCCACCCGTCTCCGAATTTCCATCCATCGAAGGCGGATCTCGCACTCTTCGACAGATACGGAAGCGTGCACATCATCGTGGCATATCCGTATACGATGCGGAGCTGGATGGCATGGGACCGGCTTGGAAATCCGGTAAAACTGGAACTGGTGTGATATAAAACTATTTTAAACGGTTTAAGGTACCGCAGTTGCAAAGGCGTTCGTACCGTTTATCTTGTCTATGCGCACCCTGAGCCTCGTTCCTTTTCTGTAATTGCCCTTGACATATATTGTGAACGGCCCCATTCTGGCTATGCCGTCGCCCCTCTTTCCGGTGGCCTCTATCGAGACCTCATATGTATTGCCCACAACGACAGGTCCTTTCGGCTTATCCGAGGGTTTGGGTCCTTTTCTGACCGTGACAGGCCTTTTCGCACCGCAGGCATCACATTTCAGCATCAGCACTCTGCCTTCCCGCACAAGTTCGGTATCCGGTCTTCCGCACTCGGAGCATATGACGAATGTTTCCACATAGGATTCAAAGCGCGTCTGAATGGCGTTCTCCGGTATCCTTGATTTAAGAACAGCTCTTCTTCCTTCGAGATTTCCCGCCGATCCGAACTCCCTCAGAAGATATTTCAGGACATCGTTGGGGTCTCTCCGTATCTTCTCACAGACCTCCGCGAAATTCCTTATTATCGTCAGTTTCCCTTCGTTCATAACATCCGTTTTCGGTATTTCGAACCTCTCGGCGCTCTTCACATTCTCCGGAACCGCTTCATATGCCGCCTTAAGTAGTGAATCGTAATCGAACTCTTCTTCGCCCATGATTGGCGATATGAGGCTTCTACTTAAATGTGTCTCCGGGAAAAGCATATTAAGAGAGAGGGGATGTACCTCCATGGACTTTCGAACTACGGCGGAAATAGAGATACCTGCGGACCCTCTGAGACGGGTAATCGGGCAGGACAAGGCTGTGGAACTCGCCAAGATAGGGGCGATGCAGCACAGGCACATACTTCTTGTGGGACCTCCGGGAACCGGAAAGTCCATGATAGCGCAGGCACTTGCATTCCACCTTCGGAAGCCTTCGGAGGAGGTAAGGGTCGTACACAACCCGGAATATCCCGAAAGGCCCTTTGTTGAGATAAAGAGCTCGGACGATGTGGACAGGGAAAGAAGGGAGATCGAGGAGACTCAGGGTGAACTGATGGAACCCAACATGGTTCCCACCGATGTGGCCACGGACCTCGGATACAGATGCCCGCACTGCGGAGAGTATTCGGCTCAGGAGGAGAGGATATGCCCGCACTGCGGAAAAGCGAAGATAACAGGGGTTCAGAAGTACGGAGACAGTGCATTCACGGACCTTTTCGGAGGGGTCGTCGAGGCTACGATGAGCCAGCTCATACCACTTCCGAAGAGCGCCGAGCGAACCGTCATGACACCCAAAGGTGAGAAGATAATAGTCTATGAGCCTGCCGGGGAAAAGATAAGGATGCTCGATGAAAAGGCACTGGCAAAGCGCAGGGAGATAAGAAGAAAGAGGCCTTACAAGATAATCATACCGCTTGAAAGAAACCCTTTTGTTCTGGCAACAGGGGCCAGTGAGACAGAGCTTCTCGGAGACGTTCGCCACGACCCGTACGGAAGCCACCCCCAGCTAGGAAGCCCCCCTTATGAGAGGGTGATAGCAGGAGCGATACACGAGGCGCACCACGGTGTGCTTTTCATAGATGAACTGCCGCATCTCGGCCATCTTCAGAGGTTCATACTCACGGCAATGCAGGAAAAGAAGTTTCCCATAGTCGGGAGGAACCCGCAGAGTGCGGGAGCCAGCGTGAAGGTGGATAATGTGCCCTGCGATTTCATATTCGTGGGAGCGTGCAACATACAGGACCTTCCGAACGTTCTTTCACCGCTGCGCTCCCGGATAATCGGCTCAGGATACGAGATACTGGTGAACACCTATATGCCAGACAATGAAGAGAACAGGGACAAGATGGCTCAGTTCGTAGCGCAGGAAATCGCTCTGGACGGAAGGATACCGCATGCCACGAAGGAAGCGGTGGATGAGATAATCGCAGAAGCGAGGAGAAGGGCAAAGGAGCTGGACAATGCGAGGAATTCACTGACACTCAGGCTCAGGGAGATGGGCGGAATAGTGCGGAGCGCGGGAGACCTCGCGGTCCTCGAGGAATCCGAACTGATAGAGGTGCGCCATGTGAAGGAGGGCATAAGAAGGAGCAGGACCGTCGAGGAGCAGATAAGAGAGCGCTACGGCTCATACCACGCAGGACTCTCGAAGGACATCAGCCACTCGCAGAAAGAAACGAGCCCTTACTACTACTGGAATGAGAACGAGAACCCACCGGGGTATGAATAATTAATTCACCCTGTTCTCAGGCTCCTTTCCCTCCAGAACATCTATTATCGCCTGTGCCGCCATCACCGCCATCGCTGTCCTCGTCTCGAGGGAAGCGCTCCCCATATGGGGTGCGAGGACAACATTGTCCAGTTCATAGAGCTCGGGATTCATGTTCAGAGGTTCACCTTGGAAGACATCGAGCGCGGCGCCCCTTATCCTCTTCTTTTTCAGCATCTCGATGAGGTGCGGTTCATCTATCACCTCGCCCCGGGCTGTGTTTATCAGGTATGCCGAGGGCTTCATGAGCTCCAACACATCGGCGTTCAGCATATTCTTCGTTTCCGGTGTGAGAGGCACGTGGAGGCTTATGTAATCGCTTTCCGCCATGAGAATCTCGAGGGGGACGCGCTCCGCCCCTGTTTCCTCCTCAATCTCCGGTTTTTTGCTCCTGCTGTGGTAGAGTATCCGCATTCCGAAGCCTTTCGCCCTGCGAGCGACGGCTTGGCCTATCTTTCCCATTCCCACAATCCCTATGGTCTTTCCGTACACATCGGTTCCCAGCATGAGCATGGGCTCCCAGCCTCTGAACTTCCCGGCACGCATGAAGGCATCGCCTTCAACCACCCTGCGCGCTGCAGCCATGAGGATGGCCCATGCGAGGTCCGCCGTCGTCTCAGTGAGAACTCCCGGAGTGTTCGTAACAGGTATGCCTTTCTGAGCGGCATACTCGTAATCTATGTTGTTGTACCCCACAGCGTAATTGGAGATTATCTTCAGCTTCGGCCCCGCGTCTATGACCTCTCTGTCTATCGGGTCCGTGAGCAGGCAGAGAAGGGCATCGGCACCCTTCACTCCCTCGATTATCTCCTCCTTCGTGAGAACCCTGTCATGCGGATTGACCTTCACATCATAGCGCTCTTCGAGCATCTTCAGGCCCTTTTCCGGAATCCTTCTGGTAACGAACACCTTCATGCAAAAACCTCCGATATCATTGAAACGGAGTAAGGTGCACTCCCATATTAGGATTTTGATGAGATAGATACTGAAATGAAGGAGATTAGAAGATTTTTAATATTCGATTAACTTTGTGCTTATGTGCAAGGGGCAAAGAAGAATTCAAAAGGTTCATATGCTCAAGAAGACGACAGGATGAGAGGTGATAGGAGATGCAAGGAATTGATGTAAAGCTTCAGGAGATGTTTTATGAAACGAGGCTGACACGAAGCATAATTGTATTCTATACTGGGTTTTTGTTCATGTTTTTTGCATTTGTATTTTACTACCTATCTTGGACATACGTCATTTCATATGGTATCTTTCTAAACGCAAAAGCGGTAAGGGCAGCGCCTATTTACACAATTCTTTCATTCATATTTATTATCATTGGTGTTTCTTTGATAACTATCGGTATAATCGATTATTTGGTCTTCTCTGAGAAACTTAAAAAAATACGGCGCTTTCATCTGAATGAAACGTTAATACAGAACTCTAAGACGATGGTCTATGAGCGCCCGCCATACATACCGCCGCAATACCCTCCAGTACAATATTATCAGCAATCACAAGCATTGCAGTATCAATATCCTCAACAACAGACGCAAACACAGATTACTCCGCTGCCAACACAACCAACCCCTAAACCAACGGTCAAGAAAAAGAAAGTGAAAACTACATCAGATGGAAGGCCAATTTACAAAAAGAAAAAGATTAAGGTTGATGAGGATGAAGTCGCTTTTGAAATAGAGTGATTTTGTGGTAATAAAGAAGAAAAGAAAGGGTAGAGTGCATATTGCACCATTTCAAACGCCGTCGGCAGGATTCGAACCTGCGACCTGCCGGTTAACAGCCGGCCGCTCCAGCCACTGAGCTACGACGGCATGGTGTGCTGCCGCCTACCCCCTTGCCATATATATCTTTTTTCACAGCCGCTCCATCTTCTCCCTGAGAAAACGGGGAAGGTAGAGCATGCTGACATGCCTTTTCGCATCGTAGTATCTGGTGTTCGGACTGTCCTTAACTCTGACCTTCTCGAAATCAATGTTCCCTTTAAGGCCGACAACGAAGTTCCAGGGTGGAGAGTATCCGATTACCGGAAAAGCGAAGCCGTACGCCCTTCCGAAGGCCTTCTTCATGTTCCCGTACGCATTCAGGAACTCCCCGGTGTGGAAATACGAACCGCCTGCCTGGGTTATCACGATGCCGTCATCGTTGAGCGCGTCCCGGCAGTATCCATAAAAGTCCTGGCTGAAAAGCGATACCGCAGGGCCCACAGGGTCGGTGGAATCTATGACAATCACATCATAGCGTTCATCGGTCTCCAGGACATGCTTTATCCCGTCGCCTATGATGAGTTCTGCTCTGGGGTCCTCGAAGGCTCCTTCATCTATGGGCACATGCTTCCTTACGAGTTCCACGACCTTGCCATCTATTTCGACCATCACTGCTCTGTCTACCGGGTGTCTTAGCGCCTCGCGGAGCGCTCCCCCGTCGCCCCCTCCGATTATCAGCACCTTCTTGGGGTTCGGATGGGCCAGCATCGCAGGGTGGACAAGTATCTCGTGGTATGTCCTTTCCCACGCCTCCACGAACTGTATAGCGCCGTCCAGCACCAGCATCTTTCCGGAGTTCTCGGTCTCGTATATCTCCATTCTCTGGAACTCGCTGCGCTCTTCCAGTATCTTTCGTTTTATGCGGAAACTGACCCCGTAGTCCCCGTACCACTCGGTGAACTCAGTCATCTTTGAACAGCACTCCCCTGTCCATCTTAACGATGGTCGGCCTCCTGCATTCGAACTCATTGATTATGTACTCTCCGGCCTTGGAGGGCATGGTGTGATCCCCGCAGGTGTAGATATCCACCGATGCGTATCCGAGCTCTGGCCATGTATGTATCGCGAGATGGCTCTCCGACACCACAACAACGCCCGAGACTCCTTGGGGAGAGAACTTCCTGAAAGTGGAGCCTATAACAGTCGCATTGGCCACCTCGGCGGCCTTCCTGAGTATTTCCTCTACCTTTTCCACGCTGTCAAGCACCGGGGCCTCGCAGTCGTAGAGGTCCAGGATCACGTGGGTGCCCAGAGGGTTTGTGACTACTGCCATCGTCGTCACCTCTTTCCATGTTTTATCACCTCGTATCTTCGTGTCCCCTGAACCTTGAACCCATCGTACGGCGCAAAAGGGCACCTCTGCTGCGGTTCTTCCCAGGGTTGTGGCACCGATGAACACCCTATTTTTAAAGCTTTTGATTGGAAAAGGATGGGAGCGCATAGGGGATTGTGGGAAAGCACAGAGGGTGTAGTATCCCAAAATACTTTATGACCTCTTTTCAAAGAGGCCTCTGGAAGCTCCGCTTTCCATAACATCTTTTTCTTTGTCTAAGATGAGAAAGCTGAACCAGAGGAAAATCCGAGGGATTATG
>Ga0190313_1001005_pt1 | contig 15599 bp, 17 predicted proteins | sample 4870071011_MG_FD_169989 | JGI IMG/M metagenome (GOLD analysis project Ga0190313, IMG submission 169989) | Hydrothermal vent sediment bacterial communities from Southern Trench, Guaymas Basin, Mexico - 4870-07-10-11_MG | ecosystem: Environmental > Aquatic > Marine > Hydrothermal vents > Sediment ...
TATAAAAGTGTTGCTAACCAAAGGTTAACAACATTGAAGAAAATTTGAGAACAGCAACACTTAACCAAAAATTCTAAAAAGAAGAGCCTAAATTTCAGAATTGGGGGATGAGCCTCACGGTATGCTGAGGTGATGAAGCTCTCTGCTGACTAAATCTTTCTCGCAAATGTTATGTAGCCTGTGTGTGCAATCATTCTCGTTTTTGGCCTTATGCACTCTCTCTTAACTTCCTGCTCTCTAACTAAACATTCAATAGTTTTAGGCCTCATGAAATGCTCCTTAAATTCTCTCAGCTTTTCATAAAGACGGGCAACTTGATTTATGCATGGGGTATAAGCGACAAAATATCCTCCTGGTTTTAATGCTTCTACAGCGTGCTCAACAACTCTCTCTGGCTGAGGCAAGTCGAGAATTATGTGATCAACATCTTTCTCATCTATTCCCTCGTAAATGCTCTTGAGCTTTATGGTAACTCTGTCATCAAAACCTGCCCATTCAATGTTTTTCCATGCAAGCTTTGCAAAGTCTTCTCTAACTTCATAGCTAACTATTCTCCCACTGGGTCCAATTATGTTTGCCAAAAAGAGAGTCAGTGCACCGCTTCCAACTCCAGCCTCAATTATAAAATCCCCCGGAGAGATTCCAGCAAAAGCCACAATTTGAGCTGCATCTTTGGGGTGAATTATCTGAGGGCCGCGCTTCATTTTATCAATGAAATCAACTATTCTGGGCTTTAAAATTTTGAACTTGTGTCCTTTGTGAGATTCAATAATATCTCCAAAATTTTTGCCAATTATTTCTTCGAGGTTTATTTTTCCTAAATCGGTGTGGAATTCCCCTCTCTTCACGGTTACCAAATATCTCTTGCCCCTGGGATCAACTAATAGAACTTTTTTCCCCTCTGCTATCACTTTTTCTCACCATCAGCTTTCCTTTTTGACAGTGATTTCGTACCCTTCCTTTTCTGGAATTATTTCCAGAATCCAAGAGGATATATCTTCTAAAATTGCCAGTTGAGGTTTTTCAATTATGTCTTTATTTACTAAATATATCGAAGTCCAGTCTTCTACGGGCAGATTACTTCTGCTGAATAAAATTGCCTGCAGAGCTTTTTCTTTTCCAAAATATAAGTACTCCCCCAACCCAAAACTCAAAAAGTATAAGGGCTTTATTGAATCTGCAAGTGCTTTTCTAATTGCATCATAATAGTTTTTCATAAACTCTGAGATTTCATAGGTTAGAGGGATTTCATCAACAAGTGAACCATAGCTGGCTCTTCCAGGTCCTATTTTTATGACCTTAATGTGTTTTGTTATTTCTATTGTTTTCCTATATTCCTTTGGTGAAATCTTTCTGATGTAGTTTCTGAAGCTTAAATCCCCAATACCAAAGAAATCCTCAATAACAATCTGATTATCGTGAGAGATCTCCGGAATAATGCGTCCCCATACAAGATCTTCAAAAGAATACGCACTGGGATATTCTATTAGAACAACATCCCCCCCTCTCGCATAACTTTTTAGAAATTTTTCAATTGTGTGAATTTCCATTTTACCCACCAAAGAATTTTTTAATGTGTTATCCTTTAAACCTTTTAGGTGTGGAAATAATGAGAAAATTTGTCTTGTGGACAAATGAATTAGACTCAAGACTGTCAAAAAAATATGGAAGAGAAGTCCCCAGGAACTTGGCAGTAGAATCACCTAAACTTGAGGAGATCATAAAGGCAGCTGAAGCACTTGGCATGAAGGTAGTTAAAATTGAGTGGGAAAAATTAAATCCGCGATTATCTGGAGTGGATGAAACTCTTAGAACAAGAGGGATGGTTGTAATTGAGAGTAAGTATGGAAAGTCAAAAAGCCTAAAGTTGATAGTTCAAAAGATTAGGGAGTTCAGGAAGTCTAAGAGGAGAAAAAGGTGATCATTCTTCCTCCAACTCTACAACTATTGCTGTTGTTGTGTCAATTACCCCATCTATGTTATGTATATCATGCAGAATTTTTCTTGTGAGTTCTCCTAAATCTGCTGCTTCAATGTGTATTATTGCGTCATATGGTCCAGTAACAGCATCTGCCTTTGTGACTCCGGGTATCCTTTTTAGTTCTTCTATCACCTTTTCTACCTTTCCAATTTCAACTGTTAATAAAACATATGCCCTAACCATTTACATCACCAAAGCAGTTTTTACAGATGTTACTTGCATCTTATCTCATTTAAGCTTTTCGTAGTTACTTTCTATTGAATCTAAACTGGAACAGTACTGCACGTCTTTTCATTATACTATCACAAAATGTGCACTATTGAGCGTTTAAGATATACATTGAATGCCAACTTTTTTTAAATGTTTTCATTTTGATCATGATTTTTGAAGAATATGTTACATGATGTAAAACATTATCAAAATGAGCTGGTTATTTAGTCATAATTTGTCTAAGTAATCGAAAGTTTTATTACTGGAATATTCGCTATAGATTATTGCCAACCTTGGGGGGATACCCATGAGAAAGGTGTTACCAGCGTTGTTTTTAATTGCAATTTTGGGTTTTGCAGTAGTTGCCAGTGGATGTATTGGTGGAGAAAAGACAACTACTCCCACTTCAACTCAGACTGCAACTCAGACCACGACTCAAACCTCAACAGCATCTTCCCCGACTAAAACCGCAACTCAAACCCAAGCACAAAAGCCAAAGGGTGTAACACCTGCAATTCTTGAGCTTGGTAAAGTTACTGTAATTGAAACTGACAAATCCGTTATAGTTGTTGGTCCAAAGGGTGAAAATCCAACTGTTTCATTGCCAAGTGGTAAGAAGGTGATTAGGGTAAGTTATGTTGTTGATGAAGCTAACACTCCAGATATCAAAAAACTTATGGAAGAAGGACAAGGTTTTGGTGCTATAGACCCAGCATTCTTTAGAAACACAAATGTTGATGCTCTTGTTATAGCAGCAAGAAGACAGACCGACCCGGCTATAAGAACAGAGTTGTTTAAGGCACTTTACATCTTAGGGAACTACTATGTACCAGAGGTGATCATTGGGCAGAACAGACAATTGCGTGTTTACTGGAGCTGGGTTAAGGGAAGATACTACCACCCAACTTTCCCAGAGAGATACGACCTTCTCTGGGAGGATTCAAATGCTCCAAGTGTTGACATCGGTATCGGCACCTATAAGAACGATGCTGAAACCTATGTTATAGGTACAATTGGATGGCCAGAGAGCTTTGACCCAGCTTGGACTTATGAGACCTTTGGATGGGAAATCTGGCATGAAATCGGTGATACCCTTGTTACATACTGGAAAGAGGAGACAGAAGAAGTTTCACCTGATTTGGCAGTCGCATGGGCACACAACGAAGACGGTACAGAGTGGTACTTTGTCATTAGGGGAGGAGTTAAGGCTTATGATCCATGGAATGACAAGACATATCCAATTGATGCAACAGATGTTGCCTTTACCTTCTGGCGTGTCCAAAGATTAGGACACAGCGTTTCATGGATGGTTGCTGACTTCATGGACATTAGCAAGTCACAAGCTCTAACTGAGAAAGAGTTTGAGGACGTTCTTAAGAGCGAGAAGCTTATTGCAGAATACAAGGGTAAGACAATTGAAGTCAAGTCACTCAATGACCTTCTCAGCCTCTTTGGTTATAACGGAGAAACAGCTGGAGTTTACAAGCTTGTCCTCCCAGCACCATATGCCCCGGTCCTTGGTATCTTAGCTGACTCATTCCTCTCAGTAGTTCCAATGGAGTACCTCCTTGGAGATAAATATGAGGAAGCATTAAAGGCATCAAATTACGGTAAGAATCCAGATGCTTGGGAGCCATATGTCCAAGAGGGGGAGCAGGATCCAACTCACCAGCTTATGCACAAGAAGCCTGTTGGAACTGGAGCATATTATGTTAAAGAGTACCAGGAGAACTCATACATAGTCCTTGAGCTCAACCCATACTACTGGAACAAAGACATATGGAACAACGTCAAGCCACTCCACAAGAGGGTTATCTATGTCATAAACAATGACGCTGTTTCAAGAATTCAGCTCTTCCAGACAGGAACAGTTGATGCTGTTGCAACACCACCCGAAAGAATCAACGACGTTAAGGGATTGAAGCTTGATGGATTTGAGTCAATAGTCCAGACTGACTTACTACAGCCAATACTTACATTCATAGTCTTCAACACTTACAAAGAGCCCTTCAACAACGTTAAGGTCAGACAAGCCTTAGCTTATGCAATTCCATACGACCAGATTGCACAGACAGTCTACTCAGGCTTGCTTGAGAGGAACTGGGGTCCAATTCCAAAGCCATGGCCAGGCTATACAGAGCAGGGAATAATCAAATATGACTACAACTTAGCAAAGGCACAGAAGCTCTTGAAGGAGTCAGGTATTGATCCAACCAAGTACAAGATTGAGCTCATCTACAACGCTGGAAACTCAGCACGTGAGAAGATAATGACCCTTCTCCAGAACATCTGGAGCCAGCTTGGATTCCAAGTTACAGTGGCAAGTTATGAATGGCCAGTCTATTTAGGAAAGGTCAGCAAGGGTGACTTCGACGTCTACGTTGTCGGCTGGGTGCCAGATTACCTCGACTCAGACAACTGGGTTGGACCATTCCTCTATGGTGCAACTAAGTTCAAAGAGCTTAATGTTGAAGTTTCAGGCTGAGCTTTCTTTTCTTTAATTTTAAATTTCAGCTACTCCAATAAACTGCAAAAGCTTAATTGGAGGGACGGAAATGGCTGATCTCAAGAAATTCTTAATCAGAAGGATTCTGACATTTATTCCTACTATAGTTGGAGTGACTATCATCGTTTTCCTAATAGCATATGTGATCCCTGCAGATCCCGCTAAAGCTTGGGCTGGGGGTGAAAAAGCATCTCCAGAGGCTGTTGAGAGAATCAAGGAGAGGTATCACTTAAATGAGCCTTGGTATGATCAATACTGGTTTTTGATAAAAGGTTTGGCAACAAATACCCTGATTGATCCAAGAACATCAAATCCTGTGTTTGATGATATTAGAGATCGTTTTCCCGTGACATTTCAGCTGGCTATAATCGCGTTCACCTTTATGATACTAATTGGGATTCCCCTCGGTTTAATCTCGGCATTAAAACGTAACACATGGATAGACACCCTTGTTAGGATTTTTGCACTTATTGGAGTTTCAACACCTGTTTTTTGGTTGGGTTATCTGCTTCTGTTTGTGTTCTTTGTGAAGTTTAGGATAACTAACCTGGCCGGAGTTCCTCCAGCGCCATCAGTTCAAATTACCCATGTTCCAATAATTGATGCACTCCTTACAGGAAAATTCACGCTCTTTAAGCAACATTTGGCAAGATTTTGGCTCCCCGGGTTTGTGCTTGGATTTATGGGTACGGGGGTACTGGCAAGGTTTGTCAGAAACTCCTTCCTTGAAGCCCTTAGCGGTGATTATATACAATTCCTAAAAGCTAAGGGAGTTCCAAAGCTGAGAATGTACAGACATGCCCTTAAAAATGCCTTAGTCCCAATCGTTACAGTTCTTGGTCTTCAATTTGGAGGTCTATTGGCTGGAACACCAATCACTGAGACTGTCTTCGCCTTACCAGGAATGGGAAGGTATGCAATTCTTTCAATTCAGAATCTTGACTTTCCAGCGGTTGTGGCAATAACGTTCATCTATGCAATAATTTACGTTACCGCAAATTTGGTGGTTGATATACTCTATGCAGTAATCGATCCAAGGGTTAGATACTGAGGTGATCAAGATGCAAGAGGAATACAAAAAAAGCATTTTGGATAAGCTTGCAGATAAAATTGTTTATGGGCTTGGTTCATTCATAAGCTTATTCAAAAAGGGTTGGAAAGAGAGGAATAAATCAAAGATGGAAGAATGGCGTTTAATGCTCTATGCACTAAATCGTTCACCACCAGCTCTAATTGGATTATTCTTTGTGATCCTGTTCATCTTAGTGGGGATCTTTGGACCAAGATTGGCTCACTGGAGATACAATTTCTTCCCGATGCTCTATACAAAGAGCTACGATAAAATAATACTGGCACCCCCAGGAAGCAAGTTTGTCCTTGACTATTATAACAACACAGTGATAACCTTCCCCCTTGGTTCAGATCACTACGGTAGGGATCTGCTTAGTTTAATTTTTAGCGGTGCCAGGACAAGCTTTGTGATCTCAATAATAGTCATATCCCTTGGAGTACCCCTTGGAATAATCCTTGGTCTCATAGCTGGTTATTATGGTGGAAAAGTTGACGAGCTAATAATGCGTATAACGGACATGTTCCTTGCATTTCCAGCATTGATTCTGGCAATCGCATTATCGGCAGTTCTGCCCGAAAGAATTCAGAACTTTATTTCAGCTCATGAGGCTGTGCAGAAGTTTGTGTTGTGGCTGTTTGCCTTGGATGTTAGAGAAGCTGGGAACCTTGGAAGACTTTTGGCAGTTATATTAGCAATGATTATCGTTTGGTGGCCAGCTTATGCGAGAATAACAAGGGGTTCAACTCTAACAGAAAAGGAGAAGCTGTACATAGAAGCGGCAAGGGCTATAGGACTGCCAGCAAGAACGATAATGTTCAAACACATACTGCCAAACATAATTGGGCCTATATTGGTGTACATAACACTTGACTTTGGTGGAGTAATCCTTATGGAAGCAGGATTGAGCTTTCTTGGATTAGGTGCAACGCCGCCAATAGCTGATTGGGGTAGGATAGTCTACGATGGAGCCCAGTACTTCCCGAAGGCATGGTGGTTGGTGTTTTATCCAGGTTTGGTTGTCATGCTTGTAGCATTGGGCTGGAATCTGCTTGGTGATGGTCTCAGAGACATACTTGATCCAAAAACAAGGAGAAGCATTGAATTCAAGGTAAAGAAGAGCAAGAAGGAGGGTGAGGCAAATGCCTGAGCCAATTTTGCAAGTTAGAAACTTAACTGTTCACTTCTACACTTACGCCGGAATAGTTAAGGCAATAGAAAGAGTTTCCTTTGATGTGTACAGGGGTGAAACTTTCGCATTGGTTGGAGAAACGGGCTGTGGAAAAAGCGTAACCTCAAGGGCATTAACTCAGCTGATTGAAAGTCCTGGAAGAATCGTTGAGGGTGAAGTGTTATATTATAAAGAAGATGGAACGGTTGTTGATCTCCTTAAACTTAATGAAGAACAGATTAGAGAAATTAGAGGCAATGAAATTGCATATATCTTCCAAGATCCTCATGCTTCACTCGATCCCCTTTATACAGTAGGTTATCAGATAGGAGAGGCAATGGAAGTTCATGGAAAGGTTGAGAACATAAAAGAGGGTATAAAAAGAGCAATTGATATTTTGAAATCCGTGTTGATTCCAGATCCTGAAAATAGAGTTAAGAACTATCCTCATGAGCTAAGCGGTGGCATGAAGCAGAGAGTGGTTATTGGAATTGGAATTGCAAACAATCCAAAGATTCTCATTGCTGATGAGCCTACAACAGCTTTGGATGTTACAGTCCAAGCCCAGATCCTTGACTTGATTAATCAGCTCAAAGAAAAATACAAGGCAACGGTCATTTTGATCACGCACAACTTAGGTGTTGTTGCTGAAACTGCTGATAGGGTAGCTGTGATGTACGCCGGAAAGATAGTTGAGATTGGCTCAGTGGAGCAGATCTTCAAGAATCCTTTACATCCATACACCAAGGGTCTTCTCAAGGCTGTGCCAAATCCGATGACAAAGATTGAGCGCTTAGAGGCCATTCCGGGAACAGTGCCTAATCTAATCACACCGCCAAGCGGTTGCAGATTCCATCCAAGATGTCCATTTGCAACAGAGGTATGCAAGCGGAAAATACCTGAGCTGAAGGAGCTTGAGGATGGACATTTTGTAGCATGTCACCTTTACTGAGGTGAGAGCATGAAGAAAGTGTTGGAAGTTAAACATCTCAAAAAGTACTTCCCCGTGAAAGGCTTATTCTTCACAAAAGGCTGGGTTAAGGCAGTTGATGACATAAGCTTTGAGATATACAAGGGTGAAACCTTTGGTTTGGTGGGAGAGAGCGGTTGTGGCAAGACGACAACCGGAAGAACAATCCTCCGTTTGATAGAGCCAACTGCTGGAGAAATCCTCTTTGAAGGCAAGAATGTTATGGAGCTTAAAGGTGATGAGCTCAAATGGTTCAGGAGGAAAGCCCAAATAATGTTCCAAGATCCGTATTCATCTCTAAATCCAAGGCAGACAGTGTTTGAAATAATCATGGAGCCTGTTAGATTTCATGGTATTGAAGTTAATGATCCTGAAGAATTTGTAGTAAACCTCCTGAAAAGTGTTGGACTCAACGAGATGCACCTCTACAGGTATCCTCATGAGTTCAGTGGTGGGCAGAGGCAGAGAATTGCTCTGGCCAGGATAATGGCGCTTAAGCCAGAGTTCATAGTACTTGATGAGCCAACTTCAGCTCTTGACGTTTCAGTTCAAGCTAACATCCTAAACACTCTCAAGGACTTGCAGGAAAAGCATGGATTTACATATCTCTTCATCTCCCACGATTTAGGTGTCGTCAAGTACATGAGCCATAGAATGGGAGTCATGTATCTTGGAAAGCTCGTCGAAGTTGGTCCAGCTGATAAAATTTTCGAAAATCCACTCCATCCCTACACTCAAATGCTCCTCTCAGCTATTCCAGTTCCAGACCCAGAAATGGCTAAAGAAATTAAAGCAAAGCGTAAGATTGTTAGAGGTGAACCTCCAAGTCCAATAAATCCTCCAGCTGGATGCAGATTCCACCCAAGATGTCCGTTTGCAAAGGATATGTGCAAAAAAGAAGAGCCTCCAATGGTTAAGGTTGAGAAAGACCACTATGTTGCATGCTGGCTTTACGCTAAATCCTGAGCATCAGAGCCTCTCTAAAACCTTCATCAATCTCCAAGAGCTGTGTATAGATGCTGTCTTTTTCTCCTTTTTCATTGAAAATTTCTCCGTTTCTGAGTTCAATCTTGTAGTAGAGGTATTCTTTTGGGACTATCTTGACCTTACCAAGTTCTGCGGGAGTTTTAACTCCAAGGATTTTTCTTAATATCGCCAGAGATAGCATGGCCTCTCTATTTTCTTTTGCAAGCTGCTCGTCTCTCTCTACGTGCCTTGAAAAACCAGTTGGAATTCCAATGAGCCTGAGAATATTCCATTTTCTCATATGTCTTAATCGTTTGTTCAGCTTTTCTCCAGAGCGTTCATAGACCTCAACAAACAGATTTTTTAAGAACCCCTCAATTTCATTCTTCTGTAAGAGTATTGGGAGAGGTTCTTCTGCGGTTTCCGATAGAGTTCTGTCTATTGGTCGGATTAAAGTGCTGACTCTTTCAATCCGCTCGAGCTTCTTTGAGAAGTGAGCATCAATCATGTACTCCTTCCCATTCACTTCAAATACCAAATAAGGCACTTCAACTTTCATGCCATTATCTAAACCAAAAGCCTATAAACGCTTTTCCCTTAGTGGATATGCAATGCGGGTTGATGAGCTTTCAAGATTTGGTGTGGATGAGAGGATAATCAGGAAAATTAAAGAGCGCGGCATTAGTGAATTTTACCCTCCCCAGGCTGAGGCTTTGAAAAGCGGTGTTCTCAATGGAGAGAACTTGCTTTTGGCAATTCCAACAGCGAGCGGAAAAACCCTCGTCGCTGAAATTGTGATGCTCCACAAGCTCTTTACTGAGGGAGGAAAGGCAGTTTATTTAGTCCCTCTTAAGGCTTTGGCTGAAGAAAAATACAGGGAGTTCAAAACATGGGAGGACTTGGGGGTTAGGGTTGCTGTAACGACCGGAGATTACGACAGCAGTGAAGAATGGCTTGGAAGGTATGACATAATCATAGCAACATCAGAGAAGTTTGACTCCCTCCTGAGGCATAAATCGAGATGGATTAAAGATGTAAAGCTCATTGTTGCAGATGAAATTCACCTCCTCGGCTCTTATGATAGAGGCGCTACTTTAGAGATGATATTATCGCATATGCTCGGCAAAGCCCAGATTTTAGGATTGAGTGCAACCGTCGGAAATGCTGAGGAGCTGGCTGAATGGCTGAACGCAAAGCTTGTAGTCAGTGATTGGCGTCCAGTAAAGCTGAAGAAGGGCATCTTTGCTCACGGTCAGTTGATTTGGGAAGATGGCAAAGTTGACAAGCTTCCAGCTCAGTGGGACTTTCTCGTAATTGATGCCATCAAAAGGGGCAAACAAGCGTTGGTTTTTGTGAACACAAGGAGGTCAGCGGAAAAAGAAGCGGCAATGCTCGGCAGGAAAGTTAGGCGGCTTTTAACAAAGCCCGAAGCAAGGAGATTAAAAGAAGTGGCTGAGTCACTGGAGAGCAATCCAACCAATGATAAGCTTAAGGAGGTTTTAGTTAACGGTGCTGCTTTCCATCATGCTGGATTAGGAAGAGCGGAGAGAACTTTGATTGAGGATGCATTTAGGGGAGGATTGATAAAAGTCTTAACCGCAACGCCGACATTAGCTATGGGGGTGAATCTCCCATCCTTTAGGATTATAATCCGCGATACAAAGAGGTACTCAACTTTCGGCTGGTCTGATATCCCTGTTCTTGAAATCCAGCAGATGATGGGAAGGGCTGGAAGGCCTAAGTACGACAGAGAGGGTGAAGCCATTATCGTTGCAAAAACAGAAAAGCCAGAAGAACTCATGGAGAAATATATCTTTGGAAAGCCCGAAAGGTTATTCTCAATGCTCTCCAACGATACTGCATTTAGAAGCCAAGTTTTGGCATTAATTACAAACTTCGGAGTTGAAAGCTTCCGCGAGTTGATACACTTTTTGGAGAAGACCTTCTACTATCACCAGCGCAGAGACCTTGAGATTCTCGAAAGCAAAGCAAAAAGCATAGTTTACTTCCTTCTTGAGAACGAGTTTATAGATATTGACCTGAATGATCGCTTTATAGCGTTACCTTTTGGTATAAGGACTTCCCAGCTCTATCTTGACCCCCTCACAGCTAAAAAATTCAAAGATGCTCTGCCTCAGATAGAGGAAAATCCAAATCCTCTCGGCATCTTCCAGCTTTTGGCATCAACTCCTGATATGGGAACGCTCAACATAAAGAGGAAGGAGCAGGAAAGTTATCTCGACTATGCTTATGAGATGGAGGATTATCTGTACCGTTCAATTCCTTACTGGGAGGACTACGAGTTTCAAAAGTTTTTGAGTGAGGTTAAGACGGCGAAGCTGCTTTTGGATTGGATTAATGAAGTGAATGAAGCAAGGCTGATTGAGGCTTATGGGATTGATACTGGAGATTTGTACAGAATTATTGAGCTTGCAGACTGGTTAATGTATTCTCTCATTGAGCTTGCGAAGGTTCTCAATGCAAGGGGTGAGACAATTAAATACCTCGGGAGGCTTCACCTGAGGCTTAAGCATGGAGTTAGAGAGGAGCTGTTGGAACTTGTGGAGCTTCCAATGATTGGAAGGAAAAGGGCAAGGGCTTTGTACAATGCGGGCTTTAAAACTGTTGCTGACATTGTAAAGGCTAAGCCGAGTGAGCTTTTAGCCGTTGAAGGTATTGGTGTTAAGGTCTTGGAGAGAATCTACAGGCATTTTGGGGTTGAGCTTCCATTGTTGAAAAATGTTAAAGATTCTGACAAGTCAGAGGAAAAGCCTAAGGAGAAACCCAAGCCAAAGAAGGGGACTTTGGATTATTATTTTGGGAAAGGCTTATAACTACTGGGGTGGTAGTATACTACCGGGGTGATAGTTTTGTACTTTGAGGAGAGACCAAAGGAAAGGCGAGAGGATTTGTATGATAGGGAAAAAGAGCTTAACGAACTTTTAGATTTAGTCTCACAGAGAAAGCCGCTTATAGTTATAAAGGGCCTAAGAAGGCTTGGGAAGACATCTCTCCTAAGGGTTGCTTTGAATGAGAGTGAGTTCCCGTTTGTAGTGGTTGATTTAAGAGGGGTAAACCCAAACTCAAGAAAAGAACTTTATGAAAGAATTCAGCATGCTCTAAACAGATATTTCCAAGGAAACAAAAGACTGTTTGAGAAGATAAAAGAAAAGCTTAATCTTATTGATGGAGTTGAGCTTTTTGGCATGAAAATCTCACTCTCATGGAAAACTCCAGACACACTTTATTCGCTATTTTCACTCTTAGATGAGGAAGGCTTTGTTATTGCCTTTGATGAGGTGCAGGAAATTAGAGGGCCAGCTGGCAAAGAGCTTTCTCAGCTGATAGCTCACTTCTATGATTACGGAAGCCTATGCTTTATCTTAAGCGGAAGTGAAATCGGTCTTCTTTACGATTTTATAGGTGTGGAAAATCCGAATGCTCCATTATATGGTAGGGTGTTCTATGAAATTGAACTCACAAGGTTCAGCAGGGAGCAGAGCTTGGACTTTCTGAGGAAGGGTTTTGAGCAGCTTGACCTTTATCCCGACGAACACATCCTTGAGCTTGCCGTAGATAAGCTTGAGGGGATTGTTGGCTGGCTGGTTAAATTCGGTCTGCTAAGTTGGAGAAAGGGAATAAGCGGGGAGGTCGTAAACGAGGTGCTTGAAGAAGCAAGTAAGCTTGCATTTTCCGAATTTAAGTGCTTCTTGGAGAAAAGGCCCCTCGCCAAGAGGCGATACCTTGTGATTATGAGGAGTATAGCCTCTGGAAAAAACACGTGGAGTGAAATAAAGGAGGAGCTTGAAAAAGCTGAGAAAAAGCACATTACGGATTCAACACTCGCAAGGCTGTTGAATGCTCTGCTTGATTCGTCGTTCATTGAAAAGAGTGTAGATGGGAAGAACGTTTATTACAAAATTGCCGACCCCGTTTTGGAATATGCATTTGTTAAATAGCAATTTACAGTTTCTCAGGAACAATCTTAACACCATTTCTTTCTGCAAGTTTTCTAAGCTTTCTGTCGAATGTTGCCAGCGGATATCTTCTTTCAATTGCATGGACAAGTATCATGGCATCGTTGAATCTTGACAGTGAAAGTTTTTCCTCTTCCAGCATGATAAGAGCTTTTTTCACGATACTGGCATCTTCCCTTAGATTTCTGAATCTCGGGTCACTGAGGTATTCATCCAACATGCCTCTCGCCTCTTTAACCGAAAGCCCGTTGTTTTTGAAAAACCAAACATATTCTTGCAAAACTATCATGGGAACATACCATGCATCAAGGGAATCAAGGAGTTTTCTTGCCTTGGTGTGGAACTCAAAGTCTTCAAATGTATCGTAGATCAAAACGTTGGTATCTATTACTGCATGCATTCCTTCATGCCCTCCCTAATTGACCTCTCTATCTCCTCTACGCTCATACTCTTCCCGAGCTTCAAGGTCTTTCTCTTCTTTCTCAACCTCTGAAGGACTATTCTATCGCCCTCAAGTTTAACTTCGAGCAATTCACCTTCTTGTATGCCAAGTGCTTTTCTTATCTCAGCGGGAATTGTGACCTGATAGTTTCGAGTTACCTTGGTTACTGCCATAGTAGATTCACCATAGTAGTAGGTCTGATAATATGCTATATTAGTCTAACGGATAATCTTTTAAACCCTCCGCATTTACCTGGGGATGGGCAATGATAATCTGTGTAGTAGGCATGCCCGGTTCTGGTAAAAGTGAAGTTGTGAGGATTTTCTCAAAATATGGCGTTCCTCATGTTTCAATGGGGGATATTGTGAGGGAAGAGGCAGACAAGCGAGGAATTCCAAGAACACCAGATGGAATGAATAAAATCAGCATTCAGCTGAGGCAGGAGTTAGGAGACAACGCCGTTGCAAAGCTGACGATTCCAAGGGTTAAAGAGCTTTTAAAGAAGCATAGGGCAGTTATTATTGATGGCGCCCGTTCTTTGGATGAAATCCAGACATTCAAAGATGCTTTTCCAGACCAGGAGATTGTAATAATAGCCGTCCATTCTTCCCCAAAAAAGAGGTTTGAGCGCTTAAAGCGGAGAGGAAGAAGCGATGACCCAAAAACCTGGGCAGACTTTGAGGCAAGGGACTGGAAAGAGCTTAAATTCGGCATTGGAAATGTTATAGCTCTTGCAGATTACATGATAGTGAATGACAACCACATTGATGATTACAGGAAGGAGATTGAAGAATTGGCAAAGAAGCTTGGATTAGCCGAGCATTGAATCTAAGAACAGCATCACGTAAAAACCTAAGAAGAAGCCAATTGTTATGAGAGTTTCATTTTCCTCTTTTTTGTAAATTTCGGGGATCATCTCTTTAACTGTTATGTATAGCATTGCTCCTCCAGCTAAGCCCAGACCGTAGGGCAGAAGCCAGTTGAGTTTGACAAACAGCAGTGCTCCAAGAACTGCCATAATCATTTCAGCAACTCCGCTCAGAACTCCAATAAGTATTGGCTGTAACCTTTTCTTCTGGAGCACAGCCAGAGGAAGGGCAACAACAATACCCTCTGGAAAATCCTGAATCCCTATTGCCAAAGCTGTAACAAGCCCGGTCTCAAGGTTGTAAACTATCGAAGTGCCAACGGCCAGTCCTTCTGGAAGGTTGTGAATTATCATGGCGAGAATAATTAACCAGACCACTTTTAGCCTATCTCTCAGCTCTTTTGGACCTTCATAACCTTTAACAATATGTTCATGTGGGGTAAGCTTATCTATTAGGGAAATTAATATGACCCCTAAAAAGATTCCAACTCCCGCAGGTACAAAGCTGTTGGTTGATTCTATCGCCGGCAGAATTAAGCTTGTAAAGCTCGCAACAATCATAACTCCAGCGGCAAAGCTTAGGCTGAACTCAACGCTCCATTCTGGAAGGCTTTTAGCAAATATTGCAACTAAAGAACCAAGAGAGGTCATTAAAGCAACGAACAACCCGGCATAGAGGGCAATAAGAATGATGTTTCCATTTGATGCTGAAAGTATATAGCTCGCCAAACTTTGAATGAAGTTTTCTAACATGCATGGCACCTAAATATTTTAGGTTCTCCTAAACTTATAAATGTTGCCCAAAACTTTAAAACCGCCATAGAGGAGAGCAGCAATGGTGAGAGAGATGTTTGAAGAAGTTGAAGTTGAGGCTTATGTTTATCCCACTGAGGATATTGAGAAAGTAAAGAAAGCCATGCTGAATTTAATTCCAGGTTTGGAGTTTGAAGCTTTTGATAAGGGAGACTACATAATTTTAGTTGGAAAAACAAAGAACAAAAAAGCCTTACAAAGGCTGTATGAGCTTTTTAGAGGACAAGCTATCCTCGACACAGCGAGGGCTTTTCTTGAGGATGGGTATTTTGGTGAGGAGATTATAATCAAAGTCCACAAGCAAGTAGCTTATGCTGGAAAGGTGAACTTCAACGAGGAATCCCCTCTGGGGCCAATAACCATAACGATAAGAACCAAAGACCCCCAAAGGTTAATGAGATGGCTGGCTCCAAGGACAAAAGATGGAGTTCCGATAGAATAATCAGCATCTAATTTTTCTGACCTCCTCCCCGCCGTGAACGGCGAGGGTTCCAACAAATTAACCCCTCGCCATTGACAGGGAGGTTTGAGGGGTCTCATTAAAGCCCAATAAAGGCGGACTTTTCGACCCCTCTGGCCGGGTCTCCGGCCAGTTACCCCTCCCTTGGGCATACAAACCGCCCAAG
>Ga0190313_1001006_pt1 | contig 15592 bp, 12 predicted proteins | sample 4870071011_MG_FD_169989 | JGI IMG/M metagenome (GOLD analysis project Ga0190313, IMG submission 169989) | Hydrothermal vent sediment bacterial communities from Southern Trench, Guaymas Basin, Mexico - 4870-07-10-11_MG | ecosystem: Environmental > Aquatic > Marine > Hydrothermal vents > Sediment ...
ATACTGTTGGAATGAGAGACATTGAAAAAAGTAATGAAATTATATATGTCGGAAAGAATATTAAAGATATATCAACTATACCCGCAAGAGTTCTGTAAACCCAGTATTTTTGAAGTTTTTTATCGTACGAGAGGATATCAAAACCCGTTGGCATTGAATTATGGGAAAAATTTTGAAAATAAAAACTTTACCACTCAGTTCGCCCGTCATTCATCATAATCAGCCAAGGCTGAACTCATCATCGTGGCAACAGGATTATGAACAACAATGGCATAAAATTTTCGTTGACCGCAAAGTTTATTAAAAATAAAAACTCACAATCCCAGAAATGAAATTAAGAATTATATTGTTCACATTACTAATAATCATGCATTCGCTTGCCTCACTCGGAAGTATCAGGGAATCCTCACAAACTGATTGGAACTTTGTGGTTTTTATGTGTGCGGATAACAATCTAGCCGATTACCTGTATCATATACAGGATATAAATGAAATGGAGGTTGTAGGTTCCACAGAAAGGATAAACATCTTCGTTCTTTTGGATACCCGGGGCGATAACGATACTGTTCTTTATAAAATAAAGAGGGATTACGCCGGGAAAGACACAACCATAAGATCTCCCATCATAGAAAGACTGGGAGAAGTGGATTTTTCGGATTCTTTCGCTCTCAGAAACATTCTTGAGGACATTGAGAAAAAATATCCTTCACAGCATCTCGCGGTGGATTTCTGGGGGCATGGGGCCTTTTACAAAGGAGTTTTTGACGATAAAGGCAGGCTACTTCCCTTGAACAAAATAGAAAATATATTTGAAAATGTAAAAGCAGATGTAATAATATTTGATGCGTGCAGGATGGGAGGCGTTGAAACTTTATATGCAATAAGAAACATATGCGATTACGCCGTAGCCGCGGAAAACGATATAGTGGGCGATGGTCTTCCCTATGATATAGTTCTCGAAAATCTGAACAGTGTTGAAAAACTCACTCCGGAGGCATTTGCTAAGATTATCGTGGATAGCTATGGTCAATGGCTGAAAGAAAATCCGGTGGCCAAAAGTTGTATTATGGCTTCTTACAACATAACCGAATTTTCGGAAGATTTTGAAGAATTCAGAAGCTACATAAAATTACTTAATGAATCTCTGCCCTTGCTGGCGAAAACTCTCAAAAATTCGCTGAAAAATACCGAATCTTATGAAGCAATAACAAACGGAGATTTGATAGATTTATTGGAAAATATTATGAACAGCGGTGATGTGCGTCTCAAAAAACTATCTGAGGATTTCATAACCACAGCGAAAACTTGGATTTTGAATTGCACGGTGTATTCTTACGGAAATGATGTAAACAATGCCCACGGATTATCAATATACACCCCTAAATCTGTTGTGGATCCATACTATCGCGTGTGCTCATTCTCCGCGGATTCCGGCTGGTATTTTTTCCTAAGAAATCTGTACTCATCTGAGGGAAAAAGTTTTCCGATAAATGCTTCCATTACAGTTAGCAATTTTACGGTAAATGTAAATATAAGCGATAACAATTTCACGCATTATGAGATGTATGTTTCAAGCGATAATGTTATAATATATAACCTATCCACAAACTCCTCTAATGTAGGTATTCATTTGGGAGGTTATGGAAAATACAGAATTGACATCTACGGATTTATCAACAACTCACTTTACGCCCACACATATAAAATTATAAGTATCACATATCCGATATGGATAAACGGAACCGTAATTATATGCGGAGTGAAGATAAAAAATATCTATATAGAAATAAATGGAAGAATTTTTACCGTTGAGCAGGACGACATTTTCTCGCTTAAAATTGAAGGACCTACCGACGCAAAAATAGGTGATAATTTCAAAATAATAGGGTTTTATGAGGGAAAAAAATACGAATATATATTTACCATAAAATCTGCAGAAAATTTCGTTGAGATAAAAGATATCACCGAGAATTTTTATCTCCTCAGCTTTTCTCTCGCTCTTGTTGTTTGCATTCTTTTTCCAACAGTATCATTTAAAAAAGTGTTGACACGCAGATGATGATATTTATACAAACTGAGTTAATTTTAAATAATATGAATAACTCTACCCCAAGCATATGGCGAGATCGTATTCTATGAAGGAGCAAATAGTAAGAAAAATTATGAAAGTTCTGAGAAATTGTCCCGAAGGGGTTACGATTAGAACTATTGCAGAGAAAACAGGTATTTCTAGAAATACCATATCCAAATATTTGGAGATTCTCATGGCTTTGGGAAAAATTGAAATGAAAAATGTGGGTCCAGCGAAGGTTTTTTATCCTTCTCGCCGAATACCTATACAGGGGGTTATTGATTTCATAAATGATGGTATAATTCTCTGTTCTTCCGATTTAAAGATTGTTCAAGCGAACAATAAAGCCAAAGAAATTATAGGTTATGATGAACTCGTCGGAAAAAATATAAGGGAAATACCTCTTTTTAAGGATAGGAGCGATATATTAAACGCCTTGCAAAATGCATTACAGGGAAAAGAATCTTGTTTTAACTATATTCCCTATAGAATCAACGATTCATTAAAGTATTTACATATAATAGCGGTACCCACGATATTTGAAGAGGGAGATAGAGGAGTTTTCATTATTATTTACGATGTGACCAAAGAGCATTTGATGCATAAGAGGCTTGAGGAGAGCGAGAAAAGGTATCGGCTTCTTATAGAAAATGCTCCAGTTTACATTATACTGATAAACAAGGATGATGAGATAGTATATGTGAACAGGTACATGATTGAGGACAGAGGACTCAGGGAAGATGAAATAATAGGCAAAAAATTCTGGGAATTTGTTCCCGAGGAATACATAAATTATGTTAAAAATAAGAAAATGCTTCTTTTCACAACAGGCAAATCAGAAAAGATTACGATAAAGGTAAATACTCGCCATGGAAGTAGGTTTTTTGAAGCAACGGCAATTCTTATTAAAATGAACGGTGAAAAGTACGGCATGGTTATGGCAAGAGATGTTACCCAAGAAGTTGCTTTGAGAGAAAAACAGCAGGAAGCGATAAACATTATGCGTTCGCTCTTTGAAATATTCCTTCAGGACACTGCATTCTTCGTTGTTGAAGAGAATAGGAAGATCAGATATGCCGGTGGAAAACTGGATATTTTAGATCTGGATGAAAACCATGTTCTCCAAAAATCGATATCTGAAATTCTCGGAGATTCCTTTGCCAAAAAAGTTCAGGAAACACTATCAACAGAGAAAAATACGATGATGGATGTTTCCATTCCCAGCACATCAAAAAAGAAGAAAAAGGTTCTGAAGGGAGAAATAATTCCTCTAAAAATAAATGAGAAAAAATTTGTTGTTGTTTCAATCAAGAAATTCTAAAAGTGGGTTAGCGAAGCTTCTGCTGTTGGTCCTAACCTTGTATAAATAGTTTTTGCAAAAAGTTAAAATATTTCATGACAATTTTAAAGATCCTGTGATGGATATTCACGTAGTTGATTTGTTCGCTGGAGCGGGCGGCTTCTCCCTTGGTTTCAAAAGAGCGGGTTTTAAAATTTCCGCTGCAGTTGAGAGTTTTCCAAAAATTGCAGAAACTTATTCTAAAAATTTTCCCGATACTTTTCTCATAATAGAGAACATAAAAAAGATTTCCGGAAAATACATAAAAAATTCCGTAGGTGATGTTGATGTGGTTATCGGCGGTCCCCCATGCATACCTTTCACACCCAGAAATCCAAGCAGGAAGAAAAATCCGAGAGATAGAATTTACAAAGATTCTATCGGATATTTAATTGTGGAATTTTTCCGCGTTCTTAACGAGATAAAACCGATGGCGTATGTCATGGAAAATGTTGCGGGAATTCTGGATGTCAGGAATGAGATTATCAAAATAGCCAGAAGATTCGGCTACGATGTTCATTTCCACCTTTGGAAATGCGAAGAGCATGGCTTACCCTCGGTAAGAAGGAGAGTTTTCATAAGCAATTTTAAAATTCCTTCCCCCGCAAAAAAGAAAATGACCGCGGGCGAAGCCCTCCAAAGATTCACTCCCAATTTGCCAAACAGCGAATTTCCCAAGATTCCAAAAAAATATGCAGATAAAATTTCTACTTTGAAGTATGGTGAAGCCCTCGTTAGATTCAGAGGAGCGGAGGGATATATCAAAAACTGGATAAGAATTGATCCGAAAAAGCCAGCTCCGCCGATCACCGCCACTTCAAGATTCATACATCCCTACGAAGATAGGGGGTTAAGCGTAAGGGAGCATGCCATACTTATGAGTTTTCCAGACGACTTTGTGTTTTACGGCAGTGAAAAGATAAAATATATGGGTGTGGGTGATGCTGTCCCACCAACTATCGCTGAACATATCGCTAAATACCTGTTATCTGTTATTTGATGGCGAAGGTTTATATACTTTTATTGCATGGATAACCATAACTGATGATTAATTTGTGGAGGAATGACTTATGACTATTGAGAAAGATAATAAATACGATCTCAAGAATCTTCGCATACTTCCCTACATTGGTAAAAAGAGGGCAAAAAGGTTAAAAGAGGCTGGTCTGGATACCATAGATAAAATTGCAAGATCATCACCAGAAGAATTGAAAGAAATTCTTGTAGAACTTCGTGATTCGCAAATAGAGAAAATAATAAAAATGGCCAGAGAAGTTGCGCTTTCCGCGGGGGTAGAAGTTTCTGCAGCACTTGAAGAAAAAATGGAGGAAAAAGCAGAGAAAGTAAAAGCAATGGCGAAAGAGGAAGAAAAGATTTCTGAAAAAACTGAGGAAAAGAAGGAAGTAGGAGGTGAAGAGGTAAAAGAAGTGGAAGAAAAAGAGAAAATAGAACTCGCTAAATGGCTTTTTGGAGGTGAATATAAAGAAATCATAAAAGGAAAAGTGCAAAAAGAGAGAAGAGAAAGTGGAAGAAGAGATATCCGAGAAAGGTGAGGAAAAGAAGGAAGAAAAGGGGAGAGAGGAGAAGACAGAAAAAGGTTTAGATTAAAAGTCAGGGGATTGGTTAACGGTTACATAAACGGATATTCTGGCGTTGTGAATGGTAATGGAGTTGTCTATGGATTGCAGAAGACTTCCCGCTCCACCTTCGGATGGCTCATACCTTTGCTTATCGCCATATTCATAGTTCTACCAGTTTTTCTCCTCACAGTACAGGGTGGCGCGTATATATCGATAGATGGAAACTTTGATGATTGGAAAAATGAGAGATATTACAGCTTCGGAATATTCGGTATGAGAAGTATTTCCGTGGACTCCACAACATATCTCTACTTTAATATAAATGATGTGTTCAGTGGTTATTCCTCGCTCCTGATATTTCTTGATGATGGAAATGGAGATTTCAAAGTTGCGGATAATTTCTCCGCATCATATGTTATAAGGGTGGATGGATACAACGGAAAAATATACACTCAGGGATTTTACAGAATCTATGGAAATATGTCCATGGATAAAGCCAAGATTATGAGATTGGCGTTCCGGGGTAACGAGATGGAAATATCAATTTCAAGAAAAATAACCCACTATTGCACATTCTACATTGATTTTGATAACAAAGTATCCTATTCTACCCCCATAATCACTGTGGGAAAGGGATACGCCTACTTTGAAATAACCACCGTGAACATGAGGTGCATCGAAGGAGAGAAAAAGTTTGCTGTATTGAATTACAGAATTGACGGTATTTCCAACAGTACATTGAGTTTATCCTTATCCCCCGCCGACGCCGTGGAAACATGGTATGCCCTCCATAACGAAAAGAGAATTGGTTTCAGCGGATCGTCCTATACTCTGAATATTCCTGCGGGGGAAGGCACTTACGATATATATGTCAGGATAAGGAGCGATGCTATACCTTCTCAAATTCTAAGAATTTCAGCAAGTGCGCGATCCGCGGATATAATTCCGACCATTGTGGATAAAACGGCGGGAATATACATACTATCTCCTCCAGAGCAGGTAAAAATAGATGGAGCGTTTGGGGACTGGGGAGTTATAATTGGAGATGGAGATGACGGATTCTTAGACAAGAGTGCTGATATATCTGGATATTCCTATGTGGGCGAGGAAAGTAAATCTTTCTATTATCTAAGATTCTTTTCGCAGACACTCTTGGGAAATCCCGTAGCCATATCTCCCGTCGATACCGATAGAGATACCGTGCCCGATTACATAGACCCTATGCCCAATGATTTTAACAACGATGGAATAAGCGATTCCTCCACAGATCACGATGTTGATGGAGATGGAATAAAGGATTATCCATACGGCAATGATATGTGGTTGAACACCACTCTACCTTCCAACTTCCCAGATGGTTATGCGGGCAAAAAGGTGAGTGTTCATCTGGGCGGAAAGGCAGGGAAAAGAGACGGCGAGGAAAAAATAACGGTTTACATAGATTCCGATGGTTCATCGTCCACCGGCTTGTGGTATAAAGATATAGGTGCGGATTACAGGATAGTTATAAGAGGAAAGTACGGCGATGTAAAGGAAGCAAGGATTGAAAAATGGTCGTCCGGATGGATTTATCTATCTGAGGCTGCCATTGCTACAGGATACAGCGAGATTGAGTTTTCCGCGAACTTCGGTATTGGGAACAATTCCAAGATAATCATAGAAACGGAAGGTTGGACAGGTGAAAGAGATTCCATAAACAAAATACTTCTCAAAGCCCCCAGCAACCCCCATGTGATATACGGATATGTATACGATGAGAATGGAAATCCTCTGGCCGACGCACCCGTTGTAATAACTAATGCGGCTACCGGAGATAACGCAACTGTATATACGGATTCAAACGGATACTACCAGTACGATTTGGCGAATCTTCCCAACGGATATAACGATGGCGATTTAATTTATGTGAACGCCACAAACACATCCTCGGGGAACAAGGGAAGTAACAGCACCTATGTAGATACTTCCTCTCCCTCCCAACAGGTAGATGTCTACATTGTGAGGAAAATAAACTTTTTTGTCCTCGCAGTACCTCTGGTCATCACCGCTCCCATAGTTCTTAGAAGAAAATAATTCATTTTTTGAAATATTTTTCTGGATAATAGTTAAACTTTTATATCCCCTGCGAATTACACGGCGAGAAAGGTGGTAAGCATGGCGAATGGTCTGTACGCTGGCAGAAAACTCAAGCGCGATAGAAAAAAGTTCCGATGGAACGATAGATACTATAAGAGGAGAGTGCTCAGGCTTAAGGAGAAGAGTGATCCCCTAGAGGGCTCTCCCATGGCAAGGGGTATAGTGATAGAGAAAGTCGGTTTAGAGGCGAGGCAGCCGAACTCAGCCATCCGTAAATGCGTAAAAGTACAGCTGATAAAGAACGGAAGAGTAGTGACTGCTTTCGCGCCCGGAAACGGAGCGATTAAATTCATAGATGAACACGATGAAGTAATAATAGAGGGAATTGGCGGAAGAATGGGGAGGTCAATGGGCGATATACCTGGCGTGAGATACAAGGTGGTTATGGTAAACGACATACCTCTTATTGAGCTGGTGAGAGGCAGAAGAGAGAAAATAAGGAGATGAGGTGGTTAAATGGAAAAGTATTTGATATTTGGTAAGTACGATCCAGATGAGATAGAGATAAAAGACCCGGGATTAGCGCAATATATAAATCTCAAAGCGATCATAGCCCTTCACACCCACGGAAGGCATTTCCATAAACATATGGGGAAGAGGGAACTAAACATAGTTGAAAGACTGATAAACAATATGATGAGAACGGAGAAATACACCGGGAAAAAGATGAGTGCGTATCGCGTAGTCAAAAGGGCTTTTGAAATAATTGAAAAAAGAACGAAAAAGAATCCCCTTCAGGTTTTTGTGGATGCCTTACAAAATGCTGCTCCCCGTGAGGAAACAACTCGCCTCAAAATGGGCGGTGTTGCCGTTCCAAAGGCGGTGGATGTCTCGCCCTCCAGACGGCTGGATTTGGCTCTGAGACACATAGCGGTCGGAGCCATGCAGAAGAGTTTCAAGAACCGTCGCTCCATAGAGGAATGCCTAGCGGATGAGATAATAAAGGCCGCAAACTACGATATGAACAGTTACGCCATACAGAAGAAAGAGGAGATTGAGAGAATAGCGTTATCTGCGAGGTGATTTCCTTGGGAAGGAAGGAAGAAAATATCAAAAAAGCCCTTGCTATTATGCGCAAAATAGACCATATAAGAAACATAGGCACCGTGGCACATATTGACCACGGCAAGACCACTCTCAGCGATAACCTTATTGCGGGTGCGGGAATGATGAGCGAGGAACTTGCGGGCAAGCAATTGGTATTGGATTTTGACGAGCAGGAGCAAGCGAGGGGTATCACAATAAACACCGCCGCCGCAAGCATGGTTCACGAATATCAGGGAGAAAATTACCTCATAAATCTTCTGGACACCCCGGGACATGTTGATTTTGGTGGAGATGTTACAAGAGCGATGAGGGCAGTGGACGGAGTTATACTTGTGGTTTGCGCGGTAGAGGGGGTTATGCCCCAGACGGAAACAGTATTAAGGCAGGCACTCAAAGAGAGAGTTAAACCCGTTTTGTTTATCAACAAAGTTGATAGACTGATCAACGAATTGGAATTAACTGCAGAGCAAATGCAGCAAAAATTCATAAAGATAATTAAGGGTGTTAACGAACTTATAAGGAGATATGCGGAGCCGGAGTTCAGGGATAAGTGGATGGTGAAGGTAGAAGACGGGAGCGTAGCGTTCGGCTCGGCTTATCACAACTGGGCAATCAGTGTGCCCTTTATGAAAAGGACCGGAATAACTTTCAAGGATATTTATGAGCATCTTAAGTCCGGAAGGCAGAAGGAACTGGCGAAAAAAGCCCCGCTCCATCAGGTAGTTCTGGATATGGTCATACAGCACCTGCCATCACCTAAGGAGGCTCAGAAGTACAGGATTCCCAAAATTTGGAGGGGCGATTTGGATAGCGATGTGGGAAAGGCCATGATAAACGCAGATCCAAACGGACCTGCGGCAATGATGGTTACGAAAATAGTTATAGATCCCCATGCGGGAGAAGTTGCGGTTGGAAGACTGTTTTCGGGAACCCTCAAAAGAGGTCAGGAACTTTACATATCGGGAATAAGCGGAAAGAAATACAGAATTCAGCAACTCGCGATGATGGTGGGCGCGGACAGAATACCCGTGGAGGAATTAACTGCGGGAAATATTCCGGCCATAATCGGTTTGAAGGATGCGGTGGCGGGAAGCACCGTATCCTCTCTTCCCGACATGGAGCCGTTTGAGCCGATGAGACATTACACCGAGCCTGTTGTAACCATAGCCATAGAGGCGAAGCATACAAAGGACCTTCCGAGGTTGATAGAAGTCTTAAGAACGATAGCAAAAGCGGATCCGAGCATCCATGTTGAAATAAATCAAGAGACTGGAGAGCATTTAATGAGCGGTATGGGAGAACTGCATCTTGAAGTAACTTTGTACAGGATAAGAAACGAATTCAAACTGGAGGTAGAAACCTCTGATCCCATAGTGGTTTATCGCGAAACTGTGGATAAACCGGGCGGTCCCTTTGAGGGTAAATCACCCAACAGACACAACCGCTTCTACTTCGTGGTTGAGCCGCTGGAAGAAAGCGTAATTCAGGGAATACTGAATGGCGAGGTTCCTCAAGGAACGAGAATAAAAGATAAAAAGACTCTGGCGAAGAAACTTCAGGAATTGGGGTTGAGCAAGGAAGAGGCGAAGGGCATAGAAGCCATCCACGGCCCGAATGTCCTTCTGGACATGACCTGGGGTATTCAGTATTTGAACGAAACGATGGAGCTTATAAAACAGGCATTTGTGGAAGCCATGGACCGCGGCCCATTGGCTGCGGAGAAATGTTATGGCTTAAAGGTTAAACTTGTTGATGCAAAACTCCACGAAGACAGCATACATCGCGGTCCAGCACAGGTAATACCTGCCGTTAGAAACTCAATATATGGCGCGATGTGTCAGGGAGGCAGAGTTCTATTAGAGCCAATCCAGAAGGTATTCATATCCGTGCCCCACGAATTAGTGGGTGCGGTAACCCACGAAATAGCGCAGAGAAGAGGAATAATCCTGGATATGCAGCAGGAGGATTATCAGACTATGGTAATAGCTAAAGCCCCCGTCGCTGAAATGTTTGGATTCGCATCGGCCATAAGGAGTGTTACTGGCGGAAGAGTTCTGTGGACCACGGAAGCTGCCGGATACGAGAGAGTGCCGAGGGAACTACAGGACGAAATAGTCAGAAAGATAAGAACAAGGAAGGGTCTTAATCCCGAACCGTACGACGAAAAGTACTACGCTGAAAGTTAAAAATATTTTATTCTAAACTACATTCACTATTACTGTATATTTAAGTACTTTTCCATCACTATAACCTACATACAACTTTACGAAATACTTTCCTGGAGTTTTGAATATCACCGTCGGCATTTCCATAAATGTCTCGCTGTCGTTAATAAACCATAAAATAAACATATAACCATCATAAGTTGGGAGCATAGGGAATAGAACCACCGATTGATTGGTATATACCTGCGATAGTGGCTGAGATTCCGCTATATTCGTTGTTTTACTGTTGAAAATAAGTATACCTTCGTTGGCAGATAGGTTTTTGTTCATATAGAATCCGACAACGCTAACTAAATACACATAATTTTCATTCTTGGGAACTTTGAACGCTATTGGAATAAAATCATACGGGTGTAGTATTGCATAATGATTATCAGCGTATAGTGTCTCGTATCCTTCATCGTTTTCAATTATCGGGCGCGCCCTATGCACATTCGTGATCTCATAGAAATCGTGAGATATTCCAACATATGCTATGCCATTACGATCCTTCATCATAAATCTGAGGGTGATATTATCATTTTCATATCCGTATCGGATTTGGGATAGCAATGCGTCCAGATTTATTACATTTGTATGTAAATTATGTCTGGTCTTTTTTTATCCATTCATCACCTAACTTTGCATATAGCCATATTGTTGACATTGTGATTGCGGGCGGTTTCCACTTTATTTCCGTGCTTTCTGTAACATTTGGCGGATTGTCTACCGTTTTTAAAATTAGCAGATTACCCTTTTGAGATATATCTATATTGACATCAAGATACTCTCCACTATCACCTACCCAAAATCCATTATAGCAATCAATAGGATTCCTATATGCATATATATTTCCGCTGAAATCCTCTGATACCTCACATCCTCGCGGTATTTTTGCATAGTATAAACCTACATAGTCAATATAATCTACATCATTGCCCATTTCACCTATCCCTAATCTAACAATTCCATTTTCCGCTTCTATATTATCCAATAGATAGTAATCTACTGTATTAAGATAACCTCTCGTGGAATTCTCTGCCCATACCAGTACATTGTTTACAGGAACATATGAATTATCTTGATAAGTGAAGAGAAACGGACAACCTACAGCACCTCCGTTCTCATCATCTCCCGACAAAATTTCTATACTCTTTATAGCCATAGCACTCAACATAACATTGTAGTAATAGGTAAGGGTCCAACTACTTGCATACGAATCATCCTCTTGATAAAGTACTGCATGCTTATAACCTTCTTTAAAGTAGAATACTCTCACAGTATATGTGCCGGGACTTGCCCATATGTGTGACTTGTATAAATATAGTGATGGATGTTCATAAATTATTTCGTCATTTCCATCACCCCAGTTAATATACACATTATAATATCTTCCTGGTAATTCTATGTTCAGACATTGTGGCTCTCCTGCATAGTGCTCACCATTTTCATTATCAAAACTTATAGTAGGTGGCGAGAGAATCTCTTTGTGTATCATTCCGGTGTCAACAGGAATATCCACACTTATCGGTACACTACCGCCATAACTTTTGTTCATATAGATGGGTATGGGTTTTTCTAATGTAATTACATAATCTTCTCTACCATCGTTTACGCTAATCTTTCCATAGGTGACAGATACACTTAACTGAAATTTCTCAAAACTTTCCGAACCCCAGTGATGAACATCAATTACTCCTTCGGTCCATGCGTGTACAATAACTGGCCAGTGATCATGCCACCAGAAGAAATTATCATTGTGGTTTATATCTGAAGGAGCAAATGCCCAGTGGGCTGTTGCCTCATAGGCATTATCCCGTGTATTTCCAATTTTCCAATCACCTTTTCTTAGGTAAACATCAAAATAGTTACAATTTGTGTAATAAGATGCAGCGGTCAAAGCCAAAGATGATGCTCCTAATGCAATTCCTACGGGTGGACAGGATATACCTCCCAAAACAGTTATAACATCAAGTCCAAAGCTTATACCTCCTGCCACAGTACTCCATGTTTGGAACGCTTCTTTACGGGCATTCTCATCTTGTAATTTCTCAATAGCCTGCAGCAACTTCTGATGCCAGATCTCTCTGGAATTATCGGTGTAAAATTCTCCATCCATTACAAAATACCAATCATCATAATAATTGTTATCACCATCATCCTTAAATTTCCAATGGCCGTATCTGTATGAATGACCAGCATTCTCAAAATCAAACATTATCCTCTTATTCGTTTTATTTGTTAGTATCTTCATACTAGCATCTATGCCTTTCACATAATACGCCTCACCCACCTCTCCTTGTGCGGGTGTCTGGTTCTCGTAATAACTTCCAGCATAGTATATTACAAAAACATCTAAAAGAAAGTATAATTCTGCGTTATCATTAACCCCTCCTTTATATTTCGTTGGATAAAAACCAACAATTATCTTGCCAATTTTAACATTCTCATTTTCATCATCATAGACATCTTTTTGAAGTATAAGTGAGAGCTGTTTTGTCCATAAATTCTTCCAATAAGGATTATTTATATAATAGTAGTAGCCTCCATTTGCTAGATCTCCTCCATTTCCAGGCCACCAGCCAATGCCGAAAGCACTACCTATAATAAATACTGCAACGGAAATAGCAAAGATTATTGATAGTCCTCTCTTATTCATTATCTTTCACCTCCTTTATAAAGCTCATTTTACCGTCTTCATTTATGAAGAAGTAGTAATCCGTGCCATCCACAATTTCATCGGAAATTGTGAGTGATTTTGTTGTGTTATTGAAGCAGTAATAGGTAGCGTTAACTGGCTTGCTCACAAAGTGATACTGCTCTTTTATAAATCTTATGTAGAATGTTGCATAGTATACCTTTTCTCGGGTTTCTACATAAACTATAACCTTTATTCTGGGCTTATCCCATCCTACATAATGGGCACCCAACATATATTCTTCTGTATAATTCAAACCTGTCGTATTAATATACACTTTATCATAGGTATAGGGATTATATTCCGTGTGTGCCGGTTGCTTTAATCGGTTATGTTTCCAGTGTTTCTCCTCATATTCAGTATGCGGATACTGGTCTATATACATAATCCATCCTCTGCTTCTATTGAACTCGCTTATATCTGTGAAAAACATAATCTTCTCCACATAGATGTTTGTTATGTTCAACGATATATAAAACTCACCAACATAATCTTCTTCGCCCCACCAGATATTCTTTCCCAAGCTGTATTCTATGAATATATTTCCAGCAGTTTTATTCAGAGAGTAACCCAAATTTTTTGTAAACATATTGCGATAAGTATCTCTCCAAATTTCCAGAAATTCCTCAGGAACATAGTTCATATCCATATACAATGAATGGTCAAAGGAGTTGAAGCTCCATAATAAAACATTAACAGGTACAAAGTCAATATTTACCTCGCCCATATTCACGAATTCCTTATTTTTTGGCATGAATACCGAGTACCAGATTCCCACTACTATGAGTATTGCAACCGGTATTGCCGATAAAAGTAACACCCTCCTGCGCATAGAGGCAAATATTAGTCAGATATAAATAGCTTTTGTTACCAACTGCCTTGTTGCATAATTAGGGGAATAAGGGGTGAAAACATGAAATATAATGAGGTATTTTATAGAAAGTATGTGTAGAAAAGGAGAGAGGAGAGATATTGATAGACATTGGATTTTTAGAGGATATTGAGGAGGAGTTAGAGGAGATGAATAAAGGGAAGAGGGGAAGGCCATACAGCTATAGCGATGGTTTGTTCATTTTTCTTGGATACCTGTATGTATTTGTTAGGAACTATCGTATCCTTGAAGGTATATGTAGAGCATTCAGCAAGACTTTCATAAAGTCAAAGAGGGTTTTATATCCTATTCCCCACGGTGGATTATTGATAAGCGATTGATACTTCTACTACTAGCTTTTTTCATATAGAATAAAAGAGTGTCACACGATATTAAGGCAAATATAAAAGTAGTAAACTAGATTTTCATGACTTCATCAATTCTTCATATACTTTTTCCGCTATCTCCACGCCTGCCCTTTTCTGTCCTTCTTTGGTTTGCGCCCCTATATGGGGAGTGAGAACTATATTGTCTAGTTCAAACAATTTGCTCTCTTTTAGAGGTTCGTTTTCGTAGACATCCAGCGCAGCACCGTAAAGTTTTCCGGATTTCAGAGCGTTGTACAGTGCTTCTTCATCCACCACTCCGCCACGGGCTGTGTTTATTATCACTGCTCCGTCCTTCATCTTGGCTATCCTCTCTTCGTTTATTAGATGCTTCGTTTCAGGCGTAAGAGGCACATGGAGTGTCACTATATCCGCCTCTTCCAGAAGTTTATCAAGTTCTCTGTACTCAACGCCCAAACTCTTTTCATAATCTTCCTTTCTGGTTCTTGAGTAGTATATCACTTTCATTCCCAGCGCTTTGGCTCTTTTAGCGACTTCCCTTCCTATCTTGCCGAAGCCTATAATTCCCAATGTTTTCCCGTAGAGTTCCATACCCTTGCACTTCTTTTTGGGCCAGTTTCCTGCACGAGTTTCCCTATCAGCATAGGCAATTTTTCTGTATACTGCAAGCATTAAACCTATGGCTAGTTCGGCTACGCTTATACTCGTTGCGCCGGGAGTATTCACAACTTTAATTCCCTTGCTTTTGGCATATTCCACATCGATATTATCCAGCCCTACGCCCGCGCGGCCTATGACCTTGAGGTTCGGTGCGGAATCTATCATTTCTTTTCGGACTTTTGTTGCGCTCCTCACTATAAGGGCATCAACATCCCCTATATGCTTTGGTAATTCTTCCTTGGGTATTTCTGTCAGGTCAATTACCTCAACGCCCTTGCTTTTAAGAAATTCCACTCCTTCTTTCGCGATAGGGTCGCATATAGCCACTTTCATTCAGTATACCCCCTTGCTGCTGAGTATTTCATCTATTTCAGCGAGAAGGCCTTTTATATCCGCGGGTGTCAACTCGCCCATATGGGCGATTCTGAATGTTTTTTCTTTAAGATCCCCATAGCCATTGGAAATTCTGAGTCCTCTCTTAACCAGTTCATCTATTAGTTCTTTCACGGATATGCCGTGTGTGTTCTTCACGGTGGTTACCGTAACGCTCTCGTATCCTTTTTCAGCGAATACTTCAAATCCCCTGTCTTTGACCCATCTATGTACTATTTCCATCATCTTTTTGTGCCTTTCGTACCT
>Ga0190313_1001007_pt1 | contig 15585 bp, 8 predicted proteins | sample 4870071011_MG_FD_169989 | JGI IMG/M metagenome (GOLD analysis project Ga0190313, IMG submission 169989) | Hydrothermal vent sediment bacterial communities from Southern Trench, Guaymas Basin, Mexico - 4870-07-10-11_MG | ecosystem: Environmental > Aquatic > Marine > Hydrothermal vents > Sediment ...
GAAACAACCTCAAATACTATGCGCCCTTTTCGGGATACCGCCTTTACGACGCGATTTCGCCCTTGTTTTTTAGCTTCATAGAGCGCTCCGTCCGCCAATTTTATAACCTCATCTGGGCTCTTCCCGCCATGAGGATAGGCCGCCACTCCGGCAGAAAATGTTATTCCTTCTATATACCTTCCCTCAATCGGTATAAGGGTTCTCGAAAAAGACCGCCTTAAGGAATCAGCTCGAATCGCTGCAACATCAACATCAGCCCCTGGAAGGATTATGAGAAACTCTTCACCCCCATACCTGAAGGGAATGTCACTTGCGCGAATACTTTTCTTAAGAAACGTTCCTAGATATTGAAGCAAGGAATCTCCCGCAACATGTCCGTAATGATCATTAAACTGTTTAAACCGGTCAATGTCAAACATGACAATACTCAAAGGACGGTTTTCTCTAGTTGCTCTGTGCCATTCTCGATTTATAGTTTCCTGCATGAAGCGACGGTTAAAAAGACCTGTCAATGGATCCCGAATAGACATATCCTTGAGCTGATCACGGAGACTCACGTTGCTCAGAGCGCTACCAACCATGAGAGAAACAATGGACACAACGCTACTCAAAAATTTTTCCTGCCTGCGGTATGATGAATTTAATGCTCCCTGAAGATGGTGAAACCTAACGGTTAACACTCCAAAATGTTTCGAACCGGCTATCACTGGAGAGCATATTCCAAAATAACCCTGACCAACGAGTTTCTTCAAGTAAGAACAAAGACATTCCGACTGAAAACCACACTGGACAACTTTACCAGTCCTCAATGCCCAGCACTCTTGGGCATTGAGAAACTGACATTCATCTAGGCTCTCACCCCACACTGCCACAGGTTTCAATGTCCTGACGTCTTCCAATAACCGCATCAATGTTCCATCCGTTTCTTGAAATATCTTAGGAGCGAAGATTTGAAATCCCCGGAAAATCTCTTCCTCTGCATTTGCGGCCATCAAAGTGAGATTGAGCTGATTGATTGTCTCGAAAATGACATTTTTTTCTTCCAATTCCTGTACCTGAGCGATGAGCTGCTTTCTAGAAGCAACAAGGCTTTCTTCAAGCTCTCTTTGCTCCGTCGTATCGATACCAGTACCAATAACGTATTCTGGCTTTCCATCGCCTCCTAAAACAACCGCATTGGACCACAAGATAAGACGCTTATCCCCGTCTTTCGTTATCCAGTAACCTTCATAGGCATTGGGCAGAGCTTGGTTGATCAAGTCAGAAAACACTCCTTTAGCTAAATCCTTTTGGTCATCTGGAATCAGGAAATCAAATATCCTTCTGCCAACTACTTCATCAAAGGAATAACCAGTTACTTCCTGACAAGCCTTGTTGAACAACAGAATATGCCCTTCTGGATCCAATACTACTATCAACGCGGAAACGGTATTTAATATGGTTTTTAGGAAAGTTTGTTCATGTTTGAGACGTTTTTCAAGCTCTTTTCTTTTTTCTACATCTCTCAATGAGATAACTATGCGATTTTCAGAGTCCTCACCATGGCGGACATTACCCCCTGCCGCTTCAAAATAGTGCCAGCGCTCTTTTGCAACTTTCAAGCGTACCTCAACGCGCACAGATTCACGCCCATCCTGGCCTCCAAAATTCCCCTCAGCAAGAGCATTGAACATTCTCTTGACTCTGACAACATCGTCTGGATGCACCCAATCTATCCAGTGTGTTCCAATTACGTCGTCAACATTAAAATCACTTAAACGTTCCACAGCAGGCGATATGAAATGTATCTTCCCGGAAGAATCCACAATTACCAATATGTCCGAAATAGTATTGATAAGAATTTTGTATAGTTCCTGACTCTCGGTGAGGTGCTTTTGCGCTTTCTTCAGATCTGTTATGACCTTTTCAAGCTGACAATTACGTAAGAAATCCTGAGTCGCGTCCTGAATAATAGTAAGAGTCCCACCAATACCAGATTCCTGAATGATTGGGAAAATCTTTACATTCTGAATCATGTAGTCAATGCCTTCATGTTCTACAACCGAAGGAAATAGGAAAAAATTCTTGTTTACATGGTGGGAAATAACCACATGGTTACCCTGAAGGGCAATTGAATAATACGATAGCTTATTGTTTCTCTTTAACTCGGGAAAAACTTCTTCTATACTTCGACCGGCTACGTCTTCGAGGCAGTGGCCCGTAAAAGTTTCGATCCATCTATTGACGAAGATTATCTTCAGGTGCTCGTTTGTGGCAATAACTCCCTGATCAACGTAATCACATATAGTTGTGTCTAATACAGCTCTTTCCATAGTCAGGGATCCTTAATTTTAATCCCCACATCAACTCAACACCCGTATGGTCGTTTAAATGATAAAATGGTGTTAAGGTCAACCCAAAATGTGGAACTTCTGGGAAGAAAGTTCAATTCACGTGACTGTTATCAAGGCCCGAGGCAAGCAACAAACATGACATACGGAGAAAGCAATCATGCTTCTGTAAATTTTATCAAAAAAGCCTCTTGATTTCAGAGGAGCACTACACTATGCCATTGAGGATTTACATAATCACGCTTGCTGAAGGTGACTTGCATGTATGCAATTCAAGAAAAACCTTACATCTTGAGGATATGAATTATGGAATTTTGGATCCTGATCGCTGGTTTCCTGGCCGGCATCTACATGGCCTGGAACATCGGAGCCAATGATGTTGCTAACGGCATGGCTTCAGCCGTTGGTGCAAAAGCTATTACTCTCAGACAAGCAGTTTTAATAGGTGGTTTGTTGGATTTTGCTGGAGCGGTGCTTCTGGGTTCCCACGTGACTACAACTATTCGAAAGAACATCCTCGATGCTTCTCTCATCACTAATGATCATCAAATTATGATGCTTGGCCTTCTATCGGCCTTACTGGCCGCTGCATTCTGGGTTTTTTTTGCAACCTGGAGCGAATTTCCTGTGTCCACAACTCATTCTATCGTGGGTGCTATTGTGGGTTTTGGGTTGATTGAAGGGGGGATAAGGGCAATTCACTGGGGAAAGCTTCTAGCAATTGTGCTGAGCTGGATCATATCCCCTATCTTCGCCGGATTTCTAGCCTTCATCTTTTTCAATTTTATAAAAAAGCACATACTTGAGAGCAGCAAAAGATTTGCTACTGCATTGCGTCTGGCACCTTATTTAGCTGCTCTAACCTTCTTCCTTGTTGTGCTCTCACTGCTCTTAAAAACACCCCTGGGATCAAAGTTAAAAATATCGCTATTCACCGCCCTGGAAATGTCTTTATTGATTTCCATCATTATAGGATTTCTGGCGTATTTCTGGATAAAGATAACCGTACCATTCGACGATGAGAAGGGTGTCGAAGAAATTTTCAGGCGTTTTCAGATTTTTACATCCTGCTACGTTGCCTTTGCTCATGGAGCAAACGACGTCGCCAATGCAATTGGGCCCGTAGCGGCCATATATGCAATTTACCAAACACACACTGTTTCCCCAAATGTACCGGTTCCGATGTTTATACTGCTAGTGGGAGGGGTATTCATAGCATTGGGTGTTTTCACGTGGGGGTATAAGGTTATAGAAACGGTCGGTAGCAAAATCACGACGCTAACAAACACACGCGGTTTTTCTGTTGATTTTGGCACGGCTACTTCGGTACTCCTTGCATCAAAGCTGGGGCTTCCGGTATCTACGACACATGCAGCGGTCGGAGCGGTTATAGGAGTTGGCCTTGCAGGCGGAGTGTCAGCCGTCGATTTTGGTGTAGTTTGGCGCATAACGCTTTACTGGCTCATTACCTTGCCACTTGCGGCATTGCCAACTATTATTATTTTTGAGATACTAAAGTTTCTTTTTATGTAAAGATGCATGGGAGGATTCGGGTCAATGAGGTCGGCATTATTAAAGCTTTTTCGACAATCGCCTTTTCCGCTATTGCTCAAGCATGCAGAGGTGGTGCGAGAAGTAGCTCCGGTCTTCAGATCGGCAGTCATTGCATATCTCGACGGAGACATGGGAGATTTTGAGAAATACCATAATCAGACGATAATGCTAGAATCTCAAGGAGATTCCATAAAACGCAACCTAAGAGGCCATCTTCCCCGCGGTGTCTTGCTGCCCATGGATAAGTTCAAACTTTTTGCTTACATTAGAGAACAGGATAAAGTTCTGGATTCAGTGCAAAATGTGCTACACTGGTTATCTTACCATAATACCAAAGTACCCGACCCCATTGTGGATGATCTTCTTCTACTGGTTGACAGATCTCTGTACTCACTCAAAGCGGTACACCCGATGGTTTCAGCGGCCGAAAGTTATTTCGATTCATTTTCGGAAGAAATGAGACAGGTCGTTAAAGAATCGATTGCTCAAATTCGGGAATACGAATTTCAGTCAGATCAAGTGGAAAGAAAGTTGTTGGCTGATTTGTTTGCTTACCCATTTGAAAACCCCATCGAGGCATTCCACTTGATAAGAACCGTCGAATTGCTTGGGGACATTTCCAACCATGCCGAAAACGCTGCTGACATGATGAGAGCAATGATTGCTCGTTAATTCATGAAGCCGTCCGAATTGAGAAAACCCTTTCCTGACTGTTTTAACTACCCCGACGACTTGCCCATAATAGGGAAGCGGGAAGAGATAATAAAAACTCTTAATAATCACAGAGCTGTTATCATAGCGGGCGCAACGGGCTGCGGTAAAAGCACCCAGCTCCCTAAAATGTGCATAGAAGCTGGTTTAATAAAAAAGGGAATTATTGGATGCACCCAGCCAAGAAGAATCGCTGCCATATTCCTTGCTAACAGGGTTAGTCAGGAACTTAAGACACCGCTTGGGCAGTTGGTTGGGTTCAAAATCCGCTTTCAAGACAAAACCAGTCCTAATACTCTTATTAAGTATATGACCGACGGAATTCTGCTCGCAGAAGCCCAGCAGGATCGCTTTTTCCGCGCCTATGATGTAATCATAATAGACGAGGCACACGAAAGAACACTCAACATCGATTTCCTGCTGGGTATGCTTCAGAACCTTGTCGCTGTTCGAAATGACCTTACAGTTGTAATTTCTTCCGCCACGATCGACCCTGAAAAGTTTTCAAAAGCCTTTGATGGAGCTCCAATAATTGAAATTCCTGGAAAAACCTATCCCATTGAAGTCCTGTATCGCCCACCTGAAAACGAAGACGACGAAGAGTACACTTACGTTGATCAGGCCGTCGACGCACTCGAGGAACTGGTAAAGAAAAGAATCAGGGGCGATTTTCTAATTTTCATGCCTACCGAAAGAGACATACGAGAAACGGTACAGCGCATAGAAGAAAGAACTCTGCCAAATATGCAGCCCTACCCGCTCTATGCAAGAATGGCCGCCTGGCAACAGGAAAAGATATTCGCACCTACGGATCATCACAAAATAATCGTTGCCACCAATGTAGCAGAAACTTCGCTCACTATACCCAATGTTAAGGTGGTAATTGATACGGGACTTGCGAGAATATCCGTCTATAGCCCCAGAACAGGAACGCAAGGTCTGCCCATACTTAGAATTTCAAAAGCCAGTGCCGAACAAAGAAAAGGTCGCTGTGGCAGAACATCGCCAGGCATTTGTGTGCGGTTATATAGCGAGGATGATTTTGAAAACATGCCCGATTTTACGCTCCCGGAAATTAAACGGTCGAACCTGGCGGAAGTCATATTAAGAATGATTTCACTCCGCCTAGGCGATGTTTCAACCTTTCCGTTTATTGATCCACCATCAAAAAGAGCCATCAGCGAAGGATTCGCCACTCTTCGTGAACTGGGAGCCATATACGAAAAGAACGGGGAAATCAGGCTAACCCAGATTGGCTATAATATGGCCAGGCTGCCACTTGACCCAAGACTATCACGAATTCTCTTAGAATCTCTGAAACAGGGAGCCTTCCACGAAGTACTGGTAATCGTTTCGGCACTAAGCATATCAGATCCTAGAGAACGCCCCTTTGGACAAGAAGCCATGGCCGACTCCGTACACAGGCAATTTGCTGATGAACGCTCTGATTTTTTAACCTTGCTTAACATCTGGCGAAGATATCAGGCTAAGGTACAGGAGGGAATGAGCAGATCCAAACTGAAGAAATGGTGCAAAGAACACTTTTTATCTTATCGTCGCATGCAGGAATGGATCTCCGTTCATGATGAGATTTTGGAAATCGTAGAGGAATTTATGGACATACCGCCGGTCAGCCAGCTGGCTGACTATGAAGCCGTCCATAAAAGTATATTGGCCGGGTTCCTGGGCAGAGTGGCAATTCACGAAGGAAAAGGAAAATACAGAGGAGCAAAAGGGCGTGAGATCTACATATTCCCGGGCAGTTATGTCAGAGGAACCCCAAAATGGATTGTTTCAGCCGAAATAGTGGAAACATCAAAAACTTTTGCTCGCACCGTTGCGGAAATAGATCCTGCGTGGGTTGAAGAAGTGGGTGAACATGTTTGTATCCGCACTTATTCCAATGCAAGATGGGATTTTAAAAAAGGAAACGTTATCGCCAATGAACGCGTCACAGCTTTCGGATTGCCTATTGTGGAATTAAGACCCGTTATCTATGGCAGGATTAACCCACAGGAAGCCAGAAAAATCTTTATAAAGCAGGGGCTCATCGACGGAGCTGAGCGTCTGGATTTTGATTTTATCAAACACAATCAGGCTCTGGTCAAGGAGGTACTGGAAACAGAAGACAAGCTCCGGAAAAAGGGTATAGTGCCAATTGATGAAATTTTGTACCGCTTTTACGATGAAAGGATACCTGGCTATATCTGGAGCCTCTGGTCACTGAAAAAGTTTTTGCGAAAGGGCGGTCGTGAAAATCTTTTGAAAATATCGAGAGAAATTCTGCTTAGAGAACTTGTAACAGAAGATCTGGATAATTTGTATCCGGGTCATATCGAGGTTAACGGGGAAATATTACCACTGAAGTACAGCTTCAGTCCCGGAAGTGACGAAGATGGAGTCACGGCCATTGTTCCAATTCAGCTTTTATCATCTCTTCCCAAGGAACCCTTCGACTGGCTCGTCCCTGGCTATTTGGATGACAAAATCCAATTCCTATTAAAACAGCTTCCCAAACCGATCCGGCGCAAATTGATACCAATAAACGAAACCGTCAAGAATGTCATAAGCAAACTTGAGTTTGGCCGGGGAAACTTTTTCGAAGCCCTATCAAAAGCAGTGGAAGCCGTTACCGGCTTGTGGGTTGATCCAGAAACATGGACAACCAATTCAGTTCCCGATTACCTCCGCTTCAGGTTTGAAGTTATCTCTCCTGACGGTAAAGTGGTGGCTTCCGGGAGGAACATAGAAGAGTTAAAAAAGTCCGCCCCGGATAGCTACGAAGATGATCTATGGAAAAAGGCAAAGTCGAAATACGAAATAGAAGATCTTCAAAATTTTCCGACAGAAGATCTAGAAGAAAAGGTTTTTATAGGGAAGGACGCAAACAAAAGGGAGCGATATGGTTACAGGGCGCTTGTCCCGGAAAATAAAGGAGTTTCTATAAGAATTTTTCCCTCCCTGCAGGAAGCACGAGAAACCAATAGACATGGTACGCTGGCTCTTGTTTTCAAACTACTTGGAGAAAAGATCAAAAAGGTAGGAAAACACTGGACAATCCCGCCAGAATTGCTTCCTGCTTCCTTTTTTATTGGATCGGCCAGCAAAGCGCACGAAAAAATCATCAACTTCATAATTCGTGATGTCTTTCAGCTCCATCATCCAATTCCATTTGAATTGAAGTCTCTAAGGAAGAAGTTTGACTATGTCAGGAGGAACTTTTATGTCCTCGGCCAAGAACGGTACGAAGCTATTTTTAATATATTAGCAACTAGAGAAAAAATTCGTATGAAAATCGATCGATACATGAAAAAGTGTGGTTTCAAACACCACCCGGCAATGGAACGTATGCAAGCCATGATGGTGGAACTGAATGAGTTGGTTCCACGTGATTTCTTGGATATCTACAGCTTTGAAGACCTCAGAAGATGCGAACATTACCTGAAGGGACTGGAACTCCGGATTGACAGGGCTTATTCTTCACCCGAAAAGGACAGACTCAAGGAAGAAAAACTAAGAGAAATGGTCCAGAAACTTCGAAAAGAACATAAATTCAAAGATGACAAAAAGACTACGGAGCTCTTATGGCTAATTCAGGATTGCAAAATGGCCGTGTTCGCCCCGGAGATAAAACCACTGAGAAAATTAAAAACTTTTTGAAAAGCAAGCTGGATTCCATGCTTAGCGCAAGTCTTGCTTTAATAAAAAAGGAAAATTCCAAGCAATACTCGTCAGTGATAATCCCACTGTGCACAGATAGGAACGGGTCTATAAGACTTATGCTCAATAAAAGATCTCGATTTGTACCCCAGCCGGGTGATCTTTGTTACCCTGGAGGTGGTCCGGAACCCATGGACATCACGGCTGGCTGGGTCCTTCGCCTTATGAAACCGGGCGTGTTTAAAAAGTTCGGTAATAAAAGCCCGTTAATTGCTTCACTCCTTGCAACGGCCCTTCGCGAAAGTTGGGAAGAGATAAAACTCAACCCGCTTGCCTTAGATGTTCTAGGCTTGCTACCTCCCCAGAATTTGCTAACGTTCAACAAAACTATAGTAGCCTTTGTTTGTTGGATCGATGAGCCAGTAAAAATAAGGCCAAACAAAAAGGAGGTGGAGAAGGTTATATGGGTCTCTCTTGATCATCTAATCGAGGAAAACAACCACGCTATTTTCCGCCTTCATGGGCACCCTGCTGATGATCATACGGATTTTCCTTGTTTTGTCATACAGGACGGCATTGCCGTAGAAATCCTGTGGGGAGCTACATTCAGGCTCACTATGAAGCTTTTAGCGGACATCCTCGGACTGATTCCCAGATTTAATCCTGCTCATTTGATCCACGGAGTTTACAATCCGAAGTACAAAAGCGGGTATGGACGGAGAAAATAAGGGAAACGGTGTGAAAATGCTCCAGCGGAATAACATGGCAAAATATTCTTGCCTACCGATTTTTTCAACGTATCTTCAGCACATCCTTGACGTTGCTTTTTTTTTCACATAAGAGATTTATCTGAGTTGCATTATCTCTCCAGGACTTGCTTTCTAAATGTAGCCTAAACCAGCAAAAATTGGGGGATTTCATGAGTGGGTCAGAAGCAGCAAAAAATGTAGTTATCATTGGCGCAGGGGTTGCGGGCCTTAATGTGGCCTTGGACCTCGCTGATCAGGGATTTTCTGTTTACCTTGTGGAAAAGGGTTCAAACCTAGGCGGGCTTATTCCCAAGTTACACAGACTATATCCGATATGCAGTTGCTGCAAGGTAACCAATCGCACGATAGCCTGCCAGCAGCATCCCGGAATTACGGTGTTCACCGACACAGTTGTTCAAAGTGTTTCAGGTAGTGCACCGTCTTTTTCAATTCAGCTAAAGACCCCAGACGGAAACCAGACCGTAAATGCGGCCGCTGTCGTGCTTGCACCGGGACTGGAGCCTTTTGATCCTTCAGTTTACGACACCTATGCTTATTCAGCTTTCTCAAACGTAATAACGAGCCTCGAATTCGAATGGATGCAGAAACCCATAAGCGACAACAAAGGCGTAGTGGTTAGACCATCAGACGGTGAGGTTCCTAAAAAGGTAGCCTGGCTCCAATGCGTCGGTTCTCGAGACATTAACAAATGCGATGCTCCTTACTGTTCATCGGTTTGCTGCATGTACGCCTTAAAGGAAGCTGTCCACTTTAAAGATGCCTGCCCGGACGGCGAAGCAGTTATATTCTTCATGGACATGAGAGCTCATGGAAAAGGATACGAACGTTATCTTGAACAGGCAAAAGAGAAGGGCGTTCGGTTGGTTCGTACTAGGATACACAGCGTTGAAAAAAAGGCGGGAAGTGAAAACCTGGTGCTGGAGTATGTTGACGAAAACGGCGAGAAGAAAGAAGAGATTTTTGATCTGGTTGTTTTGTCCGTCGGGCTGAGACCGGGGGCTGATATTAAGGAGCTTGCTGAAAAGTTCGGAGTCAAGTTGAGCGAGCATGGTTATATAGCGACTTCGGAATTGGAGCCGGGAGAAACCGGGGTGGCCGGCGTTTTTGCCTGTGGTGCAGCCACTGGACCAAGGGATGTTTATCAGTCAGTTGTGGGTGCTCAGGCTGTCGCCGGAAAGGTGGCTGACTTCCTCAAAGAATCCGGTGCAAAACCAGAAGAAGTGGTCTTTCGAGACGTTTCTTCTGAAGAACCAAAAGTTGGCGTAGTTTTTAGCCTTTGCCCCGGTAAAACAGGAGATTTTTCAAAGCTCGTTGATAGCCTTGCTGCATACGCAAAAGGCCTCGATGGAGTAGCTTCCGTCGAAAGGATAGATCTCACCAACTCCGAAGCTTTCAAAAAACTTTCGGAATGGATCAAAGAATCGGGAATAAATAGGTTGGTCTATGCTAGCTGTAGCCCAATTATGCACCGCGAAATGGTTGAATGGGCATTGAAGCAGGCTCAATTAAATCCAACGCTGTATAACTTTGTGGACTTGAGGACACTTGGATCCGGAGCAGATGAAGAACAGCGGCTTAAGAGCTTGATTAAAGCCAGCGTCCTCCAGGTGCGGCTTACCGAACCGCTTCCTGTTAAGCAGGTTCCGATTGAGCAGTGTGCTCTCGTCATAGGTGGTGGTATTGCGGGAATGACTGCTGCACTGGCTATAGCAGAAGCAGGTAAGAAAGCAATAATTGTTGAGAAAAAAGACAGGCTTGGTGGACATGCTCATAAGGTGAAATCGACGTGGCAAGGCACTGATGTGCAGGCCTTTATGAAAGAACTCATAGAAAAGGTGGAGAACAATGCCAATATTGAAGTTCTTTTGAACTCAACGGTAAAAAGTGCAAGGGGTTTTGGCGGGCAGTATGAGTCGGTAATATCTCAGGACGGAACGGAAAAGATCATAAGACATGGCGTGACTATCATTGCCACCGGCGGGCATTCCATTCGCCCGAAGGAATATTGCTATGGCGATCATGAGAGCATATACCGTTGGTCTGATTTCACAAAGCTCCTCATAGATAATCCAGATGCATTTTCATCGGCTAAATGTGGCGTTTTCATACAGTGTGTTGGATCTAGAGAACCCGATCATCCCTACTGTAGCAGGCTTTGTTGTACTTTTGCGGTTCAGACTGCTTGCGCATTGAAAGAAAAAAATCCGGATCTTGATCTGTATGTACTTTACCGTGACATGAGAACCTTCGGCGAGAGAGAAATAATTTACAAGGAAGCTCGTGAAAAAGGAGTTCTTTTTATCCGTTATGATGTGGACAAAAAACCTGCTGTGACAGTGGAAGATGGGAAGATAAAGGTTGAAGTTTTTGATCCGATACTTGGACGCAGCGTGGTGCTGCAACCTGATTTTATTTCCCTACAGTCTGCTATCTATGCAGAACCTTCTACCGCTGAACTCGCATCACTTTACAAGGCCAGCGTTTGCGAAGATGGCTTTATGCTGGAATCCCCGGCAAAAATGAAGCCGGTCGATGCTGAGGTAGAAGGTGTGTATTTCGCTGGTTTGGCAGCAGGCCCGAAGGGCGTCGAAGAAAGTGTTGAGGAAGCATGGGCGGCGGCTGAACGAGCTCTCAGGTTCCTGAAGCAAGGTTATGTGTTGACGGGTGGGGTCGTTGCAGAAGTCGATCCGGATCGTTGCGCGGTATGTTTAACCTGCGTGAGGACATGCCCGTTTGGAATTCCTTATATCGAAAGCGTCCAAGAAGCAGCATACATAGATCCGTCGCTGTGTCAGGGTTGCGGCATGTGCGTGAGCGAATGCCCCGGCAAGGCTATAATGTTCAGGAAGCTCAGTGATGACCATGTTGCCGCTATGACTGAAGTGCTGGTTCAGGAAGCTTAATGCAAACAAATCCGGGGAAAGATCAGGGCAGTTCGTATCTTCTTTCCCCGGCAAAGAATAAGGAAGGAGTAAACTTATGAGCACCTTTGAACCAAAAGTAATTGCTTTTTGTTGCTCTAATTGTGCGTCAGCAGCAGCTCAGGTGGCCGAACAGGCCTGTTGGCAACTGCCGAGTAATGTGCGCATTATTCAGCTTCCTTGCACGGGCCGGCTGGACAGCCTGCATGTATTGAAAGCCTTAGAAAACGGAGCTGACGGAGTTTATGTGGCTGGGTGCATGCCCGATAGCTGCCAGTACAAAAGCGGAGTAGAGAAAGCCACGAAAAAAATAGCCTATGTCAAGAAATTGCTTGAAGATATTGGAATCGAACCAGAAAGGGTTGAGCTTTTTAATGTGGGAGCAGGGGAGGCACAAAGATTTATCGAAGTGGCGAATCAAATGGTCGAAAAGATTAAGGAATTGGGTCCAAGCCCCTTGAGGTAAAGCTGAATTATTTTGCTACAAAAGCCACAAAAAACGGGTTCTCGAAAGAGAACCCGTTTCTTTTTAAAAAATTATCTGTTTTTTCAGTCTTTTATGTTGTGATGAAGTTTGCAAGCTTTTACAGTATTTTTCATCAGCATGGTTATGGTCATCGGTCCAACACCACCGGGAACCGGAGTAATGGCACTGGCAACTTCTTTTGCCTCATCAAATGCAACATCGCCTTTAAGTATGCGCTTACCGTCTGCCGTACGACCAACTTCGTTAACGCCTACGTCGATAACCACGGCACCTGGTTTGATCCAATCGCCTTTAACGTATTCGGTGACACCAGCAGCAACTATGAGAATATCTGCCCGCTTTGTGTGGAAGGTAACGTCTTTAGTGCGCGTATGACACACAGTCACGGTCGCATTAGCCCCAGGTCCCTTCTGCATAAGCATAACGGCAATGGGTTTTCCAACAATATTTGAACGTCCAACTACCACCACTTCAGCGCCAGATGTTTCTACGCCACTTCTGACGAGAAGTTCCTGAATACCGGCAGGGGTACAGGGAAGAAAGTCAGGCTCACCAATCATGAGCTTTCCCACGTTGAATGGATGAAAAGCATCGACGTCCTTGCTTGGATCAATTGCATAGAGAACTCTCGTTTCGTTAATGTGTTTGGGAAGAGGAAGCTGTACGAGTATCCCGTCGATCTGCGGATCTTTATTGTACTTATCTATCAGCTTCAACAAATCTTCTTCAGAAATATCTGCAGGCTGGTCATCCTGTACCGAATAAAAACCCAAGTCATGAGCTGCCCTTTGCTTTGCTCTCACGTAACTCTGAGAAGCTGGATTTTCTCCTACGAGAATTGTAACCAGACCAGGGGTTACCCCGTGTTTTTCTTTCAGGTGGGCAACCTCTTCGGCAAGCTCTTGACGAATCTGCTTCGAAATCTCCGTTCCTTTGATCAACTTAGCTGCCATAACTCACCTCCATTAAAAACGGACAGGGCTTTCATCAAGCCCTGCCCACCATACATGTTTTTGAAAAATCACGACTGCCTATACTAGAACAGCCCCATGACCTTGCCGGTCTTTACGTCAACATCGACCCTGCGGAATGCTGGATTCGAAGATGTACCAGGCATCAGGCTTATTGTACCAGCACATGGACACAGGAATTTGGCTCCGGAGTAAATCAAAACATCACGAATGGGCAATACCCAGCCTTTGGGCACGCCTTTAAGGGTAGGATCATGGCTCAGACTGAGGTGAGTTTTAACCATCATGGTCATGAAGTCATCGTACATTGGATTGGATTCAAGCATCTTGGCCTTGGCTTCGGCTTCCGGAGTCCATGCAACACCGTCGGCTCCGTAAACTTCCTTAGCAATGATTTCAACCCGCTCTCTGAGCTTCATTTCGAGAGGATAGAGGAACTTGAACTCTGAAGGCTGCTCACAAGCTTCCATAACGGCATCAGCAAGCTCAAGAGCACCTTCACCACCCTTCAACCAGTGTTCGGACACGGCACAACGAGCACCGGCTTCTTCGGCAGCTTTGCGAACAAGCTTAATTTCATCGGGTGTGTCAGTATGGAAGGCATTAATGCAAACAACCGGATTCATGCCTGACTTGCGCACCGTATTGATGTGGTGGACCATATTTGCAAGACCTTTTTCAACAAGTTCAAGATTTTCCTTGCTGTATTCTTCGGGAAGCGGAAGACCGGGAACAACCTTAGGACCACCACCGTGCATCTTCAGAGCACGAATTGTGGTTGTCAAAACTGAAACGTGAGGCTTCAGACCACTAAGACGACACTTAACGTTCCAGAACTTTTCAAAACCAATATCAGCGCCGAATCCACTCTCTGTTATATGATAATCAAACAGCTTGAGACCAATACGATCACCTATAATTGAAGATTGTCCAACGGCAATATTGGCAAAAGGACCAGCATGGACCATAACAGGCTGATATTCAACAGTACAACAAAGGGTGGGATTTATCGTATTTCTCATCCATGCGCACATGGCGCCATCAACTTCAAGGTCTTTTGTATAAATTGGTTTCCCTGTCCTATCGAATGCCAAAGTAATTTCCCCAAGCCTCTTCCTTAGATCGGCAAGGTCATTAACAATGGACAAAATTGCCATTAACTCGGAGCTTACAGCAATTCCAAACTTGGACTGCATCATGTAACCGTCATAACGACCACCAATTCCAATTATGACATTACGCAAAGCCTGGGCACAGAAATCAATAATCCATCCGAATTCAACTCTGGTAGGATCTACATTAAGACGCCTCATGCCGCTGAGACGCTGAAGTTGCTCATCAGTATAGTTCCGCTCGTGCTGCATTCTAGCAGTCAGAGCCACCATGGCGAGATTGTGAGCGTTCATGATATCGTTAATATCGCCCGTAAGACCCATGGAGAATTCAGTCATGGGAATGAGAAGAGCGTTTCCACCACCGGCAGCAGTGCCCTTGATATTCATAGTAGGTCCACCAGAAGGCTGGCGTATACAACCACCAACACTCTTTCCCCTCTTGCCAAGACCCTCAATTAATCCCATTGATGTCGTTGTTTTTCCTTCTCCGAGAGGTGTTGGCGTTATGGCCGTTACCTCAATGTATTTCCCGTCTGGCTTATCCTTCAAACGTTCGATAATCTTCATGAAGTCCAGCTTGCAGATCCTCCCCATCGGGATGATTTCATCCTTCTCAAGCCCAAGCCGATCAACCCATTCTTCTGGAGTGGGCATGTTCTTTTCTGCTTCTTCAGCAATCTGCCAATCTTTTAATTTGGTCGGATCATAAGGCATTTGTTCTTCCTCCTACTACCTTCCTGTTTGTGCGTTCCCATACTCCCCGGAAACCTACACCCCGGGCAACCAACCCAATAAACCCCTGAATCAACAAAGATATTTTCTTCACATTTTGGCTTAACCTAGCCAAAAAGAAACTCAGTGTCAAGCAACAAAGTAAAAGTGGCGGATAGTTAAAATTATCACAAGTTAACCTACTTTGCTTGGTTGGTCAAGTCCCAAATGAGCCTGTTCGAAAAAACGGATTAGAAGGATGGCAGCGGGTGTATTTTATGCGCAATTGAGGCGGGCATAGAGGGGTCTGGTATCTTTGCGGAGGTAAAAAAACAGAAGGAAAAGAAGGGAGATG
>Ga0190313_1001008_pt1 | contig 15570 bp, 13 predicted proteins | sample 4870071011_MG_FD_169989 | JGI IMG/M metagenome (GOLD analysis project Ga0190313, IMG submission 169989) | Hydrothermal vent sediment bacterial communities from Southern Trench, Guaymas Basin, Mexico - 4870-07-10-11_MG | ecosystem: Environmental > Aquatic > Marine > Hydrothermal vents > Sediment ...
ATCACTTCTGTAATAAGACCTAATCGGTGCGAATACTGGAACATTCAGTTTTTTAACATTCTTTAGTTCTGCTGATCCAAACGAAATTAGACTTATTAGGCATTCTATTATACATTTCCCATCTTTCTGGAAAAACTCCTCTACCACGATGTACCTCTCCTTCCCTATTCCCGTTAAAGAATCCCTTCCATAGGTGAATACAGGAACTACCCCAATATTCTCATTTTCCAAGACCTTTATGAGAGAATATACATAAGAAATATCTCCATATAGCCAAGCTGAGCGCCAAAATATAATTCCAACGAGGGGTCTCTTCCTGTATATTTTCAGGTAATCTTCCAAATTTTCAAATAGTCCGTAGTCGGGATGATATATGCCATGCATTGGGACTTCCTTTGGTTCCATGTATTTCCTACCAGCGAGAAATCTAACGAGGTTTCTCAGATTCTCCTCACCACCGAGAATATAGTAGGACATCGCCCTTACCAATATTTCTTGAGAAACATTGTTGAGTTCGTTTGCTGAAATAACTCTTGCTTTACTCTTCCTTATGGAGGATTTAACGATTTCTGGAATTTTAAGCGCATATATGAAAATTGTATCTGCCTTTTCTATCTTTTCAATTTCTTTTTCACAGTTTTCCTCCGTTAGAACTGCGGCGTCTATTCCCTCCTCCTCAATTACCTTTTCAAGAATGGGTTTTGGTTTCGCCCCAAACCCAAGTATGAAAACGATCATTGTTCATCCCTCCACTCGGGTATTATTACTCTAATTCCGTCGCTTTCAACAATTCTCGTTTTCACACCGTAAACTTTCATTATGTTTTCAGGTGTTATTACTTCCCTTGTTTTGCCTGCGGACACTATTTTTCCATCCTTTAAAAGTATGACATTATCCGCAAATCTTAAACATTCATTTGGATCATGTAGTGAGGCAATAATCTCAATATCCCTGTTCTTCAGCGATTTTATTTTTTCAAGTACTATATGCGAATTCCTGAAATCAAGGTACGCCGTTGGCTCATCCAGAAGAAGTACATCAGGCTGTGTAGCAAGGGCTCTCGCAATCATAACGAGGCGAAGTTCTCCACCGCTTATCTGCGTATGAGGCTTATTTGCTAAATGAGAAATTCCCAAACTTTTTAGGCAATCCATTGCTATTTTGTAATCTCTTTTACTCGGAACATCCCAAGGGGATATATATGGGGCTCTTCCCATCACAACCATTTCAAGAACCGTATATGGGTATGTATCCGTGTTCATCTGAGGAACATAGCCCAATTTTCCATCTACATACACGTATCCTTTTGGGCTAAGTAAACCGGCGATGCATTTCAGAATCGTGGTTTTTCCTGAACCGTTTGGTCCGAGGATTGCCAGAATCTCCCCCTTCTTTACCTCTATCTTAACATCTTTCAAAAATTCTGTAGGACCGTAGGAGAAGGATATTTTGCATTTTACCATCCGTATCCCCTCCTGAGAAGGTATATGAAAAACGGTATGCCCATCAAACTAGTTAGAACGCTCACCGGAAGTTCATAAGGAAGTATAGCCCTTACAAGGTCATCCGCGCATAAAAGGATACAGCCACCAGCCGACGCGGATAGAGGTATGAGGTATCTGTGATCCGGGCCGAAGGCCATTCTGACAAGATGGGGCACTATTAATCCTATCCAGCCTATTATACCGCAAACCGCCGTTACCGAAGCGGCGAGCAGTGTGGATAGAGTTATGTAGATCAATCTCCATTTTGCTGGATCCACACCTAAAACCTTTGATTCCTCGTCCCCAGTAGATAGTACATTCAAACGCCACCTCGTTATATAAACGAGAGTAAAACATATAATGAATATTGGAATGATGACTATCACACTTGACCAATGAGTGTAGTTTAGCGAGCCCATGAGCCAGTATATTACCGTCGGCAAGTGATTAGGGTCAGCGAGGTATTTGAGAACATAAAGCATCGCAGAGAACAGCGCGGAAACAACTATACCGCCAATTATCAAACTTATTCTCGTTGCCTTTCCTGGCGATTTTGCAATCAGATAAGATAGATAAACAGCGAGAATTCCAAAAATGAAGGCTAACGGATGAGGAGATATCCCGAAGAATAGTATGGCCATCGCTGCCCCAAAACTTGCGCCTGCGGATAAACCGAGTATGGATGGACTCACAAGAGGGTTTCTGAATATTCCCTGCAGAACCGCGCCGGATAGAGAAAGCGATGCCCCGGCGATTAACGCGAGCAAGATTCGCGGCATACGTATATACCACACTATTAGAGATGATGGGCAATCTTCAAAAATTTCAGCAAAATTCACGGGATACTTACCCATGGTAAGTGATATAAAGAAAAGAGGTACGGGAAGTATGTAAATGATGTATCTGATACGAGAGTTCATAGCCACTCAAAGGGACTATTTATTCCGTATATTTTCTGGAAGAACTGGTCCGCGTATTCCTGCAAATCAAAGTTTTCAAAGGCTTCTGGATGAATCTTCACTCCGAACCATACCTGGAGAACAGAGACTTCAGGGGACCATGTGCTTACCTTTGGATACTTGTAAACGCTTTTGTTCTGCACAGCGCTTACAGTACTCCACTGCGTATCATTGTATATGTCCTCTGGTGAATACTGCGCGTATCCCCAGATCAGCACGACCTCGGGATCCCACTCTATAATCTGTTCAATGTCAACTGTGGCGTACCTTTCCTGTAAGGATTCCGCAACATCAATGCCTCCGGCATTCACAATGAGGTCATGGGTTATACCCAGTCCAGCCGTGACTTTTGTGGGCGAGGACCAAGTATGTAGAGTTCTTTTCTCGGGAAGACCTTTCACTTTCTCCTTTACCATGTCAAACGCACTCTGCATCTCCGATATTATTTGCTCCGCTCTTTCCTCTTTGTTAAATATCTCTCCGTAGAGGGATATGCATTTGTATATATCGCTTATGTTATATATGTTCACGCAAATTACAGGTACGCCAGCGCTTTCAAGTTCTTCTATCAGGTTTTCCGGGGTGGAATAGCCACTACCTCCACCATATGTTATGACTACATCGGGATCCTTGCTCAAAACTTCCTCCACATTAAAGGACATGGCGCTACCGTTCAAGCAATAATTTTCTATATCTTTCACAGTATTTTTCATTATCTCGTTGTACTTTGCATATTTGGATACACCAACAACGCAATCCCAGGCATCCAATGCGACGACAAGCGAATACTCAGCAAAGACCACTGCTCTCTTCACCTCGTATGGTATGGTAACTTCTCTACCAGCCATGTCAACCACTGTCCTTTCTTTCGGCGCGGTGCTTTGAAGGAACATCGCGTATATCATCGTTGTGGTTAAGAGACAAACTATGGCAACAGTAATGCCAACCAATAGCACCTTTTTATTTTTCATAATATGGGAGATAAATTCAAACTATATAAGGGTTACTTTCTCTTAAAAAGTAACACCACTTGCTATAGGAATAATTTCTGGTTATCAATGCCCGAGCCGGGATTTGAACCCGGGTCGGGGAGTCCGCAGCCCCCCAGGATATCCAAACTACCCCACTCGGGCTTTTGCTCAATAATAAACCAAAACTATTTTAAGATATCTCCGAAAAACCTATATACCTTAACTTTTATGGTAAATTATATGCCGAATGGTGAAGTGCTTGATGAATTGAATCTTATTCCTTTTGTGGGCGAATTAAGGGCCAAGGTTTTGAGAGAAAATGGTATAAGAGATGTAGAAACCCTTCTAAAATATCCAATAGAGAAACTCGCAGAATTAGATGGTTTCAGTATGAAAATTGCACAAAAGATAAGGAGATACGCCGCAGAAGTTGAAAGTTTGGGCCTTGTTGGAAAGGAACCTATAAAAGAATTGGTTCTCAGAGAATTTAGATGTCCCCGATGTAATGCTATAGTATCCAGTGGGGAATCGGTATGTCATAGATGTGGCAAAGTGTTTTATCCGGCACCTCCCAACGCTGAGGAAATAATAGCAAATAGTCATTTCGAAGTTCTTAAAAATCCCGATGATCCGCAGATATGGAGAAAAAGAGCGATGATACTGGAGAATCTTGGATTACATAACGAATCAACTATTTGTATGCTCAAAGTAGATTTTCTTGAAATGTTTGAAAGCGAGAAAAAACCTCAAAAGGAAGAGATAAAAAGAGCAGTCAAAAAAGGTCTAGTTAACGGTAATGGTGTTGTAGCCAATAACGGTGTAGTTGGCGGTCTCTTTCCCAAAATCGCAGAGAGAAAAATATTCCCATTCTTAATAGCGATAATGATAATATTACCTATCATAATTCTCTCAACATCTCTTGCAACTAGGGGCATAGAAATAGATGGATATTTTGATGATTGGAAAAATATAAAGGGCATTGAACTTTACAGTCAGGATAATTTGATACAAGAGGTAAAATATTACCATGATGGCCGTACTTTCATTTATATCAAATTTGGAGAGAATGTATTTGTCTCTCCCAAGAAATACTACTATACAATTATAGGAGTTTTCTTTGATACAGATATGAATAATGCGAGTGGATATAAAATTGGAGGTATAGGGGCAGATAATGCTCTTCTGATATACGGATACGAAGGAAAAATAATATCAGCGAAGTTTATGAATTATAAAGGAGAAGGAATTGACTGGAAATGGGATAGCGGGGTGAAAGTTAGGGCAAAAACAGATGGTAGGGAAATTGAAGTTGGTTTGCCAAATATTGATAAGTTTGCAGCTATAATTGTTTATAGGGATGCGGAGGGAGAGGTAGTTTCCAGTACTTTCTCCACGAGTAAAGGTGTGTTTTGCATTATAACCGATGATGATACCAATGTAATTTCCACCAATGAAAATATATGTACCATAAAATTGTATCCTCTATCGCCAGATGGTACAACAGTATCTTTAAAAATAGTAAACAGAGGAACAGCGAAGGATGCATCTTTCCACATACTGGATGAAGCAGGAAATGTTATTTCTACCATGGGAGAAATATCGCAGTTGAGAATAGATAAACCTATGGACCTCACGGTTGTATATACTGGTGGAGCATCGTCAGGAGAATCTTTATATCTTGATGTAAAAATTGACGGTAAAAGCTATGTTAAAAATTATGCGAGGGGTAAATATGTGGATACTGAACCCTCATCACCAGTCATAGATGGGATATATGCTGACTGGGATTACATTTCCGATAAAATAGGAGATTCAACGGATAAAGATGTAGATATATGCTGGGCTGCGGTGTATAGCAAGGATAATGCAACTATGCTTTCTTTTGCTGTTGTGGGAGAAATGCTTAAAGGAATTTATATGCCCGTATCTCTCTACATGGATTCGGACAGGGATACAATTCCAGATCCGATTGATGAATATCCTAATGATTTTAATAACGATGGCATTCCTGACTCAGAAAGTAAAACACCCGACGGAAAACCAGATATAGACAAAGATGGAATAGCAGATTATCCTTACGGAGATGATAGATGGCTGAATATAACGATAGACGGAAGGAATGTTTCCATAAGATTAGGCGAGGGAGGAAAAACTATTGGTTATGTTAATATATATATTATCTCAAAAAACGAAAAAATATCCTTACAATCCTTTAATGGAAAAATAGTACATACCTCAACACAGAATTTGAAATGGAGGCATAACAATAGATATATAGAACTTCTAATAAATAGCAAACTAGATAACCCTATACTGATAATGCAATATAATAATCTATTTGCCGATAAAATAAGCCTATCCAATAATTCTCTACCAACCATACTTAAAAATCAGCCTGTTAGGAATGCACTTGAACTGAATAATCATTACAATAAATGTACAGCAGCATTTTCAAAACCCATTAAACCAAGATTTTTAGGAGTTTATAATAGTTTAAGAGCCGTTTTTGGCAGAGATGTAAATGTGACTCAGACACCCAATGACTATTTAGAAAGTAGACCATCAATAACTGTTACTAGTAATGGTACGATATGGGTAACTTTTAATGCGGAATGGTCATCCAATGATAGGGATGTTAAAGTTGCCTATTCTACCGATGGAGGTGCAACTTGGAGGGCAGTATCGTTAGATACGACTTATGATGATACGCCAAATGCTGTTATAATATCCGATTCAAACGATAATATATATGTGTTTTTTGAAAACCATACAAGTTCAACATCTTATTTCCAATTTTATATGTTTAACAGCACAACATCTAAATGGACACTTTACTATATTAGTGCTTGGACTTGGTGGGATCACGTTTATAATATATCTGCAGCCACTTACACTGTTGGGAACGATGTATATATTTATGTTTTCTTTGAGTATGAATATTCTACAACAGATTATGATATAGGCTATATCAAAACAACTGATGGTGGGAAAAGTTGGTGGAATTATAATGATTCTATAGGACACAGAGGGTTAAACGACAAACATCCATCTGTGGCAATATCAGCAGGTGCAACCACACCACATGTATATGTAGCATATGACTGGTATGACACTTCGGCAGGCAAATGGAATGTAACTGTTTTAAATAATACCGATATCAATAGTACCACATGGTGGGGTTGGGTATTTAATGGATCATACAGCTTCTGTTATCCCTCTATATGTGCATCTGGCAACTACGCGTATTTTGTCGGACAATACGGAAGCACAGAGAGAGATCTTTATCTATTTAATACAACTAACAATGGATTAGACTGGGGAAATCCACTTGCTGTGGCCACAACAGCTGATGATGAGGTTTATGCTAACGTAATAGCGGACGGATTAAATGTTTATGTGTTCTACATAAATGCTACCACCAATAATATCTGTGAAAAGGAATCCGCAGACGGAGGATATTCTTGGAAGTCATTCAGCGTAGTGTCCGATGTACCTTATGCTGTTGCAGGTTATAGAAATGTCATGGCCTACTATAATTCAACACAGAAAATATATGTTGTGTGGTGTGATAATAGAAGTGGAAATTATGAGATATTTTTTGATAAAACAGTAATGGAACTATCTCCAATAAATTGGTACGTCGCTCTTACCATAACGATTACTCCTTTGATATGGCGTAAAAAGAAATATAAAATCATATGAAAGTCATAAAAACTATTGTCATTTAGCCGAAACTTTTATATATTTGTATGACAATTTCTATCAAGAAGAGTGAAAAATGTCTGACGAGGTGATGCTCAATGTATCTGAAAAGGATAGAAATGGAAAATTTCAAGTCGTTTGGTAAAAAAACAGTTATAGAATTTACCAATGGTTTCAATGGTATTTGTGGTCCCAATGGAAGTGGAAAGAGCAACATAACCGACGCGATTCTCTTTGTTATAGGACCGAAAAGCTCCAAAATGCTTCGCGCTCAGCGCCTTACAGATTTGATTTACGATGGAGGAAAAACTCGCAATCCTGCATCATACTGTAAGGTATCTTTAGTTTTTGATAATAGCGACCGTGCGATTCCTATAGATGAGGATGAAGTAGTTTTTACTAGAGTAATAAAAAGGAGTGATACAAGCGAGGATGGGTTCAACAGTTACTTCTATATAAACGGTGAGCGCGCCCGCCTACAGGATTTCACCTCCCTTTTGAGCCACGCACATATAGATTCCGAAGGATACAATTTCGTGCAACAGGGTGATGTAACGAATATAGTCAAAATGACTCCCTTTGAGAGGAGAAAAATACTTGAAGACATATCAGGAATATCGCAGTATGATACTGAGATAGCAAAATCGGAGGAGAAGAAGAAAAAGGTGGAAGAGAACATAGAGAAGATAAAAGCCGTTTTGGAGGAGATTAAAAGAAACATAGAAAATTTGGAGAAGGAGAGAAATGTGGCCCTTCAGTATCTGGAACTTCAGAGGAAAAAGAGAGAGGCGGAGAAAACTCTGTATATCATACAAAGAGATGCAAAAATGAAGGAAGTTGAAAAATACGAAAAAAATTTAAAAAGTAATGAAGAGGAAATTGAAATCTGTAAGAAAAAAATTGATGAGATAAAAAGGGAGGAGGAGAGAGTTGCCGAAGAACTGAAGAAGATTGGTGTGGATGAAAATATCCTGAATGAAGTGAGGTCTCTTGAGAAAGAAATAAACGAATTGAGAATAAAACTCAGCAGGATAATTATGGACTTGGAGAATAAAGAGGAGAAGAAAAAAGAATACGAAGAAAAACTGAGAAAAATTAGAGAAGATTTGAAAAATAGGAGAAAGGAAAGGAAGGAATTATCCAACGAAACAAAGAACAAAAGAAAAATTCTTAACGATAAATCCAAGGAAAGAGAGGAGATAGAAAAACAGTTGCGTGAAGAGGAGAAAAAGGCCGATAGTTCAAGCGAGGAAATAAAGAATCTGAAAACTGCAAGAAAAGAAAAAGAAGATATTTTGGCAAGGTTGAACGAAGATCTTAACAATTTGCGTATAGAGAAAGAGAAATTGCAGAGTAGATTGGATAATCTAGAGGAGAATAAGGCAAAACTGGAGGATTCTTTATCACAGGAGGAGAAAAATCTGCGAGATATTGAGTGGAATATAAAAGAGATAAAGAAGAATTTCAGAAAATCCAAAAGTTCCAGAAAAAATTACGAGGAGAGAATTCTATTCTTGAGGGATAAAGATAAGAAACTTCGTGCCGAGTTGGATGAGATAGAGAAAGAGTACAGAAAAACTCTAAGTATCTATGAAAGTTTAAAGGCGAAAACCGAAAGCAGTGAGTATTCTCAGGCGGTTATGGCTATCACTGAAGCGAGAGATAAGGGGATACTGAAGGGCATACACGGCACGATAGAGGAACTGGGAGAGGTAGATGAGAAGCTTGCTCTGGCAATAGAAATAGCCGCCGGCCCGAGGTATTACAGTATCGTGGTGGAGGATGATGCAGCCGCTGCAAGAGCAATAGAGTATCTGAAGAAAAACAATCTTGGAAGGGCAATATTCCTTCCTCTTAACAAGATGACGAGGGGCATGCCTAGAGGCAAAGCGGTTCTCGCATCAAGAAATCCGAAATCGTACGGATTTGCGATAAATCTTATAAAATTTGATAAGAAGTACGAATCCGCTTTTTGGTATGTTTTTGGAGATACTGTGGTTGTTGAGGATCTTGATACCGCGAGGAAACTGATGGGCGGTGTTCGTTTAGTTACCTTAGATGGCCAGCTGATAGAGGCTAGCGGCGCGATGATTGGGGGTAGTGCATCCAGAAAATCTATGCCCAAAGGAGATTTGAAAAAACTGAGAGAAAAACTGAGACAACTAACAGAAAGGAAAGAAAAGATAACAGAAGAATTGAAAAATATACAGGAAGAACTCACAAAAATAGGAATAGAGATGAGCGAGAAAAGCAGAGATTTTGGCAGTGTTGAGGAAAAACTCAGAAATCTCACTGCGGCCAGAGAGGAATGCAGAAAAAGAATAGCAAATATAAAAAATGAAATCTCCAAGATAGATGCCGAGATAAGCAAAATCAAGAAAGAAATAGCAAGTTTGGAAGATAAGGAGAATGAAATAAAGAGCAGAATTGAGTTTGTGAGAAAAGAAATCGAAGAAATAGATGCTAAAATAGAGGAAATCACACCTCAGAAAATTTATGAGAGAATAAAGAATCTTAGGGATAGGTTAAGCGTGGTTGTAAGCGAGGAAAACAACATAGACAAGGAAATTCATGTTCTCACGGAAAAGATAAAGGCCATTAGCTCCGAAATAGACCGGTTGAAGAAGGAGGAAGGGGATTTAACAACCGCCATAAAGAAATTGAATGAAGAAATAAAGAAGCTTTCAAAGGAAAGGGAATACAAGGATATTAAACTCCGCCAGCTCCAGGAGGTCCATGCTTCCCTTTCCAGAAAAATTGAGGAGGAGAAGGGAAAGAGAGAAGAACTGTTGAGAAAGATAGAATCCCTTCGCAACGAAAAGGAGAATTACAGCGAGAGAATAAGAAACCTTGAATATACAAACATAACTATGAATGCCAGAATAAACCATTTGAACAACGAAATAAAAGATATTGAAAACAAGCTGAGGAACTATGAGGATGTTTCTCCATTAGAGATAAAAGATGAAAAAGAGTTGAAAAGAATAATCGCGGACAGCGAGAGTAAGATGAAATCTCTTGAACCGGTGAACTTCATGAGTATTGAGGAATACGACATTGAGGTTGAGAGGTTCCGCGCCATGCAGGAAGATTACAACAAACTCGTGGAGGAAAGAAAAGAACTAATAAAGCTCGTGGAAGATTTAAATGAAAAGAAGAAGGTATCCCTTTTGAGAGTTTTTGAGGAAGTGAACAAGAACTTCAAGGAGATATACAGCGAGCTTACGGATGGAATAGAGGGAGAACTCGTTCTTGAAAATCCCAAAGATCCGTTTAAGGGTGGTCTCACCATAAGGGTTAGACAGGGAAAGAAGTATGTGAGGATAGAGAGGTTGAGCGGCGGTGAAAAGAGTTTAACGGCCCTAGCCCTAATATTCGCTCTTCAGAGATATAATCCCTCTCCCATATATATACTGGATGAGGTGGATATGTTTTTGGATCCAGTGAACGCGGAATCCGTGGCCAAGATGGTCAAGAAATCCTCAGCGCTTGCTCAGTTCATAATGATTTCGCTTAGAAAAGTCACTCTGAAATATGCGGATACCCTTATAGGCGTGGCCAAAGGCGCGGATGGTGTATCGCGGGTATTTTCCGCCCGTTTGGAAGATTTGGAGTTTGAGGAGAGCGAAGGTGGAGAGGAGGTGAGTGAATATGCTGGCTGATGGAGTTGAGGAAGTTCTCAATCACCTCATATTTCACCAGGCAATGTACGATGAAGACAATGAAAGGATAGGAGAATACATAAAGATGGTAGAAGAGATGAAAACAGGAGTTCATGTTCTATCCAAGGATCCCGTTGATAGGGCGATAGCCATAGCCTTTGAGCTCGTTCTGGATAATCATATGGACCCGTGGAAAATAGATCTGAAAAAATTCGCTGAGCTTTATATTGAGAGGATAAAAGATGATGATATCATCGATTTCGTTACAGCAGGAAAAATAATATTTATGGCATGGAGCATTCTACATATAAAGTCGGAGCAGGCCGTGGAGAGAATAAAAGTTAGGGAAAAGGAGTATTATTATGAGCCGTATGATGCCATAGACTGGTTATTTGGCGAGGAACCCTCCATGAACTTCAATGAGGAGATAATCCCCGTAGAGAACATACCCGAAATCCATCCTCCAGTCAGAAGAAAAGAGAAAAGGAAGGTAACTCTCATAGAACTTATAAGGGCACTGGAAAGCACTAGAAAAATCGTTGAAGTGAAAAAAAGAAGAAAATCTGTAAGCAACGCGATAGAAATAAATTTGAGCGAGAGAGTTCACGAGGACGAGGAGGAAAGGGATATAAACCTCGTATGGGAGAGAATATGCGAACTGGACAAGGAAGAGTTTTATATGGATGAAATAATAGTAAATAGAACGAGGGAGGAATATCTCACCGTTTTTCTATCTTTGCTATTTCTAATGAAAAGAAAGAAGGTTATTTTAGAGCAAAGTTATCCATACGGACCTATAAAAGTAAAGTTGCTGGTGCCTACAGAATTGAAACATGTGGCCCTTATGACACCGCCAACGGTAGAGATAGTGAGCGTAGAAGGATAACAATGATTTTATTCTCTCTCTTTTTCCAAGTCGTAAACTACCGCCGTTGCTCCCCAGATAAATCCTAAAATTAAAAAAAGTATGTTGTAAACTAATCCAGCCACCACTAGCACGAAAGGTACTCCGTACTTAGCCACGTTCGCGGCCACCTCTTTCATCTAACTCGCCCGGTCATCCGAATAGGGCACCCAATCCTGCTATGGCTTCCTCTTCCTTCTTCTTTTCCTCTTCTTCTTTCTTCTTTTCTTCCTCTTCCTTCTTCTCTTCCTCCGCTGGCTGTGCCTGTTGTGCAGGCGCTGCGGGCATCGCGGCTACGGGCATTGCGGCGGTCTTTATGGCCTCTTCTATATCCACTTCCTCCAAAGCGCTCACAAGAGCTTTTATTCTCGCTGTATCGGGCTCTATTCCAGCGGCCTTAAGTACATTTGCTAGGTTTTCTTCGGTTATTTCCTTTCCCGCGGAATGCAGGAGCAGGGCACCATATATATACTCCATTCATTTCACCTCCTTTCATCCGAATAGGGCGCCTAAACCGGCTATGGCCTCTTCCTCTCTCTTTTCTTCTTCCTTCTCTTCTTTCTTTTCCTCTTCTTTTTCTTCCTTCTTCTCTTCTTTTGGTGTAATCAACTGCGCTTGAGCACCGCTAACTATTTCCTTAAGTTCATCGTCAAGCCCATCCTTAAGCATGGATGCAAGGGATATCATCTGTGCATAGGCTTTACTTATCAGTATGGGTAATGTTTCCTTGGAGATTACTCCAGCGTTTATCGCGAGGTTGAGCGCTTTCTGATGAGCACTTGCCAACAGTAAGGAGATATTCTGTTTCGTCGGATACGCTATATTCAGCGAGAGATTCATCGCATTTTGATAAGCAAGGATGAGGTTTTCTAATACCTTTTCTGTATCAACCTGCAGTACATCCTTCGGGAATATCACACCATCCTCGTAGGCGGCGCGAAGCTCTATTCCAACCGTAAGGGGATATATTTCCAGTTTTGTGAGTATTTGGGCAACTTCTCTCGGAATTTTTTCGCCTTTTTTAACAACAGTGGTATCTTTCTTTATGACTATTTTACCCTTTTCTATCGCCGCAGGGATTCCAGCCTTCTGGAACTCCGCTATTATCGGGCCTGGACGGAATGGGGTATCGCCTGCAGGAACTACTATATCCTCCGGTGCTATTTCGCCGCCTTTCGCAGGCGCTTTGGTCTTTGATTTTTCAAACAATTTATACAACCGAAACGGATTTTCTTTACTGAGAATTAATGCTGTTTGGCCCTCTATGTATTCCTTCAACTTTTCAAGATTACTTTTTTTCTCAGATGCTTTATCTATGGCGAGTTTTAATAATCTATTTTTTACAACAACAATTTTAGCTTTGTTGAGCAAACTCCTTCTCATCTTCTGCATCTGAGGGGCAGGAATTCCCTCTATGGAAGCGATACCTACTATTGGATACTCAATCATCATATTGGCAAGTTCGTTAACTTTTCTTACTTTCCACTCTGCAACATGAGCCATGCAATTCACCTCTTCAGGGGAATTTTAACTGCCGGTCCCATAGTGGTTTTAACATATACACTTTCTATGTTCCCGAAGCCTCTTTCAAGTTTTGAGGCCACTTTTTTCAAGACTTCTTCTATGTTTTCCGCGATTTTCTCGGGCTCCATGTTTCTCGTACCCACAGGCACATGAAATGTCCTCTTATCCCTTGAGCGGGCGACAACGCTTCTCTTCAGCATCTTTATTATCGGTGTGGGGTCACTGCCGGGAGGTATGGGCTTGGGCATCTTTCCCCTCGGACCCAGAATTATACCGAGTTTTTTACCAATTATAGGCATTAAGGGAGCTTCTGCTATAAAGAAATCTATCTTGTTAGCGAGTTTCTTCGCCCTTCTTTTATCTTCCGCGAGTTTGTCTATCTCCTCCGGAGGTATCACCACATCCGCCACTTCTTTTGCTTTGAGGGCAGTCTCTCCAGAGGCAAAAACTCCCACTTTAATTTCCTTACCCCTGCCATGCGGAAGAACTATCTCCATATTAATTCTCTTCTTAGGATCTCTCAAATCAATATCTTTCAAATTTATGGCTATATCTACGCTCTCAACGAATTTCCTTTCTTTCGCCTTCTCTATCGCTTCCTTAACCGCCTTAACTATATTTTCGTCCGCCATTTCAATCATCTCCCTGTAGTTTTCGGCCCTTTCGGCCTCCTACAGGTTTATTCTTCTGGGATGGTGATACTCCCTTCCTTAATAAGTTTTTGGATTTCTCTCGGGTCCTTGCCCTCCACGGTAACGCCCATTGAGACGCACGCGCCAAGCACCTCAAGAACCACTCCCTTAAGAGTATATGATAGGGAGTTATCCTTTTTCATCCTCGCAATTTTTATTACCTGCTCAAGTTTGAGGTCACCAACCTTTTGCCTTCTCGCATCCGAAGAGCCCTTCTCTATACCCAATTCCTTCTTTATAAGTGCGGATGTGGGTGGTGTACCAACCTCAATCTCAAATTTTTTTGTCTTGGGGTCAACAATAACTTTGACAGGCACGGTCATCCCGGCGTAGTCCTTTGTAAGTTCATTTATTTTTGCTACCACCTGACCGATGTTCACTCCTAGCGGGCCAAGGGCAGGACCTAGCGGAGGTCCGGGACTCGCTTTTCCACCTTCCACAAGCACTTCAACGACCTGCGGCATAATAATCACCTCTCTTCTTTTCTCTCCAATACTCTCACGGTATCGGCTTTAACGGTTATAGGTATCGGAACCACGGATTCAAAAAGCTCAACAGCAATTTCATCCCTATCTTCGTATATTTGTATTATTTTAGCCTTTTCTCCCTTAAATGGTCCCTCAACCAACTCAACGATATCTCCCACGCTGATTTTGCTCGTAACGGGCGGCGGAGTTAGATAGTGCTTCACTTCCTCCAATGTTGTTTCGCCCTTAACTATGCCTTTTACCCCCCTTATCTTCTTTGTGAATATGAGGAGTTTATCTGGATAGGCGGTCTCCACGAAAACATATCCCTTTAGATTTACAGGGGCGAAAACCGCCGTAACGCCATAGTTATTCATTTCGGATTTTAGCGCGATATCCTTCGCTACAATAGCTTCTTGACCTATTACGGTTTTAACGGCCACTATAACTTGGCGAACTTTAATTTCAATACTATCTTCCCAATCTCCGTATTTGAGTTTCGCAACCAATCTATCGCCCACGCTGGCTGCCCGTGGCGCTTTAATTCTCAAAATAAGCTCCTTCTTTCCCTTTTTCAGGTCAACATCAAAATTTATCTTTTTTATTTCCTTCGCTGATATATATTCTTCGTATTCCTTTGTTCCGAACTCAAGATGTACTATCCACTCCAATTCCTCATTTTCAACATTCAATTCAAAATCTATTTCAAGAGTTCCGCTATGCTCTGGATATAGAACAACACTTACTTCCCTGCCTGCGGCAATTTCGTAATTTTTTTCACCTTCAATCTGCATCTTCAACCCCTCACGGTATTTTTATGATTATTGAAAGAATTATATAGATTGTAAATCCAAGTGCACCTATAAGGATCATCCCCAGCCCCGTTATTGTTATAACTTTTTTGTATTCTTCCCTCGTGGGCTTTCTGGCCATCTTCAGTATTCTGGAGTACTTACCCTTTCCGATCATTCGGAAGCGGTCCTCAATTCGGCGCTGTACCCTCCAGAATTTATCTATGAATTTCATATATGCTCACGCGATAACATCTACCTCGCTCTGTTTCTGCAGTCCGCTCAATCCGTGTATGTACGGGGATTTAACTCCGGTTATTACGAGCATTACCCGCAGCGTGTTGCCGAGCGTGGGGTCTATGGATGCGCCCCAAATTATTCTGGCATCCTCTCTTATAGAATCGTGTATTATCT
>Ga0190313_1001009_pt1 | contig 15530 bp, 30 predicted proteins | sample 4870071011_MG_FD_169989 | JGI IMG/M metagenome (GOLD analysis project Ga0190313, IMG submission 169989) | Hydrothermal vent sediment bacterial communities from Southern Trench, Guaymas Basin, Mexico - 4870-07-10-11_MG | ecosystem: Environmental > Aquatic > Marine > Hydrothermal vents > Sediment ...
AAGTCATAAAAATAAGGGTGGAAAGGGGGTTATGGGGCTTCATGGAAGTCGTCCAGGATGTCGTCGAGGTCGGATACATAAACGAGGCGGGAGAGGACGCCGGGACGGAGTGAGATCGCCACTTCGACGATGTCGCCACGTTTCAGGTCCCACTTCCTGACCTCTGATGCAGGGATGTTTATCGCTAGTTGTTTTCCGCCGTGCTTCGAAATCATGGCCTTGAAGACGGGGCCGGATGAGACAGCATTGACCACCTCCATCCAGAGTTTTTCTGTCTTCTCTAAGTTTCCCACCAGGGCGGGGACGCCCGCCCATATCTTGAAGCCTTTTCCCTGCTCTGCGAGCTCCTGAAAGCGCTTCTGAAAATCCTCGTCAGAGGAAAAGGTTTCGAGGACGGGGGGGACCCCGTGGGAGATGATGTACTCCTTTTTTTCTTTCATTCTATCACCTCAAAAATAAAGGGTTTAGTCGATGTTTTGCTCGTCGTAGGTGGGTATCTGCGAGAGTATGAGCCACTTTCCAGCCTCGATCTTCACGTCATCATGCGATATATGCTTCATCATCATGTTATTTTCAGACTCTACGACGTAGAAAGCCCTGTCGTTACTGTATTCTATTACTTTTATGTTTTTTCCTATTAGTTTATGGTTGGGAAATACCTCGAATTCATCTCTGATTGTCTCTTCTTCTATCTTTGTGTCACCTATAGCCCATTCATATATTTTGTATTTTTCCAGAGGGCATATAAGTATGTCACCCTGCCTTTTTGCAGTGTTTAAGGGCGCATGTCTTTTAAGCCCCCATACTCTTTTCATACCTTCTTCGACGTCGTATTTTTTTTCTATATATGAAAGGCTAGAAGGCACACGGAAACTCGTCCATCCATCATGATATTCGTCCGTTACGTCTATTCTTATTTCCCACATTTCTTCGTTGTCATCTACACCTGCCAGGACGAGATAATCTACTCCCCATCCACCGAACATGATGCCGAATCCGGGGGCGGGTCCAGGGTTTCTGTATTCATTATAATAGTCTGTGAGATGTGCGAAGAGTACAGCTCTGTGCTTAGTGCTTCTGTCGAGCACTGTGACATATGAGAGATCGAAGTAATCTTTCAGCATCTTGTCGTCTGTCACTTCAACGTATCTCCCATCTTCGAGAGCCTTTCTCATTTCTTCTTTTTCAGCCTTTCTCGCTCTGACGTACTCGCTGTTGTACTTTGTTATTATTTTGTTTGTTTCTTTCACTTCTTTAGCGAGCTTTTCAAGCTTCTTGTCGAAGCTATTCATCTTGCTCTTTCTCTGTCTGTAGAATTTTCTCAGTTGCTCGACAGCTTCGATGAAACTGTCTTTCGTCTTGCTCGCACTGATTTCGAGTATCGCACCGTCGAAATGCCGTAGTTTTCTCCTCATTTCCGCTATTTTTTCCCAGTCTCCAGATATGTTACCGAGTATTTTTTTAAGTCTGGGCTCATCGAAGCTGATGCACACTCTTGCTGAAAATTCGTGTGCACTTCTGTTGTATCTTATGATTTCTACACTAAGACGCTCCTCAGCGTCTATTTTTTTGATGTATGCATCGATCTTTCTGTAGATTTCCTTCCACGATGCCTTCTTCACCGCCCTATTCTCCGCCGGGGCGCCGGCGGGGCTGTTGTTGCCCGTTTTTTCTGTTGCGGGGTTGCCGCTCGTCGTCTTCATCATTCACACTATATACCTTACATCTATTTAAAGGTTTCGTCCAAAAACCCTTAAAATAAACACAATGTATTTACAGATTGAGAGGGGATGTCGTGCTGGGAGAAAAAGGATCATGAAAAGGAATGGCCCCGGTGATGAAGACGACAGATTTTATTTTCTTTCGTTTTTCCAATCCCTCCGGGGAAGGAAGCCTTCCCACTAGGTCTTATTCGAACGATGTCGCCCCGGGGCCACTCTATACTATGATACTATAGTATATGAGACTTTCGCCATGCAGGGGGATCAGAAAAAGAGAAGGTAAGGGGTTTTAGTCTCCGCTGTAGCCGCCTTTCTTTTTGTTTAGCTTGTGTTCTGCGTGTCGTGCTTTATCTTTTCCGTAGTCTCTGATAGCAGGCTTTTTCGTATCGCTTCTGTCGTAGTACTCGAAGTAGTGACCTTTCCTGTCCTTTCTGATGTTTCTACCTTTCAGCGTCTTCGTCACAGTCCCGTGCTTACCCTTCACCGCGACTTTCGTCCCTTTCTTCGTTCTTGCCTGCTTGACGACGCTTTCAGGTATATATCTTCTGTTCACCTTCCCGTGACCCGTGGATATGTGGGGTTTCGACGGCTTTTTTGCTTTGTTCTTTCCGAACATTATGAATAGTAGATGTTACTATCTAATAAAGGTTGCGGACGCAATGTAATGTATATGTATACATACTAAGATTAATGAGAATGTGCGTGAGATTTCCCGCCTTCGCCGTCAGAGGTCGATTTTTCTTTTCCTTCGAAAACACAATCTAATGATACCTTTTAATCCGTTCCGTGTGTTCTCCCGTTGTGCAAAACGACCGTTTTGCACAAAAGTGTCGGGAAACAAGGCGGGAATTTTTACTTTTTCTCCCGCTCACAGATGCTGCGCACCGTCCATATCGAGTATCCAGTCTTCTTCGCTATCTCCTTGTATGTGAATCCTCTTGTTCTCAATGTCTTGATGCACTTTCTATCCTTATCAGGAATCTTCCGTGGGCGCCCGAGTCGTTTGCCCTGCGCTCTCGCTCTTTCGAGTCCCAGCTTCGTAGCTCTTGATGTGTTCCTCCGCTCTTCTTCTGCGAAGGCTATCCTTATGTCTGCTTCGAGCTTCTTATTCTCTTTCGTCAGATCAAGGCCGTCTTCAACCAGAACAAACCTGAAACCGACATCTCTTATGAGGTTCTGGAATTCGAAGTTCGATCTCGATATCCTCGTCAGCTTCCAGGATACGAGAACATCCGCCCCGCCTTCTTTCATGAACGTTATCGCTCTGTGAAATTCAGGTCTTCTGTCTTCCAATCTCGTCGATATTCCTTCTTTGTATATCCCGACTATTTCCCATCCCTGCTGTTCGCAGTATCTCTTGCATACATCTATCTGTCCGTCGAGAGAATATCCGAAGAGCTTCTGTTCCTCTGTGGACACTCTTGCGTAGATGATTGCTCTCATGCCGTTGCCTCCATTTCCTGCATACGCTTCCATTTGTTGTATCTGATGTTTATCGCCCTTGCGCTCAGAGATACGCCTTCCTTCTTCAGTATGATGCTTATTTCCTCTCCCGATAGTCCTTTCTCTTTCAGTTCTGCGATACGCTCGTATGTGTGAAGGTCCTTCTCATCCTTCGTCATCATGAGCCTCGCATTCTTATGCGCATGATTATGAGCATGTAGAAGGTATTCCAGAGGGTTCGTCTCATATATCCCGATGTAGTTCCCCTTCCCGGGGATGGGTGCCACCACCAGAGCCTCGTTCTTTCCCATCCGGACCGTATGCTTGAGTATCTCACTGTATGCCTTCGGGACATTAGACAGAAGGTTGTTCAGGAGTGTTGGGTTCATCCACTTGTAGAAACTGATGTCAATGGTATCCCTCAATACGCTCTCGAACGATGAGTACCTTATGACGTTGTACACTACCCACACCTTTCTGTGTCTGTTCCTCAAGGCCTGGAAGTTCAGCCTCAGATTGTCTCCCGACTGCGCTCTCTTGCTTATGAGCTCCTCCGAGAGCTCGTTATATATGGCCATTTTGGGCCGACTCGAAGGATCCGGAAGTGAATACTCGTTGTGCACCACTATCCTGTCCTCGAACTCAGGGCGCTCGAATATCAGAGACTTCCCGAGGCCGTCAACATCTCCGTAGACATGAAGCACCCCGCTTTTGAACCTCTCAAGGAACCTCATGCCCAGGGTCCACGATGTTATTGTCTTCCCCGAGTTCCTGTTTCCGTAGAGTGCTATGAGCTGCGGATATGAGAACATTGTGCGCTCTATCACCGTGTTGTTCCTGGGAAGGAAAACTATGTGTCTGTCGGAGATTATCACGGAATCAATGTTGAACGCCTGCTTCACATACATGGCATACATAGCCGCTTTCTGTCTGCTTATCTTCCCACCTCTGTACTCTGACTCTATCATCTTGAGAAGACCCAACAACTCGTTATCTCCGATTGCCATGAGTGGGAGCGTGCGAGTATTCCTCAGAAAGAAATCAAAGTCCCTCATCTTCTGTGAAACATAGCTATAACTCACTGTTACCAGCCTCCAGTACCGTATCCACATCCATCTTGTTCTTGCTGAGTTTCTCTATCTTTTCGAGCAGAGGATCCGACGGGCGCAGGTCAGTATGCAGGAACCTCATGATATACCTCATACATTCGCCGAGGACCTCCGTGAAATCGTCATGATCGAACAGGTCACGCCTGGACAGGTCGATATCGAACGCTACCGCTATTACTTTCAGTTTTTCGACGTCATTGGGTAGTATGAACTGTGAGAATCTCGGGAGCCTCTGCAAAGTCCTCATGATTGAGGACAACATGGGGCGATACTCGTTCATCATCGTATACGACCAGTTCACCCATGCGCTCTGTGACATCTGCTCAGTCATAATAGGACCTCCTTGCAGCCACGGCGAATATGGCAATGATTGATACGAACGCCAAGGCACCGTAGAGAACAGAGCGGGATGCATATGGCTCCCTGGTTTTGTAGTCATAATCGTACTGTATCGGCTGTCCGGCATACACCGCATCCGCTATGTTCACACCGTTACCGTTCCTCCACCCGAACACATCTCTCACCTCTATGATCAGTATTCCGTGACGGTATTCTTCAGGTATCTCTATGCTCATGTTCGTGGTGTTGTAGGACCTTATGAGAACCTCACCTACATGGATTTGGTACGAGTACAGCTCTACCGTGAACGTGATGCTCGGATCCGGGCGGCCTGATTCGTTGAGCACCTTTGATGAGAAATAGAGATGCGTTCCATCCTCGCTCAAAGAAATGATATACGGAAGGGGTGCAGGCGACACTGCGAAATCTTGCCTCAGATGTTCAGACTGCACGGCTCCGGACACGGCATAGACCTCTATCGAATACCGCCCGGACGGCATGGGCGGAAGGTAGATTACCGCCTCGTGGCCTGAAAGCACCGTCACGGATCCGGAAAATGAATAGTTGTGCCCGGTCACGGAATACGGTATCTCTATTTCCACGCTCTGCGGTATGTTATTTGCTGCGTAATAGACAGCCCGCACCCTGACGGGAGCGCTCACATCCTGTATGTACATCTCTGCGACCTGCCCCCTGAATATGATGTAATCTCCTCCGGAAGCATGAGTATTTCCCGGGAAATAGATGAGGGCGGGGAGGAGGAACAACAGAAGGAGGAAGACTGCTTTATTCACCTCCACCACCTCTCATCGACACCAGAAGACTTCTTATTTCTTCGAGCGTGGGATGTATGCCTTTTACAAGGTCGTTCTCACGTTCTTCCGCATATTTTGCATATGCATACGCAGAACGTTTCCAAATGTTCGATGCCGTCACTTCCATCTCCCTTGTCTGAAGTACCAGCACGTTTCCTTCATAGTAGGTTGATACGTTTCCTGTCGCAGCCCATCTCAGGCCTTTCCTCTCAAGGAAGTCCTTGTTTATCTGAACATATCCGGCTATTGTCCTGAAGAACCTCGTATCTCCTTCCACCCAGGTGTAGAAATAAAGGCGGTTCATCCCTGTTGACGGCACGTAGAGAACCGGGAAAGCATAGTATCCGAAGGATGCAAAGAACAGTATCAGAATATAGAGTTCCCATCGTTGCAAGTACACGGGATAATTGAAGTGTTGCAGTATCATGAGCTCTATCTGATAGAACAGTGATGAAATCTGCATCGGGAGAAGCATCGAGATATTGAGAGCGAGCAGTATGAGCAGAGATATGAACACTGCAAAAAGGAGAGAGGCCGCCTTGTCCTTGTAGACGACCTCCCTCTTCTTCTGTTTATGTCCCCACAGCTTCATCTACGCCACCGCCATTATTATGAGGCCTGTCAGGGCCGTTATGGCGATCAACAACACAGGCAGACCATACTTCCCAAGGCGGTCCTCAAATTTCATGAGGGGGCCCGGTTTTCTCATCTGAACATTCAGAGCTTCCATGTTCTTAGCGAATCTGCGGAGCTCCGGAACACTCATCTTCTCAAGATGTTCCGGTGTCTTCGACAGTCTGAGCCTGTGTTTTATCTCCTCCGTGAACTTTTCCCTCGCTTTGCGCTCCATATCTTCCTTTTTCTTCCGTTCTTCCTCCTCTCTCTGCTTTTCAAGGAGCTTCTTCAGCTCCTCGACTTCCTTCATCAAAGCTTCTACACTCTCCTTATTTTCTTTCTTTTCTTCCTTTCCCATGTTTATCAGACCTCCTCTATTTCTTTTTCAACTTTCTCTTTCAGGCGTTCAAAGACCCTCTCCGGTGAGAGTTCCCTTGAAAAAAACCTGTATGTCTTTGTTCCTACTCCTTTCATCTTTAAAATTAGGATGAAAGGTTTGGTGTCGTCTTGTGGGTATCTCTTGCGCCTTCCCGTATCGTTCACCCCTGCAGTGCTATGTATAGCTCTCGTATGATCAGCAAGGCCGCTAGAGCATCATCAATCCACCCGACAACCGGAATCTCATCCGGAATGGCATCCACGGGACTGACGATGTACAGAATAAGGAACCCGATGATAAGCCACGGCAACCAGTTCTTTTTTTCTATCTCGTTTTTAGTCATTTTTTCTCCTCCGTATTATGAGCGACCCAGATAGGATCATTCCAAGGGCGAAGGCATTTGCGTATATACTACCCATTATCCAGTTTCCACCTGCCACCTTTTCGACGAAAAAGTAGAGGTATACATCTGTTCCAAAGGGTAGAATATAAAATCCTACGAACAGCAGGAAAATTCCTATCGATGTCATCGCCCACGATATTCCTCTCAGCGTGCCACCACCGATATCATGTATCCTCCTGAGGCCATGAGCCGTGCGAGGTAGTCGAAAAATCCACTGTACCAGTCGGCTACGGGGAGCCCTAACGCCTGTGCCGCTATCATGAGTATCAGTATGAAGAGCATCAGGAAAAAGGTGGGTATGGGGACGAGGAACAGCATGTATTTTCCCAATACGAGTTTTATCCCGTATGCAATCAGGAATGCGAAGAACATCGATACAAGGATGAATATGAACCACGCTGCATAGGTCATCTGTACCGCCTCCAGAGATATGCCAGGAATATGAACCCGGCCAGTGCCCACCAATAGTGGCCCATTGTCATCATCTTTGATGCTGTGCTCACATATGACTCGCTTGATGGAGCTACAACATATCCCGCCATAGATACCATGCTCTGCTCCATCCATGACGTGATTCCCATGTAGTCCGTGACTCCCATGAGTATGATCGCTGCCATCACTACAAGCTCCAGTATCATGCTCTCGACCTCCTGAAGTAGAACAGCAGGACCGTGGCTGTCATAAGTCCGACTGCAAGGACAGCCCCGTAGTCTGTTGTTCCAAGTGCGTTCTCATCCTCATCCGGAAGTCCGCCGAATCCGAGCCCCGCAGGTGTCTTTATCACTATTGCCAGGTCGTCGTCATATGTCAGCCTGTTCGTGAAGTACACTCTTTCAGATACGAGCCCGAACCATGAGTATTCGACATACGAGTCGAGTTCATCCACTATGACTCTACTGTCGTCCATCGTGTTCGTTGTGTGAGGTATGAGCCACTTCCATCCGTCATCTTCATCATGCCCTCTTTCCAGTACTCTGAATGTCAGTATGTAGGTTCCTGCTGTGATGTTTCCTATGTTGAGCGTCACTGTTCCACTATTGTCTATTGTAGCATGCGCTATCGTTGAGCCGATGTATGGGTTATCTATGTTCCCATCAAAATAGAGTATGTTGTGGAGGTAGTTCTCTTTTGAGTCTCCGACATACTGAAAGACATCTTTCGACTTTTTCCCGAACTCCACATATAGGGATGGTGGGGTGGATGTGTCTGCATCGGATCCGTCCGCTTCGACAGATATGGAAAGACTCTCTATAGTGATGTTCTTTGAGAATACCAGTTCCTGCGATACGATTGAGAAGACGTCGTAAAACCTGTGTGGGTAGTCTATTCCCACGATGTACGCTGTTCCAGTGTCGCATGTGTCCGCTGCTTCCTCCGCCGAGAGCGCCTGGGCCGCACCCATGAATATGGACATAACCATGAGAATGGCCATGATGGTTCCTATCAGCTTCGGGCCATTGTTCTTCTTGCGTGAGCTCGTCGTCCGGGTGCTCGTCTTCGGTGGTGGGGCCTGCTGTCTGGAAAAGTACCCCTTCAGTACGAGTGCGCCCGCTATTATGGCGACGATGAGAAGCATGTTCTCACCCAGGGATGCAAGGAACACGCCCTCACCGTAATACAACGGTGATTTAGCGTCGTACTCAGTCTCCTTCATATCCGTGTACTTCCAGACGGTTATCGTTCCTCCGACCACCGCGGCGATAATTACGGCAGCGGCTATCACCCCAAAACCATGGTTATCATTCCGGTTCCTGTGTCCTATCCTTCTCATTTCTCATTCCTCCTATGGAAAGAAAAAGAGAAGGGGTTTACCGCCTCTTGTTTTTGTTCTTCTTCGGTTTTATGACGTTCACATGCGGGTCCGCCCAGACATATACGACTGCCACACTCATGAATACGAGAACGCCGATCCATACCCACTGCGTGAGTGTCAGCCCGGAGGTTGTTTCAGATAGCCACGACATGAACCCCCCGGTAGGAACAGACTCGACCAAGCGGTAGTTTTCACCATCTCTCGCATCGAAGATTATCAGATTACCATCCTCCACATAGTCAACCGTGTTCCCATCTTCATCGACGAGTTTGTACGTTGTGTTCTTCAGATTCAGGGTGTTGGTGTCGATTGCAACTTCAAATGTGTATGGCACTTTCAGTTTCGTGTATTCGACTGTGAAGTTCACATAGTTCTTCGTAATCTCATTTATATCCACGCTAACCAGTGATGGAGCACAATATTTCGTATAGTATTCCATGTATCCTACAACCTGAATGCCGTTCTCTTTGTTCTGCTCCATGAAATTTTCGAACTGCTGCGGGGTCATGTCTGCATTCGAGAAGTTAGAAATCCTGTGTAGATACGCTACCCATGAAGATTTGTGTGATGGTGCGTCTAACGGCCAGATTCCCGCAGAAGAACTGTCCGCACTAAGGTATCCGAGGTTTGGCGCCGGGTGCCCCCATATCTTTCGACCTATCGAAAAATAATTGCTGAGCATGTACTCATTGTATTGCAGATCGTAATTATTTCCGAGGCTCGTAAATACGAAAGATGTCTTATTCCATCCGTTCGCATTTGCCTTGTTCTCCAGATACCATACTTCCTCATCGACTTCTGTGATGTTTGCAGCGTCATATGTGGAATAGTCTCCTGCGAGATGAATTCCGAATTCGAACCCATCTCCAAACATCCTTTTCATGTCCGCTGATGTCCAGTTCTGCTGTCCCGGGTTTCCGACTTCATAATTCACGTCATAAAATACTGTTCCTCTGTATCCGTATTTCGGAAGTATGCTCGTTGCATTCCGTATCGTTTCAGAATATGGTCCGTCGAATCCAAATGCGCTATATATCTTAGACGGGGTCATGCCGAAGATGTCGTTCCTGCTTGAAAATATTGTCTGTTTGTAGTTCCTCACATATATGCTATAATACAGTGTCGGATCCGGAAGGTATGTTCCCGAAGCATATATCTTTATCTGGCCGGGTGTTGGTTCTGGCTGTACATCCTTGAAATCCTGTCTTGTGACGTTTAAGCCTGAAAAATATGTGGTGTTCCCATCTTCGGAAAGGAATGAGAAGCTGAATGATCTGTCCTGATTGTAGTGTATCTTCGTTGTTATCCATCTCGTTTCCCCCGCTGTCTCTGCAAGGTCCTTTATCCATGAATGAACCACTCCGGAACTGTCATAATATATTATTGCGAACCTGTATGATGCTGCGTATCTCGTTATTCCCACACGGAAATAGTGATCCATCACTATCTGGAACCCGACTGTTCTCGATCCTGAAGATGAGCCATAATACGGCACATACGCGTCTATCGTATATTCCGTTTCGAGTGCAGGAACCGATTTTATGATAAAAAATCCATCCGTGCTATTTTTAAACTGCAACTCCGCAGCGTGCTTATCAAGCGAGTATGAATATGAAAGGTTGCTCACAGTCGGAGGCTCAAGGTTGTTTCCAGTCCAGATATTATTTATCACGTCGTCAGTACTGTTCAGATCTATATCTATGACAGTTTTCTCATACTGTGTGCTCGAATCTTCTGCTTTTACGTTCATTGTGCCCCATGGAACACTCTGAGGGAGTGCCGTGAAGGCCGTAGCAAGCATCATTATGACGGCCAGAATGGCCGTCGCCCGATGTGATATTTCTTTGTTCATTTTATCACCGGTATTCATACATGGTGTACCGACTAATAAAGCTATCGTTTTTGAGTGACTAACCATTCTGAACAAATCAGAGAGAGAAGTATGTCTTCCGTCCCTTCTTCCACGTCTTCTTGAGGTGCGCTCTCAACAGTCTTGCGAGCTCACGCTTCGAGTAGAACTTCATATACCGTATGCTCTCGCCGTGGTGGTCTTGGATGAAGTCGTAGATGTCGTCTGTGGTGAAATGCTCACTGTTCGTAACTTTCATGTATGTTTCAACGAGGGTGATCACACGCTCCCGGTTCTTCAATCCTCCATCCCTCCATATACGAGAACCGTCACGACAGCTTTCATGAGAGCGAAGATTCCTGCAAGGGTTTCGTAGAGCTCTCTGATTATGTGCTCACCTCCAGTTTGTCAGCATATTTTTTTAGGCCGGAGTACCTGAAAGCATAGTAATGAGAGAATTCGACATCGTCCACGGTGATGAGAAGCAGTATGCTGAACATAACCAGATAAGCGATGAATAGAAGGGGAAACATCAGTTTGTAGGCGGTGTTCACTCTTTCACCTCCACGACCTTCCAGTGCTTCACGAAGAACATAGGGGCCTTGTATGTGACTATGAGAGGGTGAATGTCTATGTTGATGTTCCCCTTGCCTGTGAGGCCGCCTCCGGTCTTTTCGAGTATGAGGGTTATGTTGTTCACACGGTGATGTCTGACGGGCTCAGGCTTCCCGTAATAGGCGATGTCGATGCGCATGCGTTCGTGGTCGTCCTTCTCCTTCCATGGGTGGGGGAACCTCCAGACGGGTTTGATTATCTCGATGATGTGGTCCCCCGGTTGCGCTCTCATGAGGTGTTCGGGCTGGTCCATGGGGATGGTGTGGTATTTCACTGTTCCGCCTCCGCTTTTATTTCTATGACCTTCTCGAAACTATCCACGGGAAACGTTGCATTATCTATCTCATCTTCCAATATATCACGAAGCCATGCAAGAACAGTATCTAAGTCTCCCTGGTTAACGATGTTGTACGTTCCTGTTAAAGTGATACGGGCTGTGAAACGGTATCTCATCACTGGTACATCCCTCCGGGTGGTTCGGGTTCGGGAGCGCTCATCTTTTTACCTCCTCCGATACTACAAGGACCCTCTCTTTCAGCACGTCGTCTATGTTATCAAGCGCTCTACTGAGAACCTGAAGGGCTTCTGTTAGCGTCACGGAGACATTGACATGTGCTTCCACTCTCATAAGGTCCTTTGATTTCTGATAAAGACGGAGCCATACGTTTCTAAACGCCTTGAGTGTGATGGCGCTCACTCCTTCGAGTCGTAGTTCCGTAGTATCCCAGTTTATACCAAGCTGTTCCACAATCCATGAACCGGGAGATATGCCGGGAAAAGCACCCTCTATGTATCCGACAAATGCTTCAAACTCTGAGTATGATACAGGTTTGAGTGATGCCCTTAAGAATACCTCTATGTAGCCGTGTCCGTCCTTCATGCGCTCGAAATATGTCACTGTTATCTTGCGACCCCTCCATTCCTCGTCGTATGTCACGCTGTGGTTCACCCGGTGTCTGTGCAGGGTGTAATTGTGATGGGTGTGGAGCGCATTCAAGGTAACAGCGGACAGGGCCTCCCTCTGCTTAGTAACAATTTTGATGCCGTGAAGCATGAGAGGTTTTTCCGTCCAAAATTTTCCATGGTTCGCAGGGACAAGTGCCGTATGTTTAGATACATACATGCCTCTACCGAGGTTTATGACGTCTCCTTCCTCTGTCATTCTCTTGAGCGCCATTTTCACCGCTGCATGAGAAGCGCCAATCTCAAAAGCGAGGTTTTTCGGGCTCCAGGGTGTTCCTGAGGCCGTGAGCACATTCACGATCTTATTTTTCAGTTCACCGCGTTTTCCCATCCTCTCACCTCCGCTGTTGTAGACAGAATACATATACAGAAAGTAACAAAACAGGGTAACAAAACTGCTAAGCGTGAAACGGTAAAAAGTGATTCAACGCCGCCGAAAACCCCATAAATGCGTTTTGTTACCTTTTCTGTCGAAGTAACAAAAAGGGTTATTCCGACACCTCCTCTTTCATCTGCTGTTCCCACTCTTCGACGAGCTCCGCATGTTCTTCGAGTAGTTCTTGTTCTCCTTCATCATCACAGCACGGGGCCGTGTTGATTCCGAGATGAAACACCCATGGGTGCTTTCCCCCACCTTCACAATCGATTAGCATGCGCTCTATATATTCTACAGGTGCAGTGATGAGAAGAGGTATGACCCCGAAGCCTTCATGTCTCGTCCATATGTCGAACATAGTCCCATCGATTTCTGTCGGGCGCAAAGATGCGTCCATCACGAAATATCTCGTACTTCCAAGGATGTATCCCATGATTTTCTCTATAACAGATGCAGCATTGAATATGTCATAATAGTATGTGCGCGGGTTGGTCTTCGACACATGGAAGGGTTTCGGTAGTGGAGAGAACAGCTTTTCTCCGTTACGCAGCTTCCGGTTGTATAGGTGAATGATCATGTCTTCCGCTATATCATTATGACCGTTGAACTTCAGAAAGGCAATGGCGGCATCAACACCTTGGAGATATCCGTCATGTCGGATTGTTTCTATTTCGTGGCGCTCCCGGCGCTCCTGAAGTTCTTCGTATGTCATCATTCTGACCCCTCCACAGGTTCCCATCTTATGATTTCATATTCGCCTTCCCAGTCCGGTCCGTTCAGCTTCTTCAGGGTTTCCTTGAGTGCTTCGCCGGTGGGCGGGTCTATACCATCCTCCACGGCGACGTGGTTCATTGTCTCACTGTCCCACACATACTGAGCCGTGCGAGGTAGTCGAAAAATCCACTGTACGTTCATTGTCTCACTGTCCCACACATACCTCAGAAGTGTTCCACGAACATAATTTTCATGAATCCATAACGGGGCGACCTCTGTCACCCTCACCTTCTTTCTCCAGCTCCACTTCGACCTGTAGGGCCTGCCTTCCCAGCCATGGAACAGAATGAAGTCACCATGCTTTATCTTCCGGCCTTCACGCTTCTTTCTGATTGTCTGCCTGCATTCTCCAGAGAGAACAGCGTCGATTTTCGGAGCGTAGGTGAAAGACATTATGTGGGTGGTCAATGCTTAGCCTCCTCAAACTCAAGCACAGAAGTCAGACCGTTGTTTATCCGCTTGCTATCACCATCCAACTCCAATGCCCTCAGATATCGTCTGTATTCGTCTCTTATCACTTCTTTGTCCAGCATATCAAAAACTTTTATCCCTTCTTTGAGAAATTCCTCAGCTGATACCATTTTTCCAATTCCGCTCAGTTTTTCCCGTATCAACTTCAAGAGTTCCAGAGCTTTTTCATCACTGTTCGCAGACACTCTGATATCTATGACTACACTCTCGTCTCTGTCACAGAACAAAACCAAATCCCCGAACTCTTCCCTGTCTGCATCAGCTCTGAACTGCATCTCATGCTTTATCTTATGCTGAAAATATCCAATTCTCATTCTTCCACTCCCCTCCTTTTCCTCCTTCGCTCTTCTCTCCGTGCCCCCACCCACTCTGCCTTTTCAGCTGCCTTTATGAGATACTGCCCGTATTCTCTAGCCTCTTCAGGTGAGAGCCGGATGAGCAGATGCCTGTTCTTCTTCTCATTCTCCACCCTCAGAGCGACCTCTTTCCCACCGAAGATGACGACGCCATCGTAACAATCGAAATCACCTGTGTATCTGTGTATGAGCTTCCATGCCATTACATCACCCCATTCACATCATCAAGACACTCCAAATCAGAGAACGTCCCAAGCTCAGAATAGATGCCATCTATCACCCTAGCTCCACAATCCCCATATCGGGCGATTGCATAGTCTCTAAGCCTCTTAGCCTGTTCAGGCTTGATCACTTCATTCTGATATGTCCCACTCACAATCATGAGATAGACCATCCATGAGAAAAACGTGAACACCCCCATATCAACAATCTTTGTATAGTCCCTTGTGAAGGCCATGTAAGAGATGGTTACCGCACCGATAACGAATAAGAACATATTGAATAGACTATTAAATGGGAATTTGTCCATGTACTCCTTGAATTCCTTCATGTTGAACCGCCCGTTCACCCCTTCACCCCCTTCTTCATCAACACTCCGCCCATGGGCGTTGTGGCCACGGGAATCCACCCCTCCCGGAGAGCCCGAGCGATACTTGCGCCGTGAAACTCCTTCATATTCTTTCCTCCTTTTCATTTGAGATGAGGGAGGCAGGATTCGAACCTGCGAACCCTTTATGGGAGCTCATCGCCGCCGTTGTCCCGCCCCCGGGTGGCACTTGGCTACTCCCCCTTATGGGTGTGGAGGGGGCCCGGATGCCGGCCCCCTCCTGTTCTCTGGTCGAGGTGTTCACTTCATCATGACCGGAGGAAGGAATGACGCTCCCTTCCTCCGGGAAAACAGATAGGAGGGTTTTTTCATCGTATACCATGAAGGACAGCATCTTCTTTGTGATGTTCAGGAGCACGGCCTTCTGCTCTTCCGTGAATCCGGCCGTTTCGATGTCTGATTTGAATTCATGCAGGGTTCTCTTTGCGGCCGTGTGATTGATGAGGCCGTTCATGGTTTCACCTTCTCCCATCGATTTCCGACTCGCTTCATCGGGTTCCTGTACTCTGCCTTCGTTCCGAAGCGGTCTCTCAGGGCCTTCTCGAAGTGGTCACCGAAGACCTCGACTTCCACCCACTCACCCTTATTCGGTCCGTATTTCTGAAGTATCTCACATTTGAAGAGTGTCATTCGGCCTCACCCCCCACGCTCCGACTCAGGCTGGACATGATGGCAAGGCCGTCCCTTGAATCGTGATTGAGATTGCGTATGATGAGATCGCCGTCCCTGATGTCGATGCTCACATCGTCCCCTATCTTAGCTTTCCATTCTCGCATTACGGCCGCGGGAATGTAGATTGCGGCCCCGTTCTGACCAACGAGGCGGATACTTGAGATACGGTCTTTTTGTCTCATGTTTTTACCTCCGAAATACTAAAATAGA
>Ga0190313_1001010_pt1 | contig 15529 bp, 20 predicted proteins | sample 4870071011_MG_FD_169989 | JGI IMG/M metagenome (GOLD analysis project Ga0190313, IMG submission 169989) | Hydrothermal vent sediment bacterial communities from Southern Trench, Guaymas Basin, Mexico - 4870-07-10-11_MG | ecosystem: Environmental > Aquatic > Marine > Hydrothermal vents > Sediment ...
AAACAAGGTGATAAATACTTTTATCAACGCTCAGAAGTGTGCAAGAGATGAAAACCTCAGAAAAGTCTCGGAATTTTTATAGAATGCTGTGGCTATTCAGATAAAGCTTTTAGCTCTTACTAAGAAGAACTTGCAGTTAGAAAATCATGATCAGATTAGACAAGATGTCAAATGTGTTGCCAAAAAGTTAGAAAATGAGAAACTCTGAAAATCATTTAAGTTAGTAGAATAATAGTTGCATATAAACTTCTATGACAAGATAATAACTTCTGATAAGTTTGAATTATATTTGTGAAGCTGTAAAGTTCATGAAAAGATTGAAAGAGCTTATTAATGCTGACATAACATTATGTTTGGGTGATGAAGCTGGGGATTCTGACAATAGGATGATGAGTTCTGGGTATCTGAAATTTTTTAAAACTTTAACACATTCGAAGTTTCGATGAGGACAATTAAGATATTTGATACAACACTCAGAGATGGAGAGCAGATGCCTGGTGTTTCTCTTCCAGTTAATTATAAGATTCAGATTGCAAAACAGCTCGACAAACTTGGAGTAGATGTTATAGAGGCTGGATTTCCCTCAGCTTCAAAGGGAGAATTTGAGGCTGTTAAAGAGATTGCAAATCTAGGCTTAAACGCCAAGATATGCGGTTTGGCAAGGGTTGTTAAAGGGGATATAGATCAGGCTATCAGAGCTGATGTAGACATGGTGCACGTTTTTGTACCAACTTCGAAGATTCAAGTTGAGCATACGATAAAGAAGACACCAGATGAGATAGTTGAAATGGCTGTTAATGCAGTTGAATATGTGAAGTCTCACGGTGTTGAATGCATGTTCTCAGCCATGGACGCTACGAGAACTGAAATAGACTTTCTAAAGAGGATTTACAAGGCTGTCGAGGATGCTGGAGTTGACATAATAAATGTTCCAGATACTGTAGGTGTTGCAACGCCTTTTAGGTTTTACGAAATGATAAAGGAGCTTAGAGAACATCTAAAGGTACCGATAGATGTTCACTGTCACAACGACTTTGGATTAGCTACAGCAAACACATATTCAGCTGTCTTAGCTGGTGCGGATGAGGTGCAAGTGACAGTAAATGGGTTAGGTGAAAGGGCTGGAAACGCTGCACTTGAAGAGGTTGTAGCTTTGTTGTATGCTGAAGGTTTTAAGACAAACATAAGGATGGAGTACCTAGTTGAGACTTCCCGCTTAGTTGAAAGGTTGACAGGTGTAAAGATGCCACCTAACAAGCCAATTGTTGGTGAAAATGCTTTCAGTCATGAAAGTGGAATTCACGCTCATGGCGTTTTGAAAGACGCAAGGACATTTGAGCCGGGAATAATTACTCCAGAGATGGTTGGACATAAGCGTAGAATCGTTGTTGGAAAGCACGCTGGTAGGCATCAGATAAAGAAGATACTTGAAGATGCTGGTTACGTAGTTAATGACGATCAGCTCAGTGTAATAGTTCAGAAAGTGAAGGAGCTTGGTGATAAGGGTAAGAAGGTTACTGATTTGGATCTCTTTGCAATAGCAGAATCCGTGCTTGGAGAGATAAGCAAGGAGGAGAGAGTAATAAACATCGAGGAGGTTACAGTCTTAACTGGTAACAAGATAACTCCTACAGCTGTAATAAACGCTGAGATTGAAGGTAAGAAGAAGGTCATTTCAGCAATAGGCGTCGGTCCCGTGGATGCAACATTTAAAGCTGTCACTGAGCTTTTGGGCAAGAAGATAAAGATAACTGAATTCAAGCTCGATGCGATAACTGGAGGTAGCGATGCCCTAGCCAACGTCTACGTCACGGTTGAAGATGAGGATGGAGATACGTTTACTGCAAGGAGCGCAGGATTGGACATAGTCATGGCATCATTCGATGCGGTTATAAAGGCTGTGAACTACCTAATGCTTAAGAAGAAGAAGAGGAGATAATCATGTCAATCAAGAGAAGAATAAGCTTATCGAAGATTCAAAAAATAAAAGCTATCCTCTCAAAGAGGAAGCAGGAAAACAGGAAGAGGATAGCTGTTCTCGTTGATGGACCAAACATGCTCAGAAAAGAGTTCAATTTAAATTTGAGTGAAATAAGGGAAATTCTATCAGAGTATGGGGATATAAAAGTTGCAAAGGTTTTTTTAAACCAATACGCTACAGACAAACTAGTTGAGGCTGTTGAAAATCAGGGATTTGAACCCGTAATTACATCTGGAGACGTCGATGTTCGTATGGCTGTTGAAGCTATGGACCTAATATACAATGACGTTATAGATGTTTTGGCTCTTGTGACAAGGGATGCGGACTTCAAAGCTGTGCTTAAGAAGGCTATGGAGCTCGGGAAGGAGACGATAATAATAGGTGCTGAGCCAGGATTTTCAACAGCCTTGAAGAACTCAGCTGATATAGCAATAGTTCTCAACGAAGGAGATTATGAGGAGTATCACGAGGAGCATGAAAAAGGTTGAACTTATACTGGCCTTAGACGTTCTCGAAAAAGATAGAGCGTTAAAAGTTGCCAACGACGTTAAAGAATTTATATCTCACATAAAGGTAAATTATCCCCTCATCCTTTCAAATGGAATTGAGATCATTGAGGAACTTTCGAAGATTAAACCCGTCATAGCAGACTTCAAGATTGCGGATATTCCCTACACAAGCTCACTGATTGCTAGGATTGCCTTTGAGAACTGTGCAAGCGCCGTAATAGTTCACGGCTTCGCTGGAAGAGAAACGGTCAAAGAAGTTTTGAATGTTGCCAAAGATTATGGCGGAGAGGTTTATGTCGTAACAGAACTTACAAGTTCTGAGGAATTCTTCAAGGATGTTTCCGATAGGATTGCTAAGATGGCTGTAGATTTGGGTTGTCATGGAATAGTTGCTCCATCAACAAGACCCAAAAGAGTTAGAAGGTTGAAAGAGATAGTGGGTGATCTAAAGATTCTGTGTCCAGGTATAGGTGCTCAGGGTGGGAGTTTAGAGGTTGTTAAATACGCTACACATGTAATAGTTGGTAGGATAATATACAACTCTGAGAATCCAAAAGAATCGACAAAAGAAATTTTAAAAGCTATAAATGATCAGATTTAGTCACTTGATAACTTCTGCAAAGGCAAACTTCTTTAAGACCTTTGTCACCCTAATCTTAACAACATCGTCCACCTTCGTCCCTGGAACGAATACAACAAATCCGTTTATCTTGGCAATTCCATCTCCCCCGCTGCCCATGGCTACTATCCTAACCTCCCTCACATCTCCCACGTTTACGGGCGGCTTACCAAATCCCAAATTCTTCAAATCTCACACCTCCCGATTTGATTTTTTAGCTTGATCACAAACTATATAAACCTTTTCCTTTAAAAATTTTAAACCTTAAATAAAAGTTTATGGAAAGGCTTATCTACTTCCGAATGCAGTTCTCGCTATGAGATACTTTAGGTATTCATTGCTCTTTGCATTTGGTATAGGTTTAACTTTGGTTGGATTAACGTTCATCATCTACTTTCAGCTTCATCGTGGATCAGATCCTACCTTGATTAAGGTAACGTTTTCCTTGATTGGTTTAGGTGTTCCTCTAGCAGTTCTGGGAATTGCTGGGATGTTCGGATACGTTAAGTACTCCAAGGTAACTGGAATATCAGGTTTCATACTGTGCATTTTGGCTATCTTATCTTTCCTATCTCTCTATCCAGAAAGATGGATATATCCAAACATATCCCTTGTCGCTACAGCTTACGCTTTAGGTTTGATACTCGTTTTGGGTGGCTTGTTCGCTGAAGTTGTACAGAAGATAGTTGAGAGTAGGATGACCGAAGTCAAAACAGCTAAAACTGCTGAGGTGAACTTAGAGGAGATAGATAGAGGATTCATTGAGCCCGTTAAAATACCAGAGCCAGAGATAACAATCAAAGATGTTAATGTCAAGGTTGAATTTAGTAGGCCAATTGAGAGAATTGGAAAGGTCGTTAAAGTTAAAGATAATGTAGACTACGATGCAAATATTCTGAGTAGGGTTAGGGAGGGAAAGCTTGAGGTAAGGGTTAAAGATGAGGAGATTTCAGAAATATCGAAGATTCTCAAGAGCATGGAGGAGAGAATGAAGAAGGATTAACCTTTTAAACTTCAAAACGAATTCATGGCATGGCTAAGGGTTTAGATGTTGGAACGATGAATATAGTCTGTTCTGAGATGGAAGGTGATAATGTCGTTTTTGTTCAGCAAAGAAACGCATTCCTTGAGCTTGACTACAGCGATCTTACGAAGATGATGCTTGACAACGCAAACGTACAATATGTAATGAGAGGCGATAAAATATACATACTTGGAGATGATGCCTTAAAGTTTGCAACGGTCTTCAAGAGACCAACTAGGAGGCCCATGAGGTCTGGAATCCTTAGTCCAGAGGAAAAGGAAGCTGTTCCGATAATAAAGTTGATACTTGAGAAAGTTTTGGGAAGTCCTAGTGCTAATGGTGAAGTGGTATGTATTTCATCACCAGCTAATCCTATAGATTCGGATATAGAGCCTACTTATCATAGGAAGACGCTCGAAGCTCTTGTTAAAAAACTTGGATACAAGCCTTTTACGATAGATGAAGGTTTGGCTGTAATATACTCAGAACTTGCTGACAACAGCTTTACTGGGGTAGGTATAAGCTTCGGGGCAGGTTTGACAAATGTCACCGTAGCATACTTTGCAGCCCCCATAGTTTCATTTAGTATTGCGAGGGGTGGAGATTGGATAGACGAAAATGCGGCAAAGGCAACAGGGATGCCAAGGGAGCAAGTTTGCGCGATAAAGGAGAGTAGTTTTGAGCTTAAGTATGAGGTCGAACTTGGGAGTGTTGAGGGTGCTTTAGCTATATACTACGATTACCTCCTCACATACGTCATCGAAAACCTTAGGAGAAAGTTAATAGAAGTTTCCCCACCCCAAGTTGAATTTCCAATCGTTTTGGCTGGAGGTACTGCAAAGCCGAAAGGATTTAAGGAGGCTTTTGAGGAGAAGATATCTAAGGTTGGATTACCAATTGACGTTTCAACAATAAGACTTGCTAAAGATCCACTTTTCAGCGTTGCGAGAGGGTGTTTGATTGCCGCTAAGACAAAGGAGCACTAACATTTAAACATTTTTCTTTTTTCTTTATTTAGTTAACCTTATATGTAAGTGTATCATCATTGTCACGATGGAAGTTAAAAAAGCGTCACTTGGTATTGAGGAACTCGATAGACTTTTAAGCGGAGGAATTCCAGAACCTTCAACCCTGTTAATACTGGGTGATGTAGGAACGGGTAAGAGCGTGATATGTCAACAGTTTGCGTATTCTCAGGCAAAGATAGGTTATAAGGTCGTCTACTTCTGTATAGATAACCCACCAGATGAGGTTAAACAGAATATAGAAACATTAGGTTGGAGTTTAAGGAACCTAGAAAACCTTATTTTTGTAAATGTTCATGACGAGGAGCCCGATAAACATTGGATTAACGCTTACGATTATGAAGAACTTCTGAACGGTATCAAGAAATACTTTAAGTTCGGTAAAAGATTTATTTTTGATTCAATTTCGACAATTGCAATAATGCATGGGGAAAGAAAGACGTACAATTTAATAAGAAAGATACATTCTTGGACCCTAAAATCCGAATCCATAAGCATTTTGAGTGCCGTTAGAGACATGCACTCTCGGAAATTTGAGATAGCAATTAAGCAGGTTTTAAACAACGTTATGTTACTTGAAAGAGAGGGAGAGGAGGTTTTTGTTAGCATCGAGAAGACAATGAAGACTCCGAGAGTTAAGGGAAAGTTTGGGTTGGAGATAGATGAAAAAGGTATTAGAATAATATTCTAAAGTCCCGAAGCAGCAATGGTTTTATATCAGTCTAAATAAGCTTGTTATGTGAGGGAAGTACAGGAGGTCAGATACCTTATACTAAGACCTTTAGGATACCCTCTAAAGGCGAGTTATCATGAATATCCAGTAGTGGACAATCCGAGAGTCTTTGAGAGATATGCAAGAGATCAGTGGAAGGGAGAATTTGTTTCAAAGGGTATGATGCTATTTGACTATCGTATGTTCCCTGATTTTGCCTTTGAGGTTGTTAGTGCGGAGCCTGAGGGTATAATTACTGATTCAACCCGCATACTTGTTGAAAATCCTAAAAGTGTTATTGAGACCGAAATAGTTAAGGACGTTAAGATTGACGATGTAGTTGGGCAGGATGAGGCGAAGAGGAAGGTTAAGGTGATTCTCAAGTACTTACAAAATCCTGAAAAGTTTGGGAAGTGGGCACCTAAAAACGTGCTCTTTTACGGACCTCCAGGTACTGGAAAGACCATGACGGCAAAGGCTTTAGCTAAGGAAGCAAACGTACCTTTCATTTCCGTCAAATCAACAAAGCTAATTGGAGAACATGTTGGAGATGGGGCAAGGAGAATTCACGAGCTTTATGAAAGGGCAAGGCAGGTTGCACCTTGCATAGTTTTCTTGGATGAGTTCGATTCAATAGCCTTAGATAGAAGTTACCAAGATTTGAGAGGAGATGTGAGTGAGGTTGTAAACGCTTTGCTTACAGAGCTTGATGGAATTGAGAAAAATGATGGAATATGCACGATAGCTGCAACAAACAGGATAGAGCTACTTGATCCGTCCATAAGGAGTAGGTTTGAAGAAGAAATAGAATTTAAACTTCCAAACTTTGAGGAAAGACTGAAGATACTTGAAAACAACCTCAGAGACTTCCCACTTAAGGTCAAGGCAAACCTGAGAGTTATAGCCGAAATCACTGAAGGTTTTAGTGGTAGGGATTTGGTTGAAAAGGTGATAAAATCTGCATTACATAAGGCCATAGCGGAGGAAAGAGATTACATAGAGACCGAAGATCTTGTCAAAGCTGTTGAAAGAGTTAAAAAGCCAGTGAAACAGCCACCCAAGCAGATGTTCATCTAAACTTCCTGAAAACGTGTGAATTCTCTGTACTTTGCAAGTAGGAACGTTATTGTGACTACAAGTGCGATAAAGAACAGAGCGTTGACGAACCATGCAAACAAGAGAATGCCATAGAAGAGACCTCTACTTCCAAGAATATAGAAAGTGCAACCTCTATCGAGTAAATGTGCATAATACCTTTCGGCTGTTATACCTAAGTGCTTTAATATCTCCTCTGGAGGTGTTGCAACTAATAGGCTGACCATTCTGTAATATCTTATCTCGAGGATATGAAGAATATGAAAGAGAGGGGGCTTGAATGGCTATAACGAAAAGTATCTTAAACTCAAAGGATGTTACTTCAGTTATCTTAAGATTCTGCATTATCCTATCGATGTTTATGAGTAAGTTCAGAAGTAAACCTATAAAGATCGGTGAAGAAGAGGCGAAGATGTAGCAAACCTGTATTGCATCTCTGGTCTGTTGAATTAATGTTTGTAATCCTCATTTTCAAGGAGGTTTGCTATATTCTTATCTCTCAGTATTCTAACATAAGCTTTAACGGCCGTTTTAGGATACCTGCTCGATATTAGACAGTAGATACCGTGATAGCCTGCGAAGCAAGCTATGAAGATTAGATAAGTGCAATTATATCGATTTGCGAGGGCATGATGAAAGTTCACTCAAAGATAAATCACTTTCTCGAAAGGATCGTTCCTATTATCGAAGTTATAAGGACAATAATCGAAATTATCCCCGAAAACTGCGGGATGTATAGTGATGTCAAGATAACAGAAAGCTCTCCTCTTGGAATTGTATGCTTGAATATTCTCACTCCATCCCTTCTTGATCTGTGTATCTTCAGACCAATGATATAACCACCTATGAACTTGCCAACCATTGCAATCAATGTCAAAGCTACAACCAAAGGAAGATCGATGTTCGTAAAGGACACACTCACACCGAAAAAGACGAAGAAAATTGCCAAAAAGACTTCTTTAAAGGGAAGAACTATACTATCGAGTTTAAATCTAGAGAGTGGGATACCTAAAGTTATTGCTGTTAAAGCTTCTGAAATTCCAAGCTTTTTCGATGCGAGCAATGCCAAAGATGGAAAGGAGAATGCTGCCAAAAAGGGAATTTCATCATCCCTATTAAATAGAACTGATAACTTGTGCGCAAATCTGTAAAGTATATAAATGACCCCAAACAATCCCAAAATCTTGATTAAAGGAAGTGTTCCACTTGCCGATACAAGTGTTAGGATTGCAATCATAATGATATCTTCAAATATCATGAGCCAAACTACGGTTTCGGCAAATGGAAATATGAGCTTTCTACTCTCGATGAGTAGTTTTAGACATATCGCTGAACTACTGACGTAGATAGCCGAAGCCAGGATAAAGCTTGTAAATGTATCAAATCCCAAGACCAATAGGAGAAAAAGAGGTGGAAAGAAGTTAAAAATGAAATCGAACAACCCACTTAGAGAAATCTTACCGATGTTGGTTTTAATATCCTTGGGTCTTATCTTCAAGCCTATGTAGAAGAGTAAGAAGACTAGACCAAGCTCACTCAACATTTCTCCTTCTTTGTACTTTAAGATTCCCAGATGACCCAAAAGTGTTCCAAGAATTATGTAAATTGGTATTGGACTGAACTTGAGATTTCTACATATGTAAGCTACTACAGTACAGAGTATTACTGCAAAAAATGCATTCATGCTATCTCCTACCCAATATGAGCCTCTCAAATTTCTCTATCTGATCGTGCTCACCTATGACCACTATAACATCTCCTTCCTCCAATTTCGTCGAGGGATGTGGATTTATTATGTTCTTTCCCTTCTTTGAGATTGCTATAATTGTTATTCCCGTTCTTCTCCTTAAGTCCAACTCCTCTATAGTCTTTCCTGCAAGCCCCTTTGGAACAACATAGGTGTGGACACCTATTCTTAAGTCCGAAAGTGCCGAGAATGCTACCTCAACTGACTCTTCCCTACTTTCAAATATAGCACCAGTCAGTATACTTCCAAGTCTCCTCGCATCGCTTGGAGTTAAGCTTACAACGCAAGGTTTCTCACAATCTCTCTCAAGTACGTAAACTTGAATGTTACCACTTTCGAGAAATACAACAGCAATCTTTCCATCTAAACATTCTATCTCGTACTTTGAACCTACACCTGGTAACTCAACAGACCTCATCGAATCGAGTTGATAAACGCTTTTAAATTTTTAACCTAATTCAATTTATGAAAGTTGTAGCTGGTAGGGCTTCACCGATGTTAGCGAAGAGGATTGCTGAAAAACTTCACTGCGAACTTGCAAAAACAACGTACAAGGTTTTTCCCGACGGGGAGCTTTACGTGAGGGTTGAAGGTATTGAAGATGAGGTTGTGGTCGTTCAGAGCATAAACTCAAACGATGATCTCGTTCAACTCATGCTTATATTGGATGCCGTCAGCAATGCGAACGTAACAGCTGTAATACCCTACATGGGTTATGCAAGACAGGATAGAGCTTTTAACGAGGGAGAGGCTGTAAGTATAAGGGCTGTTGCAAGACTCATCGAGAGTTATGCTGATAGGGTTATTACTGTAAACATACATAGCGAAAAAGCCAAAAGCTACTTTAAGAAGCTTGTTGAGGTTGATGCGATGCCCGTAATAGGAGAATATTATAAGGAGAAAGATGTTGTGATGATATCACCAGATTTGGGATCTTATGATAGAGTTAAGGTTGCTTCAAGCTATGCAGGATGTGATTTTGACTACCTTGAGAAGAGAAGGATTAGTGCTGAGGAGGTAGAGATCAAACCGAAGAGCTTGAATGTTAAGGGAAGAGATGTTGTGATAGTCGACGACATAATTTCGACTGGAGGAACTATAGTTGAGGCAACGAAGGTTCTGAAGTCTTTGGGTGCTAAGTCTGTTGAATGTGCATGCGTTCATGCTGTACTTGCAGGAGATGCTCTGAACAAGCTTTACTTAGCTGGAATTAAGTGTGTTATTGCAACAGATACTGTTGAAAAACCCGTTAGCGTGATAAGTGTTGCAGATGCAATAGCAAAGGTTTTGAAGAGTTAACAAAAATTTTTTCAGTGTCCCGATTTTCATCACGATTCAGTGCTCAGCCTTTTCATCACTCAGATAATAGAAAATATATCCATCTATTTCAACTTTAATGTTACCCCTTGTCTCACCATAAACCATCCAGCCCGGCTTATCGCCGCAAACACAGCAGACATCAGGATAACTCCTTTTTCCATCAGACCAAGCGATTAAAGTTCCGTTAGCTAAAATATCAGCTATAGCCTTAGCTTTCTCAAAATCCAACTTTGCACCTTCAATCCTAACCTTAATCTCTCTCATCAGTATGTCTTAGCAACTCCTACAAGATAACCTTTTCCACCACACATTATACATTCTCCTTCCAAACTCACTTTGAGCCATTCAGGCTTTTCTTCCAGTCTTCCAAGCACACTTCCGTAGTTCTCAAGCTCCTTTTCACAATCCTCACACGAGTAGGTAAGGGCTACTAGTCTTTTTTCAACGGCATCGGCAACGTCATCAACACTCTTACAGATTACAATCTTCTCCTTCACGCTCTCGATAGCCCTCTTTTTCAATCTCTCCTTCAACTCTTTACCCCATTCAACAACTTTCTCAGGCGTTACATCATCAAACGCTAAGGAGAATTTCTTCTTCTCATCCCTAAACGATACAACAACCTCGTTGTTTTCAGCTTCTCTTGGACCTATCTCAAACCTTATAGGAACTCCCTTAAGCTCCCACTTGTAGTATTTGGCACCAGGTCTTTCGTCGCTGTCATCCAAAACAGTCCTAAAGTCTTTGAGCTTTTCGTAGAGTTTCTTCGAGAGCTCAATCACCTTTTTTTCCTTACCCTTATAGAGTATCGGGATTATGACAATTTGAATAGGTGCGACTTCAAACGGCAAAACTAAACCCAAATCATCTCCATGAATCGAAATTAGAGATGCAATACACCTTTCCGAAATTCCATAACACGTTTGATGTACATACGCGTGATCACCGTTAGGAGTTTCATACTTTATTTCGAAAGTTCTTGCGAAGTTGTCAGCTAAATGATGGACGGTTCCAATCTGTAATGTCCTTCCGTCTGGCATGATAGTATCAAATGCTATCGTGTAATCCGCACCTGGAAACTTGTCCCATTCCGGTCTTCGAAATATCAAGTATGGGATTGCTAAAAAGTCGTAGAACTCTTTGTATAGCTTTATCGCTGATTTAACCTGCTCTTCAGCCTCCTCATAGGTTCTATGGGCTGTATGTGCCTCTTTAAAGGATGTTACCTCTCTAAGTCTTATCAGCGGGCGGGTGTGCTTGGTCTCATATCTAAACACGTTTACAATTTGATAAACCTTTAAAGGTAGATCGGCATGACTCCTTATCCAGAGTTTGAACATGGGATATATTGCGGTTTCACTCGTAGGTCTTAAAGCTAATTTGACATCTAAAGACTCTAATCCTCCATGAGTTACCCAGTAGACTTCATCCTCAAAACCCTTTATATGTTCACTCTCCTTCATTAGCATGTCCTCTGGAATTAAGGTAGGAAAGTAAACCTCCTGATGGTCTCTGTCCAAAAGCTCTCTGAGCTTAGCGTAAACAAGCTGCCTAAGCTTAAATCCGAAAGGAAGCCAAACGTACAAACCTTTAACAGGATATCTTATGTCCATTATTTCTGCCTGCTGAATTACCTCATGATACCACTCTGAAAATTCTGACTTTGGCGGTAACACAAGCTTGAGCTTACGCTCTTTTATTAAATTTTGTGGTAATAGTTATTTGTTATAGTTTTTATATATTTTATTATATTTTTTATTTTAATTCTTAAGATTTTTTCATTACTATCTATAGTCTTGATCTTCAACAATAACAATAATAACTTTAAATCTAAAACAATGACTTTATTTTCAAAGCTCTATACTTCTTAAAAAAAGAAGAATGTTATTACATTTACAATCATTTGAAGTGTTCCTGTAGATAAATAAATTTATAATGTTAGACTCGAATGTATATATTGTATGAACATCAAAGATGTAATACTTCGAGAATTCCTAAAACGAATCGACTTAGAGACCATTTGCCAAAGTGAGGAAATTCTTGCCAATGCACTCGAAGAAGTGCTTGGAGGAATTGTCGACGCTAGAAAATTAGTGAAAGAGTTAAAGGAAGCGTATTTCGATCAACTTTACGAAAAGTTTGCGAAAAAAGTCAAAAAGACAGAATTACGATTACACGAGGAGCCAGAAAAAACAGTAAAGATTGAAGAAGTTCGCGAAGAGACTTCAGACGTTAGGCATGAGATTTTGATGGGTATTGTTTTTGTAGAGTCTGCTATTAAGAGAGCGGTATCGATCGAGACTCTGGAAAAAGTGTTATCGAAGTTGGGTGTTCCAATTGAAAATTTGAGTGAAATTTTAGAAGAGTTGAAGCGCGAGAACTTAATCGAGGAGATAGAAGGTTCAGTTACCGTAACAAGAGAAGGGAAAGTTAAGATTCAGGAACTTAAACCTAGTGAAACTTTTCGCAAGTGGAAAGATATAGTGTCACGGGATGATGATCTGAAACAGCTATTATTTGAACAGAGGAAAAAAGTCACAACCCTAGGAGATCTTGGAAAATAAATTAAACTTTTAATAATATTAAATAATATTTTAACTTTATACATTCTTCTGTAGATTATATAACATGGTAGTAATTTTTTAGTTGCCATTGTTCTAAAGAGCTCGTAACTAGTCATAAATAAACAAGTTTAACTCTTAATTATCCTTAAAATATATTAAGGGGTTAGTGATACTGATGAGTAGGGAGATAGATGAGAAGGTGTAGGTTAAGATGATAACGTTTTTACCAGTGGAAGACTGTTGGTTTGAAGAATCTTAACTCTTGATTTAACTACTAGTTGAATCAAATGTTTGTAGTTTCTTTCAATTCGCTTTTCATTGAGCTGATCAAGATAATTAGGACTTCAGAAACGATGTAAAGAAAACTTTCAATCTTAAATTTCATTGAGCATTGCTTTGTCGAATAATTCTCAACCAAACTTAACTAAACTTCTCCTCACCACTTCACTTGACTACTTTCAGCAGAACAGCCCTAAGTGAATTGTGTATCCAAACCTTAGCCGCGATTTCCGCGAGTATGTAATCGCACTTCTTAGCAGAAACGAATTCGCCGAAAGTTCTTTTAAAGACGGAATAGACAGTTTCAACCATCCACCTTAATCGTATTTCTTCTCCTTCTTCCATTTATCAAGTTTCTTTGTCTCCTAGCCTCTTCACTTCTCGGATGGATCAAGATGTCTATAGCTTCCTTACTGGAATAGCAAAGCCTATGGATTGGAGGAACTCGAAGTTCTCATAGCTGTCGTACGCTTTATCTGCAAGAACTCTCTTCACTTTAGCTTTCTTGCAAGACTTCTCAACCAGATCCTTGAAAACCTTGTTATCGTGAACTCGCTCATCAGTGACCTCGTAGGCTGTTATCTGCTTCTTCTCAACGTCGACAGCAAAGTGAATCTTTATCCAGCCCCTCCTCCTCTTGCATCTCTCCCTCATCCATTCCCTCCTGTTGTGAACATTAATTCCGGTGGAATCAACAGCTATAACGATTTCCTTCAAATCGAGTTTGGGAGGTTTGAAATCAAGTTTGGGGATCCTCCCGTGAATCGTTGAGTCTGGTGTTGGTATTCCGTTTTGGATAGAATTCTGTAGAATCCTTCGAGTGTTCAGTTAAGGAGACAGTAGTATCGAATTGAAGCTAAAAGTTGCATGTATGAATTGGGATACTTGTATGGATGACCTCTCTTCTTTTTGTTCATTGAATCGAGTTCTTTCTTCTAGTTTTCTATAAACTCTATGCTGAATAAAATTTCTCCCCTCTTTACGAGCTTTTCATTGTCCAGTTTATTTTTGGCATACGTTGATTAGAGGTTTTATTGAAACTTAATTTCTATTGCGTATTATGCTGACTGGGTTTTGTTCGACAAAGCAGTCTTTTATTATTGCCTTAATTCTTAACATTTCATGTCAGTAAGCCTTTTTAAAAATTTAAGCAGGAATGCATTTATTTTCGCAAATAACCTTTTATGTTGTATTTTTACACGTGAAATCATGAAGTTCAACGTATTCTACGATACAACACTAAGAGATGGTGAACAAACACCGAATGTCTGCTTTACTCCCGAGCAGAAGCTTGAAATCGCTATCATGCTCGATGAAATAGGAGTTAGTGAAATTGAAGCAGGATTCCCGATAATTTCGGAAAATGAAGCTAAGGCCGTAAAGCTCATCTTAAGTCAAAAGCTCGATGCAAGGATTTTTGCGTTTTGTAGGGCTGAGAAGGAAGATATTGACAAGGCTTTGGGTTGTGATGTCGATGGAATAGTAATTGCCTCATTGCTAAGCGATTTGCACTTAAAGTATAAGCTCAAGAGGGATTTTAAAAGTGCATTTAGAGATGCACTAAGCCTCATTGAATATGCAAGTGACCACGTATTCACGGATAAGTCTTAGAAGGGATACGAATGTAAACATCTATCTGTATAATGAATGTAATTCCCATTTTTGAAGAAGATTAAAACAAATTATAAAATTAAAATGTTTTTTAATAAAACATTTTGAATATTGATGAGAAGTGACCATATTTTGTCTATGGTAAATTAACAATCTGTGAACTGCCAGATAGTGATTTCTCGAATGCTTGGACAAACCTCGCCAAATACGTTGATAAAAATGAAAGCGACATAGTTCTCTTACCAGAACTACCAGCATACCCTTGGTTTGCCAAGTATCCGAGATTCAACGAAAAAATATGGATGAATGCGTTAAATGTTCATGACATGCTTATAAACTGCCTATCCAATCTAAATTCAGTGATAATCTCAACTCGTCCCGTTCAAATTGATAACCAAAGGTTTAATCAGACTTTTTTGTGGGACTGAAAGTATCATCCAATTAGATCGATCAAAATACTACCTTCCAAATGAGAGAGAGGATTTTACGAAGCAGTGTGGTTCAACAGGGGGAGAAGGATTTTAGAATTTTTGAATAGAATGATATAAGGATTGGAGGAATACTGATGCAGTGAGATTTTCTTCAACGAATGTGCACGATATTACGGAAGACTTGGAGCACATATCATAGCCGTTCTATGTGCAACTACTGTGACAAGTCAATGGCTTATTGGATTAAAAATGACAGCTATTGTTTCAGGTGCTTTCGTAATCTCGTCAAATCGCGTTGGTGGTTATTTGGGTTTTAGTGGTAAAGGATGGATTATCTCTCCAGATGGAAAAGTGCTGGCTTCAACTTACCATAGCAGACCGTTTGTTACTGTGGATATAGATATAGATGAAACTGAGAGGACAAAACAAACGTATTCAAGAAACATACCCGATTAAAACAAGATTACGAAAACGTCCTAAAAAGAGTTATTAATACCTAGCCAGTGGTAAGTTCATGAAAGTTGTGGCAATTCAGCATGTTCCCATAGAGCCGATGGGTTATATTGAGGATATTCTAAAAGAGAAGAGAATTGAATATGAATACGTAAAGGT
>Ga0190313_1001011_pt1 | contig 15523 bp, 20 predicted proteins | sample 4870071011_MG_FD_169989 | JGI IMG/M metagenome (GOLD analysis project Ga0190313, IMG submission 169989) | Hydrothermal vent sediment bacterial communities from Southern Trench, Guaymas Basin, Mexico - 4870-07-10-11_MG | ecosystem: Environmental > Aquatic > Marine > Hydrothermal vents > Sediment ...
CCATATACACCACTCAACATATGTATGGCATTAGAAGTTTATAAGTTTTTGGCTTTCCTGTTCAAGAGCCAAATTTTTGAACACTGTACCCCGCCTAAAGGGCGAGGCTTGGAAAAGAAAAAAGTCAAAAAACAAAAAAGCTAAACCTTAAGTTTTTTCTTCTTAATTCTTTTCTCTAATCTCTTAATTAACTGAGTAAGCATTATCTCAAAGTTCTCAATGGCACTTACCACCTCATTATCCCTTATACATTTGTTTTCCATCCTCTCCACCTCCAATAATAATATCCATCAATGTGCATTTAAATTTTGTCTCAGTTTTGTTGTCAATGTTTCGAAAAATTTAAGACATATTTGGCTAAATTTGGATATTTTTCCTTTACATTTATAAAGATTTACATAACGAAAGACACCAATGTTTGGACAAAAACTTGAAGGTTTATTCATGTACATTAATGTACGTGATTTTCAAATCTAAAAACAAAATGAAAGTTTTATTTCCAAAAGGCTTTTATAACTGGAGCTTATTATCCAATTGTAGGCGGAAAAGATGAGAATTGCATTGAAGATAGCATATGATGGAAGTAAATTTTATGGATTTCAGCGACAGCCGGGGTTAAAAACTGTAGAAGGAGAGATAATTAGGGTTCTCCAGAAGCTTAATCTGATTGAATCTCCAGAGAAAGCCAATTTTAAAGGAGCCTCAAGGACAGATAAAGGGGTTAGTGCATTCGGAAATGTGGTTGCATTCAACACTGAAAATTTAAAACTGGCCCAGCCAAGAATTTTAAATCACCATTTAAGAGATGTTTGGGTTTTAGGAATTGCTCAAGTTCCAGATGATTTCCATCCAAGGTTTTGGGCAAAGAGCAAAATTTATCGGTATTACTTAGTTAACGAAGGGTTTGATGTAGAGGCAATGAGAGAATGTGCTAAGCTTTTCGTTGGCATCCAGGATTTTTCCGCCTTTGCTAAGCTTGAAAAGTTTAAAGATCCCATAAGAGAAGTTAGTAGACTTGAAATAATCCCAAGAGGAGAGGTTATTGTAATCGAAATTGAAGGAAAGAGCTTTCTCTGGGAGATGGTCAGGAGGATTGTGAGTGCATTGAAGCTGTGTGGTCTTGGTGTTATTGGAGTTGAGGATATAAGGAGAATGCTGGAGGGAAAAATGGATAAGAAACTTCCCCCAGCGCCACCGGAGAATCTCTTTCTGTGGGAAATAAAATATGATAAAGTGAGTTTTCAAGTTGATGAGTACTCTATCAAAAAGATTAGGGAAGAGTTTTTTGAGAGGTTTAGTCATGCTTTGGTTAGAGCCAGCATATTTAGGGAGTGGCTTTCTTCTCTATGACTGCTTAACCTTGTTAGAGATGTTATTGTCATAAAACTTACCATAATAGTGCTTCAGGGCTTTTTCTCTTTCGATAAAGTGTGTAAACAGCAGAGGGTCATCATCCTGTACATCGACTATTATAGCCTCTCTTCCATCTTTTGGCCTTAAGGCTCTTCCAATGGTCTGGATTGTCATTATGTCACTCTTTCCTCCGCCAGCTAAAATTATAGCGGAAATCTCTGGTATGTCAACCCCCTCTTTAAGCAGGGTTGAAACTAAGACTTGAATTTCCCCGTTCTTGAACTTTTCAAAGATTTCCCATCTGTTGGGGCTTTGAGAGCTTAGAAACTCAGCATTAACTCCTTTTTCTTTGAGCATTTTCACTAAAATTTCTCCATGATCAATTCTTCTGACATCAATTAGGACTCTGTGTCCTTCTTTCGCAAGCTCAATGGCTTTTTCAACAATGGCTTTGTTCCTCTCCTCATTTTCCATAACCATCTCTTCGTAAAGCTCCTTATACCTCTCAGCTAAAGCTGGCATTTTTGATTCATATTTAATGATTTCAAATTTTGGCTTTGCCAAGAACCCTTCCTTAATTAACTCATCTGCCTTAACTTCGTAAATTATTGGTCCAACTGCTCCCTCAATCTTTATCTCTTCCCCTCTAATTCTTCTCCAAGGTGTTGCTGAGAGTCCAAAGCGGTAGACCTGGGGTAGGGACATACCAAGCTGGTAGAATTTTTCAGCAGCTGAAGTTCTATGACACTCATCAAAAATCACAGTAGCATAGGGAAGCTCAAGTTTATCAGCGCCTCTTGAAAGAAGTGTCTGAATCATGGCAACAGTTACGGGTTTTTCATTCCACTTGTTGTCCCCAACGATACCAGCTTCTACCCCAAGAACTTCTTCAACTTTTTCCTTCCACTGATAGAGAAGTTCTTTAGTGTGAACAACTATAAGAGCAGAGAGATCGAGTTCATGAATTATTCTCAAGCCAACAACTGTTTTTCCACTACCAACAGGTAACGCAAGAACACCCATCTTTGCTTTTATTGCTTTTTTTACAGCCTTTTGCTGGTATCTCCTTAGCTTGTATTTCTCATTCCATTCTGAATTCAGCTTAATACCCTCAACTTTACGTTCATCTATGATCCTCACACGATAACCCTTAGAATTCAAAAGCTTCTTAACTTTCGGAATTAACCCTACAGGGAATGATTTCTCATATGGATTATACAAACTCTCGGGTTTTTCCCATTTACCAAAATCTCTCTTGTAACTTAAAGCTTCATAAATCATGAAGTAGACCTTAGGCTCTGCCTTCTCGATAATAACCTTTGCACTTTTGTTTGGGATTCGTAACGTTACCATTGCCATCGTCAATCAAAAGAAGATTTTGGAAAAAACTCTTTATAGGCTTTTTGGCTCAAATTTGTGCAGAAAGGATAAAAGTAAGTTAACATAATCTGGAATGGTGATATTATGCTGAGGGAAATCATCAAAAAATTTGGGGATGAGGTTGTCACTATTGAAAAACCTATTAGCAAAAACCTTGAGCTAACAAGCTATCTGCTTAAATATAAAACAAAGCCTGTTCTTTTCAAAAATATCAATGGATGGGAAGTTGCTGGCAACATCTGGAGCACAAGGGAGAGAATAGCAAAATACTTGGGCATTAAAAAGGAGAAAATTCTGCACATTATAGAGTACGCAATGGATAATCTTCACGATTACAAGTTAATTGAGAAAGCGGAGTTCATGAATAACAAAACTGATGATTTCTCCCTTAAAGAACTCCCGATTCCAAAGTACTACCCAAAGGATGGAGGGCAATACTTCACTTCTGCTATTGTGGTTGCAAAAGATGAAAATGGCTTCGTGAACATGTCTTTCCATAGAATGATGGTAATTGATGATAATAGAGCGGCAATAAGAATTGTTCCTCGTCACTTGTATGCGATGTGGAAAGATAAAGCAGATAGGGGAGAAGAGCTTGATGTCAGAATAATTGTTGGTAATCCAATCTACGTTTTGCTTGCCGCTGCTACAAGCGTGGAATACGGCGAGAGTGAGCTTAACATAGCATCTGCAATAAAGGAGAAAACCTTGGGGTCACCCCTGGAGGTTGTCAACGTCAACGGTATTGAAGTTCCAGCGGAGAGTGAGTTCGTTTTTGAGGCGAAAATTCTGCCGGAGCTGACTGATGAGGGTCCTTTTGTTGACATAACCGGTACCTATGACCACGTTAGAAAGCAACCTGTCGTGGTATTTGAAAAGATGTACCACGTTGACAATCCAATTTTCCATGCCCTTTTGCCGGGAGGTTATGAGCACTACATGCTCATGGGTCTTCCAAAAGAACCTCAAATTTACAAGAGCGTGAGAAGGGTTGTTCCCAAAGTGCATGGGGTAAGGCTGACAGAAGGGGGCTGCATGTGGCTTCATGCCGTTGTTTCAATTACAAAGCAGCACGATGGGGATGGAAAGAACGCTATATTGGCAGCATTTGCAGGACATCCATCCTTAAAGCATGTTGTAGTTGTTGATGAGGATGTGAACATCTACGATGACAGGGAAGTTGAATGGGCAATAGCGACGAGGTTTCAAGCTGATAGGGATTTGGTGATAGTCCCTAATGCAAGAGGAAGCTCTCTCGATCCTTCAGCCAAGAAAAGCCTGACAGCAAAGTGGGGAATTGATGCAACGAAGCCTTTGGATAGAAAGAAGGAGTTTGAGAGGGCGAAGCTTTGAGGTGCAAGATAAATGATTTATACTTTCCAGACGATTTATAGTTGTGATGAAAATGGATGAGGTGGTTATTTCGCGCAGGGAAATTTTAATGTATGAGAGGCTGAAGGTGATATCCGAAATCGCCCCGATACGTGAGAGAATTAAAGCATTTGAGAGGAAGTACGGCATGACGCTTGAAGAATTTGAGGAGCATCTTAAGAAAGGTGAGGAGTGTTTTGAGGAGTGGGATGATTACATCGAATGGAAGGCTTACGTAGAAAAGCTGAGAGAGCTTGAAAAGCGCTTAAGGGAGATTGAACATGCTCAGAGAGTTAGAGTTGCTTGAAAAGAGTCCCATTGTGAAATCGTTTGAAATCCTTGACTACAAGGACGGCTGTGATTTCTACTTCCTGAAGATAAAAGCTCTGCTGGTTGATGGCAGTATTCTGTACGTTAGGGAGTTTGTTTCCAAAGAGGAATACGTTTATTCATTCCAGTGGCAGAGAAATGGCGAGCTGATTGTTCGCTGGGATAATGCCCCTCATCACAGGAACATTGAAACGTTTCCCCATCATAAACACGTGGGTGATGAAATCCTGCCCTCCAATGAGACAGCTCTTGAGGATGTTCTTCTCTTTATAGAGTCTAGGGTAATTAAGAAGGGGTAAGGTGAGGGGATCATCTAGAGCCAGAACTCGAAGAATTTAGGCAGTTCCTTGCAGAAATCTCAGGCAAGAAGATAGAGGCAAAGAAACACCTCGAAGTAAACTTGGAAGGCGTTAAGCTTGAGATTCTCTCAGTTCTTCAGGCTTTGGAGTTTGCGGATTATTCTGAAGAAGCCAAGAGGAAGGTCATTCAAAAGCTGAGCTCAAGGATTGAGGAGCTTTCAAGGGAAGAACCGTCACGGGAAGTTCTCCTTAAAATAGGGTTCTACGCATATGCTGTTGAGCTCATCAAGAGCGGAAGATACGAGATGGTGGCAAAGATGAAAAAGCTCTGAATATAAATGAAAGGGTACCAAAAACTTAAGAAATTGGTACCCTAAAGTATACAGAATGCTAAGTTTCGATTCCTCTTGGAGTTTTAAAAAATATAAAGCTCTACGGCATGAGCGGAAGAATAAAGCTCATTCCGCTCATAAAGTGGCTTATCTATTGATCTCAAGCGATAAAATCTTTGACTTCTTGGTTGCGGCATCCACGGTTTTCATTATCGCTGTTCTTACCCTGCTGTCTTCAAGCTCAAAAATACCATCTATCGTTGTTCCTCCTGGGGTTATCACCATATCCCTAATTTGGGCTGGGTGTAAATTTGTCTCCAAGAGGAGTTTTGCTGTGCCCAGAAGAGTCTGAGCAGCTGCGAGTAGGGCAACATCCCTTGGTAATCCAACTTTTAAGCCCCCGTATATCAGCGATTCTAAAAAGACGGAGGCATAAGCCGGTCCAGAACCGCTCAGACCTGTTATTGCGTCCATGTATTCTTCTTCAATTTTAATGCACTTCCCAAAGGTTTCAAAAATTTCTTCAACGAGCTTTATCTCTTCATCGCTTAGGTCATTTGTGGCATAAGCTGTGAAGGATTCCCTTACGAGAATCGCTATATTTGGCATGGCCCTAACAAACTTTGCATTCGCTAATTCTTTGAGGACTTTCAGGGGAATACCGGCAGCAAATGAAATAACAATTTTTCCTTTAACGGCTTCTCTAATCTCTTCAAGAACTTTTCTAACTTTGTTTGGTTTCACAGTTAGTATTATTACATCAGCACTTTCTGCTGCGGTTTTGTTGTCTCTCAGCACTTTGACACCATACTCTTCGAGCCATCTAACCTTCTCAATTCTTCTCCTTGTGGCTATAACTTCATATTTCTCTGAGAGCGCTTTGGCAACGGCACTTCCAACTGTTCCAGCCCCGATTACAGCTATCTTCATTTTATCACCTCTAACTTATAAGCTAACTCTGCATTTAGAATTGAACCCCCAGCGGCTCCTCTAATGAGATTGTGTCCCAAAGTGACGTATTTGAACTTTCTCTCTCCGATTTTTTCTAACCTCCCAACTGTAACTGTCATTCCATTACCGAGTTCTCTGTGAAGTTTTGGCTGGGGGATTTCCCTATAGACAATTGGCTTTGCATAGGATGGTAGCTTAAGCTCTTTCAATGGGTCAAAGGATTCAAAAGCTTTTTTAAGTTCCTCAACACTGATATCTTCACTAAGTTCAACAAAGACTGCCTCTGTGTGTCCGTGAGATACTGGAACCCTCGTTGTAATGGCTGATATCTCAAAGTCAAAGCCAAGAATTTTCTTTGATTCGTTCTCGATTTTCCACTCCTCTTTTTCAATGTAAGGAATTACGTTGTCAAAAATCTGTAGAGCTGATAAACCTCTAAATCCCGCTCCACTTATTGCCTGCATAGTTGCAACGTTGACATTTTTGAGTCCGAATTCTGAAAGAACTTTCAGCGAAAGCACCAGAATGGCTGTGGAACAGTTTGGATTTGTGACTATAAACCCCTCCCACCCTCTTTGCTCTTGCTGAAATTCGATAAGCTTTAACTGGTCTGCGTTAACTTCTGGGACTAAAATGGGTACATTGTCTTCATATCTATGGGATGAAGCGTTGCTGAACACGGGGATTTTCTCGGCAAGTTTTTCCTCCACCTTACCGGCTATTGAAGAGGGCAAAGCTGAGAAGACTAAGTCTACATCCAGATTTTTTAAGAAATCTTCCAAGCTCTCTATCTCTATGTCCCCAATATCATCACTGACCCATTCTGCAATTTCTCTGTACTTCTTTCCTTTAGATCTTTCCGAAGCAACTAACCTTTCAATTTTAAACCAGGGGTGATTTTCTAAGAGCCTTACAAACGTCTGCCCAACTAAACCTGTAGCACCTAAAATTGCAACCTCCATCAGAGAACCTCCCTAAACGCTTCCAAACTTGGCTCTATCGGTTCTGGAAGCTTAAAGTTCTCAATAATTATATTTGGGTCTTTCAGCCCATGCCCCGTTGTAATTAAAACATAACTCTCATCTGGTTCAATCAGACTAAGTTCTTTCAGCTTAATTAGACCTGCCAAAGAAGAAGCTGATGCTGGCTCGACAAAAATTCCCTCTTTTGATGCGAGCAGTTTTTGAGCCTTCAGAATCTCCTCATCACGCACGCTTTCAAGCAATCCGCCTGATTCTTCAACAGCTTTCCATGCTTTTTTCCAATTTGCTGGATTTCCAATCCTTATGGCTGTTGCTACGGTTTCGGGCTTCTCCTCAGGTTTGAACTCTCTTCTCTCCTTCCAAGCTTTAGCCAGTGGTGATGCCCCCTCAGCCTGAATACCAATCATCCTCGGTAGTTTATCTATAAATCCGGCCTCATAAAGCTCCTTAAAGCCCTTCCAGATTGCCGAAATGTTACCGGCGTTTCCTACGGGCAGAATAACATTATCGGGAACAAAGCCAAGTTGATCGAATACCTCAAAAGCTATCGTCTTCTGTCCCTCAAGGCGGAAGGGGTTTATTGAGTTGAGCATGTAAACTCCTAATTCCCTGCTTGCCTCCACCACAACCCTCAAAGCGTCGTCAAAGTTTCCTCTAATTGGAACAACCTTTGCACCATAAACTATTGCTTGGGCAAGCTTTCCTAAGGCTATCTTTCCGCTTGGCACTAAAACATAGCTCCTTATCCCGGCTTTTGCTGAATATGCAGCTAAAGACGCTGAAGTATTCCCCGTTGAGGCGCATATAACCTTGTCCATGCCCAGCTCCAAAGCTTTGCTCACTCCAACCGTCATTCCTCTGTCCTTGAAAGAACCCGTTGGATTTGCACCTTCGTTCTTGACGTAAAGCTCTCTCATCTCAAGCTCTTTCTGAAGGTTTTCCAGACGATACAGGGGTGTCCCTCCTTCATTGAGAGAAACTCTTTTTTCAACTGGAATAAAGCTCTTGTACTTCCAGAGTGTTATGTTTTTTCCATCAAAAACATTTTCAACTTTATCCAAATCGATGACTACCTCCAATAAGCCGCCGCAGTCGCACCTATATCTAACTTCATCTTCTGGGTATTCCCTACCACACTCTATACATCTAAGCATTTTGCTCCTCCTCCAACTTTGGTTATAAAATATTCTGCTCTAATTCCCTCATTCTCAAATGCTTCTACCATAACTTTCCCAATATTCCTCAAATTCTCCCCCAAAGCAAACATTGCTGGACCCGAACCAGATAAAGAAACACCATAGGCGCCACTTTCCAGTGCAGCTTTTCTAATATTGTCAAACCATGGCATGAGCGGTTTTCTGTAAGGAATAGCCAAGTAGTCATCCAGAAGTTTTCCGACTTTTTCTATGTCTCCTTCTTTCAAAGCCGATATTAAGGCACTTGCAAGGGCTAAATTTCTAACGGCATCGCTTAGAGGGATATATCTTGGTAGGATTTCCCTTGCTCTTTTTGTGCTAACTTCAACTTCTGGGAGAACAATGACAAGCTTAAAGCTCACATCAAGCTTAAACACTTCAAGAGGTGAAAGGGATTTTAGTATTGTAAATCCACCAAAGAGGGATGGAACAATGTTATCTCCATGAGCACTTCCAGATGCAGCCTTTTCTCCCTCAAGAGCAGCCTTTATTATGAGTTCCCTATTTTCAACTCCAAGGAGCTTTGCTAATGCTAATGCCCCACCTATGGCCGATGCTCCAGAGCTTCCGAGTCCGCTTTTAGGTCTTATTCCCTTTCTAATCTTCATCTTAAAGCCGGTCTCTGCTTTAAGCATCTTCAAGAGTGCAAGGGCAGATATCGAAGCAACGTTCTTTTCTGGATCTTCTGGCACGTTAAATCCTTCAACTTTTACTTCAATTTCATCGCTTTCTTTGATTTTGATTATATCTCTTGGTTCATCAAGGCACAAGCCAAACACGTCAAACCCTGGCCCAAAGTTCGCTATCGTTGCTGGTGCTGAGACTTTCATTTAAAACCACCTCGTGGATTTCGTTTAAAGCGGCTTCAAGATTATCTCTTTCAACGAGAAAGCATACAAAGTCCCTGCTCTGTTCGACAATGGGATAGTCTGCATCAACACAAGAAGTTCCAACAACTCCTATCTTTGCAGTGTCTCCAAAAGTCTTGTAGGTTATTATTGGCATTTTAAAGCTGATATCCGAAATCAATGTTCCTAATCTCCATTCACTTGTCTTTCCAAGGATTAGTGGGATTCTGTCTTTGATTGGCTCAATTGTTCTCTCATGTAATGCCTTCATTCCAAGTCTCGAAGCTATTAAAGCTTCTTCATAGGATATAAATGGAATAATTCTGGCATTTTTGACTATTCTTGGGTCAGCGGTATAAATTCCTTTAACATCACTCATTATTAAGACAGCCCTGGCATTCAGGAGATATCCCAAAACTGAGGCGGTGTAATCACTTCCCCCTCTTCCCAATGTAGTTCTGAGGCCGTTAAAATTCCCGAGAAATCCTGTAACAACTGGAATCTTATCTTTTTTCAGTAGTCGCTCTATTGTCCAAATCTTGTCTTTTGTTTTCTTTAAGTCAACTTCGGCGTTACCAAAGTTTCCATCCGTTTCTATTAGATAAAACGCATCAAGGGGAGCACTTTTGATCCCTTCATCTTCTAAGGCTTTTGAAAAAAGTTTTACTGACAGTCTTTCCCCAAATGATAGGACATGATCTACATATGCCTTTCTGTTTGGGAATCTTTTCTCATTTTCCAGGATAAATCTAAGTTCTTTGATCTCATTTTCAATACTTAGCTTGATTCCAAGCTTCTCAATTGCTCTTAAATGTATTTCTTCAAGCTCTTCAAGAACCTCTGGGCTTTTACTTTCTGCTAACTTTAGTAGTAAATCTGTAACACCTTTTAATGCGGATAGAACAATTACAACTTCATTGCCTTCATAAAACTTTTGAACGAGTCTTAACGCTTCACTAAAAGAGTCTCTAACCGAACTTCCTCCAAATTTAATAACTACCCTTGACTTAGCGGAGAGTTTGTAAACCACCGATAGTGCATCACCTTATCCGTAGAGTTTTTAATATGCTTATAAGTTTTTTCGAAAATTTTTTGTCTTTTTGTCGAAATTTGCAAAATTCTCCTGAAAATGATTGTCAAAATGACATATTTTGGTGCAACAATCTTTAAAATAGTTCAACTAAATGCGGTTTAAAATACCATAATGATAAGCTGGCCGGCTTTTCCTGACCAAAAATTTAAATAGTAATAAAGAGTCTTCAAAGCTTGGTGATGGTGATGCCCCGCCAATATCTGTAACCCCAATTCCAAGGATTGAAAAAGAAGAATTAGCTGTTTTTAGAAAGCTCTTTTTAAGGGCTTTGAATGAAAATCAGCTTCTGATTTTAAGGAGCATAAATGGGAAACATAGATCCTTGAATGCCCTTTTGGAGGAAATAAGCAGGGAAACTAAGAAGCCAATCTCGACATTAAAGCTCAATGCCAAGATTCTGAAGGAGCTCGGCTTAATTGACTACGGCGAAAGGAACAATCCAAAGCCCGTTGAATTGACAAAACATGGACGACTCGTTCTAAAAATTCTTGAGGTGGTAGAATGAGCGAAAGCTTGGTTCACTCGGTCTTAAGTGACAGGCTAAAAGAAATGGTCTCGGAAGTGAACAACTTCCACCTCAACTCCTCTATAACATGCCTTGAGATTTTAAAGGCAGTGGTAGCAAAGAAAAGAGAAAACGACATAATAATCTTAAGCAAAGGTCATTCAGCACCGGCATTTTATGTAATCCTTTCAGAGCTTGGGCTTTTAAGTGAAGAGGAACTGAAAAACTTTGCTAACTTAGATGGACTGCCAAGTCACGTTATCAGGGGTTTGCCATTCATCGAGGTCTCCAGCGGTTCATTGGGGCAGGGGTTATCGGTTGCCAACGGAATAGCATTAGCCTCAAAGCTTGAAGGAGAAGAAAAGAACGTTTACGTGATTTTAGGCGATGGGGAATTAGATGAGGGTCAAATTTGGGAGGCAGCAATGACTTCTTCGCATTACAAGCTTGACAATGTCATAGCCATTGTTGATAGGAACTTCAAGCAATTAACAGGGAAAACAGAGGAGATCATGTCAAAAGAGCCCTTAGGGGAGAAATGGAAATCCTTTGGCTGGGAAGTGTTTGAGGTTGAAAACAAAGCCGAGAAAATCCTCGAGTTGCTCTTTAATCTTGACAAAGTAAAGGGAAAGCCGAAGGTGATAATAGCAAAATGGGAGTGAAAGGCTATGGGTAAAATCATCGAAAGTTTTAGGGAAGCCTTTGGAAGAGCTTTAGTTGAGATAGGAAAGGAGAACGAAAACGTTGTAGTTCTCGATGCAGATGTAAAGGGTTCGACGAAAACGATTTACTTTGAAAAAGCTTTCCCCGATAGATTCTTCCAAGTCGGCATAAGCGAGCAGGATTTAATTTCAACAGCCGCAGGCTTTGCGATAGCCGGCAAAATTCCAGTAGCTTCAGCTTTTGCGGCTTTTATGATGAGGGCTTGGGAGCAGATAAGAAATACAGTAGCGAGGGATAACCTAAATGTCAAAATTGTTACAACCCATTCGGGGTTTTCTGATTTCATGGATGGCTCATCGCATCAATGCTTAGAGGATATAGCTTTGATGAGGGTTTTGCCAAATATGAAAGTCCTTATGCCAGCAGATGCTTATGCAACCAAAGTTCTCCTTAAGCAGATGGTTGAAAGTGAAGGACCCTTTTATATGCGTTTGGGAAGAGATTACACGATAAAGGTTTACGATGAAGAAGAGCTCAAAATTGGGAAGGCAGAAATCTTGAGGGAAGGAGAGGATGTTTTTTTGATTGCCTGTGGATTCATGGTTCCAGTGGCTTTAGAAGTCGCTGAAGAGCTTAAAGACTTGAGCGTTGGAGTAGCGGATTTTCACACGATAAAGCCCCTTGATGAAGATACCTTGCTCAAAATAGCTAAAAAAGCCAACTTAATAGTCACCTTAGAAGAGCACAGCATTTTTGGAGGACTTGGAGGAGCTGTAGCAGAAGTTTTGAGCGAAAATATGCCAAAGAGGGTCATTAGAATTGGAACAAGTGAGTTTGGCAAAAGCTCGAGAGACTACTTAGCGTTATTGGATCTCTACGGCTTAAGCACTGATAAAATTGCAAAGAGAATAGCTAAGGCAGTTGAGAGACTGTAAAATGCTGGGAGGTGATTTAATGTTTAAATTTAGCAAAAAATACAAAGCAAGACCGTTGTCAAGGTTAATGGGGTCAAATTTGGAGGAGGATTTACCATAATTGCTGGGCCGTGTTCCGTCGAATCGGAAGAGCAGATAATGAAAACTGCAGAATTTTTAAGCGAGCTTGGGGTTAAAGTCCTGAGAGGAGGGGTGTTTAAGCCCAGAACTTCTCCCTACTCCTTCCAAGGGCATGGGGAGGAGGCTTTGAAGTGGCTCAAAAAAGCTGGAGAAGAGTTTGGCTTAGTTACGGTCAGCGAAGTTATGGATACAAGGAAAGTTGAACTTGTGTCTAAATACGTTGATATTCTGCAAATCGGGACAAGAAATGCTCAAAACTTTGACCTTCTGAAAGAGGTCGGCAGAATAGATAAGCCGGTCATTTTAAAGAGAGGCTTTGCCAATACGATTCAAGAGTGGCTCTATTCGGCGGAGTATATCTTAGCTGAGGGAAATGAAAACATTATTCTCTGCGAGAGGGGCATTAGAACGTTTGAAACATCAACGCGCTTTACCCTCGACATCTCAGCGGTTCCAGTCGTTAAAGAGCTGTCTCATCTCCCAATAATAGTTGACCCCTCCCACGCCGCTGGAAAGAGGAGCTTAGTTAAACCCTTGGCTAAAGCAACGTTTGCCGTCGGAGCGGATGGAATCATGGTTGAAGTTCATCCAGAGCCCGAAAAAGCCATGTCGGATTCAAAACAGCAACTGAACTTCGATGAGTTCAAAGAACTCTTGGAGGACTTGAGAAAATGGGGATTATAATCGAGAAAGGCAGCATTAAAAAGCTAAAAAGCATTGTTGATGAGCTTTCCCCTTACAAAACTGTCGTAATAACTAACACAACTCTCGAAAAACTTTGGTTAGATAAGATTTTGGAGCAAATAAGCGCTATTCCAATCGTCATTCCCGATGGAGAGAAGTTCAAAAGCCTTGAGACGGCTCAGCAGATATGGAAAGAGCTAATTGAGATCGGCTTCACAAGAAAATCTTTGATAATTGGGCTTGGTGGTGGGGTTATAACAGATTTAGCTGCTTTTGTTGCCTCCACTTTTATGAGGGGAACCTATTTGGGCTTAATTCCAACGACGCTTTTAGCTCAAGTTGATGCTGCTATAGGGGGGAAGACAGGAGTAAATTTTGAAGGTAAGAATATCATTGGAACTTTTTACCCGTCCAATTTTGTTCTAATTGATCCAGAAACCCTAAAAACGCTTCCCGAGGTTGAAATATTGAACGGCTTTGGTGAGGTCGTTAAGTATGGGATTCTTGATTCGAGGGTTTATGAGAAGCTCAAATCTTTCAGGGAAATCAATGAAGAGCTAATTAGGGAATGCGTAAATGTAAAGCTCAGAATCGTTAAAGAGGACTTAAGAGAGAGTGGGAAGAGGAGGATTTTAAATTTAGGTCACACCGTTGGGCATGCAATAGAGAAAGTTTCAAATTACAGGGTAAAGCATGGCTTTGCCGTTGCTATCGGCTTGATGGCAAGCGCACTAATAGCGGAAAAGATCAACGGTTTCGATTCTGGAAAAGTCGAGGAGTTATTAGATAGGTTCGGCCTCCCGAAGAGGCACAACTTTGAACCAAAAGAGCTTTTGAAAGCCATGAAAATAGATAAAAAAGCTTGGTACGGGAGATTGGTTTTCATACTTCCGGAGGATATTGGGAAAGTCACCATAAGGGAAGTTGACGAAAAAATAGTTTTAGCTGTTCTCGAGGTGATGAGAGATGATAGCAGGGACAATTAGAGCAAAAAGCATTGATGAGGCTATAAAAATAATTGAAAATGATAAAGCTGATCTCTATGAGCTTAGAGTTGATGCCATGGAAAACTTTGAGGGAATTGAAAAGCTGAAGCCCTTTGCTGGGAAGCTGATAACCACGATGCGTTCTAAGGAGGAGGGGGGATTCAGAGAGATTAGGGACAAAGAGAGGCTTAAGCTCTTCGAAGAGTTCATGAAGATTAAACCAGCGTTTGTTGATGTTGAGTTCAAATCAAAGATCACAAAAAATGTCATTAAGCTGGCAAGAGAGAAGGGAGTTGGGGTTATCGTTTCATATCACGATTTTGAGAAAACACCGAGCTTTGAAGAACTCAGAGAACTCTTGGAAGAGATGAAAAAGCTCAAAGCTGATGTCATAAAAATAGTCACCTTAGCTAAACACTACCTTGACAACGTGAGGATTGTAAGGCTTTATGAATACGAAAAAAATCTCATTGCTTTTTGCATGGGCGAAAAAGGGAAGGTTTCAAGGGGTTTTAGCTTGATTTTAAGTCCATTTACTTACGCTTCTCTGGGCGAAGTAGCCGCTCTTGGACAGCTGAGCGTTGAAGATATGAAGTTGCTCTTGGCTCTCATTGGTGATAGAAATGATTGATGCCAAAACGAGGCTCTATGGATTAATCGGGAAGCCTGTTGAACACTCGCTAAGTCCAGTTATTCACAATGCCCTATTCAAAAAATACAACATCAATGCGGTTTATTTAGCCTTTGAAGTTGATGATTTGGAGTCAGCAGTGAGGGGAGTTAGAGCTCTTAGGATTTCTGGATTAAACGTTACGATGCCCTACAAGGAGCGAATTTTGGAGTTTTTAGATGGGCTTTCCGAAGAAGCCAGAGCGATTGGAAGCGTGAATACAATAGTAAACAGAGAAGGGAAACTCATTGGGTACAACACTGATGGCATTGGCGTGTTAAAAGCTCTAAAGCGCTTTACGGAAGTTGAGAACAAAAACATCTTAGTTTTAGGGGCTGGAGGTGCCGGGAAGGCAATAGCTTACACTCTCTCTAGGTTAGCCAAAGTTGTCGTGCTTAACAGAACTGAGAGAAAAGCAAAAGAGCTTGAAAAGTTTGGGGTCAAAGGGGAGAAGCTGAGCAAAGAGAGTTTAGAGCATTACTTAAGCTGGGCTGATATTGTGATAAATGCCACATCCCTTGGCATGAACGAAGATAAGAGTCCAATTCCAAAGAAGCTTTTGAGAGAAAATTTGGTTGTTTTTGATATCGTTTACTCCCCCTTGGAAACCAAGCTCTTAAGGGAAGCCAGAAAAGTTGGTTGTTTGACTATTGACGGCTTGTGGATGCTAATCTACCAAGGAGCGGAGAGCTTTAAGCTGTGGACTGGAGTCAAGCCAGATGTTGAGTTCATGCGACGGGAGGCGCTTAAAGGTGAAAGGCAAAGCATTTAGCGCGGTAACGGTAATCAATGCCTTTGCCACTGGAAAGGGAGGAGCAATTGGA
>Ga0190313_1001012_pt1 | contig 15506 bp, 25 predicted proteins | sample 4870071011_MG_FD_169989 | JGI IMG/M metagenome (GOLD analysis project Ga0190313, IMG submission 169989) | Hydrothermal vent sediment bacterial communities from Southern Trench, Guaymas Basin, Mexico - 4870-07-10-11_MG | ecosystem: Environmental > Aquatic > Marine > Hydrothermal vents > Sediment ...
GTTTTTACATGAGTTACATAAGCAGCCCAATAGCAAGTTTGTGCAGTATAGTTCAGTGCGTGATACGGAGGAGTATAAATCAAAGACATCGTTAAGCGCGCGCTTATCCCAAAAATACAAGGAGAAAACAAAACTTTCATATATACCACACGGAACGAAGGTGTTTTATGTTTTCGTAAGGGAAGGTGATAATATTGTTCCACATGTTTTACTAGAATCTGAGGTGATAAATATTGATAAAATGAACTTGAATATTGCATACGATAAATATAGAGAATATGTTCTTACAGCATGGGAATCATTTGGTATAAAGATTGATGATAGTTTACAACAGAAACTATTTTAAAGGAGGGGTTAATAATGAATAGCATTTATAAAATGGACTTTCGGATGATTTATCCAAGAATTTATAATAATCTTATTCACAATGATATTATTGAGTATGAAAATGGTGTTATTTCTGTACAAAAATGCGATGGTGATGATTATATATTTCAACCAACTGTTTATAAAAATGGTGAGTGGAAAGTAAATCTATATGATGTGGGCGCTTATTATCTCTATTACACAAAACCATCAATAATGCGTGAAAACCTAAAGCGAAATAAAGATACTATTGTGTGTGAGCCTTTTAATGAGTATTTGTCTATTATAACAAATATATCTTCAAGAGGCGGCGCTTCTTCATTAACACCCTTTGATGTATATAGCCAGTTGGAGCGCGCTTATTCCTTATCCATGAACACAGATCTAACACTTGAATCTTTCAATAGAGTTCTGGATATACTTACAGTTTCACTAAGACAATTCTCATCGATATTTGAAAAAGACCCAGTGGCACTATCGAGTTTTACAAAAATAAATCTGGCTATGGATTGTCTTTACCTTGATGAAAACGATAATGATATTTTGAAGCCATATTACACCAAGATAGAGCACATCGTTATACCATTTATTGATCCTGATGATGAAGTATATATCGTGTATTCGACATTGTTGTCTTATATAGGGGATAGACTGAACAGATTTAAGCGCCTGCTTCTCACAAGATCGTGGGAACAGATACATGGTGTCTATATAGATATTTTGACATATTACGGATACATATATGTTCTTTTGTCTTAATTCACCATCTTTTTAGTATATCATCAATTATTGGATGGCGTCGGATGTCGCGCTTATCCATTTCAACAAAACCTATACCTTTTATTCCTTGTAGTCTTTCGCGGGCATGTGTAAGCCCGCTTTTTTTATTTATGTCGCTTTGTGTTATGTCGCCAACAACTATGTATTTTGATCCTTCACCGATTCGTGTGAGAAGCATTTTCATTTGATCCTTCGTAATATTTTGTGCTTCGTCAACGATGACGATGGCGCGCTTAAATGTTCTTCCCCGCATAAAAGCTATGGGACATATTTCAAGCTTTCCGTTTTCTTCCCATTTATGAATTTCATTTTTACCTATGATTTCTTCAAGGACATCGTATATCGGTCTTAGAAACGGATCAGTTTTGTCTTTTATATCACCTGGTAAGTATCCAAGCTTTTCATTTGCTTCGACGAGTGGTCGTGTTATGATTATTTTGTCGATTATTTTGTTTTTCAGCAGTCTTATAGCGATTGCTATTGCTACAAATGTTTTACCAGTTCCTGCAGGTCCTACGACGAATGTTATATCATTATCAATGACGGTGCTTAAATATTTTTTCTGGTTTTTTGTAAGCGGAACGATTGGCTTACCTTTATGTGAGTAAACTATGATTTCATCATCATTTAAGATTTTTTCAACTATGTTCAGAAGTTTATCATATGAATCAAAATCAAAGAAATCATGAATACTCTTTGCTATTTCGGCTACCTGCTCGAGGTATTGTTTTCTTTTTCCATATATATGCATTGTATTTTCATCCACGATATCGACATTGACATTGTAGTAATCTGTAAGGAGCTTATGGATAAGGGCGTGCTTCTTCGTGTCATTAACATCAAACTGAATTTCAACGAAAGTCTTCCTTTTTTTCTTTGACATTTAAATATCCTCCTGAAATACCTTATAGAGTGGATTTCATAAGATAATACCAATGAGGTATTATGAGTATGCAGTGATAACCATTAAACCGGAGGTTAAATATGCGGCGCTTCTTCAGCATTATAGCTATTTTTGCTCTTATGAGCACTTCCTTTGCTGTTAATCCTTTGAAGATATTTGTGGCTAAGTCCAAAACGGTAAAAGGTGACTATGTTGATGTTGAAAGTCTGAAAGTGAATCATGCTTATATCGAAACGCTTGATGCACACAGTCCGATCCATGTGGTGGCGCCTCTATATCTTTACTACGGTGCAAAAGACAGCGCTTCATACATTTCTTGGTTTGTAACTCATCACGAGGATACTATTGCGACAGTGTGGGGTGATACTATTGGCGCTGATACGACTGATAGTGTTTGTATTGGAGATTCTGTAAATGGATTCGTTTATTTCTATGGTTGTCCCGACAAAGCTGTTTCCAGAGATGATTTTGGTGTTTTTGATAATTTCGGTAATTTTACTGTTGATACAACAACAGATTCATTTTCCAATTTTCCATGTGCTTGTGTTGATGCGCAAGGCGTTTTGAGTTATCAAAACAAGAACAATGAAAATATTGCTGCTGCTGCCGGCGATACAGTGTTTCTTTATTATTGGGACTCAAAATCATCCGCAGTTACTGACAGTTTTATTCTTGTTGCAAAGGAATACGCTGGAAAATATTACTGGTATTTATATGGTTGTAAGAAGAAATGGATACAGATATCCAATACCAGATGTATAAATATATCGGATACACTCTTCCAAATTTTTGGTAATGATACATTTTATTTAAGGGAGAAGCGAAATTATTAAGTTGGTGAAGCGCGCCTCAATCCGGCGCGCTTCTCATTTTTTTCCTCTTGACAACCAAGATCCTTTCCATATATTTACCATTTGGAAGCAAGGAGGTATTTGAGATGGATCCTGTAAGTCTTGTTACAAAGAAGTTTGTTTATGACGGCGGTAATTATGTTGGAACCGTTGAATTTTGGGATTTTCGTCATGCGTTTGAGGATATACCTTATACAGTGTCTCTTGTAGCATCAACATCGACTGCTACAAGAAAGATAAAAGATCCAGTAAAACTTTATGAAAAGCTTATTGAGCTAGGGCATGAGTCGCCCTTTGAGTTTATTTCGTATTATGATGAAGCGCGCGGTCGGAGGGTGACTTATCGCGAAGATCAGAAATTTTTTGAAAGACTGCATTTTATTCCAGATTTTTATGATTCGAAGATATTTACATTTCGTCTTCGGGTTCCTATTTTTGTAGCGCGCCAGATTATGAGACATAGAGCGTTTTCTTATATGGAGTTATCACGAAGGTATGTAACGGATAAGCGCGCGCCTCTCAAATTTTACATACCATCAGTTTCAGGGTTTAAAAAGATACTTTACAAAGGATTTTACAGTATGGCGGCGCGCTTATACCGTTATCTTATCAAGCATAAAGTTCCAGCTGAGGAGGCGCGCTTAATCCTTCCCGTATCCTTATTTACTGAATTTTGGATGCAGGGTGATTACAAGGCGTGGGCTAATTTTTTGCTTTATCGTTTACATCCATCGGCACAGAAAGAAACGAACTTGACAGCTGATATTATTTGGCATATATTGAAGGAGTATGGGTTTGATAACTTGATTATAAAGTATTTGACTGAGTTTGCATCGAGGGATTCTTTGTTCCAAGATGCGAGGAAAAGATATTTAGCAAATATTTAAGGAGGTTCAATTATGATCAATGATGTGTTTCCAAGAGATGAATATTGCAAGATTTTAAAGGAATTGGATTTGTTTGATAAATGTCCAGATGTTATTGAGATGCTTCAAAAATTACCGAAAGCAATTTTGGACTATCGTGGTAACTTTTATAATTTGGTTATTGAATGTCGCGAGGACGATGATATGTGGTGTGTTGGATATAGAAACTGTGAAAAAGGTGGTGATCCTTATTTGATGTACGGATCAAGGAGTTTACCTGATGCTGTCGCTGCTCTTTTACATGGTATTTATGAAAATCATAAGGAGTATTTTATTGAAGCAAGAAAAAGTTCAATTCCTATTTATGTTCCGTATAAGAAGAATGATGATGAGTATATGTTTTGCAAAGATTTTGAATATAGGTTTCACAAGGGACTTTATTACGGTAATATGAGGTTTGGAATTTCATCTGAAGAGTTTGCAAGGAGGTGTCATCCGAGGATAAAAACAGTTGGTGATCTTATGGTGTATGATGGTGCATTTCTTATTGATTCACATTATTATCTTTTCAAATATGATGATATAGAGGATATAGTAAAGTTTAGTGCGGATAAGCGGCGCGCTTATATTCCCAAATCAAAGTTTTCTGATTTCCGAGATAAATTGAATATAGGTATTGCATTTTTGGAGTTTGTTGAAGTATAAGAAAAGATGAAAGTTTAAAAGATCAGGAGGTAAGAAAATGAATGAATATCGATGGATGAATACATCACCGGCGTATCATTTTTGTGGGAAATTGACAAAAAATGAGTTAATGAATGAAGTGCCATCAAGTTATCTTTGTAGAGAATTAATGAGAGTTGGGTTTCCGCAATCGGATGGTAGATTTTATTGGATAAAAGATGGTGATAATTGGAATATAGTTGACATTAGTAAAGATGAATCTACTGGATGTGTTGAGTATTATGTGAAGGCACCGACATCTAAGGAATTGATTGATGAACTAATGTTTGATGTGTTATCCGATATGAGGACTTACAAACATGCTAATGAAATGTCCATAAATATAATGTATGATAGCGATGAAAAGCGTTGGTTTGTAACAATGAAGGTATCTATGTTTGGACGAGGTCTTTGTAATGTGCGTCAGAAAGGCAATACTCTTGCTGATGCACTTGCGAATTTTTATATATGGTATGTAAAACATAAGAGGTGGAATGGTATTTTGGAATCAAATAATAATATTGACTATACAAACACTCCTTACATTGCATTGGGAGCTATGGTAATGTACGCTAAGGAAAACCCCGGTTCAACATGTGTCGTTGTATCGGATCGTTTGAGCATCCAAGACTTGGTGTCTGAGTGTGAAGATGTTTTAAAATTCCTTGATGTAAAAGATTATCATATAAGTAGTATTGATCGACATACAATAAACATTGAATTTAATGATAGTGTGATTTTGTTTAGGTTACCTGACAGGAGGATCCTTTGGCTTCATTTTGATATGGCATATATTTATAATTGGAGTTCTCTTGATAAAGCATTAATGGATGAAATTTCTTCAAGAAGCAAAAAAGTAATTATTGGGTAAATGAGTTAGGAGGTGAATCTTATGGTAAAGCCATTGTATGATCGAGTTCTGATAAGACCGATAGATGAAGAGGTTGAAAAAAGTGGAATAATTATCCCCGACACCGCAAAGGAAAGGCCCCAAAAGGGCGAGGTGGTTGAGGTCGGCGAGGGAAGAATCAGCGACGACGGAAAGGTAATTCCGCTCAAAGTGAAAAAGGGCGACAAGGTCCTGTTCTCCAAATACGCGGGCACAGAGATTGAAATTGACAATGAGGAATACCTGATTATGCGCGAGTCCGAAATATTGGCTATTATTGAATGATTAAAATTCAACCAAAGAAAAGGAGGTAAAGAATGAAAAAGTGGCGCTTCTTAATCGTTGGTGATGATCAGATATATGCCAGTCCAAATGGAATTGATTGGTATTATGCAGGGAGAACGACTGATAAGAATGATGTTGCTGAGTTGGAGGCGCGCTTCAACATTTCAATTGACAATCTTGAGAGAGTTGATAGAATAAGAGTTGAGAAAATAATGTTCAACCTTTAACAGGAGGTATGAAATGATTTTTGTGGGTGCTAAAAACCTTGAAGATGGTTTGAAGAAGATTGGTTTTAGTGCAAGGGATATAGAGTATATTGAGTCCAAACTTAATCCACAAAACCATTCGAAAGAAGTTCGTGCATTAGCTGACAAATTCATAAGTATGGAACCGAGTGATAATAAAAATGTGATATTGAATTTTTCCACGGGTATTGGGCAGATAAACATACTTGCTTTTAAAGGCGATCCTGATAGTGATGTGAATTGTCAAACCTATTTATTTGTTATCAAAGATGGTAACGATAGGCAGGAATTATTTTTGATATCTGACAATGATGGATTTTTCCCATATCGTATATATAATATTTTGGAAAACCGAGCAACTTGGAATATTGATTTGCAGAAAAATGATGATTACAGAGCGTATGGTTTTACTATAGAGACCCAATGGAGTGACACTGTAATCAGAATGGAAGTGATATGTCCTGTAATAGATGCTTCAAACTTAACATCTTTTGGAGGTAGAGAAGATGGATAGAAATGCTAAGTTTAAAGTAGATTTCAAAATTGAGGATATAGATGGTTTCTATGAAGTATCTTTAAAAGAGAAAAAAGTGCGCGCTTATATTGGCGATGAATCCAAAAAGATTCTGGAAAAAGAGATGAACGATATATTGGAAAGCATTCTTCTTGATGATGAATCTGTAGAAAGAACTGATAGTGTATCCTTTGTGGATGAATGCATTTATGTGGGAAAGAAAGATGGAAATAATATATCCGATTTGCGAAAGATTTATATAGAGAGTTTGAAGGGGCGCGCCTCATTTACCAAACAGAGAACTTACAATACTACAGGTCCTCTTGAAGTTCTTGAAAGTGACACATATAGGTTTACTGTGTGTGATATATTGGATATGAAGAAGAATAAGCGGCGCCTCTTCGTCCTCGAATTTATACATTATGATAGTGAGTTTGATACATGGAGTGTTGATACATATATTTATGAACCACAGATAAAAGATCTTGGTGATATAAGTGTTGAATTAGAAAAGGAAGAAAAGGATTTTGAATCCAAATGGTCGTTGCAATGGAATTCTACAGATGTTCATATATATCCGGATGTTTGTCCATATAAAGATATTTATCCGAACCCTGATTATCCATTTTATTACCCATATAGAGATAGTGATGTAACTGGTCCTGTATTTCATAAAGATGATGTTACAGACAGTTCTCTATTTCTTTAAAAGGAAAAAAGCGCGCTTATGTTTTCAATGGGTCTAATTCCAAGTTAGTTTCAAAAGTTAAGAATCTAGTTTAAGTAGAAGAGACATAATATAATAAAACGCAAAATATTAATTAGATGAAAGAGGAGGTAATTATGGTCACGGTTGAAATAGCACAAGACTTAGTTGAAAAGTTTGATAGGTATGTTGACTACTTGGAAAATGTATATGATATTATGCGTGAGAGCATTATTGAATTTACCAAAGCATCTGATGGGATCGGACGTGATATGACCATAAAGGATGACAATGGTAATGTCTATGCGATGTGGAAGGTTGATAATAATAATGATGTATTTATCAAAATTAAAGATAAAGAAGAGTATTATCCATGGGATGATACGCCTTTCCAAGAAAGGGTGAGGGTTTATGGTTATATACATGCCGTTTGTACAAACATATTGAATGCATAGATTTTGATAAAGCCGGTATAGCTCAATTGGTAGAGCAGTTGACTTGTAATCAACAGGTTGGGGGTTCAAATCCCTCTGCCGGCTTTAATTAAATTAAAAAGGAGGTAAAATGAAAACATTGGATGAAATACTAGACAAGACGCGTGTGGTTCTTTCTGATTGTACGGCTGAATGTGTGGATGAACCTGTTGCAATTTATCCAGAATCATCATATGTTTATGCAGATTCAATTTCATTGAGGCGCGCGATTGAGATATATAATTCTCTTGATTATTATGATTATCTACTTGCTTGGAAATATTTTCCAGGATGGTTAAGAGAATATCTTGAGGAAGTCAATTACCCAAATCCAGACGAAGTATTGTCTCTTCTAAAAGATTGGAAGAGTGGAGGTAAAAATGATGTTCAAGCATATTGAATTATTTGTTCAGAACAGATTACCAGAGTTGCCTGAAAATCATGCATTTTATTTCATACTGCTCTTTCGGCGCAAGTGGATGAAGCAGTATTTTAGTGATGAGGAAGCGCGCCGCTTATTCAGTTCAGATGAAATGAAGATAACTGATTTTATCATTCATGGTGATAATAAAGATAGATGGATGCGAAATATAAGGGTAAAAGTGGGCGCGCCTCTCCATCCAGATTTCAATTTTGTTTTCTGGACAAAGGGGCAGGATTTTAACATACCGGATCTTTATGCCCGATATCCGGCGGGCTTCTCTTTAATGGTCAAATATAATCCATCCGATCTCCAAAAGGTTGCAAAGACATTTCTTTCGGGTGCGATAAGGGATATACTTGAAAATCCGGCGGGCTTCTATTACAATATTATCCCAAAGTGGAAGTCACTCGTGGAAAAAGCGCGCGCTTCTTCATCAAAGAAATATTTTCTTATTGATATCGACTACCAGTTTAGGGATCACGAAGATGTGCAAGAATATCTTAGCGGGCTTGCAGCAAGGCTTACGGAAGCGGGCGCGCTTCATCTTCTTCACTATGCTTGCACGACACCATCGGGCGGGCTTCACCTAATTTTTGAGACAGAAAATGATTTCATAAAGAAAATTCGTCTTGACAACAAGGAAAATATCATTAGATTACCATACGAGATCAAATTTGGGAGTTTTTTGACACATGTTCCTGGTGTGAATCCAAAGATAGTGGATATAACTGATTATTTTAAACAAGGAAAATAAACAGGAGATTAATGATGAGACTTAAGGAGGTTTCTGTCTATCAAATGATTCTTACTGGAATTATTGTAGATGCATTGAAAAAGCCGGAATCAGAGATAGTTATCAAAATATCACCACTTAAGTGGAAAATATGGAGTAAATTATTTGCTAAATTTGAGAGGATGCTTGATGTGATTGATGTTAAGTTCAACATATGTAAATCCGTAGGTACTTTGAAGTTTGATAATGGAAGCGAAGTGAGATTTGTTGTTACTGATGAATACAGTTATAAAGGTATGAGTCCGGATATGGTATATATCGATGATGCTGAGAATATAGATGAAAGATTGATAAATGAACTGAAAGCAAGGAGTAAAGTGGTTCTTATGGGTTAAGATATGGTGATTATTGAAAGATTAAGGAGGTGCGCTTATGCTTTACAAAGTTACAAAAGAAAGAGATGATATGCTCGGAGAAGAGGGATATAAACTTGTTCCATATTTTTATGAAAAGGCAGATATGTTTATTGGCGAGGAGTTTATAAAGCTGTTTGATGAATATATTGGCTTGGATAAGATTGATGAGAGCGGCGCTTCTTACCTCTTATACCTGAATGGATTTTCTCTTACTATTTGGGATAGGACGACAAAAATAAGGCTCTATGAGGTTACAGACGATGCTGTTAAATTATTATGTGAAAAAGAAGTTTCACATTCAGATGAGATCGCGCGTGAGATTTTGATGATTGAAATACATGCTATGGAGAATATACTTGATTCAATAACTGAAAGAAAGGGGGCGCTTCAATGAGCATGAATCTAATATGGAAAAAAGTTGTTGATGGTGAAACGATATACGACGAATTTCCAATTCAAACACCTACAGACTTGACTTATAGTGTATTGGAATGTAAAAGCAAAAAAGATGCAATAAAGCTTCTGAAAGAATATCTTGAAAAGCGTGTTCCTTTTACCAGTGCGAATAGTATGATGGAAAGGATCTTATATAAGATGTCCAAGAATTGGAAGTTTGATTTAATTTAAGGAGGTAATATGGATAAGGATAGATATTATCTGGAAGTGAGAAAAGAGTATATAAGCGGCGCTTCTCATATGGATAGGCGCGCTTCTCTCTTACTTGCACTTGTATCAGTTATAGTTATCTTAAAATCGGCGGCGCTTCTCCCCATGGTTTTAGCGTTAACTGGATTGTATATAGAGTCCATTGCATGTTTTCTGAGTAAATTGAGGCATTATAGTTTTCTTGAAGCTTTCAGTGAAATATATTACGAGGAAGGAGAAAAATATCTTACAGGTGAGGAAAATCGTTATGTTTATGTTCTTAATATAGTTTCTTACATACTGGTGGGCGCTTCCATAATCTCACTACTATTTTAGAGAGGTTTTTCAAGATGGCAAAACATAAGATGATTGACAGAATAAGAATTGGCGTTTCAAAGAAGGATGGTGTATATATAGGGTTTGCTAAAGATCCAAGAAGTGAATATATTGAGTTTAAGGAGAAGCGCGCGCTTACCATTCAAGACAAAATAGCTATCCGTATGGCTTACCAATGGTTGCGCGCTTATGATCCTGAATTTCAGGAGATAATGAAAAAAGAAAAGTATAATATACTTGGTAAAAGATGTGTGGGAAATATTTTGCCTGAGCATATTGATCCATTGTTGCTTAATGATATTTTTAAATACTTTCCGGATGAGGATATAAGTGAGTTAACAGAGGAGCGGGCGCTTCACCTCAAGAAACAGATAGATCTGCGCAATTTAATACTCATGTATTATCTACACATACTGCATATAGAAGATGATAAGGAGAGAATACAAAAATTGGAAAAGACCAATAAGGATTTTTTGAAGATTTTAGGTGATTTTGAAAGCGGGAAGCTAGAATATAGTAATGCGTTTGATATGATAAATAGTTTGGTTAAATCTTAAAGAGGAGGCGTGCTTTATGAAACATGCAAAAGAAATAGTAATTGAGAGCAATGATATACAAATTACAATACACAACACTAATTATGACATTGCAGAAACGGTTGATGGAACATTAGAGATATATATTGATAGTGCTACCATAGTGATAAAGAACAAAGATGATGTTGAATTGAAATTAGCATTTGATCTCAAATCAAGGAGGCCATAATGATCACTGATAGGTATATCCGAATGTGTATGGCATCTGATGAAATTCAAGAATTATGGAATCCTAAAGTTGGTGATTATTTTTATAATGCGGACCGTCCTGCTGTTGGTTTAGTTAATAACATAGCTGAAGATGGTCTTGTGTCTGCTACCTATCTACGAATAACTTATGATAAATATGAATCAAAAAATGTTCTTGGAATAGTAGGGAATATTCATAGGTTAAAAGGTACAAAATTTTGGCTTCCTACGCAAAGCCAGTTACAGTCAGTGATTACGGATAAAGGGTATTTTCGCTTTAGTTTAATTGAGTTATTTTATCGGTTTGCAAATGCAAATGCTGATAAATTTGATTCCATGGATGAAATTTGGCTTGCTTTTGTGATGAAAATGTTGTATAATAAAGTTTGGGATGATGAAAAAGATCAATGGATTAAGGAGGTCTAAATGGTTACTAACGAAGATTACTATGTGATAAAGAGAGAAGAAGGCTATACTATTGGCGGCGAAGATGGATTTCAAGGTCCTGTGAAGTATTATCTTGTTGTTCCATCGGGTGATCATGATACAATTTTGAAAATTATAGATGAGTTTTATCAGACATATTCTTCGTTGAGAAATCTTAATATCGAAACACAAATAGCTTATAAAGCACATATGTTACCTGTATATATTGATATAAACAGAATTTCAGATGGATTTGCTATCAATATTTCTATTGATAGTGAAAGTATCCGAAAGGCCGCAAAATATACTGCAGAAATTCCGTATAGATGGTTTATGGAAGCTGATTTTCCTGCTACATCAGAAGAACATAGTGCATATAGGGAAGCTTTAATGAAGGTGCATGATTATGTATATAACTATGTAGAGGGGTTGTTGTGCAAGATACAAGAGAAATATCTGCTAATTGCTGTAACATATAGTTATTAATGAGAGGCGCGCGCCTCCAATACCTGATAGTTACAAAAATGGATACGGAGGAGCTTAAGAAGTTAGTGAATGATAGAAAGGGGCTATCAATGCATTTCACTGGTGAAATATGCAAGGTTTGTGGACGAGAGCAAAGAATTGCTTGGTCTATTAGAGATGATTTATGGATAAAGATAGTTCCACCAAAATTTCGAAATAAAGTTGTGTGTCTTGAATGTTTTCTTAAGTTTGCAGATGAAAAGAATATCAATGTTACTATAGATGACTTCATATTCTTTGGGTGGACTGGTGAGAATATAAAAGGATGTATTATTGTGGATAGGGCATAGTTTGGATACAGAATGTTGGTATTTTATTATAGTAATAGCAGAAATATTAAAAGGTGGAATTACAATGCAACCTATAAGCAGAACAGCGGCGCTTCTTGAATCCAATGGAAGGCGCAAAAAGGTAGAGATATCGGTGAAGCGGCGCTTCATCCGCGATTGGAATGACCCATTTAATTGGATAGAAATTCAAAGATTTCCAACTGATGCACAAATATATACTGACTATAAGTTTGAAATAATCCAACATGATCTTCATCTTGCATTTGCGCCGGGCTTAAAAGATCTTCCTTTCCTCCGTATAGGAGATCCTTTATCAGATGGTATATGGGTTTTGTGGTTTGTTGGTTGGGATGACTTTACACCAAATAATCCGATAACACCACAACTGCTTGATAGAGGCGAGGGCTATGTGGAGTGGCGCCTTGATGAGACTACACGGTTTCGGGTGGAGATACTTGGACACCTTATCCGCAAGTTGATAATCGTGGAGCGCCGCCCGGTGTGGAACAGATTGCGGTTTCGCTTGGGTCGTGCGAACGCCCTGCTTGTTGACGGCGCTGGCGTTGGGGTTTCGCAGAAGCGCTTGTTAGCCTTTCGCAAAAGTGCCAGTTGGCAAGACAATCCTATATTCTGGTTTTCTGAGCCAAAAGCGTGGGATAGTCAGGCGGATATACCCGCAACAGTGGAGCCAGACTACATACTCACGCCGATTACCGACGCTCTGTGGGATATGGAGATAGCGCTTGACCCGGAATGGTTAGATAATGCGCAGTATCCGGTGTATATAGACCCCACTATTATCTTGCAACCGGACGCGACGGAGGGATTAGACGCCCGACTTATAGCGCTTGCGCCTAATAATAATTATGGCTCCGATACCTGGATTACAGCGTATCATTATAGTTCTAATATTCAAAATGCAGTGATACAATTTGATTTAAGTCCAATACCAACGGGTTCAATTATAAATTCGGCTGAATTATATTTAAGTTGTGTAGATACAGGGGATGGGCTACACTATATAACTTATCCACATCGTGTTTTGGCGGCTAATACAACGGCTATTTGGGATGAATCACAAGTAACCTGGAATAATAGACTAACAGGAGTATCGTGGACAAACCCGGGCGGCGATTATGGGGTTACTTATGCCGATGAAGGAGAAGCAACTTACGGAGATACATCATTAGAAACAGCCTCACTTGTGCAGGACTGGGTTGATGGAGTTATACCTAATTATGGTTATCATCTCCGTGATGATATAGATTGGGGTGCAGAGATGGGAACGGATTCGGGAGGTGTATTTTATTCATCGGATTATTCTAATTCTGTCAAGCACCCCAAACTCACAATAGACTATACCGAGGGTGGCGGTATATTTATCCCGGCAAAAATAGGCGCAATCGCCGGGAAAGGGATATTGGAGCAAATATCAAAATAGTTTAGATGGGAGGAAATTATGATTTATAAAGCAGGTGAAACAATAACATTTGTGGCATTTTATACAGCTGATGGTATTGCAAAAACAGGGCTTACAGATGTTACTGCTCATATATATAAAATTGGCTCACAGGATGAACCTATTACTGCGTCTGTTACTGAGGTAGGCGCGGGCTTATACTACTGCATCTTCACACCCCAAGAGGACGGCGCTTATGTTTGTGTCTTCTCCACATCAGATTCAACAGTAGACCAGAAAGACCTTGCTTCAATTGCATTTAGAGGTATCGCAGGTGTGAATGAAAGTGATAAAATATTGCTGTAAAAGGAGGGCGCTTATATGTTCTACATAAGTGATTATAAATCTTACATAAGACAAAACAATATAAAGTTCATCAGGCCTGTATTTGTTGATATTTTAGGAAGGATGCTTGATTTTACTATTCCAGTAGAAAAATTCGATGATTTTATTGCAAATGGGGCGGGCTTCGACGGTTCATCCATCGAAGGGTTTGCTAGAACTGAAGAGAGTGATTTAAGATTTGTTCCTGATCTGAAAACATTTATTGCATTACCGTGGGAATATGAAGGGGTACATGAGAATTGGAGAGAAGCGATTGTATTTGGTACTATTGAGGATTCAAAGGGGCGCGCTTATGAAGGTGATACCCGCTATTTCTTGAAAAAGGTTATTGAGCAGTATTTGGATATAGGTGCCCCGAAATTTGGTGCTGAACTCGAGTTTTTTGTTTTTTCAGATAGGGGCGCGCCTCACCCCATCGATAACGGCGGTTATTTTAGGTCAGGGCTATATGGTGAAATAAGGAAAGAAGCGGCGCTTCTCCTCAACAAAATGAACATTAATATAGGCTCAGATCACCACGAAGTTGCACCAAGTCAGCACGAAATAAATCTTGAATACACAGATGCATTAACGATGGCTGATAGAATTATTGTTGCAAAATATATTATCAAAAAGATGGCCCGTAAATATGGTCTTTATGCATCATTTATGCCAAAACCCATCAAAAATGTAAATGGAAATGGTATGCATGTTCATATATCTCTCTGGAAGAATGATGAAAACATTTTTTATGACTCAACTACAAAGTCTCTCAGTCAAACGGCGCGCTTCTACATCGGCGGGCTTCTCCACTACGCAAAAGACATCCAGGCGGCGCTTAACCAATGGATAAATTCATATAAGCGCCTCCAACCTGACTATGAAGCACCTACATATATTACATGGGGTTACCACGACCGGGGCGCTTACATTCGCATACCTGATGCTAAAACTCCTCAATCCACACGCATTGAACTAAGAAGTCCTGATCCAGCCTGTAATCCTTATCTTGCGTTTGCGCTCATTCATATAGCAGGTATTGCAGGTATCGAAGAAGAACTTGAGCCTCCAGATCCATTTGATCTTGATCCTGCTGAATTCAGCGGCGTTTCTCTTCCACCACCCAAAACGGCGCGCCTCTCCCCAACCCTTGGAGCGGCGCTTCACCACTTCAAACACAGCACCCTCATAAAAGGCGCGCTTCCCCCCCACATCTACAACAACTTTATCCAAAATAAAGAACTCGAATGCCTTGAATTTAACAAAACTATAACCAACTACGAGATCAAAAAATATTATCCAATTCTATGAAAAACTCTTGACAAACCCAACGGTGCGCTTATAATACTACTAAGATAAACAAGGAGGTAATACCAATGCAAAAAGCAAAAACATTTGATCCGAAAGATTATGTACCCGATATCGAACTTTGCAAGAAATTAAAAGATCTTGGTTTTCCTCAGGATGGCGGGGGCTTCTACTGGGACATCGGCCTAACCGGTAGACTCTACCTCTGCCTCTATAGGAAAAATATTAAAGAC
>Ga0190313_1001014_pt1 | contig 15496 bp, 12 predicted proteins | sample 4870071011_MG_FD_169989 | JGI IMG/M metagenome (GOLD analysis project Ga0190313, IMG submission 169989) | Hydrothermal vent sediment bacterial communities from Southern Trench, Guaymas Basin, Mexico - 4870-07-10-11_MG | ecosystem: Environmental > Aquatic > Marine > Hydrothermal vents > Sediment ...
TGAGCCTGTTCGAAAAATGCGGAATTTGGAATAGATGTTTATTTTTTATTGGGATTAAGAAACCAGGAGGAAGGAGGTGAAAGTTTGAAGAATTACAAAAACATTTCTATAAAGCAAATAATGCTCCTGGTTGAGATGATCAAGCCCCTTTTTGAGGATTCTCGTGAGAAGAAAAAGAAGAGAGGTAGACCCAGGAAGTATTCCGATGAGTTCATACTGGTTTTGTTTTTTATCAGGATATTAAGAGGATACTCTTTCAGGACGCTAAGGGTTGAGGCTGGTGACCTGTTCAGTGAAGATATTCCGAGCATCTCCACTATACACTACCGTATTGGCAAACTGGATCCTGACAAGCTGAAAAAGGCCGTATCTCTACTGGCAAGGTTTATAGACAACAAGCTAGGTAATGCAGAGAAAGAATATGTTTTTGCTGACGGTACGGGTTTTGGTTTTGACGACAAAATTCCTTTGAGCTACTGCAGGGGCAAGGAAATAAGGGAAGTATCAGGCCATGTAAAGACAGAAATTCTTGCGGCAAGTTCCCCGGCAGGAGATTATGTATACGGAATTGGTATTGCTCCATCTTACGGGGATGAAAGGAAACTTCTCATACAGATTTTGCAAGAAACTCCTGTTAGAGGAAAGTACTTCCTCGCTGATGCTCTATACAGTATGAGCATTAAGCTCCTGAAAATGATACTCGAGATGGGATTTGTTCCCGTAATACGAACAAGTAAAAGTACTCATACCAACATAAGAAATCCTCTGCGTAAAAAAGTAGCGGAACTCTACGAAAAGTACAAACACGTTTACACCCAGAGGTATCGTATCGAACAACTCATAGCAAAGATAAAAAACAGTTATGGCGACAGAGAAAATGCCAGATCCTATGAAATGGCAGCAAGGTACGTAATAGGGAAAGTAATCCTGTTCAACTTCTGCTTCTTCATCTCCCTTCTTTTCCTTCTGTTTTTTTACCTTCGTAAAGATACCAGACCCCTCTATGCCCGCCTCAATTGCGCATAAAATACACCTGCTGCCATCCTTCTAATCCGTTTTTTCGAACAGGCTCGCAGTGTTTTGACCCATGGTGATCTCTGGCGGAGGATTTCAAGATTTGCCGAAGCCCTTTCCCGTCTTGGTATTAAACAGGGCGATCGAGTGGCGATCATGCTCCCCAACTGCCCTCAGAATGTTATTGCCTACTATGCCATTCTATGGCTGGGCGGCATAGTTGTAAACACCAATCCCATGTATGTGGAGCGGGAAATAGAGTATCAATGGAATGATGCCGGTGTAAAAGTAGCAGTTGTTCTAGATCATCTCTTCCCGCGGGTTCAGTCTGTGCTGGAAAAGACGAGTATTGAACACGTTGTGGTTACAAGCCTCAAAGATGCTCTTCCACTTCATCTAGCGGCTTTGTATCCCTTAAAAGCAAGAAAGCAAAAACTTTTCACGGCTGTTCCTTATGATGATCATGTTTTGCCTTTCAAGAAGCTGATTAACAGCACAGTGCCCACGAAGAGACCGTGTTCGGCCGCTTTGGACGATATAGCTTTGCTTCAGTACACAGGTGGGACGACCGGTGTTGCCAAGGGGGTTATGCTGTCCCACAGGAACATCCTCGCCAATGTAGTTCAGATTACGGCGTGGTTTCCGGGGCTTGAGTGGGGTAGGGAACGACTAGTAGGGATCCTACCGCTTTTCCATGTTTTTGGCATGACCACGTGCATGAACTTGGCTCTTTATACGGGAAGCTGCGTTCTTTTAATTCCTCGATTCGAAATTAACGAATTTTTAAAGCTTGTTTCCCGCTTCCGTCCGACCCTTTTCCCCGGTGTTCCCACTATGTTTGTGGCCATAGTGAATCATCCGAAAATAGCAAAGTTTGATCTGTCATCTATCAAGTTCTGCGTTACCGGTTCTGCTCCTATGCCTGTAGAAATTTTAGAGAAATTCGAAAAAATGACGGGAAGTGTTATTGTAGAAGGATTTGGGCTTACTGAATCCAGCCCTGTTACTCACTGTAACCCGCTTTATGGTTTGAAGAAGGCTGGTTCTGTTGGAATACCGCTTCCCGATACTGAATGCAAAATTGTAGATCTAGAGAACGGCGCCAAGGAAGTAGAAGTGGGAAAAGAAGGTGAACTCGTTGTTCGCGGTCCTCAAGTTATGCTGGGATACTGGAATCGCCCAAAGGAAACCGCTGAAACGCTAAGGGACGGCTGGCTTTACACGGGTGATATAGCCCGCATAGATGAAGATGGCTACACCTACATTGTGGATCGAAAGAAGGACATGATTATCACCGGAGGTTATAGTGTATATCCTCGTGAGGTTGAGGAAGTCCTCTATGAACATCCGAAAGTGTTAGATGCGGTGGCCATTGGAGTTCCTGATCCGTACAGGGGTGAAATTGTAAAAGTTTTTGTTTCGCCAAAACCTGGAGAAACGCTGAAGGAAGATGAAATAATTTCTTTCTGCAAAAAGAAGCTTGCGGCATACAAAGTTCCAAAACTTGTTGAAATCAGAGATGACCTGCCAAAGAGCACAGTTGGAAAGATTTTGAGAAAGGAACTCAAAGCAGAGGAATTGAAAAAAGCCAGGACAAGTAATGTATTGTAGTCTCTGCGACAATGATTTACTTTAATTGCCACCCTTCGTCTGTGGGCGAGAGGACCCCCTTCGTAGGGGAGGGGGTGAAAGTCCGGAGGTGCGTAAGCATCTTGAAAAGTCTTTTGGGGATAAAAGGAAGCAGAAGTAGAAGTTAAACTGGTAGATGAGAATTACACTTCCGTTACCGAGCCCTGCGACGAGGAAACGAGAGTAACAAAGAAAAAGGTGGTAGGAATAGCCTATCAAACTCTCTTAGAAGCTCCGTCCTTTAAGGACGGAGCAGTTTACTAACGTCTGGACGGTTTCTTTCTAGCTTGAGTAGTGAAAAATTTGTTCGGTCTCGTCGTCCCATCCATTCCACAGAAAGTTCAGCTCTTCCCCCCTTGCTATTATCCGAAATGCATACCTTACCTGTTCTTCATAAAAAGAGCAGTAAGGTGCGGGTGAGTTTAAATCTCCATTAAGCGAATAAACTTCCGCAGGGCAAGGAGCTCCGCAGAAATGCCTTATTGCACAACGATTACAGGGGGAGATGTTTTCAACAATTCGTGAAGTAACCTTTTTAAGGGGTGATGATTCAAGTGCCTGAGAAATAGAATCTTTAAACACATTGCCACCGCAGAATTCAGGAAAGCCGACAAATTCACTGCAGGGGAAAATGTCCCCTGTTGCCGCCACAGCAAAAAAGCATCTTCCGCCTCCGCAGGGTGAAATGTCACACATAAGACGACGGGTTGTTGGTCCAAGTATACCGGCCAGCACGTTTGCAAAGTTTACTACCACTATTTTATGGCCTGTTTTATCAAGTATTTCCTGTGTCCTATCCAAAGCTTTGCAGAAATAGTGTGCAAGCTTGCCGTTGTCTGGTTTCAGGTCTTTACCGCCCCGCTGAGTACATCGAACGGGATTGAGCATCACCATGTGAACACCGTGGTCGGCATAAAAGTCTATCATCTTTGGGAGGAGTTCGCAGTTTACTCTGGTGACAGTAGTTATGACGTTATAAGCTGAATAACTATTAAGCTTTTCCAGGACTTTTATTATGTGCTTAAATGCTCCGTGGCCGCTCCAATTTTTGCGAAGGCTGTCGGCAATATCTTCCACTGGGGCATCTAGAGAAAGACCAATTCCAACGGAGTGCTCTTTCAAGAAATCAATATCATCTTCCGTCAAAAGTGAACCGTTGGTCTGGATGCCGAAGAGAAAGTCTCCGTTGAATTTTTCAATTGCCCGAAAGATGTTATCCTTGACCATCATAGGTTCACTGCCGTGGAAGATTATTTGTGGCTTTACACCTTCAGGTAAGGACTCCAAAAAATACTCCTTCAAACGTTCCAGAGCCTCCAAGATTTGGGTTTCCGTCATTGTAACACCGTTTCGGCGCATATCTTCTGGGATATAGCAATATGTACAGTTGAAGTTACAACGCTCAGTGGGGTTAAAGTACACAGCCGATGGCTTGAGTTCAAATCTAAAGAAATGCATTTCCTTTCTAAGAGTATTTTCTTCGTTGAAAAATTTTTCTACCAGTTCACCTGATAGAGCATCCCGCATGGCACCATCGGTTTCAACTAATGCCCAGAAACCCGTGTCTGGCTCAACCACGGCAACCCTATCTTCTACCCCAATATCCAGAACAGCGAATGATGGGCCATATCCTGAGTTTGCGTATTTCCCTCCGTTCATCTTCTATTTCCCCCTAACATGGATTTACGATATTGCCGCCATCCCCAGATGCAGGGAAGGCGGCCATCAGGTCAAACCTTACTTCTTAGGCGTTAGCAAAATGTAATGAGACAGCCCTGTTCCTATCGAGGAACGGCAACGACGCCTGTAACTGATGATTTTTCTCTTCATCTGTTCACCTCCTTTCTCTTTAGAATCGTCCACGAATAAAAAACCCGGACCAATCCCCACCTATGCTCAGGTACAAGGACTGATCCGGGATCCTTTTGCCATCAGGATTTTCCCGTCTCAGGCTTCGACAGGTCTTCTGGCTCTCGGATCATCCTACTCGCCGCGCCTTCCCATCCACCTTGAGGTGGACAGTGGCATTGTTGCGACTTTCGTCCCCGATCACAGCGGCGGGTCCGCCACGGATTTTCACCGTGTTCCGGGATGTCGAAGCCTTTTATCGACAGTTAGTGAGCATATTTCAATTTTTGCTGTTATGTCAACCAAATGTTCAGGTGCGCACTTTGTTGTATAAGTTGAAACTTGCCATTTATGGAACTACGTTCCTACCGAGAAACTTGTCAATTATTTTTAAAAGGTTCTGACCTTCGTTGAATTCCGCTCCCTTGATAAAGTATTCCTTTGGCGGTTTCATGTAATCTTTTTCATGTTCTACCTTTTTTGCAATGATTTTTCGTTCTTCCAGATAGCGCATGGCATTTTGATACATAATTTTGGAGACCGCTTCGGGACGCTCAATTAGACCAAGCTTTAGAGCTTTTCTACCTTCAGCAAGGATTTTCTTAACGAAGTCTTTATCAAGGTATTGTTCTTTCTTGTCTAGCATGCGCAAACTGCGGAGACATACTCTATAGCCTTCGAGGTAATTTGCAATTAAAGAAGAAAAAGCCCGACACGCTTCGAGACCTTCGTGTGACAGGAGATAATTGGCATGATTTCCCACCTTTGCCTTCAGCCAGTTCGTTTCTAGGAAAAAGTTAAAAACCCGTTCCACCTGTTTTTCATCTGATACATCAGCGTCGTACGCGAATTCGTATTTGAAAAGGTGTTTTAGTGTTTTGTAATCCTCGATAACAGCGAATTTGTTCGGTTCGAAGGTTCTCTGGGCTAACAAAGAAGTTGCTACAAAAGAGGCGGGTAGAAAAAAGTGTATTATGTTGTTTTTATAGTATTCGAGGGTATGCCGTTTCTTTTCTTCGATTGATATAAGCTCTTCTTCTGCCTCATCATCTTGATCACGTATTCTCTCAATAATTTTTGATTTCTCCAGATCGGCAAGAGTGTCTTCTAGCATCACGCTGTAGTTACTGAAGGTTCTAGCAAAGCGCACTCCTATGAACTTTAGGTATTCATATAAAATTCCGGCTGCTCTTTCTACGGACGATCTCTGGATACCGGTACGGGATGTTGTAAGGAGCGATGAAGACACCAGTGAATGAGGGGTAACGAGGCTGACCTGGTTGATACTGTTTATTATTCTGAAGGAGAAGTCACGGTACATAGCGTGCCGCTCTCGCGGTCTCATGCTCTTCATGTTCAATTTGTTGCGTTCTAGGTATTGTACTAGAGATATTGGCTTTGCAAACCGCACGTAAACTCTGCCGTATCGTCGTTTGAGAAAGCGGCGCAAACCGAGGAGTTGCTTTACATTTTCCGATGTTTTTGCTCCTCCAGTAACCTCATGCACATAAGCTTCCTCTTCTGGTATGCGGTCGTAGCATATTGCTGTCGGAACGAAAATTAGATCATCACAGTAGCCTTCTTCAACGGCCTGTATGAGAATAGAGAGCAATCCCAGCTTGGGTAAAATCAGCTTCCCCGTTCGGCTTCTTCCCCCTTCTATGAAGAATTCTATGTTGTGGCCCAGATGCACCATGGTTTTTACATATGATGAAAACACCTCGGCATAAAACCGTTGGCCTCTAAAAGTGCGCCTTATAAAAAAAGCTCCGCCACGTCGAAAGATGGGACCAAGGGGCCAGAATGCTAGGTTTTTCCCCGCAGCGATAAAGGGAGGATGAAGGTTATTCTGAAAGAGGATGTAGGAAAGTATAAGGTAGTCGAGATGGCTCTTGTGGCTGGGAATGTAAACGATGGTGTGTTCCCGGGCTGCTTTTTTGACCTTCTTTAGGCTTTCTTTATCGACTTCAATACCTTCGAACATGTTGTTCCACACCCATGTCAGCAATCTACTCATAAGCTTTACGAGAGTGTAGTTGTAATCGGCGGCTATTTCTTCCAGATAGGTATCTGCTTCCTTGCGGATCTTCCAGATTTCCTGACCCGTGGATTTGGCTCGCCTCCTCATGTACGTCTGCAGTCTGGGATTGTTAAGTATGATTTCTTTGAGTTCCAGCTTGGACTTGAGAGCTGGCCCGACGATAGCTCTGTGTATTCGATCAATGGAATTTATAAGCTCGCGACGAATCTGGAAAATTTGAGCACGACGCTCCGATGATACCGACGACAATTCTGGCAGGACATCCTGCAGGTTTACAGGGTCTCCAATTTCTATTGCCGCATGGCGATAGCCACGCACAAAAGAAATAAGCTTGCGTACCGGTCCGGTATTTTCACCTGAAAGCCACTTTAAGTGAGGCACAGGGCTTTCTCTACCGGGATGCCTTGAATATAGAACAGCACATGGAACCAGGAAAATAGGTTTGTCCAGGCTTTTTTGGAGATCCAGAAGGTGCTGTATCGGATCTTCTCCGAACATGATAGCTCGCTGATGGTAACCTTTTTCACCTACCAGAAACATAATGCCTGTATTACTCGATTTTACTTGACCTTCGTAAAAGCCTTCTTCATAAGGATTTGGCAGGCTGCTACAGCGTAAATAGTATGCCAGATGTTTAAATCTCAATTTCCATGCTTTCCAAAAGGGGTGAAAGCCGTAGATCCGTGTATCAAATGCAAACTGTGGATGGGGCAACCCCATCTGAAACAGTCTTGTTTTGAGATACAACAGATCAAATTTGGACTTGTATTTCAGGCAATAGATAACAATTCCTTTCTTACCTAAATCTTCTAGCGTTTCCTGCTGATCCACAGGCATTGTCCCGAATCTTATCAGGCGTTCCATTATGGGGCGCAGAAAGTAGCGAGGTCGCTCTGGTAAGATTTGTCCAAACCGCTCTGTGTCCTGGTTATTTTCCTGAAGCCTGTCGTGCATTTCCATACCTCTTTTTACCCAGATACGGGATAAATCCTTTTAAGGAGGTTCTATGATTCTGGATTTGTTTGTAATTATGTTCTCATTGATGAAGCCAGGCTGGAGTTTGGAGCTAAATTAAATATTATGATCAGGAGAACGGAAGCAGGTAAAATCATTATAACCGCTGCTGTTGAGTTCATCACTGGTTTCAGAACCTCCCCCTTTTGTTATTCGTTTAGCTCTGAATCGCGCTTTCGTTGAGGCAACCTTTGATATATCAAGCCAGGTAGTGTTGCAAGAACATCTTTCTGAAGCAGGTGTTGCCGTGACTAAGCCTATAATGAAGACGAAAGCATTGGAGAGCTTACAAGGATATTGGCTGGCGGCGAACTTACACATACTGCCCGCCGCCAAGCCTTTGAATTTCTAAGGATAGACGTACCCAAGCGAGATGGGAGCGGTGGAGATAGATACTATCTTACAACAAACTTCTTTTCTAAATCTTCAAGCTTTTTAACAATTCCACCGTATTCCAACTCTGAATAGGGCAGCATGGCGTTTCCGAAAAATCCCTGTCGTCTGATTTCTATTGCCTTTTCAGATATTTTTTCACGTACATAATCCCAGAAAGGATGATCAAACGCATCGACCGGTGCAGTTAGCTTCCCTTCGTGAACGCAATAAGCTGCACAAGACACCACGGGTGGACCATCAAAAAAGGAAATGGTGGAATTTTGTTTCACCGGCATAAGTGGTCCAGAATGGCTTCCTCTCATAAAACCGGCAACGTAGTGTCCAAGATGAAATGGTGCCAGCACTTCACCTGTTGCCGGGAAAGCTCCCTGCACCCTCACCAGCATTATCGGATCATCCTTTCCGGTGTACTTCCCGGCTATGTTGTGAAGTCTGGTAGTGCTAACAGCAGCAGCCTGTTCGCCCGTTTCTCTTGAATAGATTGCTTCGATAACAAACCTTTCGGGATCTCTTAGCAACGCGGCTATGTCGTAAAGCTCTTCGGGAGCATTGAGCTCTATAACCTTGTCCGCTTCTACATGCTCAACGTCCATTATCACGAACTTAAACCCCTTGAACATGCCGGGGGATAAAATAAGGCCAGAACAATACATAGGATCAGCAAAAGCCAGGTATAATGGTAGGTTATAAGCACCGGGGTCCGTTTTGTCAGCTGCGAAAAATAGAAATGGTTCAGCCGTTCGCTCTTCAAATTCCATCTCGGCAACAGCCGGCCCTAACCCTTTTACATTCCCTGAGAAGGCATCCTTAAGCAGGTCTTGACCAGCTCCATAAAGACCCTGATCTTTTGCTACTTCCGTGGCTGCCTTGAAGGCATTCCAGGCAAGTTCATGGACCTCCGTACTCCCTGTGCCTTGCTCATGAGTGCACAAGATGGCTATATCATCTCCCGTGAAAGTTACGCGGTAATCAATCAACAAGCCCTTGTGATGCTGCTCGATGTGCTTTTCTACGGCCTGCAAAACCCGATTGCTAGGTCTAATGTGCCCTCCTACACTCCCAATATCTGCCTTAATCGCCGTAACCGTAATCTTCATACAAAAACCTCCTTTTGTTTGAAGAAACTCAAAAAACTTTCTAACGTTAATAGCGCTCTGTCTTGTGAACTTACACAAAAAGCTATACTATACCTATAGTCAGGATGTGTTCGAATTCAAGATGAGATTGCGAAAAAAGTAACTTTTGCCGATTATTGCTGTGAGTAGCGAGCAAACATAACCAGCTGGCAGCATTTTTTAAAGCTCTGTTACCGGGATTGTTATCAAACAGTGCCGAAACGTGAATCCCGCCCGTGGCTTTATTCTAAATTCTTGGATGAAAGGGTGCAGATCATTTCCGAGCAGACTGCAATAGTAAGCTTCAATAGAGGACATACTTGAAGTTTCGTAAAAGCAAATGTAGCCACCTGGCTTCACAACCTTAGCTGCGCACTCCAGAAGCCTCTTTATGTATGCTGTTGCCCTGGTTTCATTGTCAAGTCTTAAATATTCGTAGATATTAGAAAAATACAGGACATCAGCGCAGTTATCCCGTAAGTGGCCCAAAAAAGTTTCAATTGGCAGATTTATAAGGGGGTAATTTTTTATTCGCTGGCGCAAGATTTCGTATTTATCTGGGCTTTTTAGATAAAAAGTTTGCCATGCTAGCAATGTGTCAGTGGGTCTCACAAAAGATGCTATTTTTTCGTAGCCTTGTTTCCAATAATTTCTGGCTTCTTTGCTCAAAAACCGGAAAGCCGATTGTACCATTTCAATTGGTAGAGTCCTTTGGTTGATGAGGGCTGAGTAAGCAATCTGAAAGTGGTGAAAGGAGACGGTTTTGATTAGCGCTCTTTTTAATTCGTTCCACATGCAGGCATGAATAGAAATATCGACTGCTATAACCTTGTCGTATCCTTGGTAAAGAAAAAACAGTGGATTATCACCACTTCCTGCTACTGTAATGACGATTTCATCTTCTTCTCTTGAAGGTGCCAAACGCCAGGCAAACCACGGACATTCCGTGGCAAAAAGGTACGGTGCTGAAAATTGGTGAAACCGTTTTCCTCTAAGGGAAATATATTTCCATATTTTGCTGCTCCATCGGTATAATTTGTCCTGGTTAGAGTCGAATATTAAGTTCATTTAGCATGTTATCAGCATAGTCAATGATATAGTCTCGTTGTGCTCTATTGGCATAGGTGATACAACTACATCGAATTACCTTACGGCTTCTAATGAGCCACTCAAATCCAATGTACCTTCGTGTTAGATTCACGGCAAAGTAATAAGGCTGGCAGGCTTTGTGGTCTTTTTGTATCTGGGTATAGAGTTCTTCAGGGATGTCAATCCAGTAAAGGCCTTCCATTCCCGTGGTATCGGCTTTATCGTCCAAATACTCTTTGATTTTATGGTAGTCGTCCTCACGTAACTGGTCAATTACGTATTGCCTCATGGCGAAAGTTCCCCCTCTGTTGTTTTAAATACCCACTTGGGCTTTTACAGAGCGGTTTGCAAAAAGTCAAATAACCTCAGGGGCCATTCATGAAATCGGCGGTTTACGAAACCATAACCTTGACCCTACGAGTTCTGGGTCCGTCGAACTCGCAAAAGAATACGCGTTGCCATGTTCCGAGGCTCAGCTTGCCGTTATCTATTATGATTTGTACACTACTGCCCACCAGAGATGCCTTAATGTGCGCTGCCGAATTGCCCTCTAGATGTTTATAGCCTGCACGCCATGGAACCAGTTTTTCAAGTGATTCCAGTACATCCTGCATTACAGCCGGATCGGCACCTTCGTTTATGGTAACGCCTGCTGTCGTATGAGGTACGTAGATCACACAAATTCCTTCGGAAACCCCGGATCGGGAAACAATGTTTTGTACTTCTGAGGTTATGTCCACAGCGTCATTTCGTGATCGAGTTCTTACGGAAAACTCGCCTATCATCCCGGCGCACCCTCCTTCAATCTGATGGAACTATCAGTCCCGAATCCAATCGACGATATCCTGGAAGCCCTTCCTCGTCAACCAAGTCTCTTTCTTTGGCTTCCGACATTTCTGGAAACAGTTCACCAAGCATTTCGGCAAGTTCTTCATCCATTTTGATCAGGGCGTTGATGGTATAGGAAATAAGAAAGTTTCTGATTGGGGATATTGATCCCTCTTCGCAGTGCTTCGCAATGTCGTAAGTGGTTCGGGCAATTGACTTTTCCTGGTCGTGAATAAACTTAACTGCATGAGCCTTCAAGTTAAGACCAAGCAGTTTCAATCTGCGAAGGTCGGCGTTTTCGAAAAATTCATTGATCACTTTTTCCACACGATAGCGTTTTGCATGAGCAGGGCTTTCGATCGGAGATTTCAACAAAGTAAGTACGTTGTTGAGTAGGTCTAGGGAGTCATTGTGATAGCCAAGTCTAAAGTATGATTTATTTTCTGTTAACTTACGGATAACCACCTGAGGATCTTCAGGTTCCACATCAGCAAGCACTTCAAGGAAATATTGGTCTCGGTTTTCTGGTACATGTGGAGCAAGCAATCTCTTAACTTCAAAAATCTTGGTTCTATCTCCGGGATCATAGCGCCCTTCGAAAATTTCCAAGTAGTCGTTGAAAATTACAGCTCCATGGTACATTGGAACACGATACAAGTCGGCATGTTTGGTAATCTCATTTAGCATTTCTAGCACTTTTCGCTTCGAATTCCATGCGCAGTAACAACCTAAGGTTGATTTGGTGGCGCTTTCCTCTACAAAGACCAGACCGGCGTCGTAAGTTAAACTGGGTTCGAAAAGAAATATCAGTCCATCCCAACCGGTGCCACTGTCAAGGTGCACCATTGCTTCACCCGCGCAAACGTCTTCGTTTGGTATATCAATAAGCACTCGTTTCTCAGTTGATCCGGAACTTTTCGTTTCAGGGTCAAGGTTTATTCCTTTTTGCTTTAACCTAAATTCGGCCCTTTTAACCACTTTTACGTAAGGTTTTTCCGATATGGTATTGCGGAAATGTTTGAAAACTTCTAGTGAAGCTGGGGTCGGAGCTTTGCTTATCCTTTCCAGCAACGCCGCTCTAAGCCTTTCTTCTTCAAATCGTTTGGAAAGAGATTCTACGAACCTGGAAAATGACTCGCCTTCTGGATCCTGAACAGACAACCTATCTATTATACTTTCCAGTTCTTTTTCTTCTTCAGGGCTTACTTGAAGAGGTTCCGATTTCTTCTTTTTCTTGCCCATACTATTCTCCTGATGCACATCCTCTTCACTAAAAACCCCCATAGGTATCTGACCACCTATGGGGGAGCATAGTATCCGGCAATTGTGTGTTAATTTACTCCTTTGGTTCAATAATCAGCGAATCTGCAACCAATTCCCACAAGTATTTGACCTCAATGCCAAGATCATACTCTTTGCATAGGCTCTTCATAATCTGATCCCGGCAGTTATGGCATGGTGTAACTAATAGCTCGGCTCCGGTGTCCTTAATCTGTTTTGCCTTAACTCTTCCGTAAAAGATCCTCTCCTCATTGTAAGGGGATGCCCAAGCTCCACCGCCGCCACCGCAACAGAAATTATTGGCTCTATTGGGGTTCATCTCCACAAAATTTTCACAACATTGCTGAAGAATCCAACGGGGTTCCTCATAATAGCCATGCCCAAAGGTTTTTTCACTCTTTCTACCGTAGTTACATGGATCGTGATAGGTAGTAAGCTGCGGGTGTTTTGACTTATCTACTTTTATACGTCCCTCTTCGAGGTATTGTTTCAGAAGGTCATGTACGCTCAGGTACTTAACACCTTCATTTTTAAACCATTTCTCGAGACCAAACCTGGTCGCGTAGTAGGCGTGTCCTCATTCAGGCAGCAGAAGATACTCACACTCCAGCTCTTTGTAATTCTTTACAATCCTTCCGACTATTTCCTTCATTGCTTCGTCATCACCGGTGAAAAACCCCCAATTTACGCCTTCCCAATTTTCCGATGCAATGGTCCACGATTCGCCAGCAGCGTAGAAGATTTTCCACCAGAAGGTCATATCTTCAGGTTCACCGAATGGCTCTTTTGAGTTTATTGTAACAAGTATGCGAGCTCCCTTCTCGTCAATGGGAACTTTAAAGCCCGGCAGCTCCTCAGCGAGCTCTTCTCCTACATCTTCTAGAAGAAACAGGAAATCTTCCTTAGGGATACCCAGGTTATTTCCGGTCTTGAGGCACATTTCGACGCCTTTGTGAAGTGTACCTGGCACCTGATCCCTGGGCCTCATCCATCGCGCCGACCGAATAAGAGTAAGCAAATCTACTCCCATTGGGCACGCATATTCACATCTTCCACACATTGTGCATACCCAGGGAAATTTTGAGTTGACGATTTCATCATCAAGTCCAAGAATAGCAAGCCTTACAACTTTACGAATATCCAACCCATCAACCCCTGTAGCCGGGCATCCACCAGCACAGGTGCCACAGGTTAGACATCGTTCGGCGTATTGGCTCGCCAGCTTACGGCGCTCCCTTTGTGTGAGCAGCAACGGTTCCATAAAGCCTCTCCCCTGTGAATGTTTTCACATTATACTTTGTTTCCCTAACGGCTTTTTACATTTTTGCTATAATACTCGCAAAATTATCGAATAGCAAGCAACAACCGACTTCCACTAGACCGACATTCAACGTATATCTGTATTCACCGGATATTTCCTCAGTTTAGCTGAACCGTGGGCTTGAGAATCCGATCAAAGGTTTTCTCCAGATCACGCATGTCATCCGGCAAATCCGATGAAAAGGACAGGAGCTCATTTGTGACCGGATGCCTGAATTTCAGCGTCTTGGCGTGAAGCATCTGACGAGCTATTGATTTAAGGTATTTTCGAATTTCTTTATTTTGGACATTTTTCAATCGACGAGAGTGCCTGCCGTAAATTTCGTCTCCTAGTATGGGATGATGAATGTGAGCAAGATGAACACGGATCTGGTGAGTCCTTCCGGTGAGTATTTTCACAAGGAGCTTCGCAAATCCAGGCCATACCTTATCGATTTGCCACTGGCTTACCGACGGACGGCCATAAGGAATAACGGCCATTTTTTTTCTGTTCTTAGGGTGGCGACCTATAGGAGCATCTACGATACCATGATCTTCCTTAGGGTTGCCCCAAACAAAAGCAACATAATACTTTTCTACAGTTCGGTTTTGAAACTGGGCTGCAAGGCCCCAATAAGCTGGATCTGTCTTTGCTACCACAATCAGCCCTGATGTGTGCTCATCCAAACGATGCACTATACCAGGTCTTTCCGGTGCGCCGACAGAAGCAAGCTTCCCGCAATGGGCAAGTAGTCCGTGTACCAATGTTTCCTCTTCTCTGCCCGCTCCGGGATGAACTACTAGGCCAGGTTGTTTATCCACAACTATGATATGGTCGTCTTCAAACAAAATGTTAAGAGATATTTGTCGAGGAGTCAGATTAATAGCGCCGGTCGAGTAATCAGGCAGTGTTATGTCTATCAGATCTCCAGGTTTGAGAATATAACCTGGTTTAGTAGCATTTCCATTGACGTGAATCCACCCTGCCAAAATAAGCCTTTTTATAAAATTCCTGGACACATCAGGAATACGGCTGGATACAAATGTATCCAGCCGATAGCCAGAACCCTGCTCATCTACAACCAGCCGCAAGGCTTACCTCAGTGCTGTGGTTGCAACAGCTACTCAAAAACATAGACATTCATACATACAAAGCAGCTGCTGCTCTACAGGCTCCGCTTAGATTATACCACCTGTGGCTTTTCAGCGAAACCTGAAAGGTGACCACCTGCACCTCTTTCCCACCTGCATATAACAAATGGGACAGTGCTGAAAAAGCTATATTAACATTCAGAAGAGAACCTTTCTCCTAATACTTTACCAAACACCGTTTACAGCTTGATTATGTTTATGTCAAGTGGCTATGTTTAGATGCATATAGAGTTTAGTTTTTGGAAACTCTTGACAAAACATAGTCAAATGATTACATTTTACTTGCCATGAAGCCCAAAGGAGCAATGGAAGTTTTGGGAATATCAAGGAGTACTTTAAGAAGGTTGAGGAAAGATGGTAAAATAAAAGCCTTAAGACTCTCTAACGGAAGATATGAATATGACGAGGGAAGTGTTTACAGATATTTGCTTGAAAATACGGGGAAACCTCAAAGCGGTTGAGGATGTCTTTAACTAAAAAAGTTCTTACCGTAAGAATCCTTGGTAAAGCAAGGAAGCAGAGAGTTAGAAAGCTCTTATATGATCTTGCACATTTCAGGAATCTTTTGATTATTTTCCTTGAGAAATACAGGCAAGTCTATCAAGAAACACTTCTTCACGAATCTTTGCTTTATGCCCTAGTTTCTGCAAAAGGGTATAAGGGTGTAATGCTCCCCTAAAATCAAGACATTTTTTGATAGAATTTGTAGAGACATGATCATTTTCTCGGTACGTCATATTTGTTGCTCACTTCGGGCCTTGACAACCGTCGCATGGACTGATGGGAAGTT
>Ga0190313_1001016_pt1 | contig 15472 bp, 10 predicted proteins | sample 4870071011_MG_FD_169989 | JGI IMG/M metagenome (GOLD analysis project Ga0190313, IMG submission 169989) | Hydrothermal vent sediment bacterial communities from Southern Trench, Guaymas Basin, Mexico - 4870-07-10-11_MG | ecosystem: Environmental > Aquatic > Marine > Hydrothermal vents > Sediment ...
CAGCTACCAGCCTTGGAGCTCCGATGTTGCTTGCGTAGAATAAAGAAAATCCTAAAAAGGAATTGAAAGACGCTTTGCACCTCGAACTTACGCAACTTCCTAACTCACCACCATGTTGTAGAATAAAGAAAATCCTAAAAAGGAATTGAAAGACAACACCGGTAAACAAGTTGCCCCTCGCAACGATCTCCGCTTTGGGTAGAATAAAGAAAATCCTAAAAAGGAATTGAAAGTGTAGAACTTTGATACCTCAACATGTCTAACGTTAGGGAAGTAGAATAAAGAAAATCCTAAAAAGGAATTGAAAGAAAGTAATATTTAATAATGTAAATACTACCATGATTTTAGGTATACAACCGTAGAATAAAGAAAATCCTAAAAAGGAATTGAAAGTGGCGGAATTGCAGTAAGCATAATAGATGTCCCCGAACTAAACTACGTAGAATAAAGAAAATCCTAAAAAGGAATTGAAAGAGGTATCGGAATTACACAACGATCAATACAAACTTTTCTATTTCCATGTAGAATAAAGAAAATCCTAAAAAGGAATTGAAAGGCAGTAGAGAGAATGAACTTGTAAGCCTGAATGTAGTCCATATCAGTAGAATAAAGAAAATCCTAAAAAGGAATTGAAAGTAGACGCTCTAGTTTTGCTTTTGTAAGAGCTAATGTCGTAGAATAAAGAAAATCCTAAAAAGGAATTGAAAGGAGAAGTCTCACGGATTGCCTCTCTTACTGCTCTTCTTATGTAGAATAAAGAAAATCCTAAAAAGGAATTGAAAGTCCTCTTTTTATTCTTTTTTTGCTAGCGTTTTCTCAGTTAGTAGAATAAAGAAAATCCTAAAAAGGAATTGAAAGTATTAGGGGGGGTCATTTTGTTAACTATTTTTTGGGGTTTCATATTGTAGAATAAAGAAAATCCTAAAAAGGAATTGAAAGATATTCAATTTTATCCTGATGATAGTAATCCTTTGTCTTTTCCATCGTAGAATAAAGAAAATCCTAAAAAGGAATTGAAAGTTGAGTAACTCGAAATCCTTGTCGTCCAGTACTGCTATTCTTTCTGCCGTAGAATAAAGAAAATCCTAAAAAGGAATTGAAAGTCTGTAGCACTCTCATAACCCTCTCCCGGAAGTCTCTGTAGAATAAAGAAAATCCTAAAAAGGAATTGAAAGACGTGGACTGAAACGTTTTGTGCGAAAGATACAGAAAGCGGCAAAAGAAAGTAGAATAAAGAAAATCCTAAAAAGGAATTGAAAGCCACAACTCTAACCTTACCGTTGAGCATCCACTCTTCATCAATATGTAGAATAAAGAAAATCCTAAAAAGGAATTGAAAGAAGCTTACTTTCTTCTTCAATACGTCAGTAAGCAATTGATGTAGAATAAAGAAAATCCTAAAAAGGAATTGAAAGTATAGCCTCGCTTCTTGAACTGAAGATACCTCTCCTTACTAATTCGTGTAGAATAAAGAAAATCCTAAAAAGGAATTGAAAGGGTAATAATCTATGGGTTTTATGCATTGATGGTACTGGTCAAAGTAGAATAAAGAAAATCCTAAAAAGGAATTGAAAGCATAACAAAACCTCGGTAAAACGTTTTACCATTTTTTAAGTAGTAGAATAAAGAAAATCCTAAAAAGGAATTGAAAGGTGATATCGTAAATATGTACATTGATACGCCCTTATCAGATTTATTCGTAGAATAAAGAAAATCCTAAAAAGGAATTGAAAGAGCCTTCTTCCTATTTCTGTTCGAGGTCTCCAAACCTCATCAATTAACCGTAGAATAAAGAAAATCCTAAAAAGGAATTGAAAGACCTGCGGACGATACCCTTCTTGTTCATGGCACTCACCAAAAAAGTAGAATAAAGAAAATCCTAAAAAGGAATTGAAAGTGGTTAAGCCTCTCGCAAGTAGCATCTTGATTAGCTCGTACATTTGTAGAATAAAGAAAATCCTAAAAAGGAATTGAAAGTGATAGTTGGAAAGTTCTGCCTAACTATTTCGTGAAACTGTAGAATAAAGAAAATCCTAAAAAGGAATTGAAAGACAGAAAAGTTCTCCTCAGAGTCTCAAACCAATCAGTCCTCCAGTAGAATAAAGAAAATCCTAAAAAGGAATTGAAAGCATAACAGAACAGAACAAAACAATCTTGGCCCGGCAACACATAGTAGAATAAAGAAAATCCTAAAAAGGAATTGAAAGGTTCTATTAGTAGAAGTGCACTCTATCGGGAGGCAAAACTCCTAGCAAGTGAGCGTAGAATAAAGAAAATCCTAAAAAGGAATTGAAAGAGATAGTTCAGTATGTTATCAATCTGCATATCTATCCCTCCAATAGTAGAATAAAGAAAATCCTAAAAAGGAATTGAAAGACTATGCTTGACTGTGCTCATGAGATTACCTCAGTTCTGAACGTCGTAGAATAAAGAAAATCCTAAAAAGGAATTGAAAGTAGGAAGGGAAAAGGTTGGGTTTTGATGGGTGGTTCACATGTCGTAGAATAAAGAAAATCCTAAAAAGGAATTGAAAGGAGAGAAAAGTTAAGAGAGTTTGCTGAAAGACTTGGAATTCAGGTAAGCCCAGAAGTAGAATAAAGAAAATCCTAAAAAGGAATTGAAAGTTTTCTTCTTTGTCCGCCATTCAGCTCACCTTCCCGCTCCTTCCCTAGGTAGAATAAAGAAAATCCTAAAAAGGAATTGAAAGTTTCTACTGTATAGGGATAATAATAATTGCAAATTTCACTTACTTTTACGTAGAATAAAGAAAATCCTAAAAAGGAATTGAAAGTTAACTTCGGATGGTATAACTCTAACGTACTCTCTTCCAGCTAGTCTTCGTAGAATAAAGAAAATCCTAAAAAGGAATTGAAAGGCTAGTTCTTCTTCATCTAGAGACTTGAATTCTTTGAGTAGAATAAAGAAAATCCTAAAAAGGAATTGAAAGTAGCCGAACTTTGTGCAGAGGAGCTCGCCTATGGGCTCGCCGAATGTAGAATAAAGAAAATCCTAAAAAGGAATTGAAAGTTGCTCAGGTCTGAGATGGAGTAGTTAAGATTGTCCTTCAAGTTGTTGTAGAATAAAGAAAATCCTAAAAAGGAATTGAAAGAATGATATTATTTTATTGATAAAATCTTCCATGTCAGAAATGTAGAATAAAGAAAATCCTAAAAAGGAATTGAAAGTCAGTCGACACATACACATACCACTCAGTTGACGCAGAAGTTTGTAGAATAAAGAAAATCCTAAAAAGGAATTGAAAGGCCAGACATGCTCCTCAAACGGGATCCCCTCCATATTACGGAAAGTAGAATAAAGAAAATCCTAAAAAGGAATTGAAAGGCAAGCCGCTCTGGTGTCAAGAGATAGATTGAATCTAGTGTAGAATAAAGAAAATCCTAAAAAGGAATTGAAATCCCATGTTTCTGGGTCTATCGTAAAGACTAGCCAGCCGGATAGTAGAATAAAGAAAATCCTAAAAAGGAATTGAAATGAGGAGAATGAGGAGATTGTGCGTAATTTCCTCATCATTACTGTGTAGAATAAAGAAAATCCTAAAAAGGAATTGAAATTCCATAAAAACTCTCATAAGATACTTACCTCCAATATAGACAGTTCGTAGAATAAAGAAAATCCTAAAAAGGAATTGAAATGTAGATACGATACGGCATATTAACCACCGAAAAGAACCCTCACTAAGTAGAATAAAGAAAATCCTAAAAAGGAATTGAAATAGAGTTTCCTATGAGGGGAATAACGGCTATAGTCAGGGATAACGTAGAATAAAGAAAATCCTAAAAAGGAATTGAAATATAATACGTGTTCAAAATTTCGAATGCTTTTGCTGCTTTTCGTAGAATAAAGAAAATCCTAAAAAGGAATTGAAATTTTTGTTTTGGTTCTTACAATTTTTTCAAACGTCTCAAAAGCACCCTCATGTAGAATAAAGAAAATCCTAAAAAGGAATTGAAATCTGTATAGGGGCCCAGAGTACAGGATGATCTCTCTTATACAGGGGTTCGTAGAATAAAGAAAATCCTAAAAAGGAATTGAAATATTAACTTCATTTTTCACACCTCCTTTAGGGTTTTCATTTCAATCGTAGAATAAAGAAAATCCTAAAAAGGAATTGAAATCTAGTGTTGTTATTACTCTGGCAGCAATTCTAGGCTCTTTGATACCTCTGTTCGTAGAATAAAGAAAATCCTAAAAAGGAATTGAAATCCCGGGAGAGAACCGAGGGGTGCACAAATAACGTTCTCATCACCGTACGTAGAATAAAGAAAATCCTAAAAAGGAATTGAAATCCTGAAAGGTGAGGGTTCACAGCCCAACATCCTCCGCCGTAGAATAAAGAAAATCCTAAAAAGGAATTGAAATCTTAACTTAACTAAACTAACTAACTGAGATTTCAAAAATTGTAGAATAAAGAAAATCCTAAAAAGGAATTGAAATGCTTTATGAACTCCGGGAAACTTCTTTTCTTCCTTCCCTTCTTTTGTAGAATAAAGAAAATCCTAAAAAGGAATTGAAATTGGAAGTGAAATGATACGATATTTTCTATCGATCTTTCTCTCAGCTCGTAGAATAAAGAAAATCCTAAAAAGGAATTGAAATATCTGCGTAGCTTGGATTTTCTAAGTTATCAAGTGCATTTGTAGAATAAAGAAAATCCTAAAAAGGAATTGAAATGAGAACGAGAACCTTAATTGGGCAGGCGATAGCATCTGTTAGTAGAATAAAGAAAATCCTAAAAAGGAATTGAAATTTTTTCCAGAATCTGGAAGACCTACTACCGTAATCGGTCTCCAGAGAAGTAGAATAAAGAAAATCCTAAAAAGGAATTGAAATACAAAGTCGTCAACCTCCACACATTTGCGGAAGAACCACTCAGTAGTAGAATAAAGAAAATCCTAAAAAGGAATTGAAAGAAAGAACATAGTATGTATAAACATTTTCTTAGGGGGTTTTCTTTATTCTGCAAAAGCTTTAATAGCTACCTTTATAAGTAGATATTGTGAATTCCATTTTTTGTTGAATAGACTCTTTATCGGATAAGGTTATAGGGGGATTCTTAAAGCGTGCGTGTAGCAGTTATCATCTTTCCAGAAAAAGTTAATCCTGTGATGATGGAGAGACAACTTAAGAAATTTTGTGAGAACAATAGGGATTGGGGTGCGAGAATCATTAACTATTTAAATTCTAATAAGATACTATTCGATTATGAATCGATGAAGATTCTAGAACCTATCGATTCATTATCTTTCTGCAATCTTCTTATTTGGTTAAATATTTCAGAAGCTTATTACCTAACTCCACAAGGACCAGCAAAATTATTGGAAAATGGATTATTAGTGACTGATAAAGTATTTTTCGAATTTTATGAATTAGCTAAATGGTTTAAGAGGAATTGGAGAGAGACAAGTTTAACTTGCGAAAATGCTTATTTTTATTACCCTCCATACCCCTCGTTACATTCTCTATTAATACCTACGCTATCCAGACTTCAGCTAAATGAAAGATTACTAAAGGATTGCAGATTGATAGAAGCAGTAATTAATTTTAAACTGAGAGATCGGGGGATCTATGATGTAAGGAGATTAACCATTAAAATCCAAGGTGAGAAAACTTACCTTATCTATTCTGCATTAAAAATAGCTCATGTTGGTCATGATCCACGCGAAGGAAGAGGAGCTATTAAAAAGTGTGCATTCATTTCACATAAAGTTAAAAAGAAAAATTAGGAGATAGATAAATTTGCTGAAAAAATGCTATACTATACTCTCTAATTTCTTAAGAAGATTAGATAAGCTCTCGAGATATTGAGATGGATTTATTAAACTTCTGACTATCTCCTCCTTCTTTCCTTTCTTTTTCATTTCCTCGTAATTAAATAGTTGTCCTCTAGATCTCTCTGCGTCTAATTTTGTCAGACCATAACCTCTGCTTTTTTGTCCTCCAATAAAGATTCCATAATCTTTCCAAATTTTCAATAATTGTATTAGTATTCTTAATGGTAACTTATACAATTCTTGATCTCGCTCATATAAGTGTAATGGATTATCATAAATTAACTTCATTTTAAATTGCGCGCCTGGGTTTAATGAAAGAATAAAGAATACGTGCCTTTTTTCCACTGTGCGGGTTTTTCTATCAATTTTTATCCCAGGTTTTGTAAATATCGAAAAAGTGGATATTGGTATAGCGTCGCTTAACCGTATTCTTGATCTGAAATAAATCGAACCAAAGAGATTACAGATAGGACACTTCTTTGCGTATTCTTCACCTCTCTCTCCCTCATGATCATTCTCATGAGATTTGAGAACTTCCACTAAATCTTTTCTATCTAAGCTTTTTGTTATTAGCTCAGCTTGCCTCTTTAATACACCTTTTAATGAAGTTTTAGGAATTATTGGAACGAAACGATTATTCATAGTAATTTGGAACAATGGAAGGAGGGGTTCTCCCTCTAATCTCTCTCCTCCAATGTGAAGGGGACCCTCATTAGTAAATATTAATTCTAGGTATAGCCTCGACTTTAGATATGGATCTGGTTTCAACATTAAATCACCTCCTCTTTATCCACTACTTTAAACCAATTGTAACCTACAGCTGAAAACTCATCAGTTCCCGTAATTTCCATAAAGGATAAAGCCTTGAGAGGATCGGAAGACGATATCTCATAAACATATAGGTTGCCTGGCATTCCTGCGTAATAGCTAGGAATAGGTCCAGATCCACGATAAGAAGTCGACCAGCCCTTTAACTTGATAAGATCCCCAAAAATCATCCATAATTCTTTATCTTCTGCTCCAAGTTTACGTAAATTCAATGTCGCTTCAGGAATATCTGGGCATACGCTCTTAATATCATTTGGCGGGTACTCTATTTTCTCTAGATATGGTCTTGAATGGAGACCATCTGTTATTCTAATTATTGGTGATAAAGCCTTCAACGCACAAGTTGACCTGATACCGATTTTTTCAAGCTCCTTCGCTCTTTTTTCAACGAATTCCTCGATATGTAACTCATTAAATCTCATAATTGCTCTTCCGAATCCTCTAGTTCTTCCACGTCCTATAAAAACTTCTATTTCATTTCCTAATTCCAACTTTTCGAAGAAATGCGCCAAGAATCCCAACCCATCAAATATTGTTGTGCGAAACTGTAGTCCGGCGGGTAAGGTTTCATATGAAAAAAGCATCCCCTCCTCTGCTTTATAATATATCTTATTAATTGCTGTACTCTCATGTCTCATAATGGGGATATCTACTTCCTCTATTTTTGAATTGTTAACAATAATTAATTTTCCTAACAATGTCTTCGGGTAACCCTCCTTTACCGATGGGATCTTCTTTATTAATTCCTCTAAACTAATAGCTCCTAAAAGTTCACTTAGCTTAATACAGGAGAATAACTCCCTAGAGGAGTTTCCAGAATAAGAGGAGACATTCGATTCTCTTTCGAGAAGCATTTTTCTTCTAAATACAAATGGGCCAGCAGGCTCTGCTTTTATATTCTTATAGATAGGATAAGCTGGTTGGATCCTGAGAAACGGATCTTCTATTTCCTCAACAAGTTTTTTGCACAATTCTTCTTCGCTCTCAGGGGAGAAACATTTCTTCCTAATAATGCCGTATCTAACGCTTATCTCTCTAGCAAATGCCTCTAAGAGAGCACCTCTTATCGCTCGACTAGGCAGGTATATCTGACCAGAAATAGCCTCATAAATGTTTCTCCTATACTTTTTGGTTAAAATTGTCGGTGATAAGAGCTTAATTGTGACCCTATAAAGTTTTGTTTTATTATGAGAGCTAACCAAGTAAACCTCCCTCCTTGATGAGTTTAACTATTTCTGTATCTGGTATTTCCCCCTCTAAGCATTTTATCTCCTCTATCTTAAGAAGACCTCCCCTTCCTATTCCATTATACATCATTTCTAAGAGTGAGAGAAAGAGAAGATCGATCTCCTTCTCATTGAGATTTATCGCCTCTATCTCAAAAGATATAATAGCATTTATTGGTAGGCTCTCTTCGGTGAAAAGAGCTCCCTCCTCAACTCTTAAAGTCTTTTTATCAATTCTTATCCTTGATCTTCTAATAAGTTTTGGGAAGGATATAGTCGCGTTATGTATAATCACTTTAGCTGACTCGTCACGCCCTTCACTACTTGGACCTCCAAAAAGATTAACTACAGCATCCTTAATCTCCCGCGATATTTCTTCAGGTCTTATGGATGGTTCAGCTTTAAGATCAAGCATCCATGCAACACGGATAGCAGAAGATCTTAAAGCACCCTTAATTGTACTTCCAGGGATAATTGTTTTCTGAAACGAATTCCCATTAGAATCAACTTCATATATCCTATAGAACGGCACATCGACACCAAATTGGATGGGTTTACCCATACCTACTGTCAGTAGACTTTCAGTTTTCGCTTTTATTCTCAATTTGAATGAGTATGTATTCATACAACCCCACCTTTCATCAGATCGATAAGCATGATGAGATCAATTATTGGCAATTTTATTCTCTCAATCTCTGGATCAGAAACCTCAGGTATCATATCAATTAACATTTTGTAATATTTGCTCGTCGGATCTTCCTCTCCTCGTCTACGAAACTCCCTTAATGCAAACATTACTCCATTTAATATTACTACCTTTTCTCCATTAGTAGTCATATTTAGAACTCTAAGCATGTGCCTACGAATACTCTTCAACCGCGAGATTTCTCCTCCTATAAATTCTTTAGCTAATTCTTTTATAATCTCTCGGATAAAGTTTATTTTGTCCTCATAAGTAGTTATCTGCTTACCATCCTTCTCGAATATTTTTGCTAAAATAAAGTATATGTTTGGCTTGCCCTTAAGCACGTATGGCATTGAGCTTAATCTATCCTCAACACTCCTCATTAAGAATGATCTTGCGGATTCCGAAGTAAATACCAAGGATTTCGATACCAAAAAAGCCAAAGCACCGCCTGTTCCGCTTCTCCTACCACCCCTCGTCTTTCCATAATCAAGTAGAGATGCTGCCGTTTCCACAAGTGACCATATTGGAGCTTTGGGCTTACCAGAACTTATCCCGATGGTCAGTGTTGGAGATATTGAAAGCTCATCATGATATCCTAACTCCTTATGGAATGTTTCGGCAAGAATAAGAGAGAATGGTATCGATAACCATGCTGGCATGATGATAAATACGTCATCTCCACCCATAAAGATCGTTCCTAGGTATATTCTCTCTATCCATTCCTTGGCTTTCAACTCATTCTCAAAAACGCTTCTTAGTTCATTTTCTATCATACTTAGAGCAAAGCTATAACCCTGCTTCAAAGCTAAATCAACCCTATAGCTCCTTTCTAGAAGATCAGTTAATGACCTTGATTGAGCCATGAAGTAACCCATTAAGTTCCCGTCAGATTTTATAACTGCTAAATCCCGATACTCACCGAATTCCCTAACTCTTCTCTCTTCCAGTAATTTCAATTTCTCAGGAGAATGCCCAGCTATATATTCCATAACATATTTACTCAGTAACTTCCATAGACGAGATTTCCTTAGAGCTTTAAGCTTACTCTTAAATGTGAATAACCGCCCAAACTGCCTTTTGGCAAAACAATATATACAAAGCCTATCTTCGTCCTCTCCTACTCTGTCAATTATTGCTGCTGGATATTCTCTACACGAATCGCACAAGTAAGCTATTGGAGAAACTTCAAGACTCTTTTCATTTTGGAGATTTTCCATTATTTTTCCTATGGATAGCCTACGCTCCAAATCCTCAAGCGTTTCGACAATATTTATCTTAAGTGTAGTTTTTGCAATCATGTAGTCTATCTGCCTATAAGTTTCGCTACTAAATATTTCCTTAAATAAGTCTCTTAAACGAGCATACTCATTATCTGGTATTAGAAGAACGATATTACCCCCTGCTGTGTAAAGAATATTTTCGGCCGGGAAATCATTGAGGAGAAGTTTTGATGGGATGTCATACATAATCAATAAGTCAATTATCCGACTTCCTCCCGCTACCTCTGGAATACGAAGTCCTCCAAACACATATTTCTGGATTTTTCTCGTATCAATTTTCATTAGGGAAATTCCAGTAATTTCTTCCTTCTCCTCGACTTTTTCTATTGGTACCTCCAATGATTTCCTTATGATCTCCTCATATAATTCCTTAACTTTTTCAAAACTTTTCATCTCTTTGATTAATTCGTTAAACGTCTCCCAACCTCTTCTTCCTTCAACCCAATCTTTGATAATATTCTTCACATTCTCATCAATTCCTGGAATTTTATTAAGCGCTTCACTAACATAATTAGCTAACCGATCAATATTGCTAGCTATTCTATCAGCTTCAATTAAATATCGGACTAGCCCAGTAGCCCCCCCAGAATGATGTTGACGTATAAGGTCTGATACTTTATCAAGAATGCTTTGAGATAGGATGCCTTGGAATATCTTTCTGAAAATATTAACCGATTCTAGAACATGCCTCTCCCAGTTAAATGGTTTTCCGATATCATGAAATAGCGCAGCCAGCCTTAGAATGCATAATTCTTTCTCATCTATTCCATCTTTCTTAGCCATTGCCCATGCCAGAGCGGATGTCGCTAGTAAATGGACAACGAGTGAGGATGTATTGAGTAACGGTCGAGTATCTGCTGGTGTTTCAAAGAATAACTCTCTGATTAGCCTAATCTTGGATTCTTCCATTACTATATTCTTAAGTGTAGGAATATACTTTTCTATAAGTTCATGAGCAAGATGGACTAACTCATTAAAGTATCTGAGATTTCTATCTTTAATTTCCTCCTCTTTATATTCATATAAGTTAAGAGGAAAATTGATATCAAAGACTTTAGGCAATAGGAATCTTATAAGAAGAAGATAACCTGGTGTTTCTATTACTGGATTTATCCCCCTCAGAAAAGGAGGCATAATCATAGGAGCTTTATATATAAGAGTTACCAGATTCGCAAAGAGTTTGATCTTTTCTTCTTCGCTAATTCCCTTAATGTTTTTATTCACCTCTTCAATAACACTTCTTAAATCAGTGATAAACTCCTCCCATTTTCTTCGCAACTCATTTCTTTCTAGCACTTTTATGAATACGGGTCCTTGCTTTTTCTCGTCAAATATTGGTACTAAATATCCTCTTATAATGTATTTCCGGCCATTCTCAATTTGACTCATATTCTCCCACCTCCCTTAATTCCTTATAAAGCTCTCTAGGAGACCCTTTCTCTAGTGGGAAGAAATGGGGGTGAAGAAAGAAATTTGAAAGAATTCTTTTTGAGCAGGAAAAAGTACCATCGGGATTTTCTCTCCATGCGAATTCTTCGATTTTACTCTCCCCCCATATTTTATATGCGAATCCTCTCCGTCCAGGGAGCTCATTTTTATCAAATGTTTTAAGCAATTTAGGCACAAAGAAGTCGTCATAAATAACGAAGATTCCATACTCCTGTAGCTTTTCTAATAATTTTTCACGCGACAATTTTTCAGGTTTCGGAGGCAATTTCATTCACCCTTTTTACCTCATCAAATTCAACTCGCAAGTACTTTTCGAACTTCATCTTAGCTTTGTCAACCATAGTTTTAACAAATTCTTCTATGTCTTCAGCGAGCTGTTTTGTGGTCTCGTCAGCGATATGCAATTGGATATTCATTATCGAGAAATAAACTCTGCCAAATTTTAGAATACGCCCATTTGCGTCTTTTACAGGTCTATACTTAAACTTACCCATTAGAATCGGTTTTCTCTCTTGAATCCTCATAGCTAAGAATACTAAACCCAATTGATAATCCTTCAAGTTCCGAAAGATAATCCTTCCATTAAAAGTGGTTCCTGGTTTTGCACCAATTATTTTTTCTCCAGTAATTAATGTAACCCTCTCGAATTTCTTCTCATTTCCCTCGGAAATAAAATTAGTAAACATGACCAACGATTGAAGACCGGGAGCACCGAAAATATCGCAAATTTCACATACTTTTCCTTCTTTCTGATAATTACATGGTGGTCTAGTTTCCTCAACAACTTTACCCCAAATTGAAAGGAACCTAGGGGGAATTCTTTCCATGCGATAGACTCTAAAACAGGCAGGCACCTCGCCATTAACACTTTTGAATAAAAGTTCTAATCTTGTCCTAACGGCTCCCTTAACTGATGATCCAACTATTGAGAAATTATCTCCGATTTTTTGAAATGTTTCGAAATCATAGCTTAACCTTAAAGCAAATGACCTAATCATGTCTAAGTTGCTAACAGCCTTTAATCTTTCAAGCTCTTTTTCGTCAAAACTTAGAGCTTTCTTTCCACTCCCTATAAATAAATAGGAATCCTCGGCAACTTTAATCTTTAATTCAATAATTCCCGTAATCGGTTTAAACTCATCTCTCGGAGTTGGCGGTCTAGTTAGTACCCTCACCATCCTTCAATGTCACCCCTTCGCTCTCTTAACAAACTGATCCCAAGCTTTCTTCGCATCTTCTAAGAATTTCTTAATCCTCTCCGGATCCGTTAGCTTGTTTTCTCCTTCAACATGTACCTCAGTATCATACTCATCCAGAGCTACTAACTTAGAATTAATAATACCATGACTTCCAGAGATACTAATCTCCTTGATGTCTATCTTAACAGTACCAAATCCACGCGTCTTAAAACCACCAATTTTAACCAACCCCATGTTAATATAGTCTATGATATAAGCTAAGAGACCAATCGCGTAGTTTGGAATATTAGTGGCCGAAATCATTAGAGAGAACTTCGCTCCCGGCTCCACATACTCCACTGTATAAAGTGCTCCCCTAGCTGCGGCACCAGTCCGTCGATTAATCGCAATACCCGTCTTACTCGATATGATATACGGTCCTATAACGAAACCATCTCCAAAGTCTATATGGGATTTATAACTAGCAGAGCCAAAAAGCTTGCATACTATGCAGAAATCATTCACTATTTTTAACAAACCGGCTCTGTCATTATTTTTAATAGCTTTTTCTAGATCTTTTTTATAAATACTTCCACAGATTGTTCCTGGAGAAATATCACATACTCTGAGCCCATAAGTTCTGGCTATCTTCTCTGCTGTACTTCTAAAAACGCCCTTTAACGAGGAGCCTGGAATATAAGGCTCATGACGTCCATTTCTGAAGATTGTCATAACCTTCAGATCGGATAAAGCTGCAGGATCTTGGGCCTTTCCAGCTCCAATTCTTAAAGGCTCGAGATTTGAGATCTCACCTTGAATTAGGATTAACCTATATAAGATATCATGAGCTAACCATTCTACTAGCATTCTCGGCCCTCTTAAAATTCTGTTTCACTTATTTTCTTTATTTCTCCCTTTTCTAATGTGAATTTCCTTATGGTACATTTTCTTAATTTAACTAATCCAGCTCCGATGCTTTTTCTGCCACCAATTTGAATACCGTGCTCCTTCATCTTATGCAAAAGGGCTCTTAGTAATCGAGCTCGTATGTCTTCATCGCTATCAAGATCAATATTAATTATCCGGAGCTTAAATTTGAAGAGCGTTCCAGGAGCTATGTATTCCTCCTTATATAAACCTCCAGGATGAACAGAAGCTAGAGTCCTATTTACTCGTATTCCGGGCTTTACAAAGGTTATTACTTGAGAAATGGGGTATGCGTCAAAGCATATAATGTGACTTGCCAGCTCCTGGCTTCCGAATATTCCCTCTACTATCTCATTTAACTTATTATTAGGTATCTCAGAAATAGACTTAGCAATAAGCTCACACTCAGTTCGAAGAACGCCCTTTAATGATGATCCGGGAATGTATGGAATGGATTCTATAATATTTCCTTTCATCCTTGGAATTCTTAGAAGGGGATTATCAACAAGTCCATATGCTTCTTCTCTTCTACCAGCTCCAATTCTTATGGGTGTTTCAGCTATTAACTCTCCTTCAACTTCAATAATTATCTTTATCTCATCAAAATCCGTATAGCTCAAGACTCAACCACCTACCTCGAAAAACCGATTACAAATCTCTTTAAAAAGTCTCTAAAAGTAATGTTAGGAACTTCCCTCAGATCGATTCTAAATCCCATCCTCTTCATCTTCTCAAGGACATCAAAAAGCCATCTATAGTAACCGAGGAATCTTCTAGCTAATTCACCTTTCTCTTCACCACCCTCTTCCTTAATTCTTAGTAATATTTTTACAAGTTCTCTTGAAGTCTTCCGATTTATTTCACCACGTGCCTCTTGGCGCAGTATGTGAGCAATAGTCAGAGTAATTGCTGCGTCAGCATCACTTTCTCCAGAAAATATTTCTAAAATATTCATAACATTGGCTCTACTAACCTGTGGTGACTGTATGACTGAATATATAGCCGCTCTCAAAGCAAAATCAATCAAACTATCCGTAGTAAACTGGGGAAGAGACATAAAAATCCCCTAGGCGAAAGGGTAATGTTGAATGAAGGGAAATAACCTAAAAATAATGCAAATATCTGAAATGCGGAATTATTAATATCTCAACTGGATGATATACATACTTTTTGAGATTTTTAAGCATTTCTTACGTAATATATCATTAAATTTAATACTAGTGGTCAAATTTTTCTTCCCATAATGGAACAAAAATTTCTTCTGTAGTTTCCCTATCATAAGCCTATGAGCTTATAAGCTCCTTAGTAAGACTAAATCTAATTTGTTGTATGAGTTTCTTTTCTCTAACCTTGTTCTCTGAGGAATCCAGGATATAACCTTCCTCTGAGATAATTCCTGTTATGCTTTTTTGGTCTTCTTTAAAATTAATACATCGAAGGATTGTTGAAAATTCCGCAAAAAGTAATCTTGTAAGGGATTCATATTCATTAAGACTTTTCATTATTTTTATCAGCTCATTAAACTTACCAAACTTCCCTTTGACGCGACTTTTCTTAGATGTAGTTGTAAGTTCTACCATTTTTAAAGATGCCTTTGCGGGTATATACCATATTAAATCAATTTCTCCTAATTTATTTTCAAGATTCTTGTCCCGCGAGACCGAAAAGTTATCAATTTCATCCTCATATTTGACAATAAATGGGATGATATAGGTATTATAGAAAGTTACTGCTCCACGCATCTCAAGAAGATAAGTAAGAAGAAGCTCAAGCACGTGTGCATTCTGAATTAGTTCTTTTAGCATTTTTTCAACCAAGTCCGAGAATCTAATATCAGATTTAATTTCATTAATTTCTCTTAAGATCCTTATAATAATTATCAAGATCTCACTTAATAAATCTGCTAATAGCTCCCTCAGGCGCTTATTCCTTAACTCTTTAAGAAGCCAATCTAAATCATTTTTGATCCTTTCTAAAACCTTTTCATGCATTTTTCCCCCTTTAAGTTTGTTAATATCTTTAGCCCGTGTGACGTCAAAAAGTATTTTCTTCAAAATTTCTAGCAGATTCTCTCTTTCTTCATTAGCGCGTAATTTTCTCTTGA
>Ga0190313_1001017_pt1 | contig 15470 bp, 18 predicted proteins | sample 4870071011_MG_FD_169989 | JGI IMG/M metagenome (GOLD analysis project Ga0190313, IMG submission 169989) | Hydrothermal vent sediment bacterial communities from Southern Trench, Guaymas Basin, Mexico - 4870-07-10-11_MG | ecosystem: Environmental > Aquatic > Marine > Hydrothermal vents > Sediment ...
TGCCTGCTTCAATCTTTACGGAAATTTTTGGAAAAATCATCCTGTTAAACCTTATTCAGGTGATCAAAATGCAGAAAACTTAATGCTCCAATGTCCACGCAATGGCAAATGAATTAAAAAGGCAGCTTTCGAATCCAATATGGTGGTGCCAATGATAATCAAAACACCAAAAAGACTGCATTTAGGTTTAATTGACCCCTTTGGTTCTTTGGGAAGGAGATTTGGAAGCTTAGGTGTTGCCCTTGAAGAAGGTTACGAGATAAAGCTCATGCCCCATGAAAAACTTGAAATTAGGGCTGAAGGAGAAGACAAAGAAACGATTAAATTCATCATTGGAAGGATGAATAAACATTTTAGCACGGGCTTTAACTATCTTGTTGAAGTCAGAAAGGCAATCCCAAGACATATTGGCTTAGGATCAACAACTCAGCTCTCTTTAGCTGTTGGTGTAGGAATAGCAAAGCTGAACAACATAAATGCTGAAATTGAAGAGCTGGCTGAAATTTTTGGAAGAGGAAAAAACAGCGGTACTGGAATTTATACCTTCAAATATGGCGGCTTTGTTATTGATGGTGGGGTTAAGGAAGGAATCCCGCCTTTAATTCTTAGGGAAGAGTTCCCTGAGAACTGGGCTTTTCTTTTGGTGATTCCTCAAGTTAAGAGAGGATTTGACGAAGAGGAGGAAAAGCCTATAATGGCAAGCATTAGAGGTAAACCCGAAATTGCAAAGGAAATAAGCCACAGAATTCTGCTTGGACTTCTGCCAGCTCTAAAAGAAAGGGACATTGAAACCTTCGGAAAACATTTGAGTGAAATTCAAAGGTTAGTTGGAAAGCATTTTGAGGATTACCAAGGAGGAGAATTCAGAGAAGACGTGAAGTTAATCATGGACTTTTTACATGAAAATACTTACGGCTATGGGCAGAGTTCATGGGGGCCAACTGTTTACGGGTTGATACAGAAGAGCGAATACTCTATGCTGAAGGCAAAACTACATGACTTCTTAAAAGATCACGGCATCAAAGCCAAGATAGAGCTTGGAAATCCAAGGAACAAAGGAGTGGAGGTTGTGATGGAAAATGCCTATCTGCTGAGGCTGATAAACAGCGTAGCAAAGGGATAAAAGATGACCCTTGACCGTTTCATCACAGTCAAATACAAGGAGAACAAGCCAAAAATCGAGAAGTTAAAGGAAATCCTTAAAGAATTGGGTATAGAATGTGCCAGAACTATCGAAGAGAAAGTTGATCTGCAGTTTTCAGCTCTGGAGCATCTTCACAAAAATCTCAAAAATGATGAGCTATTCATAAAGCTTGTAATTGCCAACGCAATAGTCAGCTATCAGCTGACTGCCACTGGAGAGGAGTGGTGGTGGGAATTTGCCGAGTATTTCTCCTCAAATCCTCCAGAAATGGGGATTGTTGATGCTTATTCAAGGTTTTTACCCACCTCTCAAACTAACAGAAGGTTAACAGCTACAAAAATTAAAAGGCTTGAAAAGCTTGAGCCTTTCTTGACTGAGCTTAAACTTGAAGACCTCAAGAATTATTACTATTCAATGACATCTTTAAGGAATGACCTTGCAAAAGTGCTGAATTCCAAAAGAAATGCCAAAACAATAGTCTTTGCTGTGAAGATGTTTGGCTATGCAGGCAGGATAGCATTTAAAGAGTTCATTCCCTATCCAATGGAAATTGAAATTCCAGATGATGTGAGAATAAATGCCTATACAAAGAGATTTACGAACGAGCTACCCACAAGCTTTTGGTCAAGGATTGCAAAAGAGGTTGATATCCCACCTCTCCACATAGACTCGATTCTCTGGCCCATTCTTGGAAAGCATGCAGAAGTTAAAGAAAGATTGAAAAAATACTGTCCCAAAGCTGGGCTTATTTTTGAACTGGCTTCCCTTTAGGTCTAACATTTTTCACAAACTTTTGTCATACTGACAATTTCCAATGGATTAAACTTATATAGGGTGCAAGACATTGGGAGTTGAGGTGTCTAAAATGAAAGGGGGAGGAATAGACAACAAAATAAATACAAACCTTAGAGAAGAAGTTAACTCTTCCATCGCTTTTCTGGTGAGTTACTGCCATCATCATTGACTGTTCTGAAGTACTTAGCTTAGTTGGACATTATTTAGCGGGAGATATTCTCATCGAAAAGTTCTCGGAGGGATTATTTTGAAGAAGGATTTATTTTCGGAATCAGAGAGGTTAGCAGATATTACAAAGTCTCTGAGGCGAACATTTGAGCTTTGGGGATATAGAGAAGTGTTTTTGCCAACAATAGAAGAGTTCAGCGAGCAGCTTAGAAAAGGAACAAAATTTGCCTACAACAATGAGTTCTATGTAATAAAGCCCGACCTAACATCCCAGATACTTGCAAACCTCAAGGAGCCGCGGAAGCTTAAGCTCTACTACATCAGTGAAGTGCTGAACGGAGGGATTAGAGGAGAGTGGCAGGCTGGGGTCGAGTTCATCGGCGGAGAAGACATTAAAATGCAGGTCGAGGTTCTTTTAACTGTTATAACTTCCCTCGAAGCACTTGGCATCGAGGACTTCTACATCGATGTCGGCAGCTTAAAGGTGTGGGAGAGGGCGATTGAAGGAATTGAAGAATTCAAAGCAGAAATTTTCAAGGCATTAACGAGAAGAAACTTCGAAATCATCGAAAGACTGCCTATAAACGAGGAGAAGAAAGAAGAGCTCTGGCAGCTGTTCAATTTCAGAGGAAAGAGCTGTGAATACGAAAAGCTCAATAAAATTATCGATGCAGTTGGCGATGAGAGGGTCTTCATAGACTTCGGCACAATAAGGCCTCTACCCTACTACAGTGATGTAATCTTTGAAGTCTATTCTCCCAAAATCGGGAAACCACTCGGTGGTGGTGGGGAATATACATTCAAGGGAGTCAGCGCTTTTGGATTCGCCTTTGACTTAAATGCACTCTCAAAGCTCTTCGACGGCAAAATAGAGAAGAGCAGAAAGAAAATCAGAGGAGAGCTGAAAGAAGCATACAAACTTGCAAGAGAACTCGTAAAGCTTGGCATTCCAGTGGAGGTGGGAGAATGAGGTTTGTTCTTCCGAAAGGACGCTTATTCAAGGGTTCACTTGAAATCCTACGAAAAGCTGGGATTGAGCTTAAGCCGCCAGAGAACAGAGAATTAATGGTGAAAAACGGCAGGTATGAGCTTCTCCTTGCAAGGGCTTTTGATGTCCCGGTTTATGTCGAATACGGTATTGACGTTGGCATAGCTGGAAGTGATGTTGTTGAGGAAAGGGAAAGTGACGTCCTCGTTCCTCTTGAGCTGCCTTTTGGGAAGTGTCGCTTAAGCTTGGCGATGCCCAAAGAAAACGCAGTCAGCGTTGAAGAGATGGATGGTTTTAGGATAGCCACCAAATACCCAAACCTTGCAAAGAAGTTCTTTGAGAGGAGAGGAGTCGAGGTTGAAGTGATAAAGCTTCACGGAAGCATCGAACTTGCTCCAAAAATTGGGATTGCAGATGCTATCGTTGATATAGTCGAGACTGGAAACACGTTGAGGGCTAACGGCTTAGTTGAGGTGGAGAAGATTATGGATGTTTCTGCTCTGCTTTTGGTGAACAGAATCTCCCAAAAGACTAAGTTTAAGGAGATTAACGAGCTTGTTTTAAAAATTAAGGAGGTTGTCAAAGATGAATCTTGAGTTAGAAAGCTATGTGGCTCAAATTTTGAAAGACATAAGGGAAAGAGGTATTGAAGCTGTAAAGGAATACTCAAAGAAGTTTGACGGCTATGATGGGGAATTCCTTGTCAGCGAAGAGGAGTTTGAAGAAGCGGAGAGGCAGATTCCAGAGAAGGATAAGAAAATAATCAAGCGCACAATAGAAAGAATCTGGGAGTATCACGAAAAACAGCTTGAGAGCGATAAGCTCTACATAAAGAACGCTTCACTCTATGGTATAATCTACAAGCCGATAAGGAGGATCGGTATCTACGTCCCCGGAGGGAAGCCTCTGCCTTCGACGCTCATGATGGTTGGAGTTCCAGCGAAGATAGCTGGTGTTAAGGAGATAGCAGTTACAACACCACCTAAAAACGGTAAAGTCAATCCGTACATCCTCTACGTTGCAAAGCTTCTTGACATCAAAGAGGTCTACAAGCTCGGTGGAATCCAAGCGATTGGAGCGATGGCTTACGGCATTGGAATGAAGAAAGTAGACAAAATCTTCGGTCCAGGCAATAAGTTCGTGAACGAAGCAAAGAGGCAGGTCTTTGGTGTTGTAGGAATTGACAGCTTAGCTGGACCATCAGAGATAGCTGTTATAGCCGATGAGACAGCAGATAAGGAGTATGTTTTATACGATTTGCTTTCCCAGCTGGAGCACGGAAAAGATAGTAAGGCTTGGCTTTTGACGACTTCAAAGGAATTAGCGGAGTACTGCAAAAGGGACGGCATAGAAGTAATACTCTGCGAGAGCTTGGAGGAGTGTGCCGAAAAAGCTAACGAGATAGCTCCAGAGCACTTGGAGATAATCACGAAGGAACCACTGAAGCTCGTGGATTTAATTGAAAACGCTGGAGCGATTTATTTAGGAGAATACACACCGGTGCCAGCTGCCGACTACTTCCTTGGAATTAACCACGTTCTGCCAACCGGGGGAGCTGCGAAGTTCAGCGGGGTTTTAACAGTTATGGACTTCATGAAAAGAATAAGCTTAGCGTACGTGAGCAGAGAGGAGTTTTTGCAGGAAAGATATTTGGGAATTCGCTTGGCTGAGATTGAAGGGTTAGAACTCCACAAAAAAGCTCTGGAGGTAAGAAGATGAGAAGAAAGACTAAGGAAGTTGATATAATTGTCGAAATTGGTGCTGAAGGGGAGATAAAGACCGGCGATAAAGTATTTGACCACCTCCTTACCGCTTTATTCTTTTACATGCGTGAGAAAGTTAACATTAAAGCGAGCTATGACTTAAGGCATCACCTATGGGAAGACTTAGGCATTACCTTGGGTGAAGAGCTCAAAGAGAAAATCAAGGGCAAAAAGATAGCGCGCTTTGGGAACGCAATAATACCAATGGATGATGCATTAGTCCTTGTCGCCGTTGACATCTCGAGGCCATACCTCAACCTTGAGCTCGATATAAAGGAGAGCGAGGAAGGCTTCGAGGTTACTCTGGTTAGGGAGTTCCTCTGGGCTTTAGCGAGGACTCTCAATGCTACAATTCACGTGAAGCAGCTGAGCGGAGTTAATGCACACCACATAATTGAAGCTGCATTCAAAGGCCTTGGCGTTGCCCTGAGACAAGCTTTGAGTGAAAGTGAGTGTTTAGAGAGCACCAAAGGCATTATATAATTGTATTGATGAATTCATTTGCTTACTCTTTTACTCAGCTTTCTTTTTACTAAAATGGCTCAAAATTGTGCAGTTGAAAAATTATTAAGTTATAAGATAGTGAAATTACCATGAAACATAGAAAAACTTATAAGGTTTAAAATCTAACATGATGATGCAGAATCTTGTAAGGAGGCAACCATAATGTGGAAGAAAATGCTTGGGTTGATGTTGGGGTTGTTGATTTTAGGAGTAGCACTTGCATCAGCAGCACCAGAAGGGACCAAGTGGGCACAATTTAAATGTGCATCATCAACTGACCCATACAGTGGTAGAACTTATAAAGTTTGCAATAGTGCAGGATTAGAATATGTAGCTATGTACCCAGCAGAGGAGGGAAAGTGGGTATACGTGTTTAGGGTTGGGTCGGTAGCAGAATCAACTGCATCATGGGGGGAACCTCTTCCATTAATTGACACCGCAGGAGTTCGTGTTGAAGAAGTAGCGGGTAATAATTATTTTGCCATATTTTCAGCTCCATATGATTCTGAATATGCTGGAGCATGGCCATTATCCGGAACCCACGATTACAGCACATTCAAAAAGGTTGCATGGGATATAATGAACCTTGTAGTCTCTCAAATGAATCAAAAATTGGGCACTGCCTTAAGTGTGACTCAGATTCTAAAGGATTTATACGTAGGAGTCAGCAGTAGCTCTGGTGGTCAAAATACTGATTATGTAGAAGTCAACTGGAATGTCGGAGGTTGGAATGGAACAATAAATGCTACTCATTACTTCCAATTTGACATAAAGGCACATCCTGGTCATCTTATAGAGTTTAAGGTCAAAGACAGGATTAACTATAATCCAGATTCTACAGCTGTCTGGAATGTTATGATAGATGTTTTACCGAGCCCTGATGATCCAGAAGTTCTATCCATGCAAAGCTTTTCAGACAGGATACTTAACAAGTTGATTGGATTTTACTATACGCTTAGATATCATGGAGAAGTCACAAAGTTTTACATCACATACAAAGGTCAGAGAATAGCTTTCTACAAGATTCAGCCAAATGCAATAGATAAGTACACCGAAAAGTTTGGTATTCCTACAGAAATAGCCGAGAAGTTTAAAAAGTCTGGGAAGCCATTTTATTTCACCAAAGACCCAGTAGGAATAACGGTGATGCCAAGTGGTTGAAAAACGTAAGTTTTTGCTTTTTATTTTCATTTTTCTGCTGTTAATAGGAACATACGCTCATTTTTCAGAAAAGAAAACAACTCAAAATCCCCCGGCCTCCCATAGTATCGTATTCCATGCGGAGGAACTCTGTTCTAGATACTTTCCTAACGAAACTTATCCCGATAAAATGAATGAAATCGCTGGTATATGTCCCAAATACAAAAACAATCACACGGCAGTTGTATTTTGTTGGGTTGGGTGCAAATTAGTAAAATCAGGTACCAACGAGTATGAGTGTAGAGGCGGGAAAATTTACAAACTGGTTGTTGATACGAGAAACTGGACACCCATCTCTTTAACCCCCTCCAACTGGAGTGAAGTGGTAGAAGTTGTCTATGCTGAGTGTCCAAAGTACATAGAGGGTATATCTGAAAATTCCCAAGAAGAATCAAAATGATAATTTCTCCAAGTGGTTGATATTATTTTTGGGCTAACTGCCATACAATTGAAAAAGTTGGCACCATAATTGACATTCTGCCAATTAAAAAAGGCAAAGATTAAAATTCTTCCCTCTTATCTTTCATGGGATGGAACATGATAGCGATAGTTGATTTAGGAATCGGCAACTTAGCCAACGTGAGAAAAGCTTTAGGTGGAGTCATTACGAGTGACCCCTATGAAATAGAGAAAGCTGAGAAAATAGTTTTGCCCGGCGTTGGAAATTTTGGAGCTGTGATGGAGAAGCTTGAGCCTTTGAGGGGAGTTATCTTAGATGCCATAACCGACGGAAAGCCTTTCCTTGGCATATGCCTTGGGCTTCAGCTGCTCTTTGAAGAGAGTGAAGAGAGTCCAGGAAGCAGAGGACTTGGCGTGTTTGAAGGCAAAGTTGTGCGCTTTAGAGGCGTTAGAACGCCGCACATTGGCTGGAATCAGGTGTGGCAGAAGAAAGAATGCAAGCTCTTTGAAGGCATAAAGGATGGAGCATACTTCTACTTTGTCCACTCATACTACGCCCAGCCAGCAGATGAGAGCATAATTGCGGGAGTTACAGACTATCAGTCGAAGGGCAATGAAGTTATTTTTACATCTGTAGTATGCAGAGACAATATTTACGCGGTTCAATTCCACCCAGAAAAGTCGAGCAAAAACGGGTTAAAGCTCTTAGCGAACTTCAGGAGGATATGAAGATGAAAATTTATCCCGCTATCGATTTAATGAATGGAAAGGCCGTTCGCCTCTACAAAGGGAGAAAGAATAAAGTAAAAGTTTATGGTGACCCAGTGGAGATAGCTAAGGGTTTCGCCGAATACGTGGACAAAATCCACATAGTGGACTTAGATGGAGCTTTTAGCGGAAAGCCTCAAAATCTCAATGTTGTTAAGCGAATAATAGAGAAGACAGGACTTAGGATTCAGCTTGGAGGTGGCTTCAGAGATTACGAGAGCATAGCAAAGGCTTATGAAATCGGCGTCGAAAACGTCATAATTGGCACGAAAGCCTTTGACTTGGAATTTTTAGAAAAAGTAACACAAGATTTTGAAGGAATTACTGTAAGCTTAGATGCCAAGGGCGGAGAGATAGCAGTGAAGGGTTGGCTTGAGGAGAGCTCAATGAGGGTTGAGGAAGCCTACGAAATGCTTAGAAAATACGTTAAAAGGTTTATTTACACGGCAATCGAAAGAGATGGCACTTTAACTGGGATAGAAAGCATAAAGCGCTTTTGGGATAATGAGGAGTTCATTTATGCTGGCGGCGTCTCAAGCGTAAGCGATGTGCTAAAGGTTAGAGAGATTGGATTCTCTGGGACTATAGTGGGAAAAGCCCTCTACGAGGGCAAGGTTACCTTAGAAGAGCTGTTAAATGTCTTAGGTGATTGAGATGTTAGCTAAGAGAATTATCGCGGCTTTAGATATAAAGGAAGGCAGAGTGGTCAAAGGGATAAAGTTTCAAAACATTCGCGACGCTGGAGACCCAATAGAATTAGCGAAGCGCTATGAGGAAGAAGGGATAGATGAGATAGTTTTCTTAGATATTACCGCATCTTACGAAAAAAGAAAAATCCTCCTCGATTTGGTTAAGAGGATAGCTGAAGAAATCTACGTCCCATTTACAGTTGGTGGAGGAATTAGGAGCGTCGAAGAGATAAGGGAGATAATCAAAAGCGGTGCCGATAAGGTTTTCCTAAATACAGCGGCCGTTGATAATCCCAAGCTCATAAGCGAAGCGGCAAAAGTTGTTGGGAGTGCGAATTTAGTCATAGCAATTGACGCAAAGTGGAACGGCGAATACTGGGAGGTTTATACTCACGGGGGAAGAAAAGCAAGAGGACTTGATACTATAGAGTGGGCAAAGGAAGTTGAGCGCTTAGGTGCTGGAGAAATACTCTTAACATCAATGGACACAGATGGAACTCAGCAAGGCTTTGATATTCCGCTGACTAAAGCGATCGTTGAAGCTGTGGATATCCCAGTTATTGCCTCTGGAGGTGCTGGGAATCCAGAGCACTTTTATGAAGCGTTTAAAATAGGTGCTGAGGCAGCTTTAGCAGCTTCGATATTCCACTATGGAAAGTACACGGTTAGAGAGCTGAAAGAATACCTATCTAAGAAAGGTGTCCCTATAAGATTGGAGTGATGAAAATGAAGGAGCTTATTGAAAAAGTCAACTGGAAAAATGGAATTGTTCCAGTAATTGTCCAAGATACAAAAGGCGAAGTCCTAACATTGGCTTACATGAACAAAGAAGCTTTAATGAAGACGCTTGAAACGGGTTATGCCCACTACTATTCAAGGAGTCAAAAGAGAATTAGAATGAAGGGTGAAGTGAGCGGAAACGTTCAAAGAGTAAAGGAGATTAGAATAGACTGCGACAACGACGCTTTGCTTTTAATCGTTGAGCAAGTTGGTGTTGCGTGCCACACGGGGAATTACTCATGCTTTTACAGAAAGCTGGGAGAACCAGAGAAAGTCGTTGGCAGAATAGACTACTCGCTCACAATCCTGAGAGAGCTTGAAGAGCTGATAAAGCAGCGAAAGGAGAATCCAAAAGAAGGTTCCTATACATCGAAGCTGTTCAAAGAGGGGAAGGAGAAAATCTACAAGAAGTTTGGAGAGGAGGCAATTGAGGTTTTAGTCGCTGAAGGAAGGGAGAGAATAATTTACGAGACTGCGGATTTACTTTATCATTTGCTGGTTTTGCTTGCCTACAATGAAATAAGCTTAGGGGAAGTTATGAAGGAGCTTAGGAGGCGGAGGAAGTGAAAATTCAAGAATTAATCAAAAGCTTTGAGCCTTACAGGGTTTTGGAGGGAAATTACAAAATTTGGCTCGACAAGAACGAAAATCCCTTCGACTTGCCACCAGAAATAAAAGAGGAAATACTTGAAGAGCTTAGAAAAACTCCCTTCAATCGCTACCCACACATAACATCCATGCCTCTGAGGGAAGCTATAGCAGAATTTTATGGAGTTAGTCCAAAAAACATTGCCGTAGGAAATGGAGGAGATGAGCTGCTGAGCTACCTCATAAGAATCTTTGACGGGGAATACATAATTACAACGCCTCCAACTTTTGGTATGTACTACTTCTATGCAAAGCTGAATGGAATTCCTGTCGTAGAAGTACCCTTGAGTAAGGAATTCAGAATAAATGGGGATATGATTGCCGAAAAAGCTAAAAAAGCGAGCATCGTTTTCATAGCCTCTCCAAACAACCCAACGGGCAATACCCAGCCAAGAGAAGAGATACTTAAGGTTCTCGATAGTGGAGTGCCAGTTGTTTTAGATGAAGCATATGCAGAATTTTCAGGAAGGAGCTGTATTGATTTGCTTGCTGAATATGAGAACCTCATAATTCTAAGGACATTTTCAAAGGCTTTCAGTTTGGCTGGAGTTAGAGCAGGATACTTTTTAGCAAGTGAAGAAATTGTTGATGCTCTCTACAGAATAAAATCACCCTTCAGTCTAAATTCATTAACAATGGCAACAGCCAAGGTCATGCTGAGACATTATGATCTGGTTAAGGAAAGAGTTAATTACATAATTAAAGAGCGTGAGCGTATTTACAGAGAGCTCAAAGACTACGCCTATCCAAGTGAGGCAAACTTTTTACTCATGCGCTTAGATGCCTATGAATACCTCCTTGAGAGGAGCATCGTGGTGAGAAAGCTCGGCGGACAATTGGAGGGACACATAAGGGTTACTGTTGGCAAAAAAGAGGAAAACGATGAGCTAATTAAAACTTTGAAGGAGTTTGTCGGAAGGTTTTAAATAGTAAAACTATAAGTATAACATGGTGATACCGATGGTTAGTATCAGACTCAAAGTTGGACCCAAGGGACAGATAGTTATCCCAAAGGTATTCAGGGAAGCCTACGGAATTAAAGAGGGAGGTGAGGTGATAATTGAACCAACTGATAAAGGGTTAGTAATCAAAGCCCCAGCCGACGTTAAAACACTAATGGAAAAGCTCAAAGAAAGAAGGAAGAGGATGAAAGGAGTTGGGATCCAAGCCAAGCTTGGCGATCTAAGAAATATAGACTTGGAGGATGAGTTTGATGAGGATATTCCTTGATGCCAGCTTCATCATTTATCTCAACGTTGATGTGCCAGATAATCTTGCAGAAAAAATTGACGCCCTTTACAAGCAACTTATAACTAACAACAAGCTCTATACAGATGTTCTCGTTCTTGATGAGGTTATACATGTCTCAAGGAAGAAATACAAGGTGCCCTATTCCGAAACTATCAACATGCTTGACGATATTATAATTCCTTATGTTGAGGTTCTCCCCATCGGGCTTATGGAGTACCTCAAAGCAAAAGAAAACATGCTAAAGTACAACCTCAAGCCTTCGGATGCCATTCATTTAGCTGTGATAGAAAACAACGGACTTCAGGCAATAGTTACGGAGGATGAGGACTTTGATAGAATTCCAATAAAAAGAATCTGGTTTTAATGGGGGTTAAATAAGTGTGGTTGATATTTGATGTTGATGGGGTTTTAATTGACGTAAGTGAAAGCTATGACTTGGCGACAAAGCTTACAGTTGAGTACTTCCTAAAGGAGCTAGGCAGAGAAAAAGCTATTGATGTGGAAATTATAAGGAAGCTGAGGAGAAAAGGAGCTTTTGGAGACGATTTTAAGGTTAGTGAAGCTTTGATAATCGGAGCCTTGACTGAGGATATACGGCAGTTCGTAGAGGATTTTCCAAGTGGAAAGGGGATAGAATGGGTAAGATCAAGATTTGGGATAGCAGTTAACCCAAAAAGCATCGAAAAGGTTTTCAACACTTTCTACCTCGGTAAATATTACAAAGACAGAATTTTTGAATTTGATGGACTTTGGAAAAAAGAAAAACCAATAGTGAAAAGAGAGCTTTTAGAAAAGGCAAACGAAAGATTCAAGCTTGGAGTTGTAACCGGAAGGAACAAACTTGAGCTTAAATTAGCTGAAGAACTCATTGGCTTCCACTTCGAAAACGCTGTAACAAGAGAGATTTATATTAAACCAGATCCAAAAGCTCTTTGGCATCTTGTTAAGGGAGAAAGCGGAATTTATATCGGTGACACGGTAAACGATGGCCTTCTGGTAGAGAATTACAAAAAAGCCTATGGGAAAGATTTTGAATTTTTGATGGTAGGAAAAGATGCGAAAGACGTGAATGAGGCTATAGAGAAAGTATTAAATCAAAGATGAACCTTGAGACTAAAGCAACCACTTCCATAGGGGGATTATTTTAACACCCTCTTTCGTAGTATCTTCTTGATCCCATGTTATGAGTAGCAGTTCCTTGCATTTCAACTCTTTTGAAGCCTTCAGCAGAGATGCAACTTCTCTCTCGAAGTTCTCTTTGTTCAGTTCATACGTAACTTGTATTAACTGTGTAACTTTGTTTTCACTCTTAACGACGAAATCTACCTCCCCTTTAGCGTCTTTCCAGTAATAAATTTCATAGTCTGCGAATTTGTAGCTTCTCCTTCTCAAAAGTTCCAAAAAAACAAGGTTTTCCATCAATCTACCAATGTTTTCGCTGAATTTAAACGAAACAGTATTTATCAACCCGGTATCAACAGCATAGACTTTTCTTGGAGATAACATCTGACTTTTTAGTTTAAACGAGAATCTTCTAACTTGGAAAATTAGATATGCTCTCTCCAAGTATTCAACATAATTTTTCACCGTATGCACGTCCTTGATGTTGATTAAATTCTTCAGTTTGCCGTAAGTTATCTCTTTAGAAAAGTTTGAGATGAGATACTTGGCTAATTCCCTCAGTGCTTGAATATCCCTTATTTTATATCTAAACAACACATCCTTTTCCACTATATCCCTGTATATGGTCTGAAGATATATCCTGCCAAACTTCAATGCTTCCGGAAAACCACCGAGTTTGATGTATTCTTCCAGCGCTTTCTTGACCTTAGCAGTTCCTTTTGTGGAGTACATCCAGTTTTTTTCCAGCTTTATTCCTTTAAATTCCAAAAATTCTTTAAAGCTAAAGGGATAAAGTTCAAAGATTACATATCTACCTGTTAGGACTGTTGAAAGCTCGCCAGAGAGAAGATTTGAACTGCTTCCAGTGATTATAACTCTCTTTGAAGTTCTCACCCTTGAGAGGAATCTCTCCCAACCTTGCACGCTTTGTATTTCATCAAACACGAAATAATCTAAGTCACCGTAGAGCTCGTGGAATGCCTGCACAAGCTTTTCAAAATCTTCTGGTGAAAAGCCAAGCAACCTTTCATCAAAGAAGTTTATGTACCCAAATTTCTTGCCTCTCATTAAAAGCCAGCTTAACACGGATTTTCCAGATCTTCTAACTCCAAGAATTGCTAAAATATTTGGATATTGAAGGAACTTTAGCAGTCTTTTCTCATCTACTTCTCTTTCAATAAGTCTTTCTCTGTTTAAGAATTCATCCATCTCTTCCCGCTGTGTTATGATGATCCTTTTCAGTTCTTCAACACTAAGCATGTGATTATTATTCACAAACTTTTATAAAAATCTTGTGGTTTATAATCACATATCTTTCTTCAAGAATTCTCAGCGCTTCCTCATTCATAAAAAAATAAATATTCTCAACGAGCTCTGTAAAGCTAATTAGGTGTTTATATCAATCTTTAGGGGGTTGTAAGATTTTAATTTCCTCCAAAGCCGTTTTTAGCACTTCTATTGCTTTCAAATATTCTTCCAAGTTTAAGCGCTCGTAAGGAGTATGGTCAAGCTTTGAATCGCCTGGACCATAAGCAATGGCATTGACTCCAAACTTAGGAGCCAGAATGTTCATATCTGCTGTGCCCGATTTTTTCTTCAACCTTGGCTTTATTCCGTTCTTCCTTATAGCCCTAACAAAAGCCCTAACCAGCGGACTCCTTGGCGAAACTTCATAAGCTGGGACAAAATCTAAGATTTCCCCTTTAATGGGTGGTTCATAGCCAATAGGTGTTCTAATATTAACTATCATCTCCCCGTAAAAGTCAAAATCTCTCTCATAGGCTTCAAACCTCAAAATCCTCCCGCTTGGCTTATTAAATCCTTCACCAAAATCTCTGCTTAACTCGAGCCATTTTTCAATTAGCTTTTCTGCAGCACCTTTTGAGCTTAAACTTCCATGAAACTTCTCAACTTTTTCCACAAACCTCATCGTTAGGCTTCCCTTATAAGCGATTGTAACTCCATCAAAGCCGCTCGGCTCTCCAATTATTATAAAATCTGGCTTTGGAACATCTAAATTTTTAGCTCCGATTGAATATCTCTCTTCATCAACTAAGCCAGCGAAAATTAAATTTGCCTTGCTTTCAAGGAAAGCGAAAAAGAAAGTCGCCAAAGAACCTTTGGCATCAACGCTTCCCCTTCCCCATAAGTAATTGTCCTCGATTCTAACTGGAATGTAGCCTTTAACGGTATCTATATGTCCGGCTAAGAGTATTTTTCTCTCCTCTCCTCTTTTCTCAGCTATAACGTTTCCCACTCCATCGATATAAGCCTCGACACCAAAACTCTCAAAGCTCTCGACCAAAAATTTTGCAACCTTCTCTTCTTCTCCGCTTGGGCTGTAAATGCTCACAAGCTCCTTCAGAAATTCAATTTTCTCCTCTTCACTGATTTTCATTTAGGACACCCTCAATGGTCTCTTTGACCCAAAGCATCTGCTCCTTTGTTATTATGAGTGGCGGTAGGAGTCTAATCACTCTATTTCCTGCGGTTCCAACTAAGAGACCCTTATCTTGCAGTGCTTGGACATACTTTCCAGCACTTTCTTTCAAGACGATTCCAATCATCAATCCTTTGCCTCTTGTCATCACGACCTTTTCTCCCTCGACGGTTATGGACTTCTCCTTAGCTTTTTCTATTAACCTTTCCCTCCTCAAAATTCTGAGCGTCGTAGCTGCAGCTTTACAAGCGAGGGGATTTCCTCCAAAGGTTGAGCCGTGCTTGCCCCTTGGGACGTCAAAGTTCGTTAATGTTAATCCGATTGGAACTCCATTGGCTAACCCTTTTCCCATCGTGACTATATCCGGCTCAACACCATAGTGCTCTATGGCCAAGAACTTTCCAGTTCTAAAGGCGCTTTGGATTTCATCCACTATGAGCAAAGCCCCAACATCCTCAGTTAAATCCCTCAATGTTTTCACGAACTCTTCTTTAGCTGGAACAATGCCACCTTCTCCCTGAATTGGCTCAAGTATTACGGCGGCAGTTTCTTTTGTTATAGCCTCTTTTGCCACTTCAACGTTGTTGAATGGGATATGCTTAAACCCGGGAACTAAAGGCTCAAACCCCTGCCTATACTTTGGCTTCCAAGTTGCACTTAGAGAGCCAAATGTTCTTCCGTGGAAAGCATTTGTCATAGCTATTATCTCTTTCCTTCCAGTATAAAGGCGGGCAAACTTTAAAGCCGCTTCAACAGCTTCAGTTCCAGAGTTCCCCATGAAGGCGTGTTCAAAATTGACAAAGTGAGATAG
>Ga0190313_1001018_pt1 | contig 15467 bp, 13 predicted proteins | sample 4870071011_MG_FD_169989 | JGI IMG/M metagenome (GOLD analysis project Ga0190313, IMG submission 169989) | Hydrothermal vent sediment bacterial communities from Southern Trench, Guaymas Basin, Mexico - 4870-07-10-11_MG | ecosystem: Environmental > Aquatic > Marine > Hydrothermal vents > Sediment ...
CTACCTAATCTCCGTGCTACCTCCTCACTTAACTCCTTGATCTCGTCATCACTAAACCTCTCCCAGAAACTCCAAGCTTCCGGACCCGTTCTCCTTAACGCGTTGACTAATTCATTACGATTAATTCCTTTCGACTTAACCACTTTAGACTCGAGTAGTACATTAACTACTTCATCCAGTAATCTCTCAGTGGTTGATGCTGCTCTATCAGCATAACTAAGGATCTTAGCTAGTAAGCCTGTATGAAGCTCAGCTTCGCCTAATGAGTACCTAGGACTCACGTCTTGAGGTACATGATGTTTACGTACAATCTCAACAATAGCGCTTCTTAAACTTCTAGCTAAGCTTAATATCTTAGACTTAATGTCATCACTTAACTTGGACTCAACTACTGCCTTCTCAAGTACGTCTCTAAGTAGAGTATCAACTATTTCAGCAGACTTCTCAGCATGCTTAACCAGCTTACCCGTAATCCATGCCTTAGGCTTACCTATATCGTGAAGTAAGGAAGCAAGTCTGAGTACTTCTAGATGAAGTTTATGGGTTAATTCACGTTTCTTACCCCCTCCTCTAGATTCGATGGACAGATACCTTATGGAAGCTATAGCTGAGGTGAGTAGTATGTGCGGTATTAGCTTAGATATATTAAGCCCAGGTCTGGTATCTGCTGGTATACTCATCACTAAATCTCTGAACCTTTCATACACCTCATGAGGGGATCTTATAGAAAAGACTTGCTTAATGACCTCACTACTTAATCCTCTAACAACAGCCTCTACAAACCTACTAATGACTTCATAACTAAGGTCTGTTAATGGCGTGCCTAAGAATTTACTTATTTCCTCCTCCTCAAGCAGACCTAGGTCACGAGCTATTACATAGGAGTATAGGAGGTCTGCAGGAGCGAATACATAGGTGGGCTTGCCATCCTTACTTGGCGGTATTAATGGAATTGTAAAGACTCTCCTAAGATAAATGACTATTAGATCATTCAATAGTCTAAGAGCATCTAGGACGCCCCTAAGATCTGGTGACTCACTTATTAATCTACTTAACCTACCGATAAGCTCAGGGTGCTTAAGCGTATTAATCATGTCCTCTATGAAGTCGTTAAACGCTTTTAGCTTAGCTTCAATGACATAAAGCTCCTTACCCTCATCATCTATGATTGGAGCCACATTAGCTGAGTAAATCCTCATATTCAATACACCTCCTCAATAAGCTTCCTGAGAGGTAATGTAGAGTCTACTCTCTTCATGAGCAATGAATCCTTATCCTTAAAGAATAACCTATTAAATAACCTGCCAACATCATCACACTTAAACACTTCATCCCTATGTACGATATATAGTGTATACCCACCATTCGCCAAGCACGCGATATAAGCTAGAAATGAATTACTTAATAAGTCCTTACTAACTCCCTTACTCATGATTAGTGAGAGATCATATTCATAAGCAAAAGTGATACACTTATCACTAATCGAGCTAATGAAGTCATTAAGCGAGCCTAATCTACGACACCTCATTTATCCCACCCTAACTACCTAGCTCTAACTTCCTCCTAACCTCAGAGAAGCTCTCTGCCTTACTAAAGGTCTTGAATGTGTTGAGAGTTCTGCGTACGAGCTCCTTAATTAAATCGTTAAGCGCGTCATCCTCACACCTTAGTGAGTACTCACCCTTTAAACACTTAGAGAGTAACCTAGTAAGTCCAGAATCTAATGAGTACTTACTGATTGAGTAGTCACGGAGTTCAATCCTCCTTAACCTGAATACTGCCCTACCTAACTCTACTTTTGTACCTGATGGAGTTTCACGTAACCTATACTTAGACTTACCGAGAAGTATCTCAGTGAAGCTACCGTCACTCTTAGCTCCCATGCCTATTAATACGAGCCCTAACTCCTCAGGCTTTAGATTCGTAAAGCTAAACTCACCTAGGAACATAGTGTTTGGAGGTATTAGCTCAAGGCACTCACCATGATCTAGCACCTCCGTAAGAATACGTACCTTCCTCTCAGTACAAGCATTACCAAAGAAAACTCTAGAAGCAACACCAGGTGCGCCAAATATGTTACATATCACACACAAACTATAATCACCAGTACTTAAGGGGTCACAAGAGGATACTCTATCCTGTGACGGAGCATCCCACCATATTCGCGCGTGTCTCCAGCCTTGACTACCAGAGGGTGGGGGATTAAGCATTGGAGGACTAGCTACTACTCTAAAGCATGACTCAACCTCATTATTAGTTGGTGAAGAGAGTAGCTCAAGGCGAGACCTCACAATACCTTTAATGCTTGAGCCTGGAATGCATACTTTATCTCCATAACGTACTAATTCAAGACATGTGGTAGATACACTAGACCGGAGACTCTTAATGTTCCTTAGAGCCTCCTCAAGAGTGGTAGCCTTACTAGTAGTATTAACAAGCTCCTTACTTACCCCTAATACAGCCCTTCCTGACCCCACATGAATATAAGACTTAGTTATTAATTCATAATTAATTGTCCCTGTTAGCTCAGCTAATGAGTCACGTCCTGTATAGGGCCTTTTAATGACGCTTAACCTCCTAACCAAGAACCACACCCCATCTCCATCCCTCATTACTTACCTTACGTAACATGTCTAAGGATCTTCTCCACACATTAATGAGTTCGTTGAGAAGTCTCCAAGCTTCATTACCTTCAATAACATCAGCACCAGCATCTAAACTCTCATCTATTGGATCCAAAGCCCTTAATGCCTTACCACCATACTCACGAATCCTTATCCTTAACTCCTTAAACCTAACCCTACCAAAGCCTCTACTCTTTAAGCCACCGATCCTTACTATTCCGTCGTTTATGTCCCTGAGCACCTCAGCGAGTAGACCCAACGCATAGTTAGGTAGATTTATAGCTACTAATCTAAAGTTAAACTCAGTACCTGGTTCTACATACTCAACACTAAAGAGTGCCTCCCCACGTGAAGCTCCGGTCCTTCTATCAATAGCGACCATTGTCCTATAACCTAATCTAGCTTCGTTTAATGGTAAGCTATCACTAAACCTGACATGGCTTAATATACCGGGACCACCGAATATTAGATCTAGTAGACATATCGGTATGCTACCCTCAACTATAGCTCTCAACTTAGCCTCTACGCTAGTACCTGTAACCTTCCTCAAGAAATCATTGCCCCTCAAACATGTAGAATCTGGCACACCCTCACATACATTAAGTCCGTAAGTCCGACATAACCTATATGCATGAGACCTAAATACGCCCTTCCATGATGAGCCAGGTATTACTGGTAGGTACTTACCCTTTGATGCATCATAAGTCTTAAGCACTACTAAGTCTACGGGCTCAAAAACTGAGGCCCCCCTACCAGCACCAACTCTTAGAGGCTCACTATTTATCACCTTAGCTTCAATTATAAAGTACCTGAGTAGCTTGTGATGCCCGAACCACTCAAAGGAGTATATGTCCTTACTCAAGACTTAATCACCTCCTTAAGCTTAAGTTCACACTCTTTAACAAGTCTAAAGTCCTTAATAACATACTTAGTGACTTTAACTTCATCACTTAATAGCTTGACATGGCCTAAACCAACGGACTTCATACCACCAACGGTGATGAAGCCCTCATCAGAGGCTAGTAATGAGAGTACTGACCTAAGAATCTTCGACTTTACATCATTACCTAGTAAATCCACATTCTTAATCACTAATCTAAACTTCCACTTAATACCGCGAGGTACGTATTCGTAAGTAAATAGAGCAGGACCCCTTGCAGCACCTCTAAACCTATCTATGGATACTCTAGTCCTTGAAAGTACGTAAGTGTTTGTCTCAGGTATGGAGTCCATAACCTCAACATGACTTGCTAATGAGGTGTTTCCGAATAGCTGACACACCGTACATGGCGCATACTTACTTACAACTCCCTCAATACCCTCATTCTCGTAGGTTTTCCGAATATCCTTGAATAAATCCTCACCTACCTTACCATGGTATTTCCTCTCAATACCTTTCATTACGCTGTTAAACCACTTACCATTGAGTGTCTTACCGGAAATTAAGGCATAGTATATCCTCGTAAGGAGCTCTGCAGTTAGGGAACACACATTAAAGCTAGTTATCGATGGGCTGGGTTCACATATCTCTAATCCTTCACTTCTTGCTACGATCTCTGCTGCAGACCTGAGTACTCCCTTAAGACTAGAACCCGGTATGTATGGCTTACCATCAGGAAGCTTAATTACAGGTGAGTCACTTTCTCCCAATTCACCACTACCTTTACCTACCCTTAGCGATCCAATATTAATTAAATAACCATTAATTATGTAAATGTAATTGAGTTTATCTAAATCGATTCCAACACTTCTTATTCTATCTATTAATTTCTTTCTTCTAATATCATTAAATGAATTCATACATTACACCTTAAGGACTTAAGACGGTATCTAAGTATTTATAGTAAAAATCTCGAGGAGCCTTTCCTCCTAAGTTAATCTTTAATTGCCTTCTTAGTAGGTCTAACTGTCTACGTCTGCCTATCCCCGCTTCAAAGAGCCATTTAAATATTCCTAATATTACCTTAGCTTCACCATAACTTCTATTCTTTAAAAGCTGAAATAGTTTTGAGGCACTATAGTGGCTCTTTTTCCATGGAACATTTCTATCTCTTGATTCCTTGGCTCTACCTACTTGTCGTGCTATATGTGCTAGTAGATAGTCTACATTTCTTGTTGATTCAAGTACTTCGATAAGTCTATTAACTTGTGTTTTATTAAGATTATCTGATATAACTGCAGCATAAGCAGCTAAAGCTAATTCATCTAGGACTTGGGGGCTTAGAGCTATAGACGACACAGTAAGCACCCCGCACAAGATCAATGATTATCAATTTAGAGCAATTTAATTAATTTTTCCGTTTATAAGTTAAAATTTGAGAATTCATTGTATGTTTATACCCGTTCTCTATGATTAAGCTATATGAGGATTTAGGTACACTTAACTTAGTTATTATAAACTTTACGCGTGACATTATTAAAACATGCTTCTTGAAGGTAAAGATATTAGTAATTAAATGAACTTCAATAATTATTTACAAACATGATCACTTATGATGAATCCTCTAATGACTGCATAATGAGTACTTTCTTGAAGAGTGTCACTAATACCTGAAAGGGTCGTTTAAGAGTGAAGGCTTGATTAATAGCATCATAAAGACTCTCGGAAGTGATGTCAGGGAGATTATTGAAGATATTGTTAGCGAAGATACGCTAAAAGCTTATGAGGTAATTGGTACCCGTAGTGTTAGAAGCTTAAGGAGAATTTTATGATGAATTATCGAGAATGCATATATCGAGATCGAATCAAGAATGTAAGGAAGTATTAGATGTATTGCTTATTTTAGTGAATGGTATAGGTAAGGTCAACGTATTTCAGAAGTTCATGGTTAAAATATTACCTCGAAATTTGCTGACATTATTAAGAGTAAGGATCTATTAAAAACTGCTAGCTTCAGACATGCTATAACATTACTTGTTATGTCGGAGCTTAAACATATTAGAGGAGAGAAATGGTGTTAATACGTTACTTCCTCGGTATAAAAAGTTAAAGGAGGAAGAGTTGAATCAAGAAATTATGAAAACACTACTTAACTTATTACATGATGAGTAACGAAAACAGTGCAATGCTTTATGTTTATAGCATGCTTACTTAAAGGGAGATAACTATTTGCTTAAGAAGCTTCCTATACTTCTTAAGTTGCTAAAGAGTTTAAGGATATATACACGTTTATGCTTATTAATATCGTGGTTAGTAACGAGATGTCACTCAAGCTAAACCACCTTGCTATGATTGAATGCATTGTTAAAAAGTATCAATATGTCTCTACAGTCCTAAAGCTAACTTTGGCGATTCATGTTTAATACTAGCTGATATTAAGGGGATACATAAATCCATTACTATTCAATGCATTGCTAGATATTGTAATAGATTTAGAATGTTATGGTATGGTCTACAGGGCTTTTATTCAGTATGTTTACTAATTATTAAAGCTAATCCTAATAATCTTAACCTTTAAGGCCTAGCTTAAAGAAGTTCAGTATTAGGGGCGTAGGATTGCTCTCCTTTATCATCCTTACTGGTGATTTATGGGAGGCGCTATCATGTTTAAGCATTTCTTGCGCTTCTCCTTCATTACCTACCCGTCACCTACTATGTAGTATTCGTGACGTTACTGATTTAGGTGTTACTTGTCTTAAGCTCCTTAATCATGGTATAACTATTGATTATGCTTATGCCTTCCAATCTAAGTTGCTTAGTTGGGTTGTAGTGATTAGTGGTGGGTCCTTTCTAGGTCTTGCTGGTACACGTATTGAGGACCCTATGATTAAGTGTCGTAACCCCTACCTTTACGTACCAGTAGGGCTAACTAATAAGGGCAGTATTAGGGACTTAATTAGTAAGGTGTCGTCGGTAGTTAGTAGATCCTTACCTTTAGGTGAAGGTAGTACATCCTCTGCTACAGTTAGGAGGGCTACTAATCATTTAGTAGTTAAGGTAGTTGCTAAAACGCAAATAAGTGTTAGAACCCTTAGGGAGATACAGGAGAAGCTAGTTAGACAAGGTATTTACTCTATAATTAAGTGTGCTTCAAGACTTCACAAGCAGGAGGTATATCAGGGTCTAGTACCCCTCATAAACGCACTAGCAAAGTATGTTTAACTAAAGAAAGTACTTGTATAGGTCACTATAGCTTATTCAGTATGAACCGCACTAACTAATTGAAAGATTTCTAAAATCCTGAGTAATGAGACCTCATTGTATACACCTTAAGCAGGCATTCTATGGACTTCTGAATACCTGTCAGTAATTACAGTGAATGGTTCTTACTCAGGATCGTTACCTGGGATATCATATAGGAACCTAAACCTGTAGTTCACATATATTATTCGATCCATACACCCACCTACCCATTCAAGCATTAAGGACTTCACCAAGTATCTCTGATTTACTATCTAAGTACTGCTAACAGCTTAAACCTCTTAACCTATTCATCACTCCTCTCCTTGCTCTACCCCCTTATGCAGAATATCATCCCACATAAAATACAACGACGTGATCTACAAGTGATACATAACCTTTCTATCTCTTTATGTGGAATTCTAACCAATGCTGAAACGTTATTGACACCATTAAAAAGAAGCAACTTTCTATTCCCTTATATGGGATTCAGACATAGAGCAATCCCTTTTTATTCTTTCGATTCGAAAAACTTTCTATTCCCTTATATGGGATTCATAAAAAAGTTAAAGTTATTACCTGATAAAGAGAAGCGTGTTAAGGCTCTTTCTATTCCCTTATATGGGATTTACTGAACAAATGCGAGGAGTACGGAAATACAATGGGAATTGACCTTTCTATTCCCTTATATGGGATTACAAGAAAGGTCGTAGGTAATGGCTTGGGAGAGACTATCCATAACTCTTTCTATTCCCTTATATGGGATTCCTTCAGTACGATCTCCAAGTTATCAGGATTGATCAGTTCATACTTTCTATTCCCTTATATGGGATTTAAGGGTGTTAGGGGTTCTGCAAGGCTTACTAAGAGACCTCCTCTTTCTATTCCCTTATATGGGATTGACCATATAGTCCATGTCATCCATCCTAAGCCCAAGCTCCAACTTTCTATTCCCTTATATGGGATTCAATCAATAAAACAGATTGGATTACTGCACGAAATCATAGTGTGTCTTTCTATTCCCTTATGTGGGATTTAAGGTCTACATATATGATACTGCAGGCAATCTAGTAGCTACTTTCTATTCCCTTATGTGGGATTCATAAGGAGGTTTAAGGCTGTTAAAGGTAATGATGCTGTATTAAATCTTTCTATTCCCTTATGTGGGATTTAGAGGTGATTAGGGAGTGAGGGTAATCACTTTCAAGATTGATCTTTCTATTCCCTTATGTGGGATTGAGGGAATACTTAATGATACCGAGAGGGTCGTCATAATTGAACTTTCTATTCCCTTATGTGGGATTCTGGACATTCTTTAAGAACGTACATAGGATACCATTCGGTTCTCTCTTTCTATTCCCTTATGTGGGATTAAGTATACGGTTAGATTTCCACAAGTAATGAGCAGAGGATATAGCTTTCTATTCCCTTATGTGGGATTATGGTGATCCTATGGCTAAAATAATAGTTATATCGTTTTGCTTAACTTTCTATTCCCTTATGTGGGATTGTGCATACCTTATCTTCATCTCTTAAACCACCACCTATCTCTGGCTTAACACTTTCTATTCCCTTATGTGGGATTCGTGGGGTGTTTCTTGAGCACCCCTGCAACATTATATAACATGGATATTTAAGAGTTTCTCTCTCGTTCCTCTCACTTCTTATTCTGTTTTCTTCATGTTTATCGCTAATCAGAACTTAGTTAAGAGTTTTTTAGGATTATCTGGGTTTGTTCTGATGGTTTTTTATGTAGTTTTATGTTTGTTTGATTTAATTTTTGTATATAGCTATACAAACTCACCCATCAGAACATTCTGATGATACCTCATCGAACCCCTCCTTAGCTGACACTCAAGGTTATGTGTCTCAGTAAAGTATTGTTCTGTTGGAACGTATTACTTATTGGTACATACGTTACTACCCCTTATTTTGATTAGTTTTGACTTTGATAGTGAGTATAGGTGCTTAAGGAGTGTTTCCCTACTTATGCCTAGCTGCTTAGCTAGTTTAGCTATATCTACGCATTTGCTTTGTAGGATCTTAAGTATCTTCATTCTCAAATTAAATGCTTTACCGTGACCTAATGCGTACGTTAGTGCTGGGTTTAGGTGTGCTACGTCACCACCATAACTAACCACTGCTTCAACAACCCTATCATGAAGTATTGAAGCTACGATATAGGCTAGTATAGCTAAGTAATTATTAACTCCATCAATAACGAATTTCAATGCACCATCAAGTCTTGATAGATATTCAAGAATAGCCAGCACGTCCGAGCTAATGTCATTACTTAACCTTATGGATTGACCCATACTTAAATCCTTAAGGTAACCATTAGTTACTGCTACTACATGCTTGAGGCTAGCAATATCAAGTAACTTAATCACAGCTTCAGACTCTCCAACATAAACCAGTATGTCATAATTAATCATAGGTATCACCACGATAGAAGCAGTGCCTCCTATATGGGCAGGCCCTACACCTACTATCAATCCTTAACGGCCTAGTAACCTCCTCAGTATGTAGCATCTCCTTAATATCCTTAAGGACACTAAGAAGTCTAGGTATTAGGGATCTCCAATTAACCTCCTCATAACCCATACGTGTAGCTATTACAGCCCTAACATCACTTAAGCCTAGCATTTCAGAAGCCATGAGTGCATAGGCTGCTACCTGCAACTTACTATGATCCTCTAAAGACCAGGAAGACGTAGTCTTAACCTCAACAACTACCGCGAAGTCCTCATAGACTATGAGTACGTCGGGCGATCCAGCAATACCGAGTCTTAAGGACTTAAGTCTAGGCTTAACGGTGACGTACTTAGGTTCCGTACCGTAGTATGTGAGTAACTCAGTTATTAAGTAGCTAGTATCCCACTCCTCAGGATCAGTAACGTGGGGTGGTAATGGTTCAGGTAATGAGAGCGTCATGTACCAAGCTGATGTAGGACACCAAACCCACTCCTTAATTAGGGATACAGGTATGTAACCGCTAATGTCATAAGAGGATGTTATCCCCATGAGTATCACCTATAGCCTTAGGGCCTATGGATAGTGATGAAATATAGTCTCTATCACTAATGCTTAGCACGAGCAACCTATCTCTTAACGGATCAATAATCCTGGATAGTAATCTAAAGACATACCTAGATGTACCTAAGGTACCCCTTCTAACGTAAACCGACCTCTGAATTCTTGTGAACCCCATCTTAAGTAACTTACTAGCAACTAAGTTCCTAACCTCATCATCACTAATGTCATATACAACCATAACTACGACCATAACTACCACCTAACCCTAAACGCCTTAAACACAGTTTTCGATCTAATGGATGATGCTAGCTCCCTAGCTTGAGACTTAATTATGTCTGCTATAGACCTCCTTAAATTACCGTAGCTATAGTAGTCCTCATTAATGACTCTAAGAACCTTATCAGCAATAACTCTCCTAGACTCACGTGAGAGCATGCCATCAACTACTTCAGGTACGTACCTAGCAACTAGTTCAGCTACGGCCTTATCCACAACGAATCTGAATGGCTCCATGAAGTCTAGTATGAGTGATGGTCTACCAGACTTATCTATATGTAGGAACCCAGCGTAGGGGTCTAGACCAGCGATAACTATAGACTTAAGTACTAGGGACTTAAGTATACCGTAACCGTAATTTAACGATAAGTTAACTGGATCGGTACCGTCCTGATCCCTAAATGTGAAACCAGCATTACTTACTAACTCAGCATAACATCTCCAGTACTTTCTCGATGCTTCAGCCTCAACATTTATTAAGTCCTTAGTATCTCCACAACTACACGCTCTACTCACGTAGTCATCAACTAGGTAGCCGCAATCCCTGATGTCGGGTCTTCTCCTAGACTTACCTAAGTACTTGAGTAACCAGGCTTTATTATGTATCTTAGCAGCTACAAACTCCTTAGCGTACTCTATGGCTAAACCATTAACTACTACCTCATACTGAGCCCTCCTAGTTATTACTGTCTTATTAGGTACTGTAGGCCATAGCATAGATACTGATGAACCATCACCCTTAACAAGGTATAGAGGTATACCGAGTAATGCTAACTCCATAATTAAGTTTGAGGATATGAGTACACCTCTAGAACTCACTATGATTTCATCAATATCATTAAGCGGTATCTTAACTTCAGGGCTAGACCCATTCCTTACTACTAGGTAGCCCTTAGAGATACCTAACTTACTTCCAGGTTTAGCTAGAACTACTCTAGCCATTACCACCACCTAAGCAATACCTCCTTAACGGGCATGATTGAGGGCAATTACCGGGTAAAGGGGGTGGTGTTTTAGAATTGATTATCTCAGCTATAGCATCCCTAACAGTTAGTGCTTCAGATCTTAAGGTGTCGTCAATCACTACATCCTCAGTATTGACACTCCTATCAGTAATTACTATTAGGTACGCTACGTCTACAGGTATGTTGGTTAGTGCCTCAATTATTAAGCTATACGCTGCTAGCTCGATCCTCTTAAGCTCTACATACCTACTTCCACCGTTAACATAAGCTACCTCAACAGGTGAGTTACCTATGACCATGTCAGGTCTTGATGAAGTGAAACCCGCTGCTGGTGGGAGTCTTGGCTCTATAGCTATTGGTGGTACAGCGCCATTACTTAACCAAGCAGTAGCTAACGCTAATGCCCACATACCTGCATGAGTCCTTACGTAGTCTAAGGCCCTACCAACACCCTCCCAACCATTACGTACGGCTTCACTCATCACGCTCAAGACTTCATTATGATATGATAGACCCTTACCGATAACACCCTCAGAACCCATCTTAACTCCATGCCTTATTAACCACACATCCCTCTTTGTAGGGCAGAGACTAGTTATGTCTGAAGGCCTAACGTTACCACCACCCTGAATGAGCCATCCCCTCAACTCATCACTAACTCTAGCACTCCTGACCCTACTGAAGATCAGCCTTAGCTTCACGCCAACACCGTGAATTAGGGGTTATTGAGAAGCATAAGGGTAGGTGCTCACTACTTAAGGACTCCCCGATATCCCCTATATTCAGGCCTGATTCGGGGGGTATGAAGCTCTGATATCGACCTGATTCACTCTAAACTACTTATTGATTGAGCTCCGATTCAGTGAAGTATTTAGTATTTTCTTGTAGGTATAGCTTTTAGGGTTTAGGTTTGGGTGGTAGTGCGATATTCGTTACTTTAGGCTTCAATCCTTCTAAGGCTTTAGAGGCTATTGCTAAGGCATCGAGTAGGGGTTCTGACGTTTATTTAATCATTAGGAGGGAGTCTATAGAGCCTGCATTAAGAGCTGTTAGGACTGTAATTGATTTCGCTGAGAGGTTAGGTGTTGGTATTAAGGTTTTAGAGATCGACCCATCAGATATTCTTGAGGTCTTCAGACTCTCATCAATCATGTCACATTACGAAAGAGTTAATGTATGGATTGGTGGTGGTTTAAGGATTATTCAGGCCTACACATTACTAGCTACACTAAACGTTATCGATGTTGTAGAAGATATTCAAGTATTTGATCACGATACTGGTGACCTAGTGAGCATACCTAAGTGGTTAGTGAATCTAGTTACATCACCTGAGAGGTGGGGTAGGTACAAGGTTCTAGCAGCACTAGACGATAAACCCAAGACTAAAGATGAAGTCGTAGCCGCTTCAGGACTATCAGAACAGACAGTATCTAAATACCTCTCATTCCTAACAAAAGCAAAACTAGCAAAGAGAGTCATACCGAACAAGTATAGAATAACAGAACTTGGTGAGAGAATCAAGAACTACATACAAACAATACTAAGAAAGTAATACATACCAACAGAACACCGCATAACTCAAGAACAAAATCAAGAACGCTAAATATATAAAGGCTGCCAAATAACAAATCAGAATGTTCCGATGAACAAGTTTGTACAAAATAATACAAACCAGTAAGTAGCACCAAGTAAGAATTAAATCACCCGTCATAAACACACCATCAGAACAGCCCTAAATAAGCTCAAAATAACTACTAAGTTCGTTCTGATGAGTGATAAACATGAAGAAAACAGAATTAAGAACATCATAAAACATTTTGGGAATCCTTAAATACTTGTTTTATATAATGTTGTTGGGGTGCTCAAGGAGCACCTCACGAATCCCATATAAGGGAATAGAAAGGGAACGATAACTTCTAGGCTTACACTCCTAGCTTCCCTCTCTGCAAAATCCCATATAAGGGAATAGAAAGAGAAAAGACAATGCCAGACGTATATAGATATGTCATGATCGGCAATCCCATATAAGGGAATAGAAAGTTTTAAGTAGTTCTTGAAGTGATATGGCTTCAGGTAGGTAATACCTAATCCCATATAAGGGAATAGAAAGTTGTAGTAACCCACTCAATACTCCAGAACCATTATCTTTTCAGAATCCCATATAAGGGAATAGAAAGTCTGCTTAATGACCTCAGGACGTAGAGACTGAAGCCTAGAATCCCATATAAGGGAATAGAAAGGAGGTGATATGATACATTAAGCCCTGTTAGAGTCCCTGGATCAATCCCATATAAGGGAATAGAAAGGTAGCGGAACGTAGGGAAGTCAATAAGTTAAAGGAGAGACTACAAAGAATCCCATATAAGGGAATAGAAAGGTGAGTATCGTGGAGTAGTTGATGACTACGTGAACTCCATAGTGGAATCCCATATAAGGGAATAGAAAGCAATATTTTGTTTATCCATGAGAACACTGAAATGAACGGTAATACTGAATCCCATATAAGGGAATAGAAAGAGAATAGAGATTGAAACAAGTAGAAGAAAAGCAAAGAAAATAAATCCCATATAAGGGAATAGAAAGGTTATGTGGCAATGTATGACCATGAAGGTAATAGGCAGGATTATAATCCCATATAAGGGAATAGAAAGACAATCCATAATCCATGCCAGTCATCCCTAATAATGTGAACTTAATCCCATATAAGGGAATAGAAAGAGAACAAGCCAGAGAGTTTACTAAGGAGTATATTGAGTCTAATCCCATATAAGGGAATAGAAAGTTATTTGGGGACCCGACCAGCCAAGCCAGTACATAATGGATGAATCCCATATAAGGGAATAGAAAGCTCAGTAACGCCTGGCTGCCTACGGGGATGAATAACCATCATACCAATCCCATATAAGGGAATAGAAAGTACTCCTACATTGAGAGGAGGTCTGTCGGGGGTAGGGTCTACAATCCCATATAAGGGAATAGAAAGGAAGTGTTTGGAAGTTGCATATTTCACGGTATGGACATGTTGAATCCCATATAAGGGAATAGAAAGACCTTCTTGGCAGTATCCGTGTCCTCAAGGTCTACATATGGTTTAAATCCCATATAAGGGAATAGAAAGGTAGCCTTGCTTATAGAGCTTCAGAATGTGCAAGCCTATTATACAAATCCCATATAAGGGAATAGAAAGTCGCTCTTGAGCGGTAGCCTTCCTTTTATGTACTCGTACCATCTTAATCCCATATAAGGGAATAGAAAGCTGTTTCAGTACGTTACTGGGGGTTAGGTATAGAAGTAGAGTTTAAAATCCCATATAAGGGAATAGAAAGATTGATTTCAGGACAGCGTCAACATTTTCTGGCTTGATGAGGTTAATCCCATATAAGGGAATAGAAAGTTAAATGTAAATTTGGTAACGAATATATGATTACTTACGAATAAATCCCATATAAGGGAATAGAAAGGTGTGGTATAAGTAACATAAGTAGGGTAGCCTTTATTTTTGTTTGGAATCCCATATAAGGGAATAGAAAGAAGATTAAGGAACTAATAAGGGAGACATTCTCAAAGATAACAGACAATCCCATATAAGGGAATAGAAAGATATACCCGAAATCTTTAAGGGGCGAGATAATATACAAGCGAAATCCCATATAAGGGAATAGAAAGCTCTCATCAAAGAATTGTACTTCTGTGCTGTTGAGGTTCTTTCTGAATCCCATATAAGGGAATAGAAAGCATTTAAGGGTTAGAAGTTCATCGGGTGACGGTAGCCTATACCTGAATCCCATATAAGGGAATAGAAAGAATGGATTCGTAAGAAAGTAGAGAATAGATATACAAAGTATGATAATCCCATATAAGGGAATAGAAAGACGCTTATACCACGTGGGAGGTGTGTAAGGAGTGGTTAAGGGGAAATCCCATATAAGGGAATAGAAAGTATCAGGTAATAGTTTTAACTTTAAAATTTCTTCATATAATTCTTTTAAATCCCATATAAGGGAATAGAAAGTTTTTGTCTATGTTTTTTAGAACTACCTTTAACCCCACTCGATAAATCCCATATAAGGGAATAGAAAGAATATAATTTGTGGGTAATGTATTTTATTGTTGAATCCATTTTTTCAAATCCCATATAAGGGAATAGAAAGAGGTCTGGCAAGGCTTCGTGAACCCTGATTGGACTGACTACTAAATCCCATATAAGGGAATAGAAAGCCTTGAACGCTTCATGGGGAGTGCGAGACCGTTAACATCTGCAAATCCCATATAAGGGAATAGAAAGCGATATAGTCTCTCCTAGTTTGTCAATGATTTCCCTAACGGTCTCAATCCCATATAAGGGAATAGAAAGAAAGTAAATACGAATATAACGATTATCACGAATAAACACGTTAAAATCCCATATAAGGGAATAGAAAGCTTCCTCCTCAAGCTCCTTTGCTA
>Ga0190313_1001019_pt1 | contig 15462 bp, 16 predicted proteins | sample 4870071011_MG_FD_169989 | JGI IMG/M metagenome (GOLD analysis project Ga0190313, IMG submission 169989) | Hydrothermal vent sediment bacterial communities from Southern Trench, Guaymas Basin, Mexico - 4870-07-10-11_MG | ecosystem: Environmental > Aquatic > Marine > Hydrothermal vents > Sediment ...
CCATAATAGTGTTTAATGTCGTCCCATACTTTGCACTGAAGGTCATGGGTTAATTCAAAAGAGCTAATCGGGCAAAGGCGAGTTTCTCTCTCGCCCTCTCCACAACACCCTGCATGCGGGTCCGCACAGGGCGTTTCACCATGTCCGAGACATTACTCTCGGCGTTGGAAAGCCTGTCGTCGAAACCAGCAAAGGTTGTATCAATTGATAAGGTCTACGAACGGGTGTTAGGATGGTGAAATACAAAAAGCCGTCTGAAGAGCCGTCAATTACCCGGACAGCTAAAAACAAAAAAAGCCGTTTGTGAGGTGAAAAACTTCACAAACGACCAGGACATAGGATGTTGCGTGTTTATTTTATGTGGCGTCCCCAAGGGGATTTGAACCCCTGTCGCCGGCGTGAAAGGCCGGTGTCCTGGGCCAAGCTAGACGATGGGGACGCAATAAATTTATGATGGGTCGTGCGCGACTCGAACGCGCGACTCTCTGCTTAAAAGGCAGATACTCTACCGACTGAGTTAACGACCCTTCCAAAAACATTAATTTTATACACACTTAATATAATTGTCAAGAATTTTATTAATAATAATTACAAAAAATAGTATTTGATATTCCTATTCCAAAGGCTCGTGAGAAAAGGGGGTTAATAAAATTATTTTTTCCAAAACTCAGGAACAAGAAAAATTATTACAGTATATATTTCAAGCCTGCCAAGAAGCATACACCAGATAAGCAGCCATTTCCCAAGATAAGGCATCTCGGCATAGTTTTCAGCCGGTCCTACCATGCCGAAACCAGGACCGATGTTTCCAATTGTTGCGGCAACAGCCGAAAAAGAGGTAACAAAATCCACCCCAAGCCCTGCAAGAAGAACTGAACAAAATGCAAAAAGCCCCATGTATAATGCAAGAAAACCAAGAACACTTTTCATGACACCTTCCGGTATTCTTTTTCCGCCTATTTTAACATGGGTAACAGCGTGTGGATGAATTAAAGAAAACAGCTCGTTATAGCAATACTTGAAACACAACATTATTCGCAGGCATTTCATTCCACCGCCTGTGGAACCGGCTGAGCCACCTAAAAACATGCAGAGAAAAAGAATAACCTGGGACATTTCCGGCCATTGTTCATAATCAGCAGTGGCAAATCCGGTTGTTGTGATTATGGAAACAACCTGAAAAGCACCGTAGCGAAAGGCATCGATTATTTTTTCGTAAACCGAACCATAAATATTAAAACTCACCACAACTGTAAGCAAAAAAACGGTAAAAAGAAAAAACCGACACTCGGAATCTTTCCACAAAGCAAGAGGCTTCCCTTTAAGAAGCTGATAATGAAGAGAAAAATTGATACCCGCAAAGAGCATAAATATAATTATTACCATGTCAAAATAAAAGGAATTAAAATGAGCCACAGATAAATTTTTTGTGGAGAAACCACCCGTGGGCATTGTTGTAAATGTATGACATAAGGAGTCATACAGATCCATGCCACCAAACATGAGAAGGAGCACTTCCGCCAGTGTTAACAAGAGATAAACCCTCCAAAGGGTCAGGGCTGTTTCCCTTATCCGGGGTTTAAGTTTGTCAGGAACGGGGCTTGGCACTTCAGCCTTGTAAAGCTGCATTCCACCAACACCGATAAACGGAAGTATGGCAATTGACAGCACAATAATCCCCATTCCCCCGAACCACTGTATGAGACTTCTCCACAAAAGAAGACTTTTTGAGACTGATTCTATATCAGTCAAGATTGATGAGCCTGTTGTTGTAAAACCCGAGACGGATTCAAAAAGAGCATTAACAAAGCTTCCTGTTTCACCTCCAAAATAAAAGGGAAGCGCTCCGAAAAAACCAACAGCCGTCCACCCTGTAGCGACAATGGCCATTCCTTCGCGCTGGCTTATGGTTTCAATACTCGATTTATGAAAAAACAGATATAATATGCTTCCTGAAACAAGGGTTATGACAATAGATTTTATAATTGGCAATGCGCTTTGATCTTTATAATAAAAACTGCAAAGAAGCGGCAGGATCATGCTCAGGCTTAAAAAAACAGCCAATATTCCAACGAGATATGCAATATAACGCCAGCGCATTAAAAAAACTCCAGTTTAACCGTAAGCATGCTCTCAACTTTTTGCACAGCCTTCCTTTTTGCAACAATTATTACCCTGTCGTCGGGCTCAATCATACTGTTTCCCGAAGGAATAACAACCTGCTCTTTTCTGATTATACCTGCAACGAGCGCTCCTTTGGGAAATGAAATAGTCTTTAAAGGTTTTCCAACTATTTCAGACGACTCAAGGGCTACGGCTTCAATAACTTCAGCCTGCTCTCCTTTCAAGGATATAGCGGAAAGGACCTTGCCCCTTCGTATATGCTGCTGTATTGAATTAATTGCGGAGAGCCTTGTGCTGACCACCTGTTCGATACCTATGGCTGACATCAGGGGAAGATAACTGAACTTGTTTATTTTTGTTATTGTTTTCCTTGCGCCCATGCGCTTGGCAAGAAGTGAAGATAAAATATTTATCTCTTCATCATTGGTTAAACTAACAACAATGTCCATGTCATGAAGATTCTCTTCACTAAGCAGGGTCTGGTCGGAACCGTCGCCATGGAGCACAACACATCTGTTTAGTTCTTCAGCGAGGTACATGCACTGCTTCTCTCTTTTTTCTACTATTTTAATATTAAGATTCTGTTCTTCCAGAAGCTTGGCAAGCCTGAAACCAATGCTGCCGCCCCCTATAATTAAAATTCTGTTTAAGGGTTCAACATGTTTGTCAAAGATAGCAAGAGTATTTAAGAGACTGTTTTCCTCGCTGATAAAATATACATAGTCACCAGGCAAAAGCCTGTCATTTCCTCTTGGAATAATAAGTTTTTCATTACGAATAATCGCTGCAATCAGAGGAATTTGTCCCCTTATTTTTTCCTTTAATTCAGAAAGATATGTGCCGGCAAGCCGTGCATCTTTTTCAAGCAAAATGCCTACAAATTTGACACGACCCTCGGAAAACTCGCCTATATCAACAGCACCTGGAACCTTCATCAGTCTGTCTATAGTCTTTACAACTTCAATTTCAGGATTAATAATAGTATCGATATTGGGTGAATTTTCACGAAATATATCATGATATTTATCATAGTCGGAATTTCGCAACCGGGCAAGTTTCTTTGTTGTGGGAGAAAGTATTTTTGCTGCGAGACAAGCAACAAGATTAGTTTCATCACTGTCGGTAACGGCCAGCAGTATTTCAGCATTTTTGAGTCCGGCTTCCTCCAAAACAACGGGGCTACTCCCGGAACCGATAACTGTCTGTACATCCATATGGTCGGACACTCGCCTGATAGCTGCCTGATTAATATCTACAACCACAACATCTTTATTTTCATGAGCAAGACGATTGGCTATATGAAAACCGACTTCCCCTGCACCAACTATTATTATTTTCAAATATTACTCCTTAAGCTTTATAAAACTTTTGCAAAACGTCCCCTTTTTTATATTTTGCACTAACGTATCGCACAAGAAGTGTCAACAGCATTTCAAAATGTCCGATGTTATTAACAAAAATACAAAATAGATGCTTGACTATAGCATAAGGTTCATACATAATGAATGGTTTAAAAAACTTTTTAAACTATTTTACAAATCATAATTAAAAAAAATCAGGGAAAATTATGAGAAACAGACTCACAGCATCATTGATTTTTTTGACAACCTTATTAATATTTACTACAAACTTAGGAGCAGACGAAAAAATGAAATCCGACAATCCGGTTTATATCATGAAAACCTCTCTTGGAGATATTCATATAGAACTATTTAAAAATGAAGCGCCTAAAACCGTCGCTAATTTTATTGAACTGGCTGAAGGCACAAAAGAATTTACCGATTCTAAAACCGGCAAAAAAACAAAAGGTCCTTTTTATGAAAATTTAATCTTTCACCGTGTAATAAAAAATTTTATGATTCAGGGTGGGTGTCCCCTGGGAACCGGAACAGGCGATCCTGGATATAAATTTCCCGATGAAATCAATGCTGCGTCTCTGGGGCTTGACAAGCTAAAGGCGATGGATCCTGCCAAAGGGCCTCATTCTTATCTTATGATTAACAGCGAGGCAATGTATAACCAATGTATTTTCAGCCCTCTATTAAATAGTATGAATATTACATCTCAGGAAGAACTGGACAAGAGAAAACCGGAAGTGGAAAAAAAACTTTTTTCACTTACCCTGCAAGATGTTTATGAACATATGGGGTATGTGTACAGTGAAGAACTGACTTCCCATCATCTCAAACGAGGCTGCCTGGCCATGGCTAATTCCGGGCCTAATACAAATGGCTCACAGTTTTTTTTAAACCTTGTGGACACTGATTGGTTGACCGGTAAACATACGGTCTTTGGAGAAGTTGTAAAAGGAATGGATGTTGTTGATAAAATCAGCGAGATTGAGGTTGATAAAGGGAGCAAACCTCTTAAGGATATCAAGATAATATCGATATCTAAGCTTCAGTAAAAAATGGAGAACAGCTACTAATAATGATTAAGCTTGACTTTGAAAAAACTGACGGGCTTATCCCCGCCATTGTACAGGAATATGACACAGGCGAAGTTTTGATGCTTGCCTATATGAATGAAGAGGCCTGGGAAGCCACCCTTAAAACAGGAGAGGCGACATATTTCAGCCGCAGCCGGCAGGAACTTTGGATAAAAGGTAAAACATCCGGCAACGTGCAGCTTGTCAAGGAGATCAGGATAGACTGCGACAATGACACTGTACTTTTGAAGGTTGATCAGGTCGGCGGGGCTGCCTGTCACACAGGATATAAAAGCTGCTTTTACAAAAAAATTGAAAACGGTTCTGTGCATATTACAGGCAAACCTGTTTTTGATCCTGACGAGGTTTATAAAAAATGAATGATAAATTAAAATTAGGTATTCCAAAGGGAAGTCTGCAAAACGCAACAATAGCCCTGTTTAAACGTTCAGGCTGGAAAATAAATGTAAATGGAAGAAGCTATTTCCCTGAAATAAATGACCCCTCAATTGAATGCGCAATATGCAGAGCTCAGGAGATGTCAAGATATGTTGAAAGCGGAACTCTTGACGCAGGGCTTACAGGCAAAGACTGGATTGCTGAAAATAGTTCAGACGTACATGTTGTGGAAGATCTTGTATATTCAAAAGTCAGTGCCAGACCTGCGAGGTGGGTTGTAGCTGTTCCCTATGATTCCCCTGTAAAAAAGATTGAAGACCTTCAGGGGAAAAAGATCTCAACAGAGCTTGTTGAATTTACTAAAAGATATTTCAGCGAAAAAAGCATCGATGTTGATATTGAATTTTCCTGGGGAGCAACTGAAGCAAAGGTTGTTTCAGGGCTTGCAGATGCAATTGTTGAAGTTACAGAAACCGAAAGCACGATTAAAGCCCATGGCCTGAGAATAATACATGAGCTTATGCAGACAAATACCAGACTTATTGCAAACCACAAAGCCTGGAAAAATCCTGCTAAAAAAAGAAAAATAGAGCAGCTTGCACTTTTGTTAAAAGGCGCTTTGCTTGGGGAAAAGATGGTTGGTTTAAAACTGAATATCCCTGCTTCTCAACTTGATAAGATTATATCCCTGCTTCCCAGCCTTAATGCTCCAACCATAGCCCCTCTGTACCAGTCAAACTGGTTTTCCGTTGAAATCGTGGTCGATTCCGATATTGTGAGGGATCTTATCCCGAATCTTCTTGAAAACGGAGCTGAAGGGATAATAGAGTATCCGCTTAATAAAGTAGTTTAAATTTTTTAAACATATGATTGCAGAAAGAACAAAAAACATTACCCCTTTCATGGTTATGGAAATATTGGAAAGGGCTCATGAACTGGAACAAAAAGGGATATCCGTTGTTCATCTTGAAGTTGGAGAGCCTGATTTTGAAACACCTGAATGCATAAAAAGAGCGGCGCATAATGCTCTGGATAAAGGGCTCACACATTACACACACAGCCTGGGTCTGCTGGAATTAAGGGAAGCAATATGTGAACATTACTTTAATCTGTATAATGTTTCTGTTTCCCCAGACCGTATAATTATCACATCAGGCACATCACCTGCCATGCTGATAATGTTTTCAGCCCTTATAGAAAAGGGGGACGAGGTTATTTTGCCTGACCCCCATTATTCATGTTATCCCAACTTTATTAAATTTATGCAGGGAACCCCTGTTTACGCACCTGTATATGAACAGGACGGTTTTCAATACAGGTCGGAGTCGATCAAAAAAAAAATAACCGATAAAACCAGGGCTATTTTTATAAATTCTCCCTCAAATCCCACAGGAAATATATTATCAAAAGACAGGATGCAAAAGATTGCCGATCTTGCATCCGAAAATTCTTTGCATATCATTTCCGATGAAATTTATCATGGTCTTGTTTATGAAGGAACTGCCCACTGTGTTTTGGAGTTTACAGACAATGCTTTTGTATTTAACGGGTTTTCAAAACTCTATGCCATGACAGGATTAAGGCTCGGATATCTTATAGCGCCTGAAGAGTTTATCCGGCCCATGCAGATAATTGCACAAAATTTTTTTATTTCAGCAAATTCAATGGTTCAGCATGCTGGAATAGCCGCCTTAAGAGAGTCTAATGATGATATAGCCCACATGAAACATGTGTATAATGAGCGCAGAAAATATATGATCATGCGTTTAAAGGAGCTCGGTTTCGGAATCACGGTTGAGCCCACAGGGGCATTTTATGTTTTTGCAAATGCAAAACATATAAATAAAAATTCCTATGAACTTGCCTTTGACATTCTGGAAAAGGCTCATGTGGGGGTAACTCCGGGAATAGATTTTGGCAAAAACGGAGAGGGATATTTAAGGTTCTCATATGCCAGCTCCATGGAGAATATTAAAGAAGGCTTAAACAGACTGGAAAATTATATCAAGCTCTTATAATATCATTTATGAAAATCCTATCCGCTGAATTTTTAAAGAGCGCTGCAAAATCCGCTCATTACCCCCAACCCGTTATTTCGGAAATAGCCTTTGCAGGACGTTCAAATGCAGGCAAGTCTTCACTTATCAACACACTTTTAAACAGGAAAAAGCTTGTTAAAACAAGCTCGACGCCAGGAAAAACCAGGCTTATTAATTTTTTTCTAATTAATAATCTTTTCCTATTTGTGGATCTGCCGGGTTACGGATATGCCAAGGTGCCAAAATCGGTTAAAAAAAAATGGGGTCCCATGGTTGAAGCATATATATCCGAAAGAGAAACATTAAAAGGCGTGGTTATTATCATGGATATAAGACGAACCCCTGGGCCTGAAGATCGACAACTGTTTAGCTGGCTGGATTATCTTAACATTATCAGCATACCTGTGCTTACAAAGATCGATAAACTTTCAAAAACAAAACAGAAAAAACAGCTGCATATAATAGCTGAAAATCTATTATTAGAAGAAAACAGCCTTTTCCCCTTTTCTGCAAAAACAGGTCAGGGAAAGGATGAGATATGGACTGCAATAAAAAAAATATTATGAATACAAATGATAAACTTACTGATTTTAAATCAGGCTTTGTGACAATACTTGGAGCTCCCAATGTGGGTAAATCCACACTCTTGAATAGAATTATCGGGGCAAAAATTTCTATAACATCAAAAAAACCACAAACCACCCGCAACCGGATATTGGGCGTGGTTCATAAGCCCTTGTCACAAATAGTTTTTTTAGACACACCTGGCGTGCATAAAGCCAAAAGCACTTTAAACAGGCTTATTGTTGATGCTGCGTTTTCTGCTTTGAATGATGCGGATATTATTCTTGTCCTTCTTGACTCAACTTTTTCCGATACTCCTTCAGAAGAGATTCTTATAAAAAGACTCAAACAGCAAAAAAAACCTGTTATACTTGCCCTTAACAAAACCGATCTCTTAAAAAAAAAAAGAATTTCAACTGAGCTTAACAAATGGCAGGATGCTTTTCCCTTTAAAAAGGTTATCCCCATATCGGCAAAACACGGGACAGGGGTTGAGGAGCTTCTTGAATCAATGGAATCTTTACTCCCGCCAGGTCCTCCCTATTTCCCGAAAGAGAGCCTCACAGATTTGCCGGAACGTTTTATTGTTGCCGAGATGATACGTGAAAAAGTATTCAGATTGACCGGACAGGAGATACCATACTCAACTGCCGTTACAATCGATTCCTTTAAAGAGGATAAAAAAGCGTCTCTTGTTACCATATATGCAAGCATACACCTGGAGCACAAATCACAAAAAGGGATAATCATAGGCAAGGGTGGATCCAAGCTTAAAAAAATAGGAACTGACGCAAGGGTTGAAATTGAACGGCTGCTTGGATGCAGGGTTTATTTGAATCTTCTTGTGCGAGTTCAAAAAAACTGGAGCAAAGATACAAAGGCATTAAAAAGATTTGGTTTATGATGATACTCTCCTTTCATCCATGTTTTGAAGCTGATCATAATATTATCTGTGCAGGAAGAGAACCATGCCAGGATGACCTTAATGCCATTAAATCAGCAGATGCGGTTATCCTTTCCCAGGGCTGCGGCAAAAAATTATACTTTATGGCCCGTGAAAACTGCCGGAATGTATTCCCTGATTTTGATGCAAAATTCAAATACCCCAACAAAACAGGCCAGACCATTTTATTTAATAAAATAAATGTTGCTCATCCTGATACTGAAATATATAATGCAGTTAGTCGGTTTTATGATAAATACGGCACTTCTCCTGGGGTTCTTCCATTCTCTTTCCCCTTTGTATTCAAGTTTGACTGGGGCGGAGAAGGAGACAATGTTTTTTTAATAAAATCTTTTAAAGATTTAACTGATATTTTACTGAAAGCCGAAAAATACGAGAGTACAGGTCAAAAAGGCTTTTTAATACAAGAGTATATTTCCTGCGGCAATAAAAGTTTACGAGCCGTAATAATTAACAGCCGAATTATTACATACTGGAGAGTGCGAAAAGATTCCGAACCTTTTTTTGCAAGCACCTCCAAAGATTCCACCATAGATCATCATATGGAGCCTCAGCTTCAAAAGGCTGCTGCATTATCTTTAAAAAAATTTTGCAAAAAAACCGAAATTAACCTTGCAGGATTTGACTTTCTTTTTTCAGACAATAAAAAAAACAAAGAGCCCATTTTCCTTGAAATAAACTATTTTTTCGGCAGAAAAGGGCTTGGCGGTTCAAAAGAGTATTACAAAATTCTTTTAACTGAGATACAAAAATGGATAGACAGCCTTAAATTAACCCATAATAAACCCCATAAAAAAACAGGATAGATTTTTTCAAATTTAAATGAAACCATTTGCAATAGACCTTGATGAAAAAGATATAAAAAAAGAGCGTAACAAAGCCAGGGAACTAAGGGCAAGCCAGTGGTGGAAAAGAAAACTGGCAAAGGGTGTCTGTTACTACTGCGGCCGTTCCGTAATGCCGCAAGACCTTACCATGGATCATATTGTGCCCATTGCAAGGGGAGGCAAAACCACAAAAGGAAATATAGTTACTGCTTGCAAGGAATGCAACAACACAAAAAAACAGCTTCTTCCAATGGAGTGGGAAGATTATATGAAAAAGGCAGAAAAATGACATACAGCTTGAAGAATAAAAACATTGTTCTATGTGTGTGCGGAGGCATTGCTGCATATAAGAGTGTTGAGCTTTTAAGGCTTCTTTCAAAACAGGAAGCTGTGGTAAAGGTTTTAATGACAAAAAATTCTCTGGCTTTTGTGGGAAAGCTTACATTTGAAGCTTTATCAGGCTTTAAGGTTTGCACAAGCCTTTTTGAAAGCAGTAATGATGCTTCCATTAATCATATTGCCCTGGCAGATGAGGCTGATGCAGTTATTATAGCTCCCGCAACTGCCAATATTGTCGGCAAATTTGCAAGCGGAATTGCAGATGATGCCGTCAGCACTTTTCTTCTTGCCGTAACTTCTCCCATACTTGTCTGCCCGTCCATGAACACTCACATGTATGAAAACAGAGCAGTTCAGAAAAATCTGGACACCCTTGAATCAAACGGCTGTTTTATTATTGAACCCGCTTCCGGTCAACTTGCATGCGGAGTTACAGGCCCCGGGCGTCTTCCTGAACCCGACTATATATTAGACAGGCTCTTATACACTCTTGCGCCCAAAGATCTTACAGGGAAAAAAGTACTTGTCACGGCAGGCCCCACCCATGAGTCTATAGATCCGGTGAGATTTATAAGTAATCCTTCTTCGGGAAAAATGGGTTATGCTGTTGCAAGGGCAGCAGAGCTCAGGGGCGCCGAGGTGATAATGGTTTCAGGCCCCACAAATCTTTCTGATCCTGAGCATATTAATGTTATAAGGATAAAAACAGCCGGCGAAATGGCATCCGCTGTTTTTGAAAATATGGAGCATTCTGATATTATCATTAAAACTGCGGCTGTTTCAGATTACCGCCCGGTTGAGCCTGCGAAACAAAAGATAAAAAAGAGTACGGATAAGATGGTGCTGAACCTAAAAAAAAATCAGGATATATTAAAGGAGCTGGGAAAAAGAAAAAAAAATCAGGTGCTTGTTGGTTTTGCTGCTGAAACTGAAGATCTTGCCAAAAATGCCGGCAAAAAACTTGATGAAAAAAATCTGGATATTATTGTGGGAAATATTGTGGGAGAGCCTGGATCCGGTTTTGCGGCAGACACTAACAGGGTAACTCTTTTTTATAAAAACAGAAAAAAAGAGTCTCTTGCGCAAATGACAAAAGATGCTGTTGCGGACATTCTTCTTGACCGGATTGTAGAAATTGAAAATTTAAAATAATGGAAGATCAACCCGACAAAAAAAGATTTGTCATGGCAGTTGAAGAGATAATCAACCACATGCAATATCTGTCCAAAGCCGGCTGTAAAGGTTTTGATTGCAAAAAAAAAAGCATTGATATTCTTGACTCCTGGGGATCAAAAAAAGATTTTACAGACAAAACACTTGAAGATATTCAGGCAGATCTCAGCAACTGCAAGCGCTGCGGACTTTTTAAAAACAGAACAAATATTGTTTTTGGAGCGGGAAATCCAAAAGCAAGGCTGATATTTGTGGGTGAAGCCCCAGGTTTTGATGAAGATCAGACCGGAAAACCGTTTGCAGGGGCAGCAGGCAGGCTTTTTTCTAAAATTATTGAGTCTATTAAATTAACACGTGAAGATATTTATATCTGTAATATAATTAAATGCAGGCCTGAAGGAAACAGAGCGCCAAAGCCTGATGAGATAAAAACATGTTTTACTTTTTTAAAACAGCAAATTAAAGCAATAAAGCCTGATTTTATCTGCACGCTTGGCAATTGCGCAACGAAAACTATTCTTAATACTCAAAAACCTATCTCTCAATTAAGAGGAACTTTTTATAAATACATGGGTATAAATGTTATGCCCACATATCATCCTGCTTACCTTCTCCGCAATACAGACAAGAAGCGTGATGTATGGGAAGATATGAAAAAACTGATTAAAGAGTACAGGAAATGAAATATAGATTTTTTCTTTTATTTTTTTTATTTTTCATTGTTTTTATCCCGAAAAGCAGCTTTGCGATGAGTAATGAAATTATCATCATAAAGATTTCCGATGCAATAGGGCCTGCCATTGCCGACCATTTAATTAAAGGCATAAAAAAAGCCGAAGATAATAATGCCGTATGCATAATTATTCACCTTGACACTCCCGGGGGACTTGCCGAATCCATGAGAAAAATCGTGATGGCAATTTTAGGCTCCAGGATTCCGGTGGTGGTGTATGTGTCTCCTGCTGGAGCAAGAGCTGCTTCAGCAGGGGTTATGATAACCATGGCGGCTGATATTGCAGCCATGGCTCCGGGCACAAATATCGGCGCTGCCCATCCTGTTAGCGTGGGCGGGAAGGAAATAGGTAAAACCATGTCCGAAAAAATCATAAATGACATGGTTGCAAGTGCTAAAAGTATTGCAAAAAAAAGGGGACGTAATGTCCAATGGGCTGAAAAGGCGATTCGTGAAAGTGTATCTATTACAGAGACGGAAGCCCTGAAAAAAAATGTAATAGATTATATTGCCAGGGATTTTGATGATCTGATAAAACAGATTAACGGCAAAAAAATAAAAGGTAAAGGCACGCTTGATCTTGATAATTATCATACATTTGTTTTAAAAGAAAATTTAAGAACAAAAATATTAAAGACTATAAGCAATCCTAACATTGCCTATATTTTTATGATGATAGGGCTTGCAGGGATCTATTTTGAATTGTCACACCCCGGCGCTATTCTGCCAGGAGTAGTTGGCGCTGTTTCACTTGTTCTGGCTTTTTTTGCTTTACAGACACTTCCTGTCAATTATGCGGGAATTTTGCTTATTTTGCTTGCAATTCTTTTTTTTATCATGGAATTAAAGATTATAAGCTACGGTCTTTTAAGCATAGCCGGAATAATTTCTCTGCTGCTTGGCTCCCTGATGCTCTTTGAAAGCCATGAACCTGGCATGGGTCTGTCCTGGAGTGTTTTACTCCCCACGGTGATAATAGTTTCCGCATTTTTTGTTGTGATTTCAGGGATAGTCTTTAAAGCACAGCTCACACAAGCTGAAACAGGCGCCTCAGGCCTTATTGGAAAAACAGGAGTCGTAAAAAATGCAATAATGCCCGAGGGAAAAGTATTTATTCACGGCGAACTCTGGAATGCAACCTCAAAAGAGGCTATAAATAAAGGTGAAAAAATCCGCGTTGTAAGGGTTGTTAATCTCGTGCTTGAAGTAGAGCCTCTGGATTAGACATTTACAAAGTGTATGTTTTAAAAATTATATTTTTTTACGAAACCATCAAAAATTAGGAGTATAAAATGTTTCCTACAATTTTTCTCGTTGTCCTTGTTGTCTTTTTTCTGTCCGCAGCAATACGGATTCTAAATGAGTACGAACGGGGTGTAATTTTCAGGCTTGGCCGTGTAATTAAGGCAAAAGGACCCGGCTTGATCATACTTATACCCGTTGTTGATAAGATGGTTAAGGTGAGCATGCGTCTTGTGGCCCTGGACGTTGACCCCCAGGATGTTATCACAAGGGATAATGTATCGGTCAAAGTCAATGCAGTAATATATTTCAGGGTTATAGATCCCATCAAAGCCATAATAGAAGTCGAAAACTATAATTACGCCATGTCACAGCTTGCCCAGACAACTTTAAGAAGTGTATGCGGCCAGGCTGAACTGGATGAACTGTTGTCTGCAAGGGAAAAAATAAATTCCCAGCTTCAGGAAATACTCGATACACATACGGATCCATGGGGGATAAAGGTCGCCACAGTTGAACTTAAACATATAGATCTGCCCCAGGAGATGCAGCGTTCCATGGCAAAACAGGCTGAAGCTGAAAGAGAACGGCGGGCAAAGGTTATCAATGCTGAAGGTGAATATCAGGCTGCTTCCAAACTTGCTGAAGCAGCAAAAATAATTGAGAAGCATCCTGTCTCTCTCCAGCTTAGATATCTTCAGACAATGCGTGAAATGGCTGCTGAACAGAATACAACAACAATTTTCCCGTTCCCCATGGACCTCGTCAAACCCTTTATAAATTTAATGGATAATGGCAGGGAGAAAATTTCCTCTAAATCATAAAAAGCTTGGTAATTATTTTGCTCCCCATTCTTTTACAAGTTCATGTTTGATTTCAAGATGGTTCAGCACTCTTGCAATTACAGAATCAATGAGATCGGTTATTTTTTCAGGCATTAAGTAGAATCCGGGAGATGGAGGCATTATCACAGCTCCTGCCATGGCGGCATCATACATATTTTTTAAATGTATGATGCTCAAAGGACTTTCCCTTGTTAATAGAATCAGAGGGCGCTTTTCCTTTAGACAAACGTCCGAGGCTCTGTGAATAAGGTTGTCCGCCAGACCTGTTGCAACAGCTCCTAACGTTTTCATGGAACACGGGGCAACCACCATACCGTTATGGATAAATGATCCGCTTGCAGGAGGCGAAAAAAAATCATCCTGGTTAAATATTTTCAACCTTGAATCTTTGTTAAATCTGATTCCGTTTTCTATTAAAAAATTTTCAAAAGGCTCTTCTTTTTTATAACCTGTTTCATGCTCGAGAACCTTAAATCCCATGTTTGAAATTATGAGAAACACTTCAATGGGCATGTTTAAAAGCGCTTTTAAGAGTCTTATTCCATAAATAGAGCCTGACGCTCCGCATATTGCCACAACTATTTTTTTTCTCATTTTTTAACCTTGACATCCTCATATTTTTCAGATTTTAATATTTCAACATAAAAACATTATAGGAAACCAGCGATAATTGCAACACTGCTGCAAACGCCAGTGGTGAGGTATGGTCAATCATTAAAAAAAATAAAATATTTTTCTATATCTCTTGACCATCTTTCCATCGTGGTTAAATTTTAAAAAGGAAGGATGACAAAAAAACAGACTTGAAATCTTAAAAAAGGAGGGTTTTTAAAATGAATACTTTAATACCAGTATTAAGAAGAAACCGGCAGTTAAGACATCCTGAGTCTGGGCTTTTTGACCAACTTTTTGAGAATTTCAACTTTCCGGAAATTTTTTCTGAAGGCAAAGAAATGATTCCGAAAATAGATGTATCCGAGACAGAAAAAGATCTGCTTTTAAGGGCTGAGGTTCCAGGTGTTAAGAAAGATGATATAGAAGTTACGCTTACTGACGGTCTGCTGACCATAAAAGGTGAAAAAAAGCATGAGTCTGAAGAAAAAAAAGAAAATTTTCATCGTGTGGAAAGCTACTACGGCTCTTTCAGCCGAACCTTAAGACTGCCGGGAGAAATTGAAGCAAATAATGTTGAAGCAAACTATAAAGATGGAGTTCTGAAAATTACTATCCCAAAGGCTAAAAAAGCTGAGACAAAAAAAATTAACATAGGTGAATAAGGGCTATAAATTTAATATATTACAAAAGAGCCGATTTCAAAATGTTCAATTTTGTTGAGCTTTTCGAAAATTAAAATTTGAGCCTGCCGTAGAGATCGGGCAGATAAGCGCAGACTTCGAAGGGGGACGTTTGAAATTGGCTCTAATTTTAACCAGTATTACTCCAGGTTGCCCTTATAACTTCCTGACAGGTTGTTTGCCCCTGAAGCATTTTTTTGACTGCATTATCTCTGAGGGAAACGATTCCGTCTTTAACAGCTATGGCTCTTATGGTTTCCAGATCCGTTTCCTGTGTAGTTGCAGCCCTGATTGAATCTGAAAAAGGAAGTATCTCAAAAATCGAAGTTCTGCCCATATAACCTGTTCCCCTGCATTTAATGCAGCCCTTTCCCCTGCATAGTTTAATACTTCCTTTTCTTCCGGTATTCACCCCCATATTTTCCAATTCGGATGCATTAATTTCGAAAGATTCTTTACAATATGTGCAAATCTTTCGCACAAGTCTCTG
>Ga0190313_1001020_pt1 | contig 15451 bp, 23 predicted proteins | sample 4870071011_MG_FD_169989 | JGI IMG/M metagenome (GOLD analysis project Ga0190313, IMG submission 169989) | Hydrothermal vent sediment bacterial communities from Southern Trench, Guaymas Basin, Mexico - 4870-07-10-11_MG | ecosystem: Environmental > Aquatic > Marine > Hydrothermal vents > Sediment ...
GAGAAAAATATTTATTCGCACATAGCAGAAGCGCTTCAGTATGCCTTATTGGGTTACATGCCTAATTTCAATTCAGATTCTATAAATTTAGGTGTAAGAAATCTCCGAAAGATAAAGCAAGGATATACGTATAGGGGATTTGTATGACATTATTTGCATCAGAAGGTTTGAGTGAGGAGCAAATATTAGTAGCGCCTCTTGTGAAGCACATAGATGACTGCTTTAATGAAGCTCGACTGGCGAAAGAGCCTATTGAAGAGCGCATGTTGCGCAACATGTATATGTATTTGTGTATGTATGATCCCAGAAAACTGGCGGAAATAAGAGAGATTGGCGGCTCTGAGATATTTTTGCCTCTTGTTAACATTAAATCCAGAGCTTTGAAAGCGTGGCTCACTGATATTTTCTTTGGAAATCCTGACCCGCCTTTTGATATTGAGCCAACACCTGATCCTGAAATACCACAGGAGATGGTAGAAAGTCTTGAATTGTGGTATCAAGGGGAGCTGGAGGAAATAAAGAAGCAGGCTCAACAGCTTTATTATTTGTCGCAGGGACAGATAGACCCTAAATCTCTTGAATTTGCATTCAGAAGAAGCATCGAACAGAAGAAAACGGAGCTTTATGAGCGTGTGCGGGAATATTCCAAAGAGGCGGCGGAGAAATTTAAGAGACACATTGATGACCAATTTGTGGAAGGCGGCTTTTATAAAGCCCTTGATGAATGCTTATTGGACTTGGCTTTATTTCCTTGTGCCATCATAAAAAGTGCAGTGCCTCGTTTTGTTAGGAGGTTTAATCAGAATAGACAAATTGAGCAACGTCTTATTCCAACCTACAACAGAGTTTCGCCTTTTGACATCTATCCTTCGCCTTCAGTACCTGATTTTTCAGACTATATTATAGAAATCCTGCATTTAACCCCTCATGATCTTGCCGCACTTCGTGATCTTCCAGGATACAACACAGAAGAGATAAATCTTGTACTTGGTTTGTATGCAGACACAGGACATAGGATTGATACCACTTATTATGACGAGCGGAAAAGGCTGGAAGGTAAAAACTCTTCAGAATATACTCTTATTGACATTATAGAATTCTGGGGCACCGTTAAGGGCAATCTTCTGCTTGAAAGTGATATAAACATTCCTGATTTTGCCATAGACGAGGATGATTACTACGACGTGGCCGTTTGGGTATGTGATGGTCATATTCTTCGTGTTTCAATAAATCCTGACCCTTTTGGCAATAAGCCTTATCACAAGGCGTCCTTCATTGAAGTGCCTGACAGTTTCTGGGGATTTTCCCTGGCTGATGTCCTTTATGAACTTCAAATGGGCGTCAATGCTGTATCACGAGCCATCATAAACAATGCGGCATTATCTTCTGGTCCTATGGTTGAGCGCAATGTGGATAGAGTAGCAGATGTAGAAGATAAAGTGGTTATACCTTGGAAGGTGTTTGACAGTACTTCAATGGGCCTGACCAATGACCCTGCCTATCGTTTTTACCAGCCAAGTGTTACAGCGCCCGCACTTATACAGGTTATAGCTTATTATATGAAGCTAGCCGATGAGCTTTCGGGCATTCCTTCTTATGCCCACGGCGATGTTACAGGTTCTGGTCCTGCCGCACGAACCAGCACGGGACTGAGCATGCTAATGAGCAACGCTCAACGAGGTATAAAAGAGGTAGTCAAGAATATTGATGCAGGACTTATTGAGCCTGTGGTTCGCCAGACTTATTACTTCAATGTGATTAACTACTTTGGCTCTTCTTCTCACCTGCCTGATCTTAACATAAGAGCACGTGGCTCTGCCGTACTTATGGAAAAGATGGCACAAACACAACGAATGCTTGAGTTGCTGAATATAACCAATAATCCAATTGATCTCCAGCTTGTAGGGCTTGAGGGACGCCGTTATCTTCTTGATAATGTGTTCCGCAATTTTGGTGTCCAGTTGCCCAATACCACAGACATAAAAGAAATGATTGATAGCTTACAACAGCAGTTGCAACAGCAAATGCAACAACAGCAACAGGAAACCTTACAAGCACGCCCTGACATGAGAACCATGCCGCAACAAATGTTATCCCCTGTTACTGAAGAGGCACAGAGACAAAGAAAGGAAAGTCTATGAGTCAGAAGAATGTACTTGAAGGCATAAAAACAGATTTTGCTACAAGATGCAGAGAAAGCTACGAGCGTTTTGAAGAGTATTTAAGAACTCTTCGAGATGCCAAAGTCGATCTCGCCATGCGTACGAAGGATTATTCTGACATTAGATACTTGCAAGGGCAAGTGGCCATATTAGATCATCTTATTAAGGGGATGTTCAATGACTGATCAAAAGGAGTTATGTCCTTTGCAAGAAGAGAAATTGGAGAGCGTTTCCAGAGCAGTTGAGCTTTTGTCTAGGAAAGTTGACGATCTGCAAAATATGTTATTATCTAATCGAACGCAGACTAGCAATCAATCTCGTGATGTTAATAATATAATAAGTACAGTTGCCGAGCTTCAGGCAGGATATAAGTTATTGAAGGATGCTTTTGGTGATTTGAAAAAAGAAACCTCGCAAGTCTCTAGGAAAATAGACGAGGTGAAATGCATTATAAATGAGAAGTTGGAAAAGCTACGTGATGAGTATATAAGGAAAAGTGATCTGAAATTTTACTTTGGTGTTATTACCGCATTGTTCGCCATCATTCAGTACTTAATGTTGAAGGTGGGTGTAACACCTTTATCACAAATTATAAAATAAGGAGGGTTATATGAGTGACGTGCTGGTACAACAAGAAGATCAACAAATAGAGGTGCAGGATACTCCACCAGAAGACAGCGCACAAGAAGACGTTCAAGTTTCTGACACTGGCACTGGATCTGATACGGAGCCCGCGGATGATTGGGAGTATAAGTATAAGCTCCTCGAAAACAAGTATAATAATGAGGTATCTCGGCTTCAGAAGACTTTACAGCGAGTAGAGAAGGAAAACAGATCCTTACTTGAGCGGCTTCGTATGCTAGAGACTATTGTGGCGAATCAGCCTGTTCAGGAATCTAAACAACAAGAGGAGGAAAAGATAACTGAGCCAGAGGATGATGATATTATTAAGCTAAAGGAAGAATTTCCTGAAGTATATAAAGCTGTGAGGAAGCTAGTGAGTTCTAATCTTGAGAATGTAACAAAAAAGGTTTCTTCGAGAATAGATGAAGTAGCAGAGACCACAAAGACACAACAATTTTATACTGCCTTATCGGCTCTCGTGCCTGACTGGGAACAATTGAATACTGATCCAGAATTTCTCACATGGCTTGATGAAACAGAAGGAGACACTGGATTCACAAGGATGCAGTTACTGCGTTATGCCTTTCAACAAGGGGACGTTAATAGCGTGGCAAACTTCTTTAATCGATTTAAGAAACTTCGTACGAATCCGACTCCTCCGCCTGCTACGGAGAATGTATCTCCTCCTCATCGAAAGACTTCTGCGCCTACGAAAGAGCCTTCTAAGAAGGTATTTAAAGAGAGCGAAATAAGGCAGTTTTATAGAGATGTTGCTCTCGGAAAAATATCTCCTGATAAGAAGGAAAAGATTGAAAGGGAGATAACGCAGGCGGCAATGGAGGATCGGATTCTGTATGGTCAATAAAAGGAGGTAAAAGATGCCTGTACCATCTGCCGCTGGTTATCCAACGACTAGAAGTTACGGAGGGCCTGGCAGCCCTGGTGAAGCGCATATCCCTGTATTATTTTCAGGGAAACTTCTTGAGAAGTTTTATTCCCGATCTACCATAGCCAACATTTCTACCACAGATTATGTGGGTGAATTGAAGAATGTTGGTGATCGGGTGGTAATTCGCACTTTGCCGAATGTTACCATTCGTGATTATGTGAAAGGTGGAGAGCTCCAGCTTGAATACCCCGAATCCCCTGCTATTGAGTTCACTATCAATCGAGCGAAGTATTTCAATTTCGCTACGGATGACATTGACATCAAGCAGTCGGATTTGAGCTGGATGGATAAGCTTGCTGATGATGCCGCTCAGCAGTTGAAGAGTGTCATAGATCAGGAAGTCTTTTCCACGATCTATACGAAGGCCAACACTTACAATCAGGGTGCGACTGCGGGTAAAAAGAGCGGAGCATTTAATCTTGGTACTGCGGGATCTCCGGTTACTCTGAGCAAAGCCAATATTCTTGATTACCTTGTGGACTGTAACACAGTTCTTGATGAGCAAGATGTGCCTGATGATGATAGGTGGATAGTTCTTCCTCCTATTATGTATGGTCTCATTGCGAAATCTGATCTGAAAGATGCCTCGTTTGCTGGAGACGGTAAATCGCATTTGCTTCGTGGTGGCTTTACTGGCAAGATGATTGACCGCTTCCACATCTACATCTCTAACCTGTTGTACAGAAACGACAGTGATTCTGCTTGGTACATTCCTTTCGGCAGGAGAGGGAGTCTCGTGTTCGTGGGGCAAATCAACAAGACTGAGAGATACCGCCCAGAAAAGACCTTTGCCGAGGCAATGAAGGGTCTTATGGTGTACGACTTTGATGTAATCAATGATGTTCAGTTTGGTGTTTTGTACGCTGGAGTCTAATGAAAAAGGGGTGAGCGCTTTCCGCTGTGAAAGCGCTTTCACTCCTTAACAACGGAGGGATATATGGCTAACAAACCAGGCAGAAGGCTTATACGCAACACAAAGACAGGTGCTGTTTACTGGTTTAATGAAGCCTTGGTCAAAGACAGAGACTTTATGCATTTTGAGTTTCTTACTCCTGAGGAAGAGGCTCAATATCTCGGTGTACCTGTATCTAAAGAAGCTAAGAAAGATATTAAGAAAGAGATTAAAAAGGTAATCAATAAGGATGAAAGTACTGCAGAGACTAATTAGAAAGGAGTTGTACGATGGCAACGGTAAATGCTGTAGGCAACTATAAGGCTTCTGTGCCTTTCAAGGATGCAGGAAGCTTTTTTGTTTTGTCGAGGACTGTTGACCTTGACGCTATAACACATGCCTCCGGAGACACTATTCAGGTTATTCCTGTTCCTAGTGGAGTGCGCTGTGTAGGAGTTGAGTGTGAGATTGTTACGCCTTCTGATGCCGCTACATCGGCCACTATGAATATTGGAGATGGTGCTGATGCGGATGGTTATGGCGCCTCTGTTGATTTGAAGGCAACTGCTGGCACCATAACTGTTACTGGAAGCTCGGATGCTTATTTCTTTCCTGGTAAGAGGTACACAGCGGATGACACCATTGATATTACTCCGACATACGACGGTGCCACGACTACGAAAGGGAAGATTATTTTGAGGGCGTTCTGCATAAAGATGTAAGCAAAATGCCAGCCCGCTATGGGCTGGCTTTCTTGGAGGCATGAAGTGTTTTCCGATATTTCTGTACTAACACTGGTTAATTTCCTGATAAACATTCTGTATGCGGTGTTAGGTTTGGCAGTATCAGGGCTTGTATTTCGTTTAGTTGATAAATATTTGATTCGAGAGATAGACACCATTGCAGAACTGAAAGACCACAACATAGCTGTAGGAGTGGTTGTAGCGGGCTATATAATAGGAATTTCTATTTTAATATCCCGCTTTCTGGGCTGATAGAGGTATATAAATGCGGCTCATTAAGTTCTTTTTAGTTGTCTTCTTTGCTTTAGCTTTCGTTGCCAATGCAGAAGCTCACTCTTACAAGCAAGACCAATATGATTTCTGGTTCAGAAAATATACTCTCCTTTTCTTTTCCAGAGCAGTGGATTGGAAGTGGTTTAAGGCGCAGGCTATTGCAGAATCGGCACTAGATCCGACTGCCGTATCTCCTGCGGGAGCAGTAGGGTTAATGCAAATAATGCCTCGTACAGGTGAAGATTTGGCTAAAGAGTTGGGCGTTAGGTTACTTCTTACTCACCCACGAATCAACATTATGATGGGAATATATTATGACCGCAAGCTTTGGGACAATTGGAAAGCCAGGCGATCCAGAATGGAAAGATTGCGGTTGACATTTGCTAGTTATAATGCAGGACTTGGCAATATATTGAGAGCACAGAAGTTAGCTAAGAAGGATAAAAAATGCAATCATTTGTTCTGGAATTGCATTAAGCGGTATTTGAAGCGCATTACAGGCAGGCATTCTGAAGAGACAGTAGATTATGTTGAAAGGATAGAATATAATTACCTCAGATTGACGGTTCGAGGTATCAAAGCCGATATAAAGACGTTGGCGGCTATCAGTACTATATTAGGGGTCTTTGTATCCAATAAGTTTTCATGATTACCTAACCTTAATTTGGAGGGCTTTACAAAATGAGTAGGATAAAAGCATGGTTTTTAAGATTTCTGGGAGAGCTTGGAGATTTTTTAAAGGTTCTTCTCCAGAGAGGAGTAGTAGAAGAATTAAATGCTATCCTTCCAATTGCATTGGAAGCAGTAAAAGCTGTACAAACAGAGAATCTTTCAGGCGAAGAGAAGCGGGCGCTGGCTATAAGCATTATAAAATCAAAAATTGCGAAAGCTTCGTATCAGACGGCAACAAGTGTCATCAATCTGGCGATTGAGTTAGCAGTGCAAAAACTCAAAGCATTTCAGGATAGCCAGAAGGTTTGATTGAGAGCCCACATCCTTTTAGGAAACTTTATGATGGAGAGGTAAAATGCCTACTTACAGGAACGATGGAGACAGACCAAAATACACAGTGCCTCCAGGAGGCACTATTGCCACAGAGCAGATAATTGTTGATTCTGATCTTACGAAGATAAGCGAGGCGCCTTTGTGGGCGCCACTTAAATTTTCACAAACATATAATCTAACAGCAGGGGCTACTCAAGAAATATCTGTGCCTACTCCAAACCAAAATATGTATGTTGCTATACTGAAAAATACTTGCGGGGTTACTATCTACAATGGAACATCAGCAACGATAGTATCTTTGCTTCCCAATCGGCTGGTCTCTTTTGAAACACATGGAAAAGTTGAAACTTTAACTATCGAAGCCCAAAACGACGGAGAAGTCTCAATAGCTATATCGGAAACACCTATCGAAATAATATGACACTTTTGGAGGGCAAAGATGATTAAGATCAAACAACAATTGACTGATAACGACATACTTGAACAGCTTAAAAACGTCGATGGCGAAGGGTCAGGGTTGGATGCCGACACAGTAGACTCTTTCCATGCTTCCCAATCACCACAGGCAAATACAATTCCAGTAACTGATAATGATAGTAAATTAACAATTTTTATAAAGGATGATCTAAGAGTTTCCGTGGAAGCCGCCACGGGCGGTCGAGCCACTGTGATGTATGATGACAAAGGTTTGCCTTGTTACATGGTGTGTATTCCTGCGTTCAATCTTGAAGATATAGATCCAGACCTTGGTACTGGTTTGCATCCTGCTTTTATTGTGAATGGTGTAGAAAAATCAGAAATATGGATTGGTATGTTTCCAGTTACTGACGTTATTGATGGGAGGGCATACTGCTTACCAGGAAGAACACCTGCCGTGAATATGACTTACGATCAGGCTAAGTCTTACTGCGAAGCCAAAGGAGCAGGTTGGCATCTTATGACAGTACATGAATGGGCGGCTGTGACATTGTGGTGTCTTAAAAATGGCTTTCAGCCGAGAGGGAATACTAACTATGGTAGATCACATGAAATGCCTAATGAGACAGCTGTACGCTCTGCAGGAGGTGCTCCTGGTGATGACTCTGTTAGTGATGGTAAAACTCTAACAGGTACTGGACCTGCAACGTGGAGGCACGACGGAACTCCTGCTGGCATATCCGATTTGGTCGGCAATGTTTGGGAATGGGTGCATTTATTCAAACTTGTAGATGGCAGAATCTACGTTCCAGCTACTAATGATTTTGATCTTGATGAGAATAACTGGACAGTCCAAGATGCTTATTTTGATAGTCCTGTCGCTGGGGATGGTGAAGGAAATGATAACTTGGGCGAGACAACCTTAAGCGATGCTATAACCAACTATGCAGGACCTACAGGAGACAATAGTGATTATGATTATAATTATGATTCTGTTTGGAACACTCTTAATATAAAAGATAGTTGGGATCCACCAGCTATATTAAAACAACTTTGCATTGCACCAAAAAAATATGATGGCACGAGTACAAGTGTTCTTACTGTGTTTCAAAATGCGAAAGGCGCTATATGGGTCAGAAACTATGGTGAGCGCTTCCCTTCCCGTGGTGGCCCTTGGCACGATGGGTCTTATGCGGGCATTGCTGCTTTGGCCCTGCTCTGTCACCGCTCGCACTCGTACTGGAACATCGGCTGTCGCCCCGCTTTCATTACCTAATAAAATCAAATAGGAGGACAAAAATGTTCATCAAACTAGGAAACAAAGTTTATGATAATTTAATTCCAAAGCAATACGACGAAGATGGCAATGTAATCTGGAACATTCCTGATGATCCTAATCAGCTCAAAGCGGCTATTGCAGATACTTTAGGTTGGATTGTTTACGACAACATCCAAAAATCGATAAACCACAGTGCTGACAAACTAAATGCAAGTTCAACAAAAGCTGTTTGTCTTCTTGCAAAAATAATTAGCACATTATCCCCCGACCTTTCTCAGCTAACTGAAAAAGAACAAAGCGCATTCAACAAGATGCTGGCATTAGCAGACCAAGGCTACACAGATAGCGATTTACTTAATTTCACATCCAGCACATTGCAAGAACAGTTAAATTGGTATGCAGAGAAAATGCAGGAATTGAATTCGCTCGAAACCTTAGACGAATTGGTGGCGTTTGCTGAGAGTTTGTAAAAGGAGGCATCCCCATGCCTTTCATAGGGGAATTGGTAGTAAAACAGCTCCCAGTAAAAACAATCAAAAAAAGATTCCTCAAAATTTTCCCATACAAGAAAAAAGTCCTAGAGTGGGAAGTTTATGAACCTCTATCTTATCAAGACGACAAACTCAGATTGAAAGTAACAGTCCCCAAAGGCTCGAAGACAGATTTTGCATCAATTCCCAGAATTTTTTGGCCAATCCTTCCGCCTGCAGGTAGATATTCAAAAGCGGCAGTTGTTCACGATTATTGTTACCGTCATGGATTGTTTACCAGAAAAATAAGCGATTTAATATTTCTGCATGCCATGGAAGAGTTGAAAGTCCCTAAATGGAAAAGAATTATTATGTATCGGGCAGTGGGGTTATTTGGGCGGTCTTCTTATAAGGGCGAGACCACTGAGAATAAAGCTAATGAGGAGTAGCCAATGGCGAGAAAGAAATCTTCAAAATGGCTTCAGAAAGCAAGCAAGAAAATGGAACAAAAAGGTACGGTAGGTGCTTTCACGGCATATTGTAAAAGAAAAGGCTATAAAGGTGTTACTCAGCAGTGTATAGCAGAAGCGAAGAAGAGTGGCAATAAAACTTTGGTAAAAAGAGCGGTCTTTGCTGAGAATGTAAAGAAGATAGCCAGGAAGCGCAAGAAGAAGAAAAAATAATTTGAAAGCGCTTTCAAACGAGGTGGTTATGGGTAAAAAAGTGCCAGAGCCGATAGAACACATGGTAGCCGCCATTATGGAAAAACAAAAAGTCCCTCGCAGTAAAGCCTATGCTATTGCTGTGGGCAGATTACAGAAGCTGGGTTATGTCAAGAAAGGCTCGCTTGAATTGACGGCTAAGGGCAAAAAGAAATTGTCCAAGCATTATAAAGAGCCGAAATCTGTCAGGTTGCGGAAGGTTAATAAAGCCCGCAAGAAAAAGAAAAGGTCTTTGTAATAGGAGGTGTCGTTATGGCGTTTAGTGATTATTTTGAAAATAAAGTTATAGACCACATGCTTCGAGGCGAGTCTTTTACACCGCCTTCTACTATTTATATAGCACTTTTCACTGCTGATACAGGTCTTGAGGAGAACAATCCAACTTCTGAGGTTTCAGGAGGAGGTTACGCTCGCCAAGCTGTTACGCTTACTGCCGCTTCTGGTGGTTCTACATCTAATTCTACTGATATTGAATTTCCTGAAGCAACAGCAAGTTGGGGCACTATTACCCATGCCGCCATTGTTGATCATGCTTCCAATACTGATTGGGGTACAGATGTCAATGTTCTTGTTTGGGGTACTCTTGATGTTGCCAAGACAATAGATGCTGGCGATATTGTACGATTCAAGGCAGGTGATATCACCTTTACATTAGATTAAAGACAGTTTTATGAGGAATAGGAATGGCTTATACACGTTACTACAGAGATATAACAGTCCAAAACAATGAATCAGAAGATTTGACAGACTATCAGGTGTGTATTGAGATTAGCGATGCAGATTTTTTCATCAAAGCTGATCCAAACAACCTAGTAATTATCGACGGGGATACAACTCTCTCTTATTGGGTAGAAACATGGAAACGCCCTGATAGTAAAGCGAGAATATGGACTAAAGTAAACCTACCTGCGTCTGGGTCTAAAACGATAAAGTTGTGTTACGGGGGATATGTAGATTGGATAAATCAGAACGGTGATGACGTATTCGAACTCTTTGATGATTTTGAAGGAGAAACGTTAGATACTAGTAAATGGGTTCTCTGGTTGGAATTAGCTGATGCAAGTTATGAAATTGCGGACTCTCATCTTATAATTCACGCAGGAACTGGGGGATCTACATTAAAGAGTAGTACTGTATTCGGGAAAGGTTATTGTTTTTCTTCTTTTATCAGAACAAACGGTCAAAATGTGAATCTTATCAAGTTAGAATATAAAGAAGGAAGTTCTTACACTAACTATACTACGTATGAGTTAGATAATAGTGACCACTATTCTGGAATATATGATACGCTGAGATTAGTATCATATTTAGATGGTGAATTCGCCGCTACTGATTACAGCAACAGAGATAGTGTACTACATACCAACAAATCTTATAAAATATACAGATATCCTGACGGTTCTACGTATGGTTACCAATCCCACCAATTATTAGGTAACTTCAATTCTGTAGTTATTGATGGATTGATGTCGTGTGGTGTCGGTTCGTGGAGCGCCTCCAGTTCTAGAGATCTTTATGTAGATTATATTTACGTGACGAAATTAGTCCAAAACGAACCAACTATTACTATTTCTGCCGAAACCGAAGAAACTCGCTATTGGCTTCAATCTCCAGCCGGCATGCTTGCCGGTCAAGTGTGTGACAAAAACGGCAACATCATAACAGGTACATCTGTTGATGTGATAGTACTAAATAAAGACACAAAAGAAATCGAAAATGTTACAGCATCAAATGCAGAAGATGGCACGTGGCAGACTGAAGTGCAATCCGGTAAGAAGCTAGTGGTGTTCGCATTAGAAGGAACTTATGAAGAAGATACAGACATTGCAGGAGCTGAATTTTTGGAAGTTGAATAATGAATATTTTACGGCCTAGATACGAATACTGTGACAGATTATATCCAGCAGGCTATATAGAGGCTGTATATGAGGATTGTTCATTATCAGTCTCGTCTGCATCTTCTATTGGCTTGCTCGCTCAGGGTGCATATCAGACCATGTGTGCTATGACATCTGTTTCGCTAAGCACAAGTAGCCCCTCAAGAATACGCTCGGCAGGTATGTTTTTGGTGTCCTCCGTAGCAAGTGCCTTCTATTATGGCATCTTAAAGAATCTATCCATAGATGTAGTAACATCTCTTATTTGCACTTTCATACCTTCGGCATTGTACAGCCTTTCCTTCTCTTCTTCTGCTACCAGCATGCTATATACATTTTGTAAACGGATGTGCTCTTTTCTGAGTGCTCTAGCATCCCAGCTACAATTCAGCGCAACAGCAGACATTTTGAAAGCCATAAAAGTATTGGTTTCTTCCATCTCCAGTAGCACCTTACAGGTGCTAGCATTGCGGGGGTTGTCATTTTTATCTTCGAGCGTGTCAAGTATTAGTTATAGATTATCGTGGACTGTTAATTTTATCGTTGCGGAGACAGCATCGTTGAGCACTGCCTTTCGCATGACGCTCCTAACTGCTATTTCTTTAATTCTGTCTCAAGTATCTCAGTTGACATCTGCTTCTGTTATAATAAAGTCTCTTCGCATTATAGAATCTTTGCAATCATCTGTCAGCTATAGTGTTTCTAATATTATACGAACTGTGAAACAGATTTTTGCGCCGCTTGGTACTGTGCGGTTTACTCAGACCATTATTTATTGCTTAGCAACTTCTGTATCTTCTAAGATGGTTTCTCTTATACACATTTGTCGAATGAGGGCGCTTGCCTTTGTATCGCAAACGGTATCATATATCTACATTGCATTGCTTGCTTGGCGTGAAAGACTGATTTATACATCACGTATAGTGCTGGCCCTATGGAACAAGTCTCCAATTACGACCACACTGAAAAAATTTTCTGTTATCAAACAGACTTTAAGTGTTACATCAAAAGTAGGAAGGTTATATGGGAAAGATATATAAAGGCGACACGGGAACATTATTGCTAGTTTATACAGGTATTGACTTATCAGGAGTTATTACATGCGCCATAAAAGTCAAAAAACCTGATGGGTCTTCTGTCGTATGGAATGGCGCTCCTTATGGAGATCCTACTGATGGTATAATTGTATATATAACACAAGAAGGCGATATTGATCAAAGTGGAGTATATTGTGCTAATGCTTATGTAGAAACGGCGGCGGGCAAATGGACAGGGGAAACATTTAAGTTCGTGGTCGCTGATGTTTGTCAATAGATGTGAAAGCGCTTTCACACATAAGTTAGGAGGGCATACGTGCTTGTAGCAGATTTTATTTCTTTATTAAGAGCCCGACTGGGGGATGAACAAATACCCTATTTATGGGAAGATGATGAGCTCCTCATATATCTCAACCAAACAATCAGTGATATTTATACTGAACTCAGCAAGCTTGACATCAAGGAGATAGCTACATCTGCCAATACTTATCAGTACAGCATTGTTGGGCGTCCTCTGCGAGTGCTTCTCAACAACAGAATTCTATGGCCTGTATCTAAACAAGCAATCAATGACGCCATACAGAATGAAAGTCTCACGGGCAGACCTGAGACATTTTACGGGGAAGACAATTTACTCCTTGTGTATCCAATTCCTGATGCTGAATACACACTTTCCGTTGTGTCTAGGTACATCCCTGCCTATACAATGGCCGATGAGTTTGACTTTGATGATACAGAACTCTTATTGCTTGGTTGTATGTGCAAGGCTTATACGAAACAGGATAGTGAAATTGCAGAAGGCAAGACTTTAGCTTCTATCTATCAACTGTTTTCTGCTCGTCTAGCTAGATATAAAAGTTTATATGTAAGGGATAGAAGCACAAGTCAGCCGTCTTATGTGCATAGAGGATTGTTATGAGTAAAAGGAAATTACAAATAGGAAGCGCTTCTGCTGGTCGTTTCGTATTAGACAAGTTCCCTGGAATGTCTATGCTCTCCAGGGGTGGCACCGCCAATATTCCCTATTTCATTCTGAACATGGATGTTACAGAAGACCAAAAGCTTCGTGCTCGCCGTGGTCTATCCAGAGTGGTTTCTATTTCAAATCCTTCTTCGCTCTATGCTTACAAAGGCAAAGTGCTTTTTATCGGAGATAGCGGAGGCAGTGGACGGTCTCTGTACGTAATGGAGACTGCAAGCCGCTCTTATCGCAAGATTTATGATCTTCCCTATCCAGCCAAAAGGATTTATTATGCGGGCATAGATGAGTTTGTTTATTTTGGATGCAAGCATTTTATAAAAAAGTTACTGCTGTCAACAGAAAGTGTAGTTGATTTCCCAGATATAAATGTAGATACTTCACGAATGCTTTTTGATGGTATAGAGGAGCGACATATTTCAGAGCTCATCAAAATGATTCCCTGTGATTATATCAGATTTTATCAGTCTCGATTGATCGGAGCTGTCGGTAAGAAGGTTGTCTTTTCTGAGCCTTTTTTATATGAAGCCACTAGAGAGTTCAATTATCTCCAGTTCGATGATTATATAACAGGTGTAGCTCCTTCTGGAGACGTGTTATATGTCGGCACTAGGAATGCTACTTATATTGTAGCAGGCACTCTTGAGTCGCCAGAAATAAAGAAGACAGAAATCGGCTGTATGAAAGACAGTGTTGGTTACACTAGATTTGTAATGGATGGGCAGTTTTTTACCGTGCCCGTGTGGGTATCTTTGACAAGCATTGTTGTTGGGCTTCCTGGAGGTACTATCCTGCCCATTACTGCTGATAAGCTTGATCTTGTATATGATATGGATAGTGAAGCAGGCGCAGTGGGCGGAAATGCACAGGTTACTTATGTGAACGCTCCACACAGAGAAATGGTCGGCTCAGCCAATACAAGGTTTATAATGGGAGTAATAAGGAACGGAAAAGTTATCCATCAAGAATAGGAGGTTGATTCATGGTTTCAGGCAAAGTTTTGGTCGTACCCCGAATTATTTGGTCTGTGGAATGTGTCAGAAATGGAAAGACGGTTTGGACTGAAAAAGGCAAGAATGTCGTCCCTTATGAAGGGCTGAATTATCTGATCAATGCAGGTTTGAAAGGTGGCGCACAGGAAACAGCGTGGTACTGTACTCTGTTCAAGAACAATGTTGTGCCCGCTTTATCTGATACAGCGGCATCTGCGCTGGGTTCTGGCGGCACTTATGGCGAGGTTGATGACAACGATGTTAATCCTCAAACCAATCGACCTGAGGTTATATTTGGCACTGTGAGCAATGGTGTTGTTGACAATTCAGATAATCGAGTCGAGTTCACGGCACTTCCTGCCAGCCTCACTGTATACGGTGCAGTACTCACCAGCACACAAGCAAAGCTTGATACTTCGGGCATCCTTTTGGGCGCCAAGCTGTTCTCTCAGGCAAGAACACTTCTACAAAATGATATTCTTTATATAGTAGTAGAATTTAGCTTGACGAGTGCGTAAGGCGTCAGTCTGAGTCGATAGGGAGTTATAGATGAGTTCGTGGTTAGGGAGGCGTAGCAAGAAGCCTTGGGAAGTCAAGTACATAATTTTGGACGTTGGAGGTTCCCGTTACTATTTTCCGCCAGAGGACTGGGAATGTGCAGTGTATATAATAGGTGGCCTAATCCTTACGTTTTGGAGAGTCAAATACGCCCCAGAAATTCAGTATATGAACTATACTTGGATAGGTTACTTTGGTCCTTATAGTGGAGTCGGTCACTTTCCCTACCAGATTGCCGATGGAATGCCCTCGAATCCGCCTATGCCCAACAAAATAGAAGAGGACTCTGAGAAGACCCCTCTTCCTCCCGCCCCCCTTCCAACATATCACGTCTGTTTACACACATTTTACGGGCGTTATAAAGCTCTTTTGTATAGAAGTCTAGTTCTGAAATATCTACAAGAAGGCTATGAAGAAGATATTGCCGAACTGAAAGCTCTTGCAAAAGTTTCTTCTGATGAAAGTACAGCGC
>Ga0190313_1001022_pt1 | contig 15424 bp, 15 predicted proteins | sample 4870071011_MG_FD_169989 | JGI IMG/M metagenome (GOLD analysis project Ga0190313, IMG submission 169989) | Hydrothermal vent sediment bacterial communities from Southern Trench, Guaymas Basin, Mexico - 4870-07-10-11_MG | ecosystem: Environmental > Aquatic > Marine > Hydrothermal vents > Sediment ...
AATAGCAGAGTTCTTAAGGATTTATAGGATAACAACTCGGAAAGAAATCAGGTAAACTTTTATAAGCTTAAGAGAAATGGGAAAAGATATATCCTAAGGTGGTTAAAAGACAGGAAAAATGTTTTTTACAACTTCACTACCTTTATAAACTGATTAGAGAGGGTTATAAAAGAAATCAAAAAGCAAGTTATAAAGTTTTTTCCCGAGTGAAGGTCGTTTATAAAGTAGCCTATCTGGTTCTATTGCATATAAATAGAAAATACAGCAAGGAAAGCTACCTATTATCAGCAAAGTAATAGCTGGATGATAGTTTTATTACATTAAAATATAAAGAGTTTTTTAATTTCTCATAGGTAAGCTTTAAACAAGGACACGGAGAATCCCGTGCTTTGATTAGGTCTGATCACTACTGCTTAAACCGAAAGGACTTCCAAAGTATAACCAAACCAGCCAAAATTACTGCCACCAGAGCTCCCAAATCATGTAGAGTAAAAGCTACTTGACGCAGGTTCCCGTTGTTACAGAAGAGAAGCATTCCACCTGTAATAGCTTGATAAATCATAATAACAATGCCCAAGCCAAAAGCCAGTCCTTTTTTATTATTAACAACCAGAAGATAAATAGCAGCCAATAATCCCAATATTCCTACAACCTTGTGTATAGAGGCTATATGTCCCAGGGTGGCAGATGAGATAAATTTTCCTAAAATCACGTTTATGGTAGGACCAAAAATAGCCACAATAAGTATCAGAAGCATAAGCCGTCCTGTGGGCCAGGCAGGGATAATAGAGAGGGCTTCAAGATCCAAGCGCAGGCCACAGAAAGCCATCCATAGTCCCAGCAAGATAAAGACTACAACAATGCCGTAATAAAGAACTGGTTCCAAAATCTCCTGGCGGAAAGCTCCTGAATTCACAGCCAGTTTTGAATAACCAAGAAGTTTGTAGTTTGGTTCGAACTGAAGCTTTCCTTGAACATCCCACAGGTCTATAAGAACAGGGCGGTTGAAAAACAAGGAATCAAAATTATGACAATCTGTGCAACCTTTTGCTCCTAAGGCTGCTTTAGCAGGATAGATATCATGGGAATATTTGAAGACAGAAGCATAAGGAGTAACTTCCCAAGGGAAATGGTCAAGCTTTCTCCAGTGTTTTCCATCTTCCGTATAAGAAGCATCCTTCACCAAGACCACTTTATCTTGCTTTGAAAGTTTGCCTGAAGATTTAAGATAGTTTCTTACCTCTTTTAACAAAGCTCTTACTTCAGCAGGACGATTTACCCCAGGCACTCCATCGCTATTGTTATATTTTATTTCGCTCAAGGCAGGAAACTTTTTAGGATTGTTTACATGAGCCTTCCACATCTTGAAGAAATCTACCATAAATACCATGTCTATGCCTGACACTCTTGGCCTAACAATGCCTACCCAGATACTATGAACTCGGTTCACAGGCCATATTTTTCCTTTGTACCAAACCTTAACAGGTGTATAGGTGAATACCCGTTGAAACGTATTTCCTTCTCGGTGAAGCTCCCCATAATAGTTCCAAGGTTTTCCATCAGGTCCGTAAAAGGTCCAAATGCGTTTAGGAGGAGGATAAATACCAGGAGCAGGGTTAAAATGAGTAGCGTCCTGAATAAGTGCAGCTTTTACAGCCTTAAAAGGAACATGACAAGTTTGACAGGCGAGCTTTTCCAGGTGGCGCGGTGGCAAACCCTTATGTAGAGCTTTAGGTGCTCCTTGAAGACCCTGACTATGACAATCCATGCATTCTCTAACAGTATTATCTAAATCATCACGGACAAAATCTCCAGGATCGTCTCCTTTGCCTATTTCATGTTTCTCCACACCAGAAATCCTTTTATCATCAGCCTGACTACCTGCTTTATGGCAATCCACACACCTCAAACCAGCTCGGGTATGAACATCATCGCGCATTTTATAACTTGCTCCCCTCTTCTTGTAATCACTTTCTGTGTGGCAAAAAAGGCAATTCTCTCTGGGCACTTCCTTAACAATAGGCAGTTTTACTCGACCTTGGGAATCAAAAAACTTCAGATTATAAACCACCTTTGGGATTTCACTTTGCTTCACAGACCCTATTACTTTAGCAAGACCAGCTCCAGCTGTGGCTGCCCAGCGGAAGTTAAAGAGACTTATCTGCCTTACCCGCTCCTCATAATTGTATCCCGGAAGATGGCAGAGAAGACAATCAGCCTCCAGCACTCCTGTTTTTGCTCCAAAGGGCTTTATAATAATCACCGTCAAAGTCATTATCTCCTCCGGGTTTGTAACCCTTCTTTTTCATGTATTCATCATATCTATGACCTTCTCTGTCTGTCTCTAAGGGCTCTCCTCCGGGATGACACTTCCCACAGGCTAAGACAAACTTGAAAGAAGTGAGATCAATAACCTTGGCTGACGTATTTTTCTTTCCCGCCAACTGTGGGAACAATGGTGCAGGACTTTACCACCGTCCTCCATACTGCCCTGGTGATTTAACCCAAGGATAACGCTTGGTCATCCATAAAGGGACTTTCTCACCTCTGCCCTGTTGAAAGTGGTAAGCAGAAGTAATAAGCTTGTAGTCATGGCAGGCCCCACAAGTCTTTTTAGGACTATAAGGCTCATTAGCATTTTTGCCGTGCACAGGATCAATGATTCTACCTTGCTCGTCCCTGAGATAGAAAAGAGGACATACTCCATAGAACTTTCTAATCTGTTGTTCCTTTTTACTTCTTTTGGCTACCTCAGGGATGAAAGTTATTCCATATATTAAAGAGGGAAACAAGAAAAACAGCATCATCACCCAAAAAAACTATTCTTCCATCCCTTCATGATTCCTTCCTGCAATTTTTTATATTATAAAAGATTTATAATTATGAATAAATAAAATAAAAAAACAAGGATTCCAATTTCAAAATCCTCTCCAAACGATTTTAAGTTAAATTTTAACACTTTTTCATCCCTCTTCAATTTCTAATTAAGGATAAAAAGAAAAGTTTTACAAAACAAATTTTTTAATTGGAAAGGATCATAGGCAAGCAGGTGTTTATATTAATTAAATAATATGTTTATTGAAGAAATAAATATTAGCTTTATGAAGAGAGTTATAAGATGAGTGATATTTTTCTAAAGATTTGGATTTAGCTAAATCAACTAAGTAAAATTTTTATTCAATTGTAAGCACAAAAAAGCTACCTTTAGGTAAAAATGAAGAAAAGAGAGACCAATTTATAGTACTTGAAATCTAATTAGAAATCTGCTAAAGCACTATAAATAATAGAAAAAAGAAATTTGGTATCTAAAAAGATTTTGAGAAAATTTCTAAAAAGATTGGGAAAAACTTTAAGAAAAATTTCAATAGTAAAAAAAGAAGTCTTTTTAAATATATTCACTTTCTTTAAAAACTTCAGCAGTAAATAAATAGATTTTTGTATCAGGATCCTTGTAACACTCAGGAGAAAGCCCTGCTTTAAGACAAACATGTTTTAAAAAAGTTTTTTTATCCCAACCATATTCTACAGGAACCTGGGGAAGCAAAACCCCTCTATGATAACCTTTTACAAGATAAACTCCATGTTTTCCTACTTCTATCTCTTCAACTGTTCCGGGCTTTAAAGGAGAAAGAACAGAAATTTCAATTTCTATTAAAGGTAACTCTTTAGATTTTAAAGGAGCAAATCTTGGATCTTCAAAAGCAGAAGACAAAGCCATTTTTTGAATACCTTCATAAAGTGGATACAGAGGTTCAAGAACCCCTATACATCCTCTCAAATTATTTTCTTTCAGAAGAGTTACAAAAACCCCTCTTTTTTTCCACAAATTTTTGTATTCCTTAGGAGGAACAATCTTTTCTGTCTTACCAGAAAAGTGATTTTGTAAAGTTTTTCTTGCTAATTTTAAAGAATAAATTTTTTCTTCTTTAGTAAGCATTTATTTTTAACTCTTTAAGAATTGAATTTGCTCATTATATAAGTTTCGTTTATTAATCCAGATCTTACTTCTCCGTCAGGAAAAACAAATGTAGGTGTAGCTCTTATTTTTAGTTCATTAATTAAGAATTTGATATTTTTGTGTATTTTTTTCTTTCCAATTTCACATTGATTGGAACTTTTATAACCTTCTATAAGTTCTTTAAATCCTTTTTTATCACATATAAGTGAAATAGCTTTTGCTTTAGCGTCAGAATGAAGACCTTCGAGAGGAAACAAAATAACTTTTACAGTGATTTTTCCCTCACTTACCATTTTATTCAAAATACTTTCTGCTCTTCTACAATAAGGACAATCTGGATCTGTAATAAGATAAACTACATTTTTAGAATTTCCGTAAACTATATCTGCCATTTTATCTAATTTAGAAAGTTTATCTTGAGAAAGAAACCGTTTATTTATAGCTTGAAGTTTTTCTTGGGTTAAATTTCTGAAATTTTTAATATCAAAAATACTTCCACTTATTATATATTTTCCTTGAGAGTCTGTATAAAATATACCCTTTTGAGTTTCAGAAAGTTTTACAATTACCTCGCACAACCCTGGAACCGGACTTTTTTCAATTTTTTCAATTTTTAATCCTGGTTTAATAGAATCTAAAATTTTTTGCATATCTTTTTTTTTAGGACAATTATTTGAGGAACTACTTACATTTTTGCAAGAAATAAAAAATAAAAGACTAAAAAATAAAATAAGAAAATTTTTAAGATTTAAAATTTTCAGATTTTTCACAATGACCTCCTTGTTAATTTTTTATTATAATTCCTTTATTAAAAAATGTTCCAAAGGGTATCTACCTGCTCTTTCACTTTTATCATCAGGATATCCTATAGCAATAAGAGCACACATTTCATATTCATCTTTTGGCAAGCCCAACACATCTTTCACTTTATCTTCATTTTTTAAAATTTCACCTAACCAGCAAGTTCCCAGTCCTAAAGCATAAGCAGAAAGAAGCATATTTTGGATACAGGCTCCTGCAGATTGGTGATCCTTTATTTGATGATACATTTTGTTCTTCTTTAAGAATACTCCGATTAATACTGGAGCTTTTTTAACAATTTCTTTATATTTAGTAAGTTCAGATAATCTTTTTTTTGTTTCTTCAGACCAAATTATTACAAATCTCCAAGGCTGATTATTTAGACCAGAAGGAGCCCAGGTACCAGCTTCTATAATTTTTAATATTTTTTCTTTTTCAGGAATTTTATCCTGATACTTTCTTATGCTTCTTCTTCCTAAAATAGCTTTAAATACTGCTTCTTGAAATTGTTTTTCTTTCATAATTTTTATCTTTAACAGAGTTTTCAAAATATTGAATATCTTTTAATACTTCTTTTCTTATTTTCTCTAAAAGTTTTTTATCTTCTATATAAGTTAAAATAGAACTTTCTCCTTTTAAAATTTTTATCATCTTTGTTACCAAAAGTCCTATATTTATAGCATCCATGAGTGCTTTATCATCCTGGATAGCATTTTTCCCTTTATAAGAATAAGCTATTCCCCAAGGAGGAATTATTGCTCCCATAGAAGTAAGGGCAGTAATTAAATATCCACAAGTCCAAGGACCTCCTGCATCAGCTCCCACAGCAATGGCTCCAACAATTTTTCCTTCCATATAACTTGGTTCTCCATGACTCACCATATTTTCAAGACATGTCATCCTATCAATCAGAGTTTTTAAAGGACCAGAAGGAGCAAACCAATAAATAGGAGTAGAAAAGATTATCCCATCAGCTCTATTTATTTTTTCTAAAATCACTTTTCCATAATCATCAAAAATGCAGGGAAATTTACACCCGGGCTCTTCATCTTGAATACATCCTATGCAGGCTTTTATTTCTCCATCATAAACACTAACAAATTCAGTTTTAGCACCTTCTATTTCTGCTGATTTTAAGGCTGAAAAAAGAAGCTGGGCTGAACCTCCATTTTTATAAGGAGAACCAAGAATTCCCAATACTTTCATTATTTTAAAACTTCCCTCCAATATTTTGGTAGTCCAAAGGAAGTTTTATGAATTTCATGAGTATAATAATAAGTATTTGGAATTTCTTCCCACTTTGGTGTTTCAGGATTTGGATAAGGGCATCTCATTAAATATGCATTGTCTCCTCCAAAGGAAGGCACATTAGCCCTATAACAGTAGATTTCTTTTTCAGGATAAACTTTTTTAAATGTTTTGTAAGTTTCAACCAGTATATTTTTCATAGTGAAAGGAGTCCCACATTGCTGAACTATAATTCCCTTAGGACAAATTTCATAAAGCATTCGGTGAAAGTCTTCTCTAAAAAGAGCATGAGAAAGCTCGTGAGTAACTCCAGTTAAAGTAACATCTGGATCAGTAGAATCTATAATTACCATATCAAAAAGCTGTTTTTCTTCTTTATATTTTTTCACCATTTCATATGCATCAGCTACTATAAGTTTAAGTCTTGGATCTTTTGGATTTTCAGGAAGAAGCTCTGGGAAGTATTCTTCTACTATTTTAGGAATTTGAGGATCTATATCTACAATAATAACTTCTTCAATTTGGGGATACTTAAGAAGTTCACGAGAAGCTCCATAATCTCCACCACCACAAATGAGAACCCTTTTAATTGAATTTTCAGGAGAAGCCTGAACAGGAACATGAACAAGAGCTTCATGATAAATAAACTCATCTCTTGAAGTAAATTGAAGTCCATTATTTATAAAAAGCATTCTTCCCCAGAAGTTATTTTCAAAAACATATACATTTTGCAACCCGGTTTTTCCATAAATAATTCTTCCTATATAAGCAAATAAATAATCGTTATGAATAATTTCAGCTAAAAGAATTTTTGCTCCTTTTTCATCAGTAATAAGAGTATCAGCCATTATTCCTTTGATCATAAAGAACTCTCCTAAAAGAAATTTCTTTGAAAACTAAAAAAATTTTAATCAATCTAAAATATTTTGTCAACAAAATAATAGATTAAAGTCCTGATCTTTTAAGTTTTTCTATTAATTCTTTTTGCTCAGAAGTTAATTTGTTGGGAATTATAGGTTGAAGAATTATATACAAATCTCCTTGAATTCCTCCACCCAAAGGTAATCCAAGACCTTTAAGCCTTAACTTAGCTCCTGGTTTTGTTAAAGGAGGAACCTTGGTTCTCACTTTTTTCCCATCAGGAGTTCTTACTTCAATTTCATCTCCCAATAAAAAGCTTGTAAGAGGAATTTCCTTTTCAATAATAATATTTCCATTTTCTACTCTATATCTGGAATCAGAAACTATCCTTACTCTAAATAAATATTCTTTTGTTCTTCTTCCTTCTTTTCTTTTTATCCTAAGAATTTGCCCATCCTTTACACTTGAAGGTATTTTAATTTTTATAGTCTCATAAGTACCAGGTAGAATTACTTCCTTTTCTCCCTTTTTTACAATTTCTTCCACTGTAAGAGGTAAATCCATTTGAATTGTTTCATATGTTTCTCCAAAAGGAGAAAATTCTTCTTCTCCAAAATAAGTATCAAAAAGATTGCTAAATAGATCTCCCAGGTCAAAAACGAATGTTCTTCCACCTCTTCTATTTCTTTTAAAAAATCCTCCAAGATCTATTCCCAGATCTCTAAAAACACTTTCAAAATCAAAACCCCTGAATATATCTTCAGTAGTATATCTTTTTTCAAATTCTGTAGAACCATACATATCGTATAATTTTCTTTTTTCAGGATCAGAAAGAACAGCATAAGCCTCATTTATCTCTTTAAACTTTTCTTCTGCTTCTTTATTACCACGGTTTCTATCTGGATGATATTTCATAGCGAGTTTACGGTAAGCCCTTTTGATTTCTTCTTGTGTTGCATTTCTTGGGACCCCTAAAATTTCGTAATAATCCTTAGGCATAAATTTTCACCTCCAGAAAAACTTTGTATAAAAAAATAATCTTTATATAAGAAAAAATCAAGAAAAGATTAAAAAAGATTAATCAGTTGGAGGAAGTCTTCTTTTTGAAGTAGGATAAGGTAAAATTTCTTCTAAAGCTTTTAAGGTTTTTTCTGAAATTTTAATTTGTTTAAAAACCTTTATTCCAGCTTCTTTAATAGCAGTTTTCCAGAATTCATCTCTTTCAAAATCTCTGCTCTCATAATCGTATTCATAATATATTTCTTTTATTCCAGCTGAAGCCAAAAGCTTTAAACATACATAGCAGGGAGCTAAGGTGCAATAAATACTTGCTCCATCTACTGAAATTCCTAATTTAGCTGCTTGTGCTATAGCATTTGCTTCTGCATGTGTTGATCTGCAAAAATTATATTTATCTATATCCGGAATACCCTTCTCTCTTCTAAAACAATACTTAGAACCTTTGTCTGTGCAATGCCATGCACCAGGCATTGGACCATTATAACCTGTTGCCAAAATTCGTTTATCTTTAACAATTACAGCTCCTGTAGGACGGGAATTACATCCAGAACGTAATGCCACTATTTTTGCAATAAGCATAAAATATTCATGCCAATCAGGTCTATAAATTTTATCTGCCATTTTTTTTATAAAAAGGAAATCTTATACAAATTTTTTTTATTTTTTCTCTTATATCTTTTCTTATTTTTTCATTTTTAGGATTTTTTAAAACTTCACACATATAATGAGCTACTTCTTCAACTTCTTTTTCTTTAAGACCTCTTGTTGTAATAGCAGGTGTTCCAATTCTTATACCACTTGTAATTTTAGGCGGACGGGTATCAAAAGGAATAGCATTTTTATTCACTGTAATACCAGCTTCTTCCAATAATTTCTCAGCTTCAGCTCCTGTTAATCCTTTTACTGATACATCTATTAAAACCAAATGAGTATCTGTTCCTCCTGAAATAACTCTAAAACCTTCCATTTTAAAAACTTCAGCAATTATTTGAGCATTTTTTACTACTTGTTTTTGATAAGATTTAAATTCAGGCTGTAGAGCTTCTTTAAAACATACAGCCTTTGCTGCAATGATATTCATATGAGGACCACCTTGAATTCCTGGAAATACTGTCTTATCAATCATTTTTGCATATTTCTTTTTACAAAGAATGAACCCCCCTCTGGGTCCTCTTAAAGTTTTATGAGTAGTAGAGGTAACAAAGTCTGCATAAGGAACTGGAGAAGGATGAATTCCTGCAGCAATAAGACCAGCAATATGAGCCATATCAACCATTAAATAAGCTCCTACCTCCTGAGCAATTTTAGAAAAAATTTCAAAATTTATTATTCTGGGATATGCACTTGCTCCTGCTACAATGAGTTTAGGTTTATATTGTAAAGTAAGTTTTTTGACTTCTTCATAATCAATCATTTCAGTATCTTTAGAAACTCCATAATGAACAATTTTATAAAATTTGCCAGAAAAATTAACTTTTGCTCCATGAGAAAGATGTCCTCCATGAGCAAGATTCATAGAAAGGATTGTATCTCCTGGATTTAAAAAAGCAAAATAAACTGCCATATTTGCTTGGGTTCCAGAATGAGGTTGAACATTAGCATGTTCTGCTCCAAAAAGAAGCTTAACCCTTTCTATAGCGAGTTTTTCTACTTCATCCACATTTTCACAACCTCCATAATACCGAGAAAAAGGATATCCTTCAGCATATTTATTCATTAAACAAGAACCCTCAGCTTCCATTATTGCAATATCTGTTAAATTTTCAGAAGCTATCATTTCTAACTGATATTCCTGTCTATCTATTTCTTTTTGTATCAAATTCCATATTTTAGGATCTATTGTTTTTAAAAAAGACATTAAAAAACCTCCTTTTTATTAAATCTAACTCAATTTTATCAAAAAATTAAAAAATTTCTTCTACTTTAAAAACACCCTCTTTTTGGGCTTTATTAAAACGTTTTAAATTTTTCCATATAATATAACTAAACCCAGATAAGATTAAAAAAAGGCTTTCTATCAAAATCCAAAGAAATGAAAAATTTAAATATAAAAATAAAAATAAAAGAATTACAAAAAACAAAATAAAAAGATATTTAAATATTTTTTCAAACTTAATAGGATCTTTTAAAATAAAAGGAATGGTTAATAAATCTCTTATTACCTCGAATGTTCTTTTAAGGTTATAATGAGTTTTTCCATAAAATCTTGGTCTGTCAATCACAGGTATTTCACAAACCTCCTCATTTTTTACCCCAAAAAGAGCAGGTATAAACCGATGAAATCCACGGGGTATCTGAAATTTTTTAGGTATAGGAGAAATATAAGCTTTCAAAGAACAACCATTATCTCTTACTTTGAGACCAGTTATTAAACTTATAAGCCAATTAGCGATTCGGGAAGGTAAAATTCTTGTTAAAAGGGGTTCCTTTCTTTTTATTCTATAGCCTGTTACTACTTGATAACCTTCTTCTATTTTTTTAATAAGATCTTTAATATATCGAGGATCATTTTGACCATCTCCATCCATAGTTACAATAATGTCCCCCTTTGCATAATAAAATCCAGCAGTAAGCCCTGCAGATTGTCCTCTATTTTTATCCATATTAAGAATTCTTAAAAAAGAATCTGATTTTTTAAAATTTTTAAGCACTTCTAAAGTATTATCACTACTTCCATCATTTACAAATATAATCTCATAAGTATAATTTTTGTTTTGAGATAGTTCTTCTAAAACAGCTTTAATTTCTTTATAAATTATAGGAATATTTTTTTCTTCATTATGGACTGGTATAACTAAAGAAATTTTTTTCATTTTTGGTTTTTAATATTAATAAATTTTTAGCCTAATTTTTAACATTTGAATCAAGCGTTGTAAAGTGGAAAATCAAAAATTTATATTTTCAATAATTTTTACGATTTTTCCATAAATTTTTTAAATAGGCTTTTATTTTTGTTTCAAATCCTATATTTTTAGGTTTATAAAATATTTTAGTTTTAATTTCTTGTGGTAAATATTCTTGCTCTATAAATCCATTTTCAAAATTATGGGTATATTTGTAATTTTTACCGTATCCCAGCTTTTTCATAAGTTTTGTTACTGGATTTCTTAGATGTAGTGGAACAGGAATATTTTTACTTTTTTCAATTTCTTCATAAGCAAGGTTTAAAGCCTTATAAACAGAGTTACTTTTTGGTGCGCAAGCTACATAAAGAGCAGCCTCAGCCAAAGCTAATTCTCCTTCAGGTTGACCAAGGGCTTCAAAGGCTTCCTTAGCAGCTACAGCAATAATTAAAGCCATAGGATCTGCAAGTCCTACATCTTCAGCAGCACATGCAATTATTCTTCTTGCAATATAAAGTGGGTCTTCTCCTGCAGAAAGCATTCTTGCTAACCAATAAATAGTAGCATCTGGATCACTTCCCCTCATACTTTTATGAAAAGCAGAAATAAGATTATAATGTTCTTCCTCTGATTTATCATAATAAAGAGGCTTAAAAAATAATGCTTCAGAAATGTCATTTAGAGTAATTTCCTTTTTATTTTGAGCTAAACTTAATTCTACAAGCCATTCCAAGGTATTCAATGCTACTCTTGCATCTCCAGAGCTTGTTTCAGCAATTTTTTCTAAAACTTCATCTTTAACTTCTATATCTAAATTTCCTAACCCTCGTTCTTTATCTTTTAAAGCCTTAGTTAAGATAGTAAAAATTTCTTCCTTAGAAAGCGGGTTTAATATAAAAACTTTTATACGAGAAAGAAGAGGTGGGATAATTTCAAAAGATGGATTTTCAGTAGTTGCTCCAATAAGATAAATATCTCCCTTTTCTACAAAAGGAAGTAAAAAAGACTGTTGAGACTTGTTAAACCTATGAATCTCATCAATAAAAAGAATTGTTAATTTTCCTAAGGTTTTTAATTTCTTAGCTTGTAGAATAACTCCTTTTAAATCTTTTATAGTAGTGTCTACAGCGCTTACAGAGATAAAATTCGCATTTAAAGTTCTTCCTACTAAATAAGCCAAAGCAGTTTTTCCTGTTCCAGGTGGTCCCCATAAAATAAAAGAAAAAAGTTTCTTTTTAAGTAATAGAGGAGTTAAAATTCCCTTTTCTCCGATAAGATGTGTTTGACCTATAAACTCAGAAAAATTTAAAGGTTTTAGTCTTTCAGCTAAAGGTTTTGCAAGTTTTTCTGACATAGGTTTATAGTAAAACTTTTAATCAGGTTTTTCAAGAAAAGCAACCTCTTAACAATTTTTTAAAAAATGTTATAATAGTTAAACCTCTTGACAATATAAAGAAAAGGTAGTATAAAGGCTTTGTCAAATTTTAATAATTTGAAAGTTTTAAAAAGAGGTAGGGTATGCCTACTATTAATCAATTAGTAAGATTGGGAAGAGGAAAAAAGGTTAGAAAATCTAAAGCCCCTGCTTTACAAGGGTGTCCTCAAAAAAGGGGAGTTTGTGTAAGGGTTTATACTGTAACTCCTAAAAAGCCTAATTCAGCTTTAAGGAAGGTTGCAAGAGTAAGACTTACTAATGGAATAGAAGTTACTGCTTATATTCCAGGAATTGGACATAATTTACAAGAACACTCTGTAGTATTAGTAAGAGGAGGTCGTGTAAGGGATTTACCTGGAGTTAGATATAAAATTATTAGAGGAGCTTTAGATGCAGCAGGGGTGCAAAATAGAAGAAAATCTCGTTCTAAATATGGAACACCAAGACCTAAATAAAGTTTAGAGAGGGGAGAATTTTTATGCCACGAAAAGGACCAGCACCAAAAAGAGAAATTCCTCCAGATCCTAAATTTGGAAGTGTATTGGTAGCTAAATTTATAAATAATCTTATGAAAGATGGTAAAAAGAATGTAGCCCGTAAGATTTTCTATTCTGCTTTAGAAAGATTAAAAGAAAAATCAGGTGGTGAAGATCCTTTAAAAATTTTTGAGAAAGCTATTGAAAATGTTAAGCCTTTGCTTGAAACTCGCACTCGTAGGGTAGGTGGAGCAAATTATCAAGTTCCTGTAGAGGTAAGACCCGAAAGACAGGTATCCTTAGCTATAAAATGGATTATTAATGCTGCAAGAGCTCGTCATGAAAAGACAATGATTGAAAGATTAGCAAATGAATTATGGGATGCTTATAATGAAAAGGGGGCTGCTATAAAGAAAAGAGACGACACTCATAGAATGGCAGAATCTAATAGAGTTTTTGCTCATTATCGCTGGTAGTTTTTCTTTTCCTTAGAAAGTTTAAGTTAAGGAGAAGTTAGATTAAATAAATTTTTTGTGTTTTAAAAAGGTAAAATATGACATCTGAAGAACTAAAAATTTTAAAAACTACAAGAAATATAGGATTTGTTGCACATATTGATGCTGGGAAAACTACAACCACAGAAAGGGTGCTTTATTATACAGGTAAAACTTATAAAATTGGTGAAGTTCATGAAGGCACAGCTACTATGGATTTTTTACCTCAGGAACAAGAAAGAGGGATTACTATTACTTCTGCTTGCACAACCACTTTTTGGAGAGGACATAGAATAAATATTATTGATACTCCTGGACATGTTGATTTTACTATTGAAGTTGAAAGAAGCTTAAGAGTTTTAGATGGAGCTGTAGTAATTTTTTGTGCTGTTGGAGGAGTAGAACCTCAATCAGAAACTGTTTGGAGACAAGCTAATAAATATAAAGTGCCAAGAATAGCTTTTATTAATAAAATGGATAGAGTAGGTGCAAGTTTTGAAAGAGTGGTAGAACAGATTAAACAAAGATTAGGAGCTAATCCTTTACCTCTTCAGATTCCAATTGGAGAAGAAAGTGATTTTGTAGGAGTAGTGGATTTAATAGAAATGAAAGCTATTATCTGGGATGAAGAATCCTTAGGTGCTAAATATCATTATGAAGAAATACCTTCAGATTTAAAAGACAAAGCAGAAGAACATAGAATAAAATTACTTGAATCTTTGGCAGATATTAATGATGAAATTATGGAAAAATATTTAGAAGGAAAAGAGCTAACACCTGAAGAAATAAGAAAAGCTATAAGAGAAGCAACTATAAATTTCAAAATGGTTCCAGTTCTATGTGGAGCAGCATTTAAAAATAAAGGAATTCAACCTTTACTTGATGCTATTATTGATTATCTTCCTTCGCCTCTTGATATACCACCTATAAAAGGAATTAATCCTGATACTGGAGAAATAGAAGAAAGACCTACAGATCCAGATGCTCCTCTTTCTGCTCTTGCTTTTAAAATTATGACAGATCCTTATATAGGGACTTTAACATTTTTAAGGATTTATTCAGGTAGATTAGAAAGTGGCATGGCAGTTTACAATTCCACTAAAAGAAAAAAGGAAAGAATTGGAAGATTAGTAAGATTACATGCTAATCAAAGAGAAGAAATTAATGGAGCATTTGCAGGTGATATTGTAGCTGCTATAGGGCTTAGAGTAACTACTACAGGAGATACTCTTTGTGATGAGAATCATCTTATTGAACTTGAAAAACTTGAAATTCCAGAACCAGTCATTTCAGTAGCAGTTGAACCAAAGACCAAAGCTGATCAGGAAAAACTTTCTGTGGCTTTACAAAAAATAGCTATAGAAGATCCATCTTTTAGAGTAAGTATAGATCACGAAACTGGTCAGACTCTTATTTGGGGAATGGGAGAACTTCATTTAGATATTATTATAGATAGGCTGTTAAGAGAGTTTAAAGTAGGTGTAAATGTTGGTAAACCAGAAGTAGCTTATAAAGAAACTATTACAACTTCAGCAGAGGCTGAAGGAAAATATATTAGACAAACTGGTGGTAGAGGGCAATATGGACATGTAAAATTGATAGTAGAGCCGAATCCAGGGAAAGGTTTTGATTTCGTATCAGAAATTGTAGGAGGAGTTATTCCAAAAGAATTTATACCTGCTGTAGAAAAAGGTGTAAGAGAGGCTACTCAAGAAGGGGTTTTAGCAGGGTATCCGATTGTAGATGTAAAAGTAAGATTAGTTGATGGAAGTTATCACGAAGTAGATTCTTCTGATCTTGCTTTTGCTATTGCTGGATCTTTAGCTTTTAAAGATGCATGTAAAAGGGCTTCTCCAGTTTTACTTGAGCCTATTATGAAAGTTGAAATAATTGTTCCTGAAGAATACTTGGGAGATGTTCTTGGAGATATTTCTTCTCGTAGAGGAAAAGTGGAGAGTATGGATTTGAGAGGTAATGCAAGAGTTATTATAGCTTATGTTCCTCTTGGAGAAATGTTTGGATATGCAACAACTTTAAGATCTTTAACTCAAGGAAGAGGAACTTTTATTATGCAATTTTCTCATTATGAAAAAGTACCTATGCATTTAGCAGAACAAATTATAAAAAAGGCTAAAGGAATATAAATTATAGGAGGAAAGGGAGATGGCGAAGCCAAAGTTTGAGAGGAAAAAGCCGCATTTGAATGTAGGGACGATTGGGCATATAGATCATGGGAAGACAACCTTAACGAGTGCGATGACGAAGGTTTTATCAACGAAGGGATTAGC
>Ga0190313_1001024_pt1 | contig 15387 bp, 16 predicted proteins | sample 4870071011_MG_FD_169989 | JGI IMG/M metagenome (GOLD analysis project Ga0190313, IMG submission 169989) | Hydrothermal vent sediment bacterial communities from Southern Trench, Guaymas Basin, Mexico - 4870-07-10-11_MG | ecosystem: Environmental > Aquatic > Marine > Hydrothermal vents > Sediment ...
TTGCTAATCTGTTCTTTACGAGGTAGTTTGCTTGATTCCAGAGCTTTCCAGCGTGGTAGGTGAGGTGTCCAAGTATTATCTGCTGTTCTTCTGTCAAGTTGTTTAATTCCAGGACTATTGCTCTTTTCGTTCTCATCTCTGCAGTTGTAATCTATACTCATAGTTGTTTAGTTTCAAGGTGCTAACGCACCTGCGGGCTTTCATCCCCTCCCTTACGGAAGGGGTCTTCCCGCCCGCAAAAGATAAAGCTTACAGGGCCTGCACTGTTGCGAATCAGAAAAGTTCCCGCTTACTTTTCCCTTAAGGCCAGTGCCAAACTGGTGGTGGGCGGGGCGAGATTCGAACTCGCGACTTCCACCGTGTGAGGATGGCACTCTCACCACTGAGTTACCCGCCCGACAACTGTTGGTTTGGTCCTATAACTCAAACACGGTAAAATTGCAACATGCAAACGGAATTTCCTTTCAAAAAGCTTCTTATCGGCTACCCTATCAATCTGTCTTTCCTTGGCTTCGGAAATGGTCTATAGTGAAATTTCATTATACGGTCCGATGCTGAAAATATTAGGTGAAATGATCCTGTACATAATTTTTAAGAATGGAGGATATATAAATCGTGCCAAGGATAGACGACTACAAGGAAGCACTTAGAATTGCGAAAGAGAAGCTTGCTGTTGCTAACGTACACCATCTGGCAAAACTTTCTGGAGGAAGTACCGAGCTGAATGAGGATGGATCTATTGACATTCGGCTTACCTTCCTGAACCAGCCCTGTACTATACGGGTCAATCCGACTACTCAGGAAGTTTCCATCTGGGGCAAAAGTCCTGAGGATGAAATATCTCTGACAGACCAAATTTTAATTGCCCATTATGTTCTCAATGCATCTGGAGAGCCTGCTACAGGTGAATGGATAACCTTCAGGGATATTCCGGACGGCCATTTTTATTATGATGCTTTTCAAAGGCGTGCCAGAGATCCCTTCTTAAAGGCATTCGGCGAAGACCCGGAGCTTTTTGCAAAGGTTGCTCCCATGATAGGCGGATCCCTCGCCGACGACATAGGCGATATTACCTTTGTCTTCCAAGTATTTCCCAGAATCGCAGTTAAAATTGTTCTGTGGCGTGGCGACGACGAATTTCCCCCGGAAGCCACTGTACTGTTTGACCGAAACATTGACACATACCTGCCTGCTGAAGACATAGCGTATATGAGTGGTGGTATAGTGTACCGGATGATGGGAATTGCTCGCTCATTAAAGCAACGCTAAGGGGAGGAAAACGGAAAAATGAAGATAGCCATTACGGGAAAAGGTGGAGTTGGGAAGACCACTCTTGCGGCTTATTTGGCACGCTGGTTTGGTACAAGAGGACATTCTGTTCTGGCGATCGATGCCGATCCCGATTCAAACCTTGCCCATGCTTTGGGTGTTCCCAATGCCGAAGAGATAACACCAATTGCGGAAATGAAAGATCTGATCGCGGAACGGACGGAATCAACTCCCGGCACTTTTGGAGGCTTATTCAAAATGAATCCGCGAGTGGACGATTTGCCAGAAAAAATTGCTATACCCTGCGGTGATAACGTGCGTCTTATGGTTATGGGCGGAGTTAAAAAGGGGGGCATGGGTTGTGTCTGTCCGGAAAGTGTTCTTTTAAAAAACCTTGTTCATCATCTCGTGCTCAGGCGAGATGAAGTGGTTATCATGGACATGGAAGCGGGCATAGAACATTTGGGAAGGGGTACTGCCCGGGGGGTTAACGCCTTCGTTGTGGTGGTTGAGCCGGGAAAGCGAAGCATAGAAACGGCCGGAAGGATCAGAACTCTTGCAGCAGACATTGGTCTGGAGCAGGTTTGCGTGGTCGCCAACAAGGTGCGTTCCGAAAAGGACGAAGATTTTTTGAAAAGCCAGCTATCCAATTTCACCATGCTGGGCTTTATCCCCTACGATGAAGCAATTATAGAAGCAGACATCCAGGGAAAATTTCCCGAAAATATGGCCACTGAGACACGATTGGCACTGGAAAACGTGGGTCAGGCAATTATGAAAATGAACAACCCTTGAGAGAGTCTGCTATGAATTCTGTATGTTATCTGAAACCGTCGATTGTTGATGTTCAGAACAGGAGAGATTACCGAAACATTGCCATAGACAAGGTCGGGGTAAAAGACATACGATATCCCCTTACTGTGCTCGACAAATCACACGGCTTTCAGCATACGGTGGGTTCCATCAACATGTACGTCAACCTGCCGCGAAAATTCAAAGGGACCCACATGAGTCGCTTTATCGAAATACTTAACGAATTTTATGGCAACTTCGACCTGAGAAACATACACAGGATTTTGGAAACAATAAGGGAAAAACTGGACGCAGAATCGGCCCACATGGAAATATCTTTTCCCTACTTTATTGAAAAAAAAGCACCTGTCACGCAGGCGCGAGGCCTGATGGAATACGGTTGCAGGATCATTGGCTCAATTGATCGAACGAACGGTTATGACCTCATTGTTGAAGTAATAGTTCCCATAACAACGGTCTGTCCCTGTTCCAAAGAAATCAGTGACTTCGGGGCACATAATCAGAGAGGGCTTGTTCGCCTGGCTGTACGGTTTGAAAAGTTCGTGTGGATAGAGGATCTTATTGAGTTGGTGGAAAATTCAGCTTCCTGCGATGTATATTCGGTTTTGAAACGTCCCGACGAGAAGTTTGTTACGGAAAAGGCTTATGAAAACGCAAAGTTTGTCGAGGACGTGGTAAGAGACATTGCCCTTAAGCTCAAAAATGATGAAAATATCACCTGGTTTGCCGTTGACGTTGAAAATTTCGAATCAATACACAACCATAGCGCTTATGCATTTATAGAAAGGGGGACTGGAAGGGTTGCATTCTGATATTGAATCTATTGCCAAAGCCTTTGAAGATCCAGCATTTTACGATCACCACGTATCGGAAATAGAACGTAGGGAAACTCACATATCCATAGTATTCCTGACAGGCGAAAGGGTTTACAAGTTGAAAAAACCAGTGAATTTCGGCTTCTTGAATTACGAAACACCAGAGTTGCGCCGTTTCTATTGCCAACAAGAGGTCAGGTTAAACCAGAGGCTCACAACGGGCATCTATCTCGGCACCACATCGGTTTGTAGAAACGGCAGAAAAACGTTCTATCTCGGAGAATGTGAAGATCCTGTTGAATGTGTTGTTGTAATGAAACAGCTTCCAGACAAGGCTTGCTTTCAAAAAATTCTGGAAAGTGGATCTACAGGGCCTGAGTCGTACAGCAAAATAGCAAAACATCTCGCCGGCTTTTACGAAAAATCTACCGTTACATCACCTCATCTCACAAAATATGGCGACCTTGAATACATCCGCTTCAATGCTTACGAAAATTTCCAGCAATTACGGCCATTTGTCGGTAATGTCGGTTCCGAAGATCTGTTGCTATGGTTCAAAAAAGCCGTTCACAGATTCACCCTTCAGAACAGATCTCTTTTTAGGAACCGAGTTGCCGGGGGGTTCGTAAAAAACGGGCACGGAGATCTAAGGGCCGAGCACATTTATTTTTACAATGGAGTGCAGGTGCTTGACTGCATTGAATTCAATGATCGGCTCCGCTACGGTGACGTGGCAGTTGATATGGCTTTTCTGTTTATGGACCTTACAAGACTAGGGTATAGAGATGCTGCTCTTCAGATAATTGACGAATATGTTAATCATTCTGGGGATGTACAGATCTGGGCACTTCTTGATTTCTACACTGCTTACAGAGCGCTGGTAAGATCTAAGGTCGCCTGTCTGGAGACTCTTAGTTTATCGAAAGAAGAAGCTTCAAGAAAGGAATCCCTCTTTGGAACGGCCCGGAACTTTATGAAGATGGCGTTGAGCCACACTGCAGCTTTTGATACTCCCGTGGTCATTACCTTCATGGGCCTTCCAGCCTCGGGTAAAAGTGCTCATGCCTCTTTGGTGGCTTCCTATTTCCATATAGACCACATCTCATCAGATGTTATACGTAAAGAGGTTATGCCAGATGCGACGGTCAGCCCATTTGGACAGGGAGCATATTCCGATGATAAGAAAGCAATGATATATCAATTACTTGCCGTTCGGTGTAGGGAAGGTGTTAAAAGAGGCAGGTCTGTGGTGGTAGATGCCACTTTTTCATTGAGAAAATGGAGGCAGATTTTTAGCGACCGTCTGAAGGACCTGCCCTGCACAGTGCTGTGGATTGAAACCCAAGCCCCGTTAGACGCACTAAAGAATCGTCTAGAAAAGAGAAGTCTTAGAACCGGTGAAGCTAGCGATGCCAGAATAGAACATCTTCAAGCCTTTCTAAAAACCTACGAACCTCTGGATGAGTTGCCGGAAAGGCAGGTGATCCGCCTATCTACAGAGGCAGGAAAGCGAAGGACAAATATGAAGCTCATGCGCAGATTGTACGAATTGAGGCTTAAACTTGCCGGTCAGATGGCCGATCAGATGTGGAACAGATTTGTCAGTGAAAACAGGTGAATCAGGATTGATGCCAATGGAAGAAAAAATTGCTACACTGGGAATGTTGATGGTTCCTCACTTTAGCGTCTCCCTAGATGAAGTAAGGCTTAAGACGGGCAAGGTATCGAGGCGTTTGCGAATTGATCATCCAAAGGCTGTTGCGATTGTTCCTGTCATGGAAGACCGACAGATCGTTATGGTACGTCAATTCCGCTACGCCGTCGGCAAGGAAACCCTTGAAGTTCCCGCAGGCAAGGTGGATAAAGGGGAGAGTGTGGAATCGGCTGTGAGGCGTGAGCTTATGGAAGAAACGGGCTATCAAGCCGGGAAGCTGATCAGGCTACTGTCCTATTGCCCGGCTATTGCTTATTCCAACGAAGTTATTGAAATTTTCGCTGTCACCAACCTCGATAAAGCGGGACAGCCCCTTGATATTGATGAAATATCATCCGTTGAAATTAAACCTCTGAGTGAATTAATTGACATGATTTCTAGCGGTGAAATAGTAGATGGCAAGACCATTATTTCTCTGCTCATCATCGAGAAGTGGTTCCAATCTGGGAAGTTACGGCCATGAAGGAAAAACCCTTGGTAACAAGAAGTGGTTTCCTGCGTCTGGTGGATAAGCTTCATTATTTGAAGCACGTCGTTCGTCCCGGAGTGATAGAAGAACTACAGGAAGCGCGAGCCTTTGGGGTTAACATATATAACAGCCAGTACATGCTGGCGAGAGAAAAGCACAGGTTACTGGAGCGCAAAATACAGGAACTCGAGGAAAAAATAAGCCACAGCGAGATTCTTGTTGGGTGCAGGTTTTACGTTAGACGAGTCTTTATCGGTACGGTGGTTGACCTCGAAAACGTGGATACGGGCGAGGTAAACCGTTACACGATAGTTGGACCACTAGAGTCGGACGTTTCCAATGGCAAGCTTGCATCAAACTCGCCAGTAGGCAGTGCTATTCTCGGAAAATTCGAAGGTGATGTCGTAAAGGTGAAAACCCCTTCTGGAACAAGAATCTATCGGATCGTGGCCATTGAAAATTTAGATCCATAGATTATCAACTGCTCGCGCTGCTGTATCTTGTCAGGGCATATTTCCAGAAACGTGATCCCACAAAAAGTATTATTCCCGCAAGTCCTAAAGCCATACAAGCGTGATGAAATGTAACCTTTCCAATTATGGCAGCAGCAGGAAAGGTGGTTATGAAGGCTATAGGCACAATATAGGTAAGCACAAGTCTCAAGGGGGTAGGATACACAGTTATTGGAAAACGACCTGTTTCAAACACGGCAAACACGAATTCCATGATGCTATCTATTTGGATAAACCAGAAGGCTGTGGCAATTAAGGCCACCCACAACCCGTAAAGTATAAGGAAGCCGGAGGTGAAAAACATTAAAAAAAGGGCAATGTCCGGTATAGAAGGCATATAATGCAGCCGATAGAGGGCATAAACACAAATAATTACTGAACCGAACATGGCGGGTAGTTTCTTCATTGAAAAGGAGCGGAGCGTCCCGATAAGTTGAACGTTTACAGGCTTGAGAAGTATAAAATCAAAGTTTCCAAAGCGTATGTCTTCCACAAGCTTTGCCACGTTGGGTTCTAACACTCCCTCTATGAAGGAGCCAAAAAAAGAAAAAAGCCCCAAAACGAGCAACGATTCTTCGTATGCCCACCCCCCCAGGGAAGTGCGATGATAGAAGAAGAGTTTGAGGGTCAAAATGGAAAAACACAACCAGAATATGCTCAGCAAAGTGTTTACCAAGAAGTGTGCCCTGTATTCCATATCTATGAGCACGGCATTCTTCATGAAAAGACCTACCAATTTAATGTCTTTCATCAACCGTTTCATGGGTCTAGACTACGCTCCTACTGCGCTGTATCGAACCAGTCCTTTTTTCCACAACAATCGGTAAGAAAAGAAGAACACAACAAGCCATAAAAATTGAGTAAGAAGCTGAAACAATAATTTGTTCGCAGGAACGTTACCAAGAAGTATTTCCACCGGTAGTGATAGCATATAGCGAAACGGCGTATATCTGACGATCAGAGCCAGTTTATGAGGAAATAGGTCCAAAGGAGCGATCACGCCGCCTAACATAAGCAGTCCAGCATAAAACGCTTCGTTTATGGCCAAAGATTGAGTTATCCAGAAGCTTAAAAGGCCAATGCAATACTGGGACAGAAATCTAATACCCCATGCAAAAATGAGCGAAAGGGTGAAACAGAAAATGTGTAACGGAGACATATCGAAACGCAAACCTGGAATAACAAAAGAAACGCAAAATACGGCGGGAGCCAGGGTAAAAAGTCGGAATATTTTGTCAGCCAGGTTAAAGGCCACATGGTAGTGGATAGGATTAAGCGGTTTTAACAGCTTGTAAGATAGTTCTCCAAGCCTTATTTCCCTATCCAGATCCCACACTACCCACACGGTTATGAGTTGACGCACCAGCAACAAGGCTAAATAGTATCTCACGAACTCGCGGGAATCGTAATGGCCGATGGGGCCAGATTTTGCCAGAGATACCCAAACCAAGAGCATAACCAGAGGCATAATGTTACTGAGCATCCACATGATCATGCTTCCGCGATATTCCATGACAACCTGCCAGTAGGTTTTTAAAAGTGCGGAATAAAGATTTACTCCTCTACGAACCCTGTGAATCCACCACATAGAGTTAACGTCCCTCGCATTATCGATCTGTACCAGTTTTCGGCTTAATTCCATACACTTCTTTTGAAAAAAATCTTCCCTCCTGAAGAAAAAATTGCTTGACCCCTTTTTGAGATGATGTATAGTTCAAACCGTTAGGTTAGATATGTTGTAAAGGAATTATATGTTTGTTTCTAAATTTTTAAGTTTTGGAATTAAGAGCGGCACCATCGGGAAGGTGGTATCGCTCTTTTTTTGTTGTGTGGTTTGTTGGGAGGAACTACGGCGGAAAAGCAAAAACCTGGGTCCGGTTATGGGATTGGATGCTTTCCGTGATGTTCCTGCCAGCGTATAGTGTTCATTAAGTATCAAGGAGGTTAGAGGTTCAATGGTTGAAGGTCGTGTGAAATGGTTCAACGAGAAGAAGGGCTATGGTTTCATTGAAACCGAGACCCAGGGTGATGTGTTCGTTCACTACACAGCCATCGAAGGCAAGGGATTCAGAACCCTTAGAGATGGCGAAAGGGTCTCCTTTGAGGTAGAGCAAAGCCCCAAGGGACCGCAAGCCGTTAGAGTGAAAAAGCTTTAAACGGAACGCCCATAACTGAGAACCGGTAATTAAGGCCCGGAGCATTATCGCTCCGGGCTTTTTATTACGTAAAATCCTCAAATAGAGCCTTTGTAAATTCCCCGGCATCGAAGGGTCTCAGGTCTTCAAGACCCTCACCAACACCTATAAATCGCACTGGGATTTGAAACTCATGACAGATACCTATAATAATGCCTCCTTTAGCTGTTCCATCCATCTTCGCCAGTACTAGGCCGGTTATGTCAACGCCTTCACGAAAAAGACGTACTTGTGAAATAGCATTTTGCCCGGTTGTTGCATCCAGAACCAAAAAGGTTTCGTGAGGTGCTCCGGGAATTTTTCTGGAAATTACACGATTCACTTTCTTCAATTCTTCCATGAGGTTCGTCCTGGTGTGCATTCTTCCGGCCGTGTCAATTAACACCACATCATGTTCCCTGGCCATGGCCGCATCAAGGGCGTCAAAAACCACAGCCGACGGATCCGCACCAGCCTTTTGCCTGATGACCGGAACATTGATTCGCTCCCCCCACATGGTCAGCTGTTCGATAGCCGCTGCCCTGAACGTATCCGCCGCAACGATCAAAGGATTACGACCCTCTTGTTTCCACATGTATGCCATTTTGGCTATGTTTGTGGTCTTACCAACACCGTTTATGCCGATTACCAGGATAACGAAGGGCTTATGGCGGGCAATATCCAGATCTTCCGCCGGAACTTCTAAAATATCAATTATCTCTTTCTGAAGAATGTTCATAAGGGCCTCGGCATCGGAAATTCCCTGACGACGGGCTTCATCAGATAATCTATCCACAAGATGCTTGGTAGCCGCCACTCCAACATCGCTCGTGATAAGGATTTCTTCAAGTTCTTCGAAAAAATCTTCGTCCAGTTTCCCACCAGTGCTAAAAAGCCTGGTGATGCGAGATGTAAAATGGTCCCGAGTTTTCTGCAAACCGCTACCGAGCTTCTTTAGTAATCCTCCATTATTGGTCTCAACAGCCTTATCCTGTCGTTTAAAGAACCTGATCATATAACTTCTCCTACACAAGAAACTATTTTATCTTTTGCGGGCGGGAAGACCCCTTCCGTAAGGGAGGGGATGAAAGCCCGCAGGTGCGTTAGCACCTTGAAACTAAACAACTGTGAGTATAGATTACAACTGCAGAGATGAAAACGAAAAGAGCAATAGTCTTGGAATTAAACAACTTGACAGAAGAACAGCAGATAATACTTGGACACCTCACCTACCACGCTGGAAAGCTCTGGAATCAAGCCAACTACCTCATAAAAAACAGATTAGCAAAACCTGACTATAGAGACCTATACAACAAACTCAAAGACACATCCTTACATCTGCGTTCTCTGCAGTCCCGATCAGCTCAAATAGTCCTTGACGAACTATCAAGAGGGTGGAGCAACTTTTTTAAGTTCCTGGAAAATCCTGAAAAGTTCAAGAAGAAAGGGATAGAGACTGTTAGACCACCGGGTTACGTAAATCCCAAAACACCCCACAGAGTAGTAACCTGGGATAAAACGGGGTTCAAGATAGAAGGAAGCAGGATAAGGCTATCCATTTCAAAGAACTTAAAGGGATACCTGCTCGAGAAGTTTGGATTTTCATCTGAATACCTGTGGATAGAAACAGGATACAAAGACCTGAAAGAACTCAAACCTCTCAACATTCAAGTAGTTCCGTATAAAGCCTACGGGCATATAAGCTTTAAAATGGTGGTAGTGTATGAAAAGGAAGTTTCTGAAGTTAACCCCATAGGGAACAAAGTATTGGCGATAGACTACGGAATCACAAACTTTGCAACTTGTGTAGTAGAGGGGAATCCGGTTTCCTACATCATAGATGGAAGGGGGCTAAAGACGTTACTCAGGAAGAAGCTCAAAAAGATAGCTAACCTGCAAAGAAGGCTCGACAACCTCAAAAACAAAGGACTGCCGACAATTCAAGTAGAAAAGAGACTCCACAAACTTTGGAAGAGCATCAAGAACCTATTGAGAGACTATGCTCACAAAGTTAGCAACCTGATAAGAGAGCTTGCACTTGGGAACGGAGTAGGAACGGTAGTAATAGGAAAAGTTCAGGAGTCAAAAAACAAAGAGAACAGCTTACCAGACCTTGTAAATCAGATGTTTAAATTGCTGCCACATGGAAGAGTAACAGAATACCTGATCTACAAACTCAAAGAAGCAGGGATAGAAGTTAAGCTAATAGATGAGAGCTACACTTCTGTTACCGACTCGTGCGATGAAGGAGCAGGAGTAACAAAGGAAAGCAAAGGTAACGGAAGGAGGAAAAAGAGAGGGTTGTTCTACTCACCAATCAAGGGATACATCAATGCAGACGTTAATGGAGCGAGGAATATCCTAAGGAAATTCAAAAGGAAGTGGTTTGACCTTGTAACGGGACTCAAAAAAGTGGTCAAGATAAGAATCTACAAGCTGGGTAAAGGTATCTCCGAGTCCCTGCTTTTTGCGGGGATAGGAGTAGAGGGTGGTGTGAACCCGCCCGGAGGGATAAGGGTAGGAGTGACCTATCAAACTCCCTTAGAAGCTCCGTCCGTAAGGGCGGAGTAGTTCACTATGGTGATCGAAGGTTTCTTATCACAAGGGAGGAACTCATGGAAGACATCATGCGGGTCAAAATGGAACTCATAGAAGCGGGAAAATGGCTATATTCAAAGGGCCTGGTGTCGGCCACGGACGGAAACCTGAGCGTGAGGATAGACGACAGGATTGTTGTAACCAGGTCGGGAGTAAATAAAGGCAAATTATCCCCAGAAGATTTCGTAATTGTCGGGCTTGATGGAAAGGTGCTTGATGGAACAGGAAAACCATCCAGCGAAATTCGAATGCATCTGACTGTTTACGCCATGAGGAAAGACGTGAAAGCTGTAATCCACGCTCATCCTCCAATACTTACGGCACTGACACTTGCCGGTATTCCTTTTGATGCCACATGGCTCCCTGAAGTCTGGGTAACCATAGGGCCGGTGCCCACGGCACCCTATGCGACCCCGTCCACACAAGAAGTGCCACAAGCTATTGAGCCTTTTGTCAAAGATCACAATGCAATATTGCTGGAACGTCACGGATCATTAACGTACTCCAGCACCTTAGAAAAAGCTTATTTTGCTCTGGAAAAACTCGAACATGCCGCCTATGTAATCATGCTGGCAACCATCATCAGAGGAGAAACTCCACCCGGATTAACGAAGGAGCAATTGAAGAAACTCAACGTAGCATTCGGAAAGACAACCTAACACAGCGATTTCTTCTTAAATATTACTTTGCACTCCCCTCAGCTCTCTTGATCACACGCGCATCAACTATGACATACTCTTCTGGATACATAATCGCCGGGTTAATATCAATCGTTTCAATCGAGTCATCCGCTTCCATAATCTCGGCAAGTTTCAACAATCCGTCTATGATAACATCACGGTTCAGTGCTGGGTTTCCACGAAAACCTTCAAAAATCACCGATCCCTGAATTTCATCCAGCATCTCCTCAACACTCTTTCTATCGACGGGAAGCAAACGAATAGAAACATCCTGGAACAATTCCGTATAAATTCCGCCTAACCCAAAAAGGATAACTACTCCAAAGTCCCTGTCTCGATGAGCACCCATGATGATTTCCTGACCTTTCTCAGCCATAGGCATAATCAAAGCCCCTGGAAATGGATCATCATGAAACATTTCCAAGTATCGCCTCCGAATTTCATTGAAAGCCAGCCGTATTTCCTGAGCAGATCCGAGTTGAAGATAAACACCGCCTACATCCGTTTTGTGAGGTATTTTGGAAGAATTGATCTTGAGCACTACCGGAAACCCCATCATGTGCGCCCAGTGAACTGCTGCTCCTTCGTTTGGGACTTGCTCAAAGCTGAGACAAGGCAATCCATGGGAACGTAGAAATTCCAGTGCCTTATAAGGTGACAACATCAACACCGAGTCAGAATGTCCCGCCATCTTTGGAACTCGGGAAAACCCTGCTCTGCGCTTTCTCATCGATGGAACGACCAATTGAGCCATTGCCCTAACACCCCGCTCCGGTGTCGGAAAAACGGGGATACCCTTCTCGTGCATCTTAGCCTTTTCAATTCGTTCCACATCAGCACCGCCGAGGAAAATCACCAGCTCGTTACTGCCGGGCGACACTACACTCGAAGCCCCCTCAACGGGATCTCCAAATATAACTCCAATGATATCGTAATGGTTCCTCGCAAGTCTTACGACTTCCCCAAACATCTCAGCCGTAGCATCACCGGTCAGATCAAGAGGATTAGCACAAATGGCATGGGGTGGAATAACCTTGCGGAGATCTTGGGCAAGAGAATCAGGAAGAGGCATTACATCTAACCCTTCCCTTTCCGCTTGATCAGTAGCCAGTATACCAGCCCCTCCTGAAGTGGTTACAAATAAAATTCTATTTCCCGCCGGCCTGGGCAAATAAGCAAAAGCCTTGGCAAAATCGTAGAATTCTTCAATTGTTTCCGCCCGACACAGGTTATAATGCCTACATAAAGCGTCATAAAGCGCATCATCTCCCGCCAGTGACCGCGTATGAGATTCTGCAGCCTTGATACCTTTAGGTGTTCTTCCAGATTTGAGGATAATAATCGGCTTTTCCACATTTTCGAGAGTCTTTCTGAAAAGCAAAGGATCCTTGAGGCCCTCAATGTATAAAGCAATTGCACAAGTTTTGTCATCGTTATTGAAATACTCAACAAGGTCAACCTCGTCGATGTCACACCGATTTCCCATACTCACGAAAGCAGAAACGCCGAGCCCTTCAGAAGAAAACCAGTCCATCATAGCCGCCGCAACGGTGCCACTCTGACTGATGATAGCTACTCTACCCTTTTGCTTAAGCAAAGGCCAGGATGCACAAAGGGGATGGTAAGGAACATTTATCCCCTGACAGTTAGGTCCTAAAAGCCTGATGTTGTATTCCTTGGCTATGGCAACAACCCGGTTTTGAAGTTCCTCGCCTTCCGGACCGGCTTCAGCAAACCCTCCCGTGATGACCACCGCAGCCCGTACCCCTTTCTTTCCACAAGCCTCGATAACATCCGGAACAAAGCGGGCAGGTACCACAACTACGGCAAGATCCACACGGTCCGGTACATCCATTACATTCTTAAAACAGGCCAACCCGAGAATTCTCTCACTCTTTGGGTTGATTGGATAAATGGCTCCCTGAAAACCGCTATCAATAATATTTTTAAGTATTTCATGTCCCAACTTCGACGGGTTATCGGACGCACCGATAACTGCCACACTCCCCGGTTGAAACAACGCCCTCAAAGCTTCCTGAGCCATGATAGGCACCCTCCATGTGTTATCTTTTTGAAAACATTTTGAAAATGTGCCTCCTTTCGACCTACTCAAGGACACTACTTAACAAAATCAAACTGGCTAAATGAAATGATTCGAAGGTCAATCGGAAAGCTTCTGGGCTTTTTCAGCAACACGTTGATTGAATTTTTCCGCATTGATGATGAAACGGTAGTGAGTGGCTTCACCTATTTTTTCCACCTCGTCGTAGGCTTCGAGGTGAAAAATCAACTGCCTTCCGCTTACCTTGGTTAATTGAGCCTTAACTGTTACCTTCATACCGAGAGGAGTAGGAGCAAGGTGTTTTAAATCCATCGCGGTGCCAACCGATTGCTCTCCCGGCTCCAGATGTTTCTGCACCAACTCGGCACAGGTTTGTTCCATAAGACCGCTAAGAAAAGGTGTAGCAAAAACATCAGGAAGATTCTCAAAAAAACGTCTGGCTGAATGCTCCGGCCCCGTCGTTAGCGAAAGTTCATGCTTGATACCCGCTTGCAGGGTATTCCTCGGCATAAAATCCTCCCTTTTCAGCATTAACTGTCAACAATCCAAAAATTCCCTCTCAAAATCCTTGAGTGAATAATTCGGTGTGGTATGAATATGATCTTGGTTACTATAAAGTTAACCGTCGTCTTTTTCAACAGGAAACTGGGGTGTTCGGAAAATCTGCCAAAAACCAAAACAATGTGTGCGATTTTTTCGAACGTCTCCACGGAAAACTCGAAACAACATGGGAAATGCTCACAAAAGAATGGTATTTCTTTATGCTTTTTAAAGACTTGAATATAGCAAAAGAAACTTGGACTATCGGGACTATCGGAGGAATAACCGATGGATCACATTTCAGTCGACAACGAATTTAAGTTACCACATGAATGGTACGAAGAGGGACAGGAATGTTTAAACCGCGGGGATTTGGAAGGAGCGTTGAAGGCTTTTGAAAAGGCGCTGGAATTGGATCCTTTTTACCCTCAGCCACTGTGTGGCATAAGTAAGGTCCTTTGGCAACAGGGAAAGTTAAGGGAAGCCGCGGAAAAGGTAGTTAAGGCTCTTGAATTTGATCCCAACGATCCAGATGTGATCATGCAGTGCGCCAATATCTTTTCCGCCGTAGGACAAAAAACTGACGCTCTGGAAATACTCAAAGCCTACATGGAGCGAAACCCTTGGGATGTTGAAATTGAAGAATTTGCAAAAAGATTGGAAGCTCAGTCCACCGATGCAAAGGCTCTACCGATACCTCAGGTATCTCAAGATAGCACAGCTCAGAAGGCGGCGGAGCCCAGCGTTGCCGATATTTTGACACGAGAAGGCGAAGAACAGATTCAGAAAGGGAAATCGGACAGGGCCAGGGTATGCTTTGAGATGGCCCTTGAGCACGACTCTGACCACGCTAAGGCACACAACAACCTCGGTGTTTTGCTATGGCAGGATAACAAGCTGGACGAGGCCCTCGAACACTTTCAAATAGCCTTTCACCAAAGTCCAGAAGATCCAGACATTATCTTCAATAGTTTCCATGCTCTTGTTCAAGCGAACCTCGTCGATGTAGCCAAGGACCTTATAAAGTTACACATCCAGCAAAATCCTTTTAATGAGGAAGCCTGGAAAATGTATGATCAGTTAAGCTCCATTGACGAAATGATCCATTGGGATCCATCCAATTTGTCCCCTGAAGTAGCCGAAATTTACGCCGAAACGGCAAGGAAGCTGCTAAAAAAAGGGGATACATACGGAGCTGCGGAAGCGCTGCACAGAGCCTTAAGGATACAGCCCGATCACCTGGATGCCTTAAAGCTTTTGGCCGGTGTTCACGAAGATCTTGGACACCCGGAAGAGGCAGAAAATTTTTACAGGGCAGCACTTGAAATAAAACCCGATAGTGAAAAGATCGTGGTGAGGTTTGCTCAATTCCTCTGCAATCAGAATCGTAATGATGAAGCGCAAGAGATACTATCTAAGTTTCTTAAAAATAACAAAGGTAAAAAGGCGGAAGAAATGTTGAAGCGAATCGAATCCCTCGGAAATTCTCAATGACTTCGACATAGTAGGCAACAGGACACACATGGAACATCTCCCAGGGGCAACTTGGAGTTGCCCCTGGTAAAATCCAAGATTCGGCAACAGATTGTTTGTCACTGACATCCGTTTTTAAAATCTGTCGAGAGCACATAATATGTCCGCTGTTGTAGCACATTAGTTGTCCGGTTCATACTGTGTTTAAGGAGGTGAACACGGTATGAGCCGGACGAGAAAGCTACAGGAGATGCGGATGATGTATTTT